>Ga0065714_10064571_pt1 | contig 34225 bp, 30 predicted proteins | sample MisRhiReplicate2_FD_59101 | JGI IMG/M metagenome (GOLD analysis project Ga0065714, IMG submission 59101) | Miscanthus rhizosphere microbial communities from Kellogg Biological Station, MSU, sample Rhizosphere Soil Replicate 2: eDNA_1 v2... | ecosystem: Host-associated > Plants > Roots >... | reverse complement strand
CAGGGGAAAATTCAAAACGTCGGAAACGAACAAAAATATGATGTTGAAAAGATTATTTCCTTAAAACCGGATGCGATTTTCACAAACTACATTGCAAGCTTCGAAAATACTTATGAACTCTTAAAAAATAATGGAATTCAGGTTATTTTTTTAGATGAATATATGGAACAGAAACCATTAGAGAAGACTGCTTATCTTAAACTTTTCGGAAAACTTTTTGGAAAAGCAGCAATTGCTGAAAAAAAATATTCAGAGATTGAAAAAAATTATAAAGAATTAATACAATTAGCTTTAAAATCAAAATCACAGCCCAAAGTATTGGCGAACGAAATGTACGGAGACGTTTGGTATCTGCCTGGAGGAAGAACTTTTACAGCAAACTATATTGTGGATGCTAATGCAGATTATATTTTAAAAAATAATTCGGAAGAAACAGCAGTTACAATGAGTTTTGAAGAAGTTTACGCAAAATCTGTTCAAACTCAATATTGGGTCAATGTAGGAAATCATCTTTCTAAACAGGAATTGCTGAATATCAATCCGTATTATGGAAAGCTTGAGGTTTTCAAAAAAGGAAAAATTTACGGACTCACTGCCAAAGAAAAACAAAAATCAAATGATTTTTTTGAAAGCGGAGTGGTACGTTCAGATCTTGTCCTCAAAGATTATATAAAGATCTTCCATCCAGAGCTTTTGCCAGATTATCAGCTGACTTATATGAAAGAATTACAATAGATCGCCAGAATTTTTTATTTTTGCAGAAGTTTTTTAGCTTATGTGGAAAAAAATAAAACAGCTTATTTTTATCGTTCTTGTTCTGAACATAGTATTCATCATCTGGGGAAGGTTTTTTAATCCACCCATCACCATTACGCAGATTGGCGGACTTTTCGAATACGGTAAACTGAATAGAGATTACATTTCTTATGATGAAATGGGAAGTAATGTGAAAAAAGCCGTGATCGCTTCAGAGGATCAGAAGTTTTTTAATCATAACGGATTTGATTATACGGCCATCGAAAAAGCAATGAAGAACAACGAAAAAGGAAAAAAACTGAGAGGAGGAAGCACTATTTCTCAGCAAACTGCAAAAAACGTTTTTCTTTGGCAAGGTAGAAGCTGGATCAGAAAAGGTCTTGAAGCGATGTATACTTTTATCATAGAAAAAGTATGGAGTAAAGACATCATTCTTGAAAGATATCTGAATTCTATTGAAATGGGACAGGGTGTTTTCGGAATTGAAGCTGCGTCACAATATTACTTTGGCAAGTCTTCAAAAGATCTCAATACCTCAGAAGCAGCCTGGATTGCAGCGGTTTTACCCAATCCCAAAAAATACGATCCCAAAAACCCGTCTTCTTATCTGAGAAAGAAACATAACTGGATTATGCGACAGATGAGAAATGTAAGTTTGAAATAGTATCTTTGTACTAATGAAATTTCTCAGTACAAGTACAAAAAATTTTGAAGCTGTTCTTAAAAAATATTTTTCTTTTAAGAATGAAACCCTTTCTCTGGAACCTTTTGCAGAGTTTCTGGAGAGCATAAAGAAAGCCGATTTTACCGACGTTCTTAACTGTTTTAAGGCAAATCCTAACTTGGCAGATAATTTCAGATATTACATTCATAATATTTTTGAGGGCAGACCTTTCAATTTATCGCTTACCGAAGCCAATATTTTATCAGAAAATGCTTTTTTTCCGGAACTAAAAAAACGGATTCTTAATAAAATCTTACCACCCGTGGAAAACGAAAAAACGGTTTGGTATATGGTCGATAATATCAGTTTCAGACCAAAAAAAGATCTGGAATATCTGCATAATCTTCCTGAAAATGAGATGAATGAGTTTTTTCATATTCTTGGAGTTTCAGATTTTATTCAGAAAAAGAAAGTCAAAAGAGAGCTTATATTTTCAATGAATATCCTTTCATGGCGCGTCACAGGAATGGCTTTGGAAGTTGAGGTGGTGAGAATGGCTCCCGAATACAGAAATTTCGACAATCCTTTTTTAGCCTTACAAAATGAGCTTGAAGCTTTGGCTGAAGAATTTAAAATTAATCCTGAGATTCAGTTACACTCAAAAGACAGCAGATACAAGCAGATTAAAATTTATATAGAGCAATGTCTCGACTTTGTGAACATTGCGTTCAAAAACTCTTCTAAATACGGTATTTCGGGGAAAATCAACCAGGCTCTTCTGAAAATTCGTCAGCAGACTCAGAGAATTTTTGAGATCGTGCAGTTGTTGGTTATTGATAATGATGAGGATGTTATTGTTAAATCTAAACAATTGATGTTTAATGTTTTAAGTTATAAATCTCACAAAAACAATATTTCAGAGCTTTTCAACGACAGTACGAGGATGATTTCTCATCTGATTACCAACCACACCGCAGAAACGGGAAGTCATTATATCACTTCCAATCGCAGACAGTACATGAAAATGTTTATGAAAGCAAGTGGTGGTGGTATTATCGTAGGTGCTCTATGTGTGCTGAAAATGTTGTACGGTTTCATGCCCGGAAGCGACTTTTTCCATGCGTTTTTATATTCTTTGAATTATGCGATGGGGTTTGTGATGATTTATCTCATGGGTTTTACTTTGGCAACAAAACAGCCAGCAATGACGGCTGCAACGATGACCAAAGTTCTTTCTGAGCAGGGAAATACAAAAAGAAACAATACCGAATTTGCAGATTTGGTTTCCAAATTATTCAGGAGCCAGTTTATCGCTTTTGTTGGAAATGTGTTGTTGGCTTTTCCGGTTGCGATGGCAATTATTTACGGTTTGGATGTGTTTTTCTCACAGAATTTAGCGGTGGAAAAATCAGAAAAATTGTTGAAAGATTTAGATCCTTTTAATTCTAAAGCGATTCTTCACGCAAGTATTGCCGGTTTTTATCTATTTATTTCGGGGATTATTTCCGGAAACATTGGCAACAATTCCATTTTCTTTCAGATTCCGGACAGAATTGCCAAAAACCAGTCTATTAAAAGGGTTTTTGGGGCTAAATTTGCCAAAAAACTATCCAACTATTATGCTAAAAACTGGGCAGGAATTATTTCCAATTTCTGGTTTGGCGTTTTTCTGGGTGCAACTGCACCGATTGGTTTATTTTTTGGGTTAGATCTCGACATTCGTCACATTACGTTTGCTGCAGGAAATTTTGCTTTAGGACTGTATGGAAAAGATTTTAACGTAGATTCTTACACATTCTGGATTGCGCTTCTCACGGTTTTCATCATTGGATTTTTCAACTTTTTGGTGAGTTTTAGTTTGTCGATGTTTTTGGCATTCAGATCAAGAAAACTTAATTTTGGTGAGGTTGGTGAGATTTACCGGGAAATTTTCAGGTATTTTTTAAAAAATCCACTTAAATTTTTTATACCGTTACGTTCAAGTTTTGATTTTAAAACGAATGACATGGTACAAAAAACGATACCTACAAAATCTGAAGATCAGTAAATTTTTCTTCACCAAATTTATCCTGAAACTTTTTTAAATAAAAGCTTCTACGCATTTTAAAATCATTTTTCAATAATGGAGAATCGATTTTTATAATAATCGTTTTATTTTCAAGATTTACGCTTTCAATTTCATTGAATAAGCTTTCATCAAGATATTCTTCAAGGAAATCTTTAATTTCAAAAGCCAGTAATTTATCTTCAAAACCATATATTCTGGCAAAAGATTTTACCAGTTCTGAGGATTGAAATTCGCGTTTTTTATTTTTTCTCATTACCTCAAATCTCAAAAATTATACTTTCTTCATTGATCTTTTTTACCACACTTTCTGTACGTTCTCGATGCGTATCTGTAATAAAAATCTGTCCGAAATTTTCCTGATTTACCAATTTTATCAGCTGAGCAACACGGTGATCATCCAGCTTATCAAAAATGTCATCCAGTAAAAGGATCGGAGTTTTTCCTGTAAGTTCTTTTACCAGACTCATTTGAGCTAGTTTTAATGAAATTAAAAATGATTTCTGCTGACCTTGTGACCCGATTCTTTTAATGAGTACAGAATCCATCTCAAAAAGTAAATCGTCTTTGTGGATTCCTTTTGAAGTGTAAGTCAGCATTCTGTCTTTTTCTAAACTTTCTTTTAGTAAATTTTCAAAAGAATCTTGAGATAAATGTGATTCGTAAATCACTGAAACTGTTTCTCTTCCACCTGAAATAATCTGATAGAAATCCTGAACAATCGGATTGAGCTTTTCAACAAATTCTTTTCTTTTTTCGAAAATTTTGGTTCCGGATTTTGTGATCGGATCATTATAAATTTCCAGAGAATCTTTGTCCCATACTCTGTTTTTGGCGAAATATTTCAACAAAGCATTTCTCTGCTGAATCGTTTTCTGATACTGAATCAGATCAAAAAGATAACCCGAATCAGTCTGGGAAATCATAGAATCAAGAAATTTCCTGCGGCTTTCCCCGGAATCAGAAATCAGGTTTGAATCGTAAGGCGAAATCATCACACTTGGCAAATAACCGATGTGATCTGCCATTCGATCGTAGCTTTTATCATTTTTTTTAATGATTTTCTTGGCTTCTTTCGGTTGAGAGATTTTAATGCTGTCTTCGCTGTCTTCGTTCTGAACTTCAGCATCAATGGTGAAAAAATCTTCGTCAGTTTTGATATTATTAATGTCGGTATTTCCCAAAAAGCTTTTCCCGACCGATAAATAGTGCAAAGCATCGAGAATATTGGTTTTTCCCGCACCGTTATTTCCTACAAAACAATTGATTTGCGGGGAAAACTCAAACTTTTTCTCAGAATGGTTTTTAAAATTGTAAAGCGTGAGTTTTTTGATGATCATTTATAAAGTGAATAGTTCTGGATTTTGTCTGGTGTCCAAAATTCTTAAAATTCGAATTGAATCTGGTTTTAAAGAATAATGAATGTAAAAATTTTCGACTAAAATAGCTTTTATATTTTGAATATGGGTAACTATCCCAGACTTTGGATTTTGTAAAATTTGTTGTAATTTTTGATCAATTAATAGATTTAATTTTTTTATTGTAGGTATTTGATTTGAATCAGTTTTAATTTCGTTTCATTAAGATTTTCCATCGCTCAAAATTTTAAGTAAAGATAAATAATCCAAAACAAAAAAGGTAAACCCGAACAAGATTCTACCCAAAAAGAAAAATAAGAATCGCTTCTTTTATTTTCTGAAAAATAAATCAGGATAAAAGCTAAGACTGTGGTTAAGAAAAAGTAAACAGTAAACTGTATTTTCAGATAAAAAACAGATAAGATACACGAAACAAAAACCAATAAATAAGCAAGATATTTTGTATTCTGAACTCCGATAAGCTTTGGGAAAGTTTCAACGGTATCACTTTTCATATCCCGAATGTCGAAGGGCAGAACCAAAGCTGTAATAAAAAAGAAACTGATCAGAAAAATCGGAAGATTAAACTCCGGTAAAGTCAGCCAGCAATTGACCAAAGCCCAAACCAATCCTACATAAAATACTTTCAGAAACGGAATTTTCCGGATATAATTTTCAAGGAAAAAACTATTGTAAAGTAGTCCTAAAACTACAATTACAAACCATTTTATAAGACGTATTTCATTATGATTAAAAATAATTAAAACGGCAGAAGCAATTCCTGCTACAATATTTAGAATAAAAATTTTGTAAAAATGTTTTGTGTTTTGATACTTCGTATAAAGATATCCGCTAAAATACGTTATGAATATAAGAAACATTGTAGGAAAACGGAATGTGTTTTGCTCCTCCATAAAAAATACTGCAAAAAGTGTCCCCATTAAGGATACGTAAAGTTGGCTGTCTATGACAAATTTTTTCAGTACTTTTAAGAAATTCATTGATCAAAATAATATTTATGGAAATCGCAGGATTCCATAGGACTATAAAAAAACAAATAAAAATTCAAATATGAAAAGATTTTCCAAGGTTTTGTTCCTGTTTGTGCTGTTACTTAATTTTTCGGTGGCATTTTCACAAAATTACTACGACCAACAATGGAAGAAAATAGGAGAAAACAGTAAGAAAGGAACTTACAAATCCAATCTTCCTATTGTTCTGGATATACAAAACCAAGCCATGAAAGAAAATAATGCACTTCAGCTCATTCGTTCTCTCAAAGCAGAATTCAGCATTGTAAATCAGACATCTGATGATGATCAGAATAATTCAGCATCAAAGTTTTTTGTTAAACTGCAAAATGCTGAAAAAAAACTGAAAGGCGATGATCTTTTAGTTTATAAAGTCTTGTTGTCGGGTTTTATGTTTGACTATTATAATGAGCATTCATGGGAAATAAACAGCAGAACCAATATGAATTCTCAAGATGTTTCGCAGATTGAGACCTGGAGTAAGCTGGATTTTAAAAACTATTTAAACAAAAATTTTAAAGACCTGGATCTGCAAAAGCAGGAGATGAAAAAGATTCCTTTTGCAAAATATAAAGATGTTTTTTCAAATACGAGTGACATCGCTTATTTCCCAACTTTGGCTGATTGGTATTCACTGAGAAAAGTGAGTTTTTTATCAGATAACGGATTATTCACAAAAAATGAACTGGCAGAAAACAGAATTTTTATCAATGGTATTTTTGATGAGTTAATTAGCCAGAATTCAGGAAATTCAAAGTTGTATTTTATGCATCAGAAATTATCTGAAAATTGCCAGTTTAGCCAATGTAAAGATAAACTGGAACAGCTTCAGAATTTAGTTCAATCGAATGTTGATGGTGATTATAAAGTTCTTGTGATGGAAGAAATGATGAATGAACTGGTTGCGGAAAATAAGCAGAAGGAAGCTTTGGCAGCTGCAAAACAGGCAAAAAGTCAATATCCGAAATCTGTTTTTTTAGAGAATATTAAAAATAGAGAAAATCAGATTCTTAATCCGTATTTAGCTATAAAATATGAAGAACAGACTCAGCCGGATTTACCAATTCATATGGTTGCAGAATTTAAAAATGTTTCACAGTTTTCATTAAATATTTATGAGGTAAAAGATGATTTTTTGTCTTTCCTTCAATATGTTAAAAATCCTTACAACAATGCTTTTTCAAAGGTGAAAAAAAGTTTGTTGAAAAAAGAAACTTTCAATTTATCTGATCTGAAAGATTATCAGCTTCATAAAACTTCGCTCGAAATAAAACCGCTTCCTTCAGGAATTTATGTTGCAGAATATTCCGTCGAGGGTTCAGATGAAAAAGATGCGGAATCCAGACAGAATTTTTACTTTTTAGTGTCAAACCACAAAATTATTTATCAGTCAAAGGATAATAGAAACCAACTTTCTAATGAATTGAAGTTGGTCAATGCAGAAAACGGAAAACCAATGAGTAGTGAAAATTTGACTTTCCACGAATTTGTACAGAATAAAACTTTAAGTAAAGTTAACGGGAAAACCAATGAAAAGGGAGTTTTTAAATTTCCAGCAACTACAAATAATGATTTTTACAGAACTTTTTTAATTCAGCAGCCAAAAACCAATGATTTCCAAATGATGGAAGTTTATGGAAATCGTGAAAATGTAGAAAATTATAATCCGAATAAACAGACTCGTACGAAAGCTCAAATTTTCACTGACAGAGCTATTTACAGACCAGGACAAACGGTTTATTTTAAAGTAATTAATACAAGAATAGATAAAGAAATTGAAGGAGTTGTTTCTGGTTTAAAGCAGAAAATCACTTTGATAGATGCCAATAATGATATCGTTTCTATACAAGAATTTACGACCAACGAATTTGGTTCTTACCACGGAAGTTTTGTCTTGCCAAAAGGTAAATTAAATGGTCAATTTAATCTTATAACTAATGGCGAAAATGATGGTTACAAATATTTTCAGGTTGAAGAATACAAACGTCCCAAATTTGAAGTAACGTTTGATACTGTGAAAGATGAATATAAATACGGACAAACCATCGAACTGAAAGGAAAAGCCATGATGTTTTCGGGAGTTGCCCTGAGTAATACCAACGTCAGTTACGAAATTAGAAAACAGAATATCAGATGGAGATATTTTCCTTGGTATCCTAATAATAATGATAATGAAAATTCGATCTTAGGCGAGGTGAAAACCAACGAGAAAGGAGAATTTATCATAAAATTAGATTTTAAAAAAGATGAAAAATTAGAAGGAATTCAGATTGATAATTATCAAATCAGTGCTTCAGCGACCGACATCAACGGAGAAACGCAGACTGCAAATACCAATCTGAAAGTGGCTTCAGTTTCTCATTACATCAAAGCGGATGACATTAAAAATACTTTTGCAGATGAAAATGTAAAACTGAAAGTTGAAACCAAAAATTATAACGAACAGAATCTTAAAAAATCATATTTAGTTAAGTTATCAAAACTGGAATCTCCGGACAGAATTTTCAGAAACAATTTTAAATCTGAAATTCAGAATTTGCCTAGGTTCTCCAAAGAAGAATTTATAAGCAAATTTCCTCATGATTTATATGATGAAAATGATGAATTAAAAAACTGGAAGGTTTCTTCTGTCATTCTCAATGGCACGAAACGAAGCGAAGAATCTCTTGATCTCGGAAAACTTGATGCGGGAGATTATCAGCTTGAACTGTACAATATCGAAGGTAAAGACACGATAAAATCTTCTCAAAATTTCAGTATTTGGGACAAAAAATCTTTGAAACCTAACCAGAAACCTTTCTTAACCGTTTTAGAACCTAAAAATGAATTTTTAAGAGGTGAAAAAGCAAAAATCTATTTATATTCTGCGATTCAGGATGCCTTGGTAAATGTTTTTATACAGGATGGTTCTGGAAAAACAGTTTCGGAAGTTCATCAATTTAAAAATGGGATTTTAGAATATTCAGGTGATATTCCAAAAGAAAAAAGTGTAAGCGATCTGAATATTCAGTTTCAGTTGGTTGCATTCAATGATGTACAGACGGAAACGGTCAATCTGAAAATAAAAGGTACAGAGCAGCCTTTAAAAATCGAAACTACAACTTTCAGAGATAAATTAGAACCCAATTCTAAAGAAAAATGGTCGGTAAAAGTTTCAGGAAATGAAAAAGAAAAGGTCAACGCAGAAGTTTTGGCTAATATGTACGATATGTCTTTGGATCAGTTTGCTGTGAATGCTTTTAATTGGGAGAAATTGTATATGCCTTATTCATTCTTTACTTCTTATGATATCAGAGAAAATTTGGCTCAGAAATATTATCAGAAAAGAGCACAATATTATGACGGGAAATTTGTAGTAGTTCCCCAATTTAATTGGTTTGACAGAAACTTTGGATTTATCTCTGATGGTGATGGTGATGGTGATGGTGATGGTGTTTTAGATGGTGAAGATAGATGTCCTACTGTTCCGGGGTTTCCAGAATATAGTGGTTGTCCAAAACCAAAAATGGCTAGAGCAATGGAATTAGAATCAAGTGTAGCTTCACCTGTTGCAGCACCAAGAGAAGCAAAACTGGAAGAAGTTGTCGTATTAGGATATAGTAAAACTGTTGTAAGAAAAAGTAGTTCTGTAGCTAGTAATACTGTTGCAAATGAAGATGCATTAATTGAAATACAATCTTCCAAAGAAAAATTAGAAAAAATCCCAGTTCGTCAAAATCTAAACGAAACCGCTTTCTTCTACCCAGACTTAAAAACAGATTCCGAAGGAAACGTCAACTTCGAATTCACCTCTCCGGAAGCACTGACAAAATGGAAATTAATGTTTCTTGCTCACACAAAAGATGCAAGAGCGGCAATATTGGAAAAAGAAGTCATTACACAAAAAGAATTTTCAGTTACGCCAAATTATCCGAGATTTTTGAGAGAAGGTGACGAATTGAATCTACAATCAAAACTATCCAACTTAACGAGCAAGAAATTAAGCGGTTCGGCAAGTTTGCAGATCTTAGATGCTTTTACCAATGAAGATATTTCATCAAAATTTGGATTGAATTCAAGCGTTCAGAATTTTGATTTAAATGAAAACGGAAACTCAGCATTAACATGGAAAGTGAAAGTTGCGAACAATGTTTCTTCAATTATCTTAAAAGTGGTTGCTAAAGCCGGTCAATATTCCGATGGCGAACAAAAAGCAATCGCAATTTTACCAAACAGAATGTTGGTGACAGATGCAATTCCTGTTTTTGTAAAAGAAGGTGAAACAAAAACGTTTGAATTAGAAAATCTTAAAAATGCAACTTCAACAACGATTTCAAATGTTTCAAATACATTGGAATTGACGACAAATCCGATTTGGGAAATTATGTTTGCGCTCCCGAGTCTGAAAAATGATCAGAACAATTCTGCGGATGTGATCTTTAATAAATGGTTTGCCGATGTTTTGGCTTCGGAAGTTTTCAAAGCGAATCCGAAACTGAAAACGGTCTTTGAAGAATATCAAAGCAAAGGATTATTAAATTCAAATCTTGAAAAAAATCAGGAACTGAAACAGCTTTTATTAGATGAAACTCCATGGGTTTTGGAAAGTAAAAATGAAGAAGAACAGATGCAGAAACTGGCGTTGTTGTTTGATGCAAATACAATGAAAAATTCGATCAATCAGGATTGGGACGATTTTAAAAAACTGCAAAATCCGGATGGTGGTTTTTCTTGGTATCAAGGTTACCCGAGTTCGTATTCAACGTCGCTTTATATACTTAAAAATTTAGGAAAAATAAATGTTTGGTTGAAAGATAATGTGAAAGATTATCAAAGTTCAGAACAGAAAGAATTGGTTGTGAAATTAGTTCAATATGTTGACAACGAAATCAATAAATATTACGACACTTCGACTTCGCTTAGTGCAAGGAAAGAAAATGTAATCAATAACTGGACATTAGATTATTTAGACACAAGAAATTATTGGGAGAAACAATATCCGTTAAAAGAAAAAGGCGCAACTTTAAAATCTTTAGTTAAACAAAAAGCAAAAACCACAAAAATTACCGATTTCACATTCTTCGGTTTGCATCGCACCGCTTTATTGATGAGCGATTATGGTTTAAAAGATGTCTCGGATAAATTATTAAATTATTTAAAAGAAACTTCTGTAGATTCAAAAACTCAGGGTGTTTACTGGAAACAAAATCTTGATGATTGGGGTTGGTTCAGTTCAAAGGTAGTCAATCATGCAGGAGCTTTGGAAGCTTTCAACAAATTGAAACCAAATGATCAGAAATTCATCGAAGACATGAAAATTTGGTTGATCACCCAAAAAGAAGTGAATTCCTGGGGAAGTTCGAGAGGAACTTCAGAAGTGATTTTTACCATTTTAAATTCAGGAAAATCCTGGACTACTTCAGAAAGTGATAAAGCAACAATTATCTGGGGCGGAAAAGAATTAAAACCTGAAAATCAGGCAACAGGTTATGTGAAATCTACTGTAAAATCAGATGTTGTAGATAGAAACTTAGCCACAGTTACAGTAACAAAACCCGGCGCAGGAATTGTTCAGGGAGGTTTATTCTGGCAATATTATGAGGATTTAGATAAAATAAAATCATCAGAAAATTACATTTCGATCACAAAAGAATTGTACAAAAAAATCAAGACGGTAAATGGCGAAGAATTGCAGAAAATCTCATCAGAAACTCCTTTGAAAGTAGGCGATAAGGTAACGGTAAGAATGATTTTAAATACAGATCGTTCGATGGAATTTATCCACATCAAAGATATGAGAGCGGCCGGATTTGAGCCTTTAAGCGTTCTTTCCGGTTATGAATGGAAAAATAATCTTGGGTATTATCAATCTACAAAAGATGCTTCCACGAACTTCTACATTGAATATATGCCGAAAGGAAAATATGTGTTCGAATATGATTATGTAGCCAACGCATCCGGGAAATTCTCCAACGGAATTACAACCATTCAGAATTATTATGCGCCGCAGATGAATGCGCATACGAAAGGAACAAAGGTTGAAATTACAGAATAATTTAACATTAAAAAACGTCACAAATACAATGTGACGTTTTTTTTTATTTTCCTTTAAGAAATCCAGCTTGATACCACTCTTACACTCCAACCTTTTTTGGTTCGCGTAATTTCATATGTTCTGCCGCTGTATGATGCACTTTCTCTGAGAATATAGGTGTCTTTTTTTGTGTCACATTTAAAAAGTGGAGAAAAATTTTGTTTTATTATTTTTGATTTATTTTGTTTCTCATATTCTTTGTATTCCTCTGTCGTAAGAATAATTATTGTCTCATTTGGTGGGGCAATTTGTTGAAGATTTTTATCATCGGTCACAATCATTTTTATGGTATTGATAATCTCTTTCATTGCTGCAAAACCCGAATCTTCACCGGAATATAATTTTGGATTACTGATGTCAATATCAAATTCTTCAAAAAAGTCTTTTCCGCGAATTTCGTAATCGCCATACATTAATCCTTCATATAGAATGGTAAACTCGTTATCGCCTTTTTTGAATCGTGGATTGGTATCTTTATGATCAGGAATTCCGTCATTATCGGTATCTGTGGAATTGGGATTTAAGAACAGTTTTTTCTCGGTAATATCATTGATTCCATCGCCATCACTGTCTTTCAGGATTTCAGTAATATCCATTATTACTAAGGCATTATCTTTCACGGTTTCATATTCCGGTGGTAACGGATGCCCCATTTCATCGGTCATTCTTACAATATCAGCTTCGATTTGAATGTGATGATCATCTTTCCAAAGCGGAAGTTTTGAATTGGATTTGAATACATAGTTATTTCTTTCTGAAAGTCCTGTGTAATTGTATTTCCAGTTTTTTCCTGAATCCTCAGAATAAGCAAGCCAGTATCCGGCTCCGAAAGTAAGCATTTCATCATATTTGAAATCGTAATATAAAATTGCCCATTTATTGTTATTCTTTTCACTTTTTATAACTTTCGGTTTACTTAGAGGACCAATTGATTTTTTTGCTTCAATACTTCTGATGGAATCTGAAATACTTACATACTTTTCAAAGCCATCCATATATGAAGTATTACTTTTTTTCTTTTTATCGTCTTTTTTTTCAGAGTAATCAACATCGATCAGATAATCGTAGGCTTTTAATTTTATGTGTACAGAATCTATAATGTCTGAAATCTTTGCCGGATTATCCAGAAAATCAGTGGCTATATAATTAAAAGGAGCTTTTACTGCAGAATCTTTTGAAATGGGCTCAAATTTATATGTTTTCCATTTTTTTTGATTTTCTTGGTCATACTTTTCAAGCTCCGAACATTTACAGGAGTTTTTTTGTGCATTTAAAAGGTTTAATGATTGCAGGAAAATAAAAAAGAGAATGAGTTTTTTTCTATTCATCATAATTTTTTGATTTAATAACGTGATTTTTTTACGATAAAATATGGTTTTCAAATTTAATATTTTTCATCGTTGTTTGAAAAAATAAAATTTTAGATCATGTTTATGTAAGACCTAATTTATTGATTTGGAATAATTTTTGACTTTAGGGAATTGCTCAATTTTAAATACATTAATTATGAAATTTTTAAAGGCTATATCTGCAGTCTTAATGATGTTTTTCATCGGAAATATTTCGGCTCAGAAGAAAACAGAAAAATTTGAAAAACTTCAGATTGAGATGTTTCCAAAAGCTAAAGAAGGATTTAAACAGGTTTATATTCAATTGCCGGTTGCAAAAAATGAAAATGATCTGAAAGTTGAATTCTTTGTAGGTGTTGAAAAAATGTTGGATTGTAACAAACATTTTCTGATGGGAAAAGTATCAACTCAGGATTTACAAGGTTGGGGGTACAATTATTATGAAGTGGAGTCCAATGGAGAAACAGGCGGAACTTTAATGGCTTGTCCGGATCAGAAAAAAACCAGGAAGTTTGTTTCTTTACAGCCGGAAATAGTGAGATGCAACGGCAAATTGCCTTTGGTTTTTTATGTGCCTAAAGATTTGGAAGTGCGTTACAGAATTTTACGTCCGGATGCTGCAATGAAAAAAGCAGTTCAGAAATAATATAGAAAATCATTTCAAAAATAATAGGCTCCTCACCAATTTTGTGGGGAGTCTTTTGTTGTAGTTTGAAGCAATGATTGTTCAATAATTCACAATTGAAGATTAAAAACAATTTTTAAAATCACCCGAAATAATATTATATTTGTTTCTATACAATTTGATAAACTATGGAAAACGTATTTGATGCGAAAGACGCTCAGAATTATATCAATAGAATAAATAATCTGGTAGAAGATACACACGGTTTGTGGGGCAGAATGACGGTAGATCAGATGTTGGCACACTGTTGCATCACTTACGAGATGGTGTACGAGCCGGAAAAACATAAAAAACCGGGAGCTATTGCAAAATTTATTTTAAAAAGATTCGTAAAACCTAAAGTGGTAGGAGAAAAAGCCTATCCCAGAGATTCTCCGACAGCACCTCAGTTTGTAATCACTGGAAGAAGAAATTTCGATGATGAAAAGAAACGATTGATTGGCTTTATTCAGAAAACACAGCAATTGGGAGCGTCAGCTTTTCATGAAAAAGAATCTCTTTCTTTTGGTAAATTAAAATCTGATGAGTGGAACAATATGTTTGCAAAACATTTGAATCATCATTTGGCACAATTTGGAGTTTAAACAGATGGGATGAAAATACTTTTATTGTTATTTTTTCCTTTCATTACTTTTTATGCACAAACCAATAATTTTCCATTGAAGGATCAGGATTTCAGTAAAATTTTATTAAATGAAAAATTGGGTTTTGAAGGTAAGATTTCGGATGAAAAAATAGATGTGCGATTTATTTCTGTAGTTAAAGATGCTGAAAAACCGGAAAACTATTTGGTAAAAGGAATATATACATTGAATGGTAAAACATTAACGTGTGCAGGAAAACTGACCTTCAATTATGTATTTAATGTGAAAGATCTTAAGGATGAAATATTGGTCTTTGGTGATTTTCATTTAAATGGAACTCAGCCTGATATTGATGACGGATTTTTCAAAGGCAAATTTCGTATTCAGACGATGAAAAATATAAATGAAAGAGGAAATTATTCCACTACGACATTCAAAGGAATATATACGAATTTAGAGAGTGGAAAAGAATCTGATGTCTGGTTCAGCAACTTCTCTCACGATGATATTTCTAAAGTAATATTTAAATAAAAACAACAAGATGAAAAAACTTTTACTTCTCCTCGTTCTGGTTTCCAATTTTGCGTGGGCTCAAATGCCAAACATTTCAACTGTCTGGACGAATAATTCAAAACCGTACATCGGTACAATAGGCACCGAAAATGAAGCCATCAAACTTAAAGTTGAACTTTCCGAACAGGATAGAAAAAACGATCAGGAATACTTTGTTTCAGGATATTCTGTAGTTGAAAATAATACATCAAAATACGAAGGGAAGATCAGAATAACCAAATATAAAGACGGGAAAAAGAAAGGTACTGTATATGGTGACTATGAGTTTGCCGAAGAAAAAAGAGGAAAACATTCCGGCGTTTTCACAGGCAAATTTATTTATACATTCAGCTGGAACAAAAAAACAGAGAAAATAGAAAATCCTTACATCGAATTCATCGGAAACTGGAAAAGTTATGACGGAACATTAGATTTTAAAACAAGACTAAAAAACTAATAGTTATGTTGAGAAAAATATTAGCAGTGATTGCAGGAATCATTTCCGGAGGAATAAGTGTCGGAATCGTTCAGACAATCGGTCATAACCTTTATCCGATGCCGGAAGGAATGAAAAGTGACGATATGGAAGCAATGAAAAATTATGTAGAAACAGCACCGTTTATGGCTCTGTTCTTTGTGATAATTTCCTATGCTGTTGCCGCAGTCGTTTCAGGATTTGTTTCTACTAAAATTGCCGATGACGGGAAGAAAATTTATGCTCTGATTTGCGGAGTTATTTTCCTGATACAGTCAATTTACATGATGTCTGTACTGCCTACACCAATCTGGTTTTGGATTTTGGGAATTTTGTCATGGACATTGGTTTTGGTAGGATATAAATTAGCTTTAAATAAAAAATAAAATATACAGATGAAATTAGGAGCATTTTCTATCAGCTTAAGTGTGAAAGATTTACAAAGATCTAAAGATTTTTACGAAAAATTAGGTTTCAGCATGATGGGTGGAAGTATGGAAAACAATTATCTGATCATGAAAAATGGAAGCACATTGATCGGACTTTTTCAGGCAATGTTTGATGGGAATATGCTGACTTTTAATCCCGGCTGGGACGAAAATGCACAGAATCTTGAATCTTTTGATGATGTACGGGAAATTCAGAAACATTTAAAAGAAAATCAGGTAACATTAGAAAAAGAAGCCGACGAAACAACTTCAGGCCCTGAACATATTTTCCTGAAAGATCCGGACGGAAATATGATCTTGATTGATCAGCACAGATAACATTTAACTTAAAATATAAACACAAAAATTTTAAACAAAAATTATGGCAACAGTAAACGTTTATTTAACATTCAATGGCGATTGCAGACCGGCATTCGAATTTTACAAATCAGTTTTCGGAGGAGAATTTCCGTACATCGGAACTTTTGGCGAAATGCCTCCACAAGATGGAAAAGAAACTACTGAAGAAGACAAAGACAAAATCATGCACGTTTCTCTTCCAATCTCAAAAGAAACGATGTTGATAGGAAGTGATACAGGTGGAGAATGGTCTTCAAATCTGAAAGTAGGAAACAATTTTTCAGTTTCAATCAATGCTGATTCCAAAGAAGAAGCCGACAACTTGTTCAGTGGATTATCTGAAGGAGGACAAGTTACAATGCCACTTGCAGATACTTTCTGGGGTGCGTATTTCGGGATGTTTACCGATAAATTTGGCATCAACTGGATGGTAAATTATGATGATCCTGCTAAAATGCAGCAACATCCTTAATTTTTCATTTTTTGAGAAATAAATAGTTTAAAAAAACCGACAGATTAATTTTGTCGGTTTTCATTTTTAAATATATAAAGGGAAAAATTCCCTCATAATTCAACCTCTTTTCTGCCTTAAATTTTTGAAACGTATAATTTATTTGTTATTATTGATTTAAAATATTAATTTTGTTGTTTTCGATAGATAATACTAATAAAGAAATAAAAATGAAGATTTTCTGGCAGTTGACTTTTGTACTTTTTATAGCTTTTTCGGCAACGTCTTATGCTCAAAAAAGTGATCTTGGAGCGTGGTATATGTATTTTGGAAACAACAAAATCAGCAAAAAACTTAATTTTCATAACGAAATTCAATATCGTAATTTTGACGGAATCGGTGATCTTGAGCAGCTCCTTATCCGTACCGGAATAGGATATGATCTTACGGAAAACAATAATAATATTTTATTGGGTTATGGTTTTATTTTGAGTCAGCCTTATGCTAACGGAGAAAAATCTGAAAATATTGAACACCGTATTTTCCAGCAATATATCACAAAACAAAAGTTCGGGCGTTTCAATCTTCAGCATCGTTACCGTTTGGAAGAGCGTTTTCTTCAGGATGATTTCAGGATGAGGTTTCGTTACTTATTAGGTTTAAATATTCCTATCAATAATAATGAAATGCTTCCGAAAACTTTATATATTTCAGCGTATAACGAAATTTTTCTGCATCTTGACAGTCCGGTTTTCGACAGAAACAGAGTTTACGGAGCTTTAGGTTTTGTCATCAACAAAAATATGAGAATCGAAGCGGGTTATATGAATCAGATTCAGGAAAACAGAAACCGTGGACAGGTACAAATAGGATTTTACAACAATATTCCGTTTACCAAAAATTAATTTCATTAAAAAAAACTAAAAACTAAAAAAATGCATTCAGGAAAAAGATTCGGACCGATAGAATTTATCATGTGGACTAGGAGAAGTCTGTATGTTTTATTTATTTTAGCAGCAGTTCCTACCGTTCTCTATTATTTTGGCGTTACTTTTATTTCGTTTCCGTGGCAGCCAATTGCCATTATGGGAACAGCGGTTGCCTTCATTGTCGGGTTCAAAAATAATGCGAGTTACAGCAGACTTTGGGAAGCAAGACAGATTTACGGAGCAATCATCAATGACAGTCGAAGCTTTGGCTATATTTTGAGAGATTCTTTATCAGAAAAGAATTCAGATAAAGTAAAACTGATGTTTAAACGTCATTATGCCTGGTTGACGGCACTTCGTTTTCAGCTTCGTGAATCTAGAAACTGGGAAAATATGAGTACCGCACAGTTTAAAGAATATGCTCAGAAATATGAAATTCCCGAAAGACTTTCAACTTTGGATGCTGAATTGGAAAATTATCTTTCTGCAGACGAACTTCAATATGTTTTAAGCAAAAAAAACCGTGCAACACAATTGATGGCGTTGCAAAGTAAAGATTTGTCTGAAGCTTATTCCAAAGGAGAAATCAATGATTTTCAATGGTCTCAGATCAATCAGCAGTTGGTGAAATTTACCGATGATCAGGGAAAAGCAGAAAGAATCAAAAACTTTCCCTATCCGAGAAATTTCTCTTCTATTACAACTTATCTTTTGCTTTTGTTTATTGTTTTTGTGCCTTTCGGATTGATCAAAGAATTTGATAAAATGGGAGAAGGAACTGTATTGGAAAATTACACTTTGTGGTTCAATATTCCGTTTTCTCTGTTGGTGACTTGGTGTTTTCATACTTTGGACAGTGTGGGTGAAGCTTCGGTAAATCCGTTTGAAGGAAGCCCGAATGACATTCCGATCACTCAGATCAGCCGCACGATAGAAATTGACATGAGAGATATGTTGGATGAAACTGATCTTCCGGCAGCAATCACTCCGAAAAATAATATTGTACTTTAAAATTTTAAATACTAATCGAAAATAAGTAGCCACAATCTTTGTCATTCCGCAGGAATCTAGACAATTAATTTTAATAAGATAGTTGAAATTCCTGCAGAATGGCAAAGAGTGCTAGAATTGAAAGTATTTTAATTGTTTTTAAACCTTTATCATTAACCAAAAAATAACACTAAAAACAAAATAATATGATTCACACCTACGTCATTATATCAATCGCAGTTTTGCTGTCTGTCATGATATTGGTCATGGTTGGTCAGAAGCTCAAAGTAGCTTATCCGATCTTTCTCGTGATTGCAGGATTGATCATCAGTCTCGTTCCCGGAATGCCGCATATTGAGATTGAGCCTGATCTGGTTTTTCTGATCTTCCTTCCACCGATTTTATTTGAGGCTGCTTGGTTTACCTCATGGCAGGATTTCCACAAATGGAGAAAGCAGATTTTCTCAATGGCTTTCGGGTTGGTTTTTCTGACCTCGATTGTAGTTGCTTACCTTTCTTCATCAATAATTCCCGGACTTACCGTCGCAATGGGATTTTTATTGGGTGGAGTCAATTCTCCGCCGGATGCAGTTGCTGCAACTTCAGTTTTAAAGCACATGAAAATTCCTAAAAAAATTACAAGTATTCTGGAGGGAGAAAGTTTAATCAATGATGCTTCGAGTTTAATTGTATTTAAATTTGCTTTAGCAGCCGTGATTTCAGGGCAATTTATATGGAGAGATGCAATCGGAGATTTTTTCAGCATGGCAGTTGGGGGAATCGCTATCGGAATTGCCGTTGGATTGCTTTTCGGTTTTTTTTTAAGACTGATTCCATCGAACTCAAATATTGATACCGTGATTACACTTATTGTTCCTTACATCTTGTATGTCGGAGCAGAACATTTTCACTTTTCTGGTGTGTTGGCTGTTGTTGCGGGTGGCTTGCTGATGTCTTATAATTCGCATTGCTATCTGAGTCACACTTCTAGAATTCAGTCCGGAAATGTTTGGAGTGTTCTTATTTTTGTGATGAATACAATTATTTTTATTTTAATCGGTTTAGAATTGCCAATTGTAGTTGCTGCAATGAAAGATTATACCATTTCAGAAGGTATTTTCTACAGTATTGTAATTGGCGGAGCGATTATTTTTACAAGATTATTGTATAGCTATTCCATCATGTATTTTCCATGGTTTTTGTCTAAAAAATTAAGGTCAGAAAATCCAAAACCTGACTGGCGAGAACCGTTTATCATCAGTTTTGCAGCAATGCGTGGAGTCGTTTCATTGGCTGCAGCACTTTCTATTCCTGCGTTTTTGCCGAATGGAGATGCGTTTCCGCACCGTAATATTATTTTGTTTGTTACTTTTGTGATTATTTTGATAACTTTAGTCGGACAGGGATTGATGTTGACTCCGATTTTGAAATTTTTAAAAGTTGATGATGCGGGAAGTGATTTGCCTGAAGAAAAGCAGGAAGTTATTTTGATGAGAAAACTGAAAGAAACTGCTTTGAATAAATTGGAATCTGATTTTGCTGAGCTGACAGTTACCAACAGTATGGTTCGCCATCAGAAACACAGACTTGAAAACGAAATGCTGATGATGGCAGATAAATCTCAATGTATGGCATCAACAGGAGATTATGTCACGGCGATGAATGAAAATAAAGATGTCATCCGACAACTGATACAGGCTCAGAGAAATGAGCTTCACCGAATGAAACGTGAGAAAATATTCGATGATCATGTAATGCGAACGATTGAGATGCAGCTCGATTTTGATGAAGCTAAAATTACAGGATTTGCTCACAGTTAATTTGATTTAAATTAAAAAAATACAAAAATGAAAACTCCGATTATTGTCACAAAAAAGATCAATGCGCCAACAGAAAAAGTCTGGAAAGCATTGACGGATAAAAACGAAATGCAGTTATGGTATTTTGATATTCCTGATTTTGAAGCAGAAATTGGAAAATCATTTGATTTCTATGAACCCGGAGAAGAAAAAAAATACCTTCACCGGATCGAAATTTTAGAAATTATCGAAAATCAAAAACTGAAGCATACTTGGTTTTATCCATCATTTTCGGATAAGAAAACAACAGTAACCTGGGAACTTGAAGCTTATGGAGATGGAACAAAAGTTACATTGATACACGAAGGAACAGAAAATCTGAAAGATTTGGGAGAAGGCTTTTCCAACGAAAGTTTTATTCAGGGCTGGAATGAGATTATCGGTCAGAGTCTGAAACTTTATCTGGAAAACCAATGATTAAATTCAATTCATTTTTTCCGGTAATCTGGACTCAGAATTTTGAGGAAACTATTGGTTTTTATACTCATATTTTAAAATTTTCATTGGTTGATGCCAATTCCGGGATGCAATGGGCTTTTTTGGAAAAAAACAACGTCAGAATCATGATTTCAAAACCAAATAAACATGAAAAATTTGATAAAATCGGTTTTTCTGGCTCATTTTATTTTAACGTAAATGATGTGAACGATCTTTGGCAAGACCTTAAAACCATTACCAGAATCTGTTACAAAATTGAAACTTTCGAGTGGGGAATTAGAGAATTTGCGATCTACGATAACAATGGCTATATATTACAATTTGGTCAACCTGTAACCGAAATTAGTAAAGAGAAATAAATTTTGCTATTTTTGGGGAAATATTTTAGAAAATAATAATGAAAAATAAAATAATAACAGGTTTTGCAGCACTTCTGTTGTTCGTGTCTTGTAATAATGACGAAAAGATACTGAATTCATTAGCTGATTACAACAATTCAATGGAAACCAAAGGTTATCATTTTGGTGATAAATTAGATCTTCCTAAAGATGTTCTCGATAATGCAGAAAGTATCTCAATAAGTTTTGGAGACAAAGAAACTTCAAATCTCGTAGTAGATCCTAAATATTTTACCTTGGGAGATAATGCAGTTACTTTTAATATTAAAACAAAAGGTGGCGAAACATTATATCAAGATGCAACAATCAATGTTTTTACCAAAAATCCGGTACAGAATATCAATTATGAAGTCGTGGCAGAATATCCGCATAATCCTGCAAATTTTGTTCAGGGTTTTCAGATTGAAGGAAATATAATTTACGAAAGTGACGGTCAGAAAGGTTCTTCTCAGATCCTGAAATATAATTTGGGAGATACTACACCGATTGCTTCTACAAAGCAGCCTGAAGATATATTTTCTGAAGGAAGTGCGATTGTTGGCGATAAAATTTATCAGTTGACTTGGCAAAATAAAAAAGGATTCGTTTACGACAAAAATTCTTTAAGCTTATTATCTGAATTTCCTTATCCGGATGTGATGGGAGAAGGATGGGGATTGACTTATGACGGTAAAAACCTGATTGCTTCTGACGGTACAAAAAATCTTTATTTCCTGAATGCAAGTGATCCTTCTAAAGTAGTAAGATATATTTCTGTAGCCGGAAATTCTGAAATTTACGACCAGTTAAATGAGTTGGAATACCACAAAGGATTTATTTATGCAAATGTTTGGCAAAAACCAATTATCCTTAAAATTAATCCTGCAAACGGTGAAGTTGTTGGCAAATTTGACTTTACCAATATTGCAAAACAAAATACAAAAGGAAGTGATGATGTGTTAAACGGAATCGCCTTCAAAGGTGAAAATATGGTGATTACTGGTAAAAACTGGCCGAAAATATATGAAGTTGCCGTTAAATAATTTTAAGTTATTTAATTCTTTTAAACAAAATAAATGTAAATTGGTAGCGTTCCTCACGGAGCGCTATCATTCGTAAAATAGATTTTTTTGAAATTAGTACAATTATTATTGGTTTTCATTTTCTGTTCACTTTCAGCGCAGAGAGTTCTTCCTTTTGATACATTGAGAATCAAAGAGGTAAGAGATTTGTTTGCTGATGATTACGGAAGTATTTATCTCTATAAAAATAAAGATTTCAGCTTTACCAAATATGATTCGTTAGGGAAACAGCTTGGCAAACTGATGTTTACGGTCCCTTTCAAAGTTCAGGGAGTGCAAAACCCTTTAAGTATTGCGCTTTTTTCTGAAAATGCTCAGGAAATGAAATTTGTGGATCAGAATTTAAATGAAATCCAGAAATTAGACTTTAAGCAAAAATTTACCTACATCAAACATGCCTACGCAGAAGATTTGCAGCAGGTTTGGTTGTTGGATGAAAGTACAAAACGTCTTCTTCAATACAATTTCAGAAATGATACAACGATTAATTCTTATCCTTTTGATGCAAGTTTTGACGATTTGATTGATCTGTTGGTTTTTGAAAATAAGGTTTATATTTTAACGAAAAATCAATTCAGAATCTATAATCTGAAATTTGAAAAATTATATGAAGCTCCTGTTGAAAACGGAAAGAGACTGAGAAGGGAAAACGAATTTGTTTTAATTGTAGCTAAAAATTCTATTTTTAAATATATTCCCGAGAAAGAACTGATCAAGATTTTTGAAGATCCCGATGTACAAATTGTGGAAAAAAACTCGCTTGCATATTTTGAAATCAAAGGCAACAAACTTTATCTTTACAATCTCGAAAATCTCAGAGATTCTAAAAAAACGACAGTGATTGAAAGTCCGAAAAATGACACTGAAAAAACTGTAGAAGAACTGGAAAAAGAAAAATCTGAAAAACCGGATATGCTGAAACTCTTAGACGAAATTCAGGATCTTGGTTTTTAGAATCAATCATTGTTTAAAAAATAATACAGAAGACGAAGTATGCACATTGCAGTTACCGGAAATATTGGAGCAGGAAAAACGACCTTAACGACGATGTTGGCAAAGCACTACGGTTGGGACGCACAATTCGAAGACGTAGATCACAACCCTTATCTGGAAGATTTTTATGCAGACATGAGTAAATGGAGTTTTGCACTGCAAATTTACTTTTTGGGAAGCAGATTCCGTCAGGTAAAAGAGATCAGAGACAGTGGCAAAAACATCATCCAGGATCGTACAATCTACGAAGATGCCCACATTTTTGCGGAAAATCTTAATGATATGAAGCTTCTTTCAGATCGTGATTTTAAAAATTATGCTTCTCTTTTTGATTTGATGAAAACTTTCGTTTCTGCTCCGGATTTGCTGATTTATCTTAAATCTGATGTTCCGAATCTGGTAAAGAAAATTTATAAAAGGGGCAGAGAATACGAAGCTTCTATCAGCATAGAATATTTGTCTAAACTGAATCAGAAATACGAAAAATGGATCTCAAATTATACGGAAGGGAAACTTTTAATCATTGAAGTTGATGATCTTGACTTTGTAGAAAAACCTGAAGATTTCGGTTTGATTTTAGAAAAAATTGAAACAGAACTGAACGGTTTATTTTAGCAGTTGTTTAGTAAAAATTAAACCCAGAACGAAGTTTTTTGGTTCTAAATTTGTTTAAGAAAATTTAGTTTTCACTTAAAATAAAAATAAAATGTTGGTAAAAGTTCTGCATAACGGGAATTGCTCAAAATCAAATGCCGTGTTAGAGTATCTGGACGAAAACGGAGTGCCGTTTGAAATCATCAACATCATAGAAGATCCGTTGAGCGTTCTGGAACTGAAAACGGTTTTAAAAAAGCTTAATGAAGATGTTTCTCATATCATCCGAAAAGAAGAAAAACTCTATCAGGAAAAATATGCCGGAAAAGATTTTACAGAAGATGAATGGCTGAAGATTTTATCAGAAAACCCTTCACTGATACAAAGGCCAATTCTCATTAAAGGTTCGGTAGCAATGCTCGGAAGACCAGTTGAAAATGTAAAGTTCTTTATTGAACATTAAGAAATTGAAAAACGAGAAATAAAAAAGTCAGCAATTATGCTGACTTTTTATTTTTATAATAGAATGACATCTTCTATTTTTGCCACTTCTTTGTAAATTCTTACGACCTGATCTGCATCGAGTACAAAAGCATTGATATTGCATGCAGTGTATTTTCCGTTCTTGCTTTCGCGGTTACCCAATGTAAATTTGATGCCGTCAAAAACTTTGTATATTTCTGTAAGCTTTGCCTGATCCGTAGGAATGATAAATTTGAAAAGGTAGTCTTCAGGAAAGTCGTGATGACCTTCAAGTTTTTCCTTTAGTGAAATATAAAAATCTTCAGGATTTGCATGCTGATTTCCTTGTAATATGTCCATTATTGCTACTTATTTATATAAATATAAAGAAAATTTAATTATTTTCCAAGTGGTCCTAGAAGTGAAGCCGAATTTTGCTTTTCGTGATCTTCAATAATATTGAATAATCCGTTGACAATCTGTTCAGAAGCCAGCATACTCAATCCGCCTGCGTTGACGTTGCTTCTGTTTCCACCTAATAAGCTGCCCAAAAGATTGCTTCCTGACAAAGCAGTGTTGATGGTTTTTACAATGCCATATTTATTAAGCTCCTGCTCAACTCTTGGTGCAATTGCTGCAACGAGTTGTTGGGAAGTTTTTTCTTTTAAAATTAAAGTTGCCGTTCCCTTTTCACCCTGGATAATTCTGGTTACGTCCTGAGCATTTAAACTATTTACTGCACTTTCAAGAATTGGTCTAGAAATATTTACTGTATAAACCGCCGCATCAGCAATATATTCTCTTTCTTTTGCCACTAAAGACGGAGCTATTTTCTCTAAAGTTGTGTTGATGTCTCTTAATTCTTTTGGTAATGCTTTGTCAACCAGGTTATTCTGAAGAAATGCTTCTTTGTTACCGTAGATGCTCATTCCTTTATTAATTCCGCCTAACAAAACTCTTTTAATAACTGCTAAACCTAAATCAGATGTAGCAAGTGTAGAACAAGATTGTAAAGTCGTGTTGATTACTACGCCCGTTCCGAAAACCAATGCAATGGCTATAATATATTTTTTCATTTCCAATTTTGTTATTATTGTCAAATACTGCACCAAAGGTAAAGACAAATGTATGTTTAACAAAAATTACACGTCAATATTTTCACTGGAAGGTTTATCGCAAGATTGTTTCCAGTTTTAATAATTAATGAAATTATAATATTGTTTAATTTTTTGAATTACGCCATTTTAGAGTCTCAATGTTAATTTTCGGTTAAATATTCGAGTGTTTTAGGCTTTGTTTCAATATGAAATAATCATTTATATTGAAAAATTATGATGTGAAATTTATTAAAATTAAGATTATATTAACAAATTTGATAATTTAACGTGTTAATTTTAAAATATTTAAGTAAATTTAACATCATTTGATATTTTTTATATTTTTGACCAACGTCTTCTTTTGAGAAAATAAAGTAAGAGTTACAAATGATAATACATTTGATTTGTACAAGATAAAATTAAACTATATGAAACAAACTAATTTAAAGTATTCTTGTCTGATTGCAGTTCTCTACTTCGGTATGAACGCTAACGGGCAAACGACTCCACAAGATACGCTGCCAAAAGAGCAGAAGATTGAGGAGGTTGTAATGATTGGGTATGGTAGTAGAAAAGCTGTTGATAATACTACTTCTGTAAGTTCAATAAAAGCTGAAGAAGTTTCGAGAACAAAAGTTTTAAATGCCTCACAAGCAATTCAGGGTAAGGCAGCTGGTGTACAAGTAACAGCTTCGGATTTACCGGGATCAACACCTACAGTAATTATTAGAGGACTAGGAACTGCATTAAGTGGTAGAAATCCTTTATATGTAGTAGATGGTATGTTTGTAGATAATATTAACAACATTAATACAAATGATATTTTAACATACGATGTGTTAAAAGACGCTTCTGCTTTAGCAATTTATGGTAACAGAGCCGCCAACGGTGTAATTATTATTACGACTAAAAGTGGTAGAGGAAAAGGAATTACAGTTGAATATGACGGTTTTGTTGGTGTGAGAAATCCTTTGAAAAAAGTAAAAATGGCTGGAAGTAATTTATTTGCTTACTATACCAATACTGCCTTAGGTACAACAACATTTTCCCAAGATCAACCTGTAAATACTGACTGGTTTGATGAGATTACAAGAACTGGTGTTTATAATCAACATAATGTAAGTTTATCAGGAGCTTCGGAAAGTGCTAAATATTTTTTAAGCTTAAGTAACTATGACGAAAAATCAATTTTAAATGGTACTGATTATAACAGAACAACGATAAGAACAAATAATGAGTTTAAAATAGCTAAAGGAATTACTTTATCTCAAAATTTAAGCGTTGCATTTAATAATACAACTCCAAAGCCATTGGGTGCTTTTACTACAGCATATAAACAATCTCCTATAGTTCCTGTACGATATGCAAATGGTTTATTTGGAGTTCGTTTTGTTGGAGATAATGGTTTTGCGTCTCCAACTGGTGAGGCATTTAATAATGTTGGAAATCCTGTATCTCAACTTTATTTTGATAATGAAAAACAAAAGAGTTTTACTCTACAAGGAGGTCTTAAGTTGGATGTTAACATTATGAAAGAATTAAAATTCACTTCTCAATTTTCAGGAGAATATAACAATTTTAAGAGCTATAATTTTGTTGACTCAAAAGCGATCTGGTTAGCTGCCGATCCTACAAGAGTTCTCAATAACACACCTTATTTAGCAACAGATCCAATCAATTTGTTGACCAATACAAAAAATGATTATTATAACTGGATTTTAACAAATTATTTTACATATAATAAAAAATTCGCAGATATTCATGATGTAGAGGCTACAGTCGGTATGGAATCTTCTGTGAAAAATGGTACAGATCAATTGATTACAATCAGAAGAAACATGATTGCAAACAGCAATTATTGGAATTTAGATGGTGTAAATTATAAGGATCAGTTAGATGATCTTAAAAGTATAAATGGTAATAAAAATACTACCACTTCTTATTTTGCAAGAGCACAATATAAGTTGATGAACAAATATTTGTTAACTGCTACAATCCGTAGAGATGGATCTTCACAATTTGCAAATGGTCAAAAATGGGGTAATTTCCCGTCATTTGGAGCTGGTTGGGTTGTTTCAGAAGAAGATTTCTTGAAAGACGGTTTTTTCAACTTGCTTAAAATTAGAGGGGGTTGGGGAAAAATAGGAAATCAAAATGTTCCTCTTAATTATTTACCATTTAATACCGGTACATCTTATAATTACGCATTTGGTGGTAGTGTAATGAGTAATGGTATGACAGTAGACCAAGTATATGATCCTAATCTTTCATGGGAAATTACAGAAGAAACTTCTGTGGGTTTAGACTTTGAAGTTTTAAACAGAAGATTAAAAGGGTCTGTTGATTTATATGATAAGGTAACCACAAATATTATCTTAAAATCTATTCCTATTATTACTGAAGGAATATCAAATCCAGGTTATGCGCATTTAGGAGAAGTAACCAACAAAGGAGTAGAAGTTGCTTTGGGCTGGGATGATAAAATAGGTGAAGATTTTGGTTATTCAATCAGTGCAAACTATTCTTTTAATAAAAATGAATTAAGTAATATCGCTCAACAAAATGTAAATGATATTGTTGGAGGAGGTTTAGGTAACGGACAAGATACAAAACTTTTAAACGAACAGTCTATAGGGCAGCCATTAGGTAGTTTTTATCTTTATGAAGCAAACGGAATGGATGCAAACGGAAAATTAACTTATGTAGATCACAATGGAAATGGTACTATTGACGCTGGTGATAGAAAATACTTTGGATCATATATACCTAAATCTACTCTAGGAATAAATTTAAATTTAAGATACAAAAGCTGGGATTTTTCAGCTAATGGTTATGGAACTTTCGGTGCGAAAGTCTATAATGGCAAAAAAGCTCAAAGATTCTCAGGAGAAAATGTAGAGTATAGTGTTGCAAGCGATTTTTGGACTCCAACTAATACAGGATCTGCAAACCCAGCACCATTTAATGCCGTGCCACTTGCTTCTACTTACTATTTAGAATCTGGAGATTTCTTTAGAATAAACAATATTTCTTTAGGATATACAATAAATAAAGCTGTTACTTATATTTCATCAATGAGATTTTATGTTAGTGCTATTAACCCTGTAGTTTTCCAGAAATTCTCTGGTTTCTCACCAGAATTAAATGGTAACGGTGATCCTTACGGAAGTACGGGAGTAGAGCTGGATGCTTATCCAACATTAAGATCTTTTGTATTTGGTGTTAATGTTAAATTTTAATTATTAAATTGAAAATCATGAACAAAAAAATAATATTACTCTCTGCTTTAGCAATATTTTCATTTTCTAACAATAGTTGTAGTGATGATTTTGTAGATGTAAAGCCAACAGAAGCTATTTCGGCACAAGATTTAACTTTATTCAACAATAATGAAGGAGCTGAAAGTTTTGTTACTGCTATTTATGCCAAATTTTTAGATTGGAATATGAGTACGTTTGCTTGGATAGGTGTTTCTAGTATTACTTCTGATGATGCGGATAAAGGTTCTACACCCGGCGATACTGGTGCAGATAAAGATGTTTTAGATGCTCTTAATTTTAATGCAACTACACCTTCTTTTAGAGATTTATTTGCTGCGCATTATCAAGGGATTAATAGATGCAATCAGGCATTAGCTTATTTGCCACAACTTAATAATGCAGATGCAGGTCTTCGTAATAGATTGGCTGGTGAAGCCCGTTTCCTGAGAGCTTTTATGTATTTTACATTAGTAAGAACATACGGTGGAGTTCCAATTGTAGACAGATTGTCTATCCCTGGAAATGCCGAGGACAGAACAATGCTGCTTACCAGAAAATCAAAAGAAGAAGTTTACGCTTTCATTGAGGCTGATCTGCAAGCTGCTATTGCAGCTTTACCAGATAAAAGTGCTTATACAGGTGCTAATGTAGGAAGAGCATCTAAAGGTGCAGCTTATGCTTTATTAGCAAAAGTTTCTTTGTATCAAAAAAAATGGCAAAAGGTTATTGATAATACTAATTTAGTTACGGGCTATTCTTTAACACCAGATTTTGCGGAAATTTATAAAATTAGTGGAGAAAATAATCAAGAATCTATTTTTGAAATTCAAGGAAAAGGAGAAGCACCTGCTAAAGGTATTCAACAATATTCTCAAGTACAAGGTGCTACCGGAGCTGGAGGTTGGGGTTGGGGCTTCAATGGTCCTTCTCAAGGATTAGTTGATGCTTTTAATGCGGAAGGCGATACTGAAAGGAGGAATGCAACAGTTATTTTCAGAAATTCGACATTGTACGATGGTAGAATAGTTCCAAGCACTGTAAATAATCCTTATTATAATTTTAAAGCTTATTCTTCTAATTATTCTGGTGCTGATAATTCGGATGTAAATATTCGTTATCTTAGATATGCTGAGGTACTTCTTATGAAGGCAGAAGCCCTTAATGAATTGGGACAAACACCACAAGCTATTTTATTACTTAATCAAATAAGAGATAGAGCTGGTATTTCCCCAACTACAGCAACAGGTCAGACAGATGTTAGAACAGCTATTTGGAAAGAAAGAAGACTCGAATTGGCATTCGAACATGACAGATGGTATGATATTGTAAGAACAGGACAAGCTCAGACTGCAATGGCTGCTGACGGAAAAACATTTGTAGTTGGAAAGCACGAATTATTTCCACTTCCGCAGAACTTTATTGATGAAGCTCAAGGACTTTCAATTCAAAATCCTGGTTATTAATCATTATACATTAAAAAACATGAAAAATAATACAATAATAAAATACTTCGCTGCTATGTTTATTTTAGGAGCACTTTTTACTAGTTGTGAAGACAGCATAGATAAAGATAATCCAGCGATTCCCTATGCTTCAATTGGAGGATATAATAATTCTGATGATATTGCTCCAGATAATCTTATAAGTAAGATCAGTTTTGATAATAATACTTTTATTGATGCTAAAAATGGTGTAAATACTTCTTCACCAACCAATGTAACTTTTGATTCAGGTATAAAAGGTACGGCTTACAAAGGTTCCTCAAGTGCTTTTATAAGTTATAATGATGTAAGCGATAAAATAAAAAACCTAAAAAGTATTACTCAATCTATGTGGATTAAAACTTCACAACATACTGGTGGTGCACAATGCATTTTTATGCTTCCTAAAACAACTGATTTTTGGGGAAATATTTTTGTTCTTATTGAAGGATCTACAGATGGAAAAATGCTTCTAAAATTCCATATTCAAAAAGATGTGACACCTGCAGTTACTTGGGCGGGGCAATTTATTGAAACAGGTGGAACCAATAAATTGGAAGGAATGTATGATAAATGGAAACATTTAGTATGGTCTTATGATGCAACTACTTCTACATTTGCATTGTATGTTGATGGTGCACTTGTACCACTACCAGATAGTATTACAAAAAGATTTACCAACGATCCTGCTCAGGGAGGTCTACCTTTGGGGAATCTTGCAAACTCAAATGTTTCAAAATTCATAATTGGAGGTTTTCAGCAGCACTTAGGTACTCCTTGGTCAAACCCAGATAGTTGGATGCTTAAATATACTGGATTGATGGATGAATTTAGAATGTATGATAAAGCACTTTCTTCATCAGAAATTAATGCATTATACAAATTAGAAAAAGATAACCGATAATCTCAAAAGAGCCCTGTATCGGGCTCTTTTTTATTATATTTGAATATGAAAAAAGTTACAGCAGCAATTTTATTCTTAGGTTTAGTGTTTAATTCATGTTCTTCAGAAGATACAACACCAAGCACAGGTACACCAATAGGTGGTGGCGGTACTGAAACTCCCAACAATTATAGTGATGTACAGCTTGTGGAGATGGTCCAAAAAGATGCCTTAAAATATTTTTGGGACTATGCAGAAAGCAATTCAAAATTAGCCAGAGAAAGATATCATACCGATAATCCGGGACAAGATGCTCATGTTGTTTCAGCAGGAGGATCTGGTTTTGGATTAATGACAATTTTGGTAGGTATCAAAAATGGTTATGTATCAAAAGCAGAAGCAGTTTCAAGATTAGCTACGGCACTCAATTTTCTTCAGAATGCCGACAGGTTTCACGGAGCTTGGCCACATTGGATGAATGGAAATAATGGACAGGTCATACCTTTCAGTCCGCAGGATGATGGTGGAGATTTGGTGGAAACAGCTTTTCTTGCTCAGGGTTTAATTTGTGTAAGAGAATACTTTAAAAACTCTACAGACTCTTCAGAACTTGCACTCTCTCAAAAAGCAGATACGCTTTTCAAAGGAATTGAATGGAGTTGGTATACCAAAGGTGAAAATACATTGTATTGGCATTGGTCACCAAATTTCAGCTTCCAGATGAATATGCAGTTGAAAGGTTTCGATGAAACTTTGATTACATATGTATTGGCAGCAGCTTCACCCACTTCTACAATTACAAAACCGGTTTATCAGCAGGGATGGGCGCGTAACGGTGCAATTTCAAATGCAGGATCACAATATGGTCTTCCATTGACTGTAAGTCATAATGGAGCAGCAAATACTGTTGGACCGATGTTTTGGTCGCACTATTCTTTCTTAGGGCTTGATCCAAGAGGTTTGACTGATGACTATGTAAATTATGGTAACGCAACGACCAATCATGCGAAAATCATGTACCAATATTCAATAACCAATCCGAAAGGATGGCAAGGATATAATTCTAAAAGTTGGGGATTGACAGCAAGTTACTCACGAAATACAGATGGTTCTACAGGATATTCTGCACATCAGCCAAATAATGATTTGGGGGTGATTAGTCCGACGGCAGCACTTTCAAGCATGCCTTATACACCTACAGAAAGTATGAATATGCTGAGGTTTTTATACAACGAAAATTACAGCAAATATATTGGAGTTGCAGGACCCTATGATGCTTATTCAGTGCATTATAATTGGGTGACTCCAAGATATTTGGCGATTGATCAGGGAACAATTGCACCAATGATCGAAAATTATAAGTCGCAGTTTCTTTGGCAGCTATTTATGAACGCTCCGGATGTAAAGCAGGGTCTTATTAAATTAGGATTTCATTCTACACAGTACGGATTTTAATCTATTACTTTGTCAAAGTTTAAAATCTTTGACAAAGCTTTTTACATATAAAATTTAAAAATGAAAAAAATTGCACTTACAGGAGCTTTAGCATTAACGTTGCTTTCCTGCAAAACAAATCAAAATGCTCAAAATATTACCACAAACAATACAGTCAAAAGCAATATTACTGACGAGCAGTTGATGGATAAAGTTCAGAAAGATGCCTTAAAATATTTCTGGGATTACGCAGAGCCTAATTCAATGTTGGGAAGAGAACGCTATCACGAAGACAATATCTATCCTGATAATGATAAACATGTTATTACAACAGGTGGTTCAGGATTTGGATTGGCAACAATTTTAGTCGGAGTTGAAAGAGGTTTCGTTCCAAGAAAAGATGCAGTAAAACGACTGACTACAATGATGGACTTCTTAGCGAAAGCCGATCGCCATAAAGGAGCCTGGTCGCACTGGATCAATGGAGAAACAGGAAAAACCGTTCCCTTTGGCAAAAAAGATAACGGAGGAGATTTAGTGGAAACAGCATTTTTAACTTCAGGGATTTTAATGGTTCGCGAATATTTCAAAAACGGAAATGCAGAAGAAAAAGCTCTTGCCAAAAAATGTGATGAACTTTGGAAAGAAATACAATGGAACTGGTACACAAAAGAAGGCGAGAAAGTTTTATATTGGCATTGGTCACCGGAATATCAATGGGAAATGAATTTTCCATTACAAGGATATAATGAATGTCTGATTACCTACATTTTAGCTGCTTCATCACCTACTTATTCCATCGATGCCGAAACGTATTATAAAGGCTGGACGAGAAATGGAACTTATCTTTCAGACAAAGAAAAATACGGACTTCCTATGTATGTGAAACACAATGGAGCAGAAGAATATGGAGGACCTTTATTTTGGACACAATATTCTTATATAGGATTAGATCCGACTAATTTATCAGATAAATTAATTAAAAATTACTTTGATTTAAATAAAAATCAGGTTTTAATTGATTACAAATACTGCGTTGAAAATCCAAAAGGGTGGAAGGGATATGGACCGGATTATTGGGGATTAACGGCAGGTTACTCAAGAAATAAGGACGGAAGTGTAGGCTATGATGCCCATTTTCCGGAAAATGATCGAGGAGTGATCACTCCGACAGCGGCGTTGAGCAGCTTCCCGTATTCGCCAAAAGAATCAATGGATTTTTTAAGATTTATTTATACTCAAAAACCTGAATTTATTGGTTCAGCAGGACCTTACGATGCTACTTCGATCAATTATAATAATTGGACGACTCCAAGATATTTAGCGATCGACCAAGGTACAATTGCTCCGATGATTGAAAACTACAGAACAGGATTTTTATGGAAATTATTTATGAATGCTCCTGAAATCCAACAAGGATTAAAGAAATTAAGCTTCAAATCTGAAAAGTATAACATTAAATAATATTTTTTTAGGAGCTTAATCCCGCTTTCCGCACTCGCTATTTTTTGTGTT
>Ga0065714_10002256_pt1 | contig 34427 bp, 27 predicted proteins | sample MisRhiReplicate2_FD_59101 | JGI IMG/M metagenome (GOLD analysis project Ga0065714, IMG submission 59101) | Miscanthus rhizosphere microbial communities from Kellogg Biological Station, MSU, sample Rhizosphere Soil Replicate 2: eDNA_1 v2... | ecosystem: Host-associated > Plants > Roots >... | reverse complement strand
TGCGATCTTTCCATTGCTCATTGAGTCGAAAGCTCAAGATCAAAAGATCGCAGGCTTCGCCAGCTCCTACAGAATCGAGCGAGAGTAAGCGCCATTGCCACAAAAGCGCTTCACACCGCGCTGCGTTCACGCAACTCCTGCAGCCGATCAGCGCCACCTTCAGCCACACGGTTCTCGAGCAAGCGATCGGAGCCGCCTTCGGCCACGCGATTTTCCAGCAAGCGATCAGACCCGCCTTCAGCCAGCTGTTGCGCCTGGTTGTGAATCGATGCACTGGCTGCGGTGGCCGAGGCGACATTGGCCAGGCCGACACCGCCAACCAATGTCAGGGCGATAGCCAGGGACGATACTTTCGAGAAATTGAACATGGTGATTCTCCTTGCGCTTGATTGAGTGGGGCCGTGGCAGCGAATGTGTTGCTGTCCGGTGATCACAGTTAAACGCGCGGATGTATCGACGATGTGTGCCAGGAGAGGGCGAGATGCATTGTTTTGTATCGGTCCGCATTTCAGATACAGACCGATACAAACTCAGTTAGCGGGGGCAAGCGGATGGCTTTAAGTCCTGATCAAGGCAGGGCCAGGGCTTGTTTCAACTGGTCCACCAAGGTTGGTGTCATGTAGTGCGGCCCGTCGAACAGGTAGAGCGGATAGCCTGCATAGGCCGCCAATTGTGGCTTGAGCTCGTCGACCGTGGCGGAGCGGAAACCACCGCCGTATTTGGGGCGAAAGGCTTCGACGATGATCCGCACGCGATCCTTGCCAAGCCGGTCACGCAGGGCATCGGCGTAGCTTCGGGCAACCGGGGCGGTGCGGGCATAGACGCCAACGCCGTCCTGGAAGAACACACCGATGTCGTTCGGCAACCATTGCTTGAGCCAGTCTGCGGTAGCGGCGGGGCCGATGTTGGCGCCGTCGTAGACGCTGATCCACAGCGGGCGCGGCAGCTTGGCCAGCAACGCCGGCAGCTCCGTGGCGCCCGACCAGCTGGGGTCGACCTCAGCCGGAAAGTACCAACCGGTGACATGCAATGGCGTTGGCAACCCGGCAATGCGCTCCGACAGCGCGGCCAGTTGCTCGATGTTTTCTCGTGAGCGGTTCTCGCTGAAATAGCCGGCCAGCCCGAGGATGACATCCTGGGCCCAGGGCGTCCTGGCGATGCGCGCCCAGTCCGGCAGTACCGGTACGCTGGGCAGGCCGGTGCCGGGCACGAAGGCCTGGTCGTCCACCACCGTCCATTGCACGAGCAACTCGTGCACCCCCAGTTTTTCCCAATTGCCGCTGATGCCGACGGTCTGGTTGTCCGGCTGCCAGACGATGCCGACGATGTTCGGTGTCGTGGTGGTCATTATGTAGTACGTCCCTGTACCTGCGCCGAGGAGCGCGGCCAGTAACAGCGCCGCGACGGTCTTGCGATTGACGAACTTTGCGAAGCTATTCAAACAAGTCCCTTCTGGATGCAGTGTAGTCGCGGCTCGGCAAGGCGAGCCGCTTTTCGTACCGACGAACCGAATATCCCACCAGCGTCCTCAATAGGAGTAGGTCAGGCGCGCGAACACGCCTTTGGCGCGATCCTCGCCAAACACCCTGGCCCGGTATTGCAGGGACAGGTCCACATAGGAGCGTGGCGCGTTGTAGGCGTCTTCCCGGAACCAGTAACGTACGTTGTTTCCTATCCCGATCCCCCCGGCGTCGCCGGAAGAAAAGCCGCCGCCGGCTTCGCTCTTCATCTTGGAATCGTAGTCGATCGCCGCGACGACATGGGGGAAGGTCACCCAGCGCGAGCCGGTTCCGCCGATGGCATAGCTGCGGCCCACTTGCCATTCGCTGTTGAAGTAGTCTCGCGAGTCGTTGATGTAGTGGCCGACCTCGGCGTACAGCTGCGAGGTCCACCAGCTCGGCACATCGACCCGCAGATCGGTGCCGATGCTCGAACCGTAGCCCAGTCGCACCAGCCAGTCGCCGTCGACATTGGAAGAACCCAGAGGGAAGGTCCGTTCAAGGGCCGCCATGATGTTGACCGAACTGAAGGGCTTGACCCGCACGCCGAGAGCGCCTTGCAAGGCATCCGCGCCCGTGTCCGATTCGCTGTTCTTGCTCCACAGGGTGTCAGTGATGCGCCCGTAGAGTTCGACAAAGCGGCCATTGCGATAGCCCAGCGGACGCCACGACAGTTCGGTGCTGTTTTGCAGCAGGTCATTGCTTTCGCTGCCGCTGCTGCTGGTGCCCGGGGCGGCGCTCAGGCCACTGGAACTGCTGCCGCGATAGCTGGTGGTGCTGGTCAGGCCGAGTCTGCGTGATACATCGCCCACGGTGCGACGGGTATCGAAAAGCTGTTGCGGGGACAAGGGCGTCTCAGCGGTTTTTTGCCCATCGATGACGCGCTTGAAGTACGCCACGGCTTCGTCGTCTTCATGGACTCGCATGGCGTTGTAGGCAGCGTCCTGGGCGGGTGCCGGTGCCAATCGCGCGGTGGCGTCCGCCTTGCGGAACGCGGCATGGGCTGATTCGTCGTCGCCGGCTCGAACCCAGTTATAAGCTAGCTGCAGATCGCTCACCGGAGCCTGCCCGCCGGTGTTGCCCGGCGAGATGGAGCAGGTCAGACCGTAGGTGCTCTCCTGGCATAGCAGCACTGGTGGTGAGGATTGGGCCTGGGCGAAGCGGATGTCACGAGCTTCCCCGGCCGACAGGCCCGCAAGGCTCTGCGCTTGGTGAAGATCGTCCTGGGCCGCCTGCGTCTTGCCCTGGCGGTTACGGGCAAAGCTGCGCAGGATCCACGGCGCGGCTTGGTGATCGTCCAGCGCCAGTGCGGCAGAAGCGGCCTGTTCGGCACTCACGTCAGCCTTCGCCGCGAGCAGGGCACTGATGAGCAGTTGCTGGTTGGCGGCGATCTCTGGTGCCCAGGCCACGGCTTTGCGCGCCTGGTCCACGGCCAGGACTGTGTTGCCTTGCTCCAGGGCGCGATAGCCCTGGGTCGCCAGCGGTACCGCGAGTTGGCGGCGAATGGCTTTGCGGCGCATCAACAACGTGTTGTCGTTGGCAAAGACACCAAGGGCATCGGTGGTGGCTAGGTCGGCTTCTTCCAAGTGTTGCTGGCGCTGCAAGGCGTCGATCAGCAACAGGCGATATTCACGGCGCCGGGGTGCCTGGGTGACGGCCTTGCGGGCCGATTGCGCGGCCAGGCCGAATTGTTCGCGGTCATAGGCCTTGAACCCCTGGGACGCGGCGACGAAACCCGGTGCTGCGCTGGCGGGGCGAGACGCTGCCAGGGGCTGGGGTTGGTCGCGCAGTTTCTTGTCCCGCTCGGCCAACTCGATCAGGGTGTTCAGGCGCGTCACGTCGGCACGCTGGCGCAGGGCTTCGCGTGCCTTGGTAATGGCCAGGTCGTAGTCCTTGCGTTCGTAGGCGCTGTAGGCTTCGTTGGCGGCGGTATAGGCCGGCCCGGACAGTGGCAGCGGCAACGTTTCGGCAAGCGCAAACGCTGGTATCAGGCTCAGCCCCGTGGCCAAAAGGGTCAGGAAGGGGCGGTTCATGCCGGGAGCTCCGTTGGGTAGAGATTGTGCTGACGGGCCACGACCTGTTCGATCGTCGAACGTGGCAGCACGCCGCTGTCGACCAGGTAATCGCCGATGCGGCCGTGGTGTTGCGGGCGGTACTGGAGCATGACGCGACTGAATTCGTCGCGATCGAGCAGGCCCATTTCGATCAGCAGGTCGCCCAACAGCGGCGCCCGGGCATTGGGTACGGCATGACCGTTGCGCGCAGGCAGCTTGCGCAACAGCGCGAGAATTTCGCTTTCCCGGGCAATCAGTTGCACCGGCTCGCTACCCAGCGCGGCGCTGACCTGTTGCAGGCCTTCATCGGGCAAGGGGTTGGCGACGGCGATCTGTTCGCGGCCTTCGCTGTTGGGGCCCAGAGGCACGACCCGCCAGCGCAAGGCAAACTCGGGGCTCAGCGGGGACGTCGAGGCAGCGGCTTTCTCGGCGACATCAAAGACCCGTGGCAGGTCATTCTGGAACGCGATGGCTTCGGCCAGGGTTTCATCGTCCAGCCAGCCGTTATTGAGCAGAATTCGCCCCAAAGGCACGTTGCGCGACTGTTGTTCGTGGAGGGCGCTTTGCAGGGCCGTGTCGGTGATAGCCTGCCAGGACAGCAACACGCTGCCCAGGCGGCGCGGCGCGATGGCGACCAGGTCGGTGGAAGGAAAATCGTGCATGGTCTTGTCCCAGACCAGCTTGCGATTCATCACCTTGCCCACCAGGAACATGCGCCAGGCCCGGGAAGCGGCCATGAAGTTGACGAAGTTGCCCACCAGCATGCGCGGCATGGACAGCAAGCCATGCTGCCAGCCGTACAGCACGGCGGTGAAGTAATAACGGTGCAGGATTCGCCAGACCAAGGCGACGCCGTTGGCCAGCAGCAGGTATTTGATCAGGTCATTGCTTTCAAACGGCGTAGGGAAGGTGACGTCCCATAAGCCGCTGTGGCGCAGGACGATCAAGCCCAGCAGTTGCACCAGAATAACGTAGGCAATGATGCTCACGAACGCCGTCACCACGCCCTTGCGGTCGCGAAACAGCAGGTATCGGTTGGCCAGCGAGCCGTTCCAACCCATCTGCTCCCAGCCTTGCAAGCCGATGCCCAGGGTCCAGCGTGCCTTCTGCCGGAAGGCGGTGCGGAACGTGTCCGGGAAGAACTCGCGCACGCACAATGGCATGGTCAGGGTCGATTCGTAGGGTTTGCGAAACCAGGATTTGCGCAGCACCCGGAACTGCACCGGGAAACGTACGAAGATCGCATTCATGCCAACCTTGGCCAAGCGCGCGCCAACGTCATAGTCCTCGGTGAGGCTGTCGGTGTTGAACGGCTGGTTTTCGGTTTCACCGGCCAGCACCCGCAGGGCGCGATGGGAAAAGCAGGTTCCGACGCCGGCCGAGGGTACGGTATCGGTCATGCTTTCACGCACCACCAGGTCCTTGCCGTGCCATTCGGCGAACTCGTCCATGTAGACGCCCGCCACCCATTCGTACCAGTTGCGCTCCAGCGACACCACGGGCAACTGGATCATGTCCTTGCGCGGCAACAGGTAGTTGAACAGACGCAGTTCCAGCGGATGCAGCACGTCCTCGCTGTCGTGCAGGACGACGCCGGCGAAGGTCATGCCATGGGTTTTCTCATGCAGGAAAATCGCCTGGATCACCCAGTTCAAGCAGTCGGCCTTGCAGGTCGGCCCGGCATGGGGCACTTCCACGCGGTGCAGTTGTTTGTAGCGTCTGCGCATCCGCTCGACTTCGTCGATGGTGCGCTGGTCGTTGATGTACGTACCGACGAACACCACGTAGTTCTGGTAGTCGAGTGTCGACACCATGTTCTCGATCATCGGCGCGATGACGTCGTATTCCAGCCAGGCCGGCACCATGATCGCCAGGGGCTGTTCGTCCCGGGCCAACAATTGCTCGACGGTCAGCGGCCGGTAGCGGCGGTCCACGGTGAACTTGCGGTACAGGCGACGAGACCAGTACCACACGTCAACGATCAGATCGTCCAGGCTGGAGATCAGGATCAGCACCGCGACCACGATGGTCGCGATCTCCAGGTAGTTGTAGTAATGGGCCAGCCAATAGGGCCAATAAATCGACGTCATCGAAGGGTACCGTTACTGGCGATTGCGACGGGCGCTACGGCCTGCCAGCAACAAGAGGAGGAACAGGATAATGGCGCCTGGAATCAACCAGAGCAGCGAAGGTTTACGCCAGGCGTCCAGGCCCTTGGGTTCTTCGCTGCCGATCAGCAGGCTACCGCTTGGGTCTTGGGTATCGAAGATCGCCACGGCCCCGTTGTTGCCCAGAATCGCCACGTCGCCACGGGTCAGCACAATCGGCTTGGCCAGGCTTGGCGGCTGGTTGCCCAGGGCCCGGTAGACCAGGCCGTGCTGGCCTGCGGTCTGCACCACTTGCAGCGAGGCCAATTGGTTGAGGGGTTGTACGTCCAGCAACACCTGGTCCTTGTGGTTGATGCGCAGGCGACCTTGCTCGTCGACCTGGACCGATTCCTGGCTGTCCTTGAGCGGCAACTCGAAGGCCAGGAAGGCTTTGTCCGGGCTGACGACGGCTTTCGGATCAGCGCTGACCTTGAGCTGCGCGCGCAGCGGCGATACGCCGCTGGTATCGGCCACCGAAATGACCCGCGTCAGGCTGCTGGCCGGTTGGTCGAGGTAGGCCTGGGGAACCAGGATCTGGGTGTCCACGGCGAAGCGTGCGGCCATGCCGGAGAAGTCGTCGTCCAGCGAGGTTTTTTCCAGGACGATGTGGCTGGTCGGCAGGACCGATACCGGGAAGGCTTGCGGCGTTTCCAGGCAGCGGTCGCTGACCGGCTGGCGCTGGAACGACACGCGCAAGGTGTTCTTCGAGCCCAGGGCGTAGCGTGGGATGTGGGCCTGGATGCGCTGTGGCTCACCATCGGTAGTCAGTTGCTGCGCGCCGATCAGGAAATCATTGAAAAACAGCGAGGCCACCGGTGCTGTAGCGGAAGCCCCCGGGGCTGCGGAGACGTCCACCACGGCCGTGACCGGCAGGCGACCGTCGTAAGCCACGCTGCCCAGAGGGAACGAAGTGCTCCAGTCGAATCGCGAGGCCACGTCGAAGTTGCCAGGGGCGCCGCCCAGTCGCGACAGGGCTACACGGCCATCGTCGCTCAACGGTGTTTGCGCTTCGCTCACGGTCAATTGACGACTTTTCGCCAGTTTGCTCCACGCCGAACCGAGCAGCGACAAGGCTTTGCCGGTGGATTGCGGGGCGATCATCAGGACCGGGCGAGTGCCGAGCAGCGCCAGGCTTACGTTGTCGGTGCCGGCGCTCGCCAGCGCTGCGTTGACGTGCTGTTCGCGCCATTGGGTCAGCGCGCTGGCTGCCGTTGTGTCGAGGCCCTGGACCTGGTTTTGCAAGGCGTCCAGGGACTGGTTGATGGCCTTGAGCAGTTCCGGGTCGTTGATCGCCAGGTCTGCCTGTACGTTCGAGGTCTGGCCCAACACCAGCAGTGCGCCGATCTCGGCCGGGTTGGCCAAGGTGTGCGGGCCTTTGCCGTTGAGGCTGGCGAAGGCTGGAATGCTCAATAACTCGGCAGGAATGCGCAGGCTGCTCAGGTCCACGCTGTCCTGCACGACAGGGAAGGGCAGGATGCGGCTGTGTTTGCCGATGCGTTCCAGTGCCACGCCCAGGCGCCAGGCCGAATCGTAGCTGGCAGCGGACAACGAACCGGGGGCGACGAGGATGCCGGGTTCACCGGGCAGGGCCGCCCAAGCCGTACCAACGTCGCGTAACTGACTGGCGTCGTAGCTGTAGTTCAGGCGTGTCTCGGGTTGGATGCGCAGCACGTTGCCGATGACCCGATCGTCTTCGCACAACGGTCGAGACACCACCGAGGACCAGGCAACGCCCAGGCGCACCAGGCCGTTGTCACGCGCGGCCTTGTCGACGCCGAGTGTGGCGCTGGCATCGCCTTGTGCCTCGCTGAGCCCTTCGGCGCGCACCGGGTAACCATCGAGGGACAGCAGCAGGGTGTTGCGACCGCCTTCGCCATTGAGGTAGCTGGCATCCAGTTGCAAGGTTGCGTCATCGAGGGCAACGCCGGCGGGCACTGGCAGGTAGAGTTCGCGGCGGGCGTCGCTGGCGCTCAAGAGGATCGGCGCAGTGATACCCAGGTCGCTCAAGCGCACTTCACGTGTCTGGCGGGTATCGGCGTTGAGTCGATGAATAGCCTGGGTCAGCGGGCTGTCCGCAGCCAGGGCAAAGGTCGGCATGAGCGCGAGCAGGCTCAAGCCGCAGGCAAGGGCGCTGAGCGCACCCGTAGGGATGGCAACGGAAGGCTTCATTCAGGCAAGTCTCGATCTGATAAGAGGAATAACGGTGGTCAGTTGAAATCGGCGAGCAACTCACGCGGCTCGGACAGTGATGGAGCGACCGGCTGCTGTGCAGGCGGTTGGGCCACGACGAAGTCGTCGACCGGGCGCCCCATCAGGGTATCGACGATGCGTTGGCTGGCATTGCCGTCGCCATAGGGGTTGGCGGCTTGTGAGGCGCGGCGCCACAACGCGTCATCGTCGAACAATGCGTCCACGCCAGCGATGATCGATGCCGGCGAGGTGCCGACCAGGCGCACCGTGCCCGCCGCTACTGCTTCAGGGCGTTCAGTGACATCGCGCATCACCAGCACCGGTTTGCCCAGCGACGGCGCTTCTTCCTGCACGCCACCGGAGTCGGTGAGGATGACATGGGCGTGTTGCATCAAGCGTACGAAGGCCAGGTAGTCCAGCGGCTTGATCAAATGCACATTGAGCAGATCGCCCAGCTGTTCGGTCACCGGGCCTAGTACGTTGGGGTTGAGGTGCACCGGGTAGACGATCTGGATATCCGGTCGCTGGGCCAGGTGACGCAAGGCCTTGCAGATGTCCAGGAAGCCCTCGCCGAAGTTTTCTCGGCGGTGGCCGGTCACCAGCAGCAGCTTGCGTCCGGTTTGCAGGTACGGGAACTGTTGATCCAGTTCGTCACGCAACCGGGCATCGTCATTGATGCGTCGGGCCGTCAGTTGCAGCGCGTCGATCACGGTGTTGCCGGTCACCAGGCAACGGCCTTGCAGACGTTCGCCCAGCAAGTTGTCACGCGATTGTTCGGTAGGTGCGAACAGCAGGTCGGCGCTGAGGTCGATGCAGCGGCGGTTCATTTCTTCCGGCCAAGGGCTGTAGATGTCGCCGGTGCGCAGGCCGGCTTCCACATGGCCGACAGGGATGCGTCGATGGAAAGCGGCCATCGACGCGACCATGGCCGAAGTGGTATCGCCGTGGACCAACACCCGATCCGGCCGGGTCTGTTCCAGCACCGGGTCGATGGCTGCGTACAACGCGGCAGTCAGGGAGTTGAGCGTCTGGTGCGGCGTCATCACGTCGAGGGTGAAATCGGCCTTGAGGTCGAACAGATCCAGGACCTGCTTGAGCATGCTCTGATGCTGGCCGGTGACACAGATCAGTGACTCAATGCCCGGTTCGGCGGCGAGGGCCTTGACCAAGGGGGCCATCTTGATGGCTTCCGGACGGGTACCGAAGATCGAAAGGATCTTGATTCGTGGATGATTAGTTGCGATGACGCCCTTCCTCGCGCAGTTTGCTGCGCCGCACAGCAGCTCGCCCGGACGCGATGAGGCATTCGAGAAAGCAAGCGATTTAAGTTGAGTAGTGACCCGTTGTCAGACAGCGGTTTGACGTACACAGGAAGTGACGCAGTGGCATCTTGAAGTTCGGGGCGGCAGATTATTAGCATCAAAAATCATGAGCGCAAAGATTTATATGCGGAAGTTTATTAATAATTTTTCTGAGGGTTGTTTAGTGGTCGGGTAGAGGTGTCTTAAAGATGCGCTATAACTTCTGTTACTTGTTGATATAAAAAGATTTTTTATTATTTAGATGCCGATTTAATGGCCTGTGCAGAATTGGGACGGTGGTGCCGATGTTTTTTTGGCGCCTAATTTCTCGCTTGGCCGGTGCGGGGGTGTCATTGGAATGGCGCCTGTAAGTCGTCTGAAATAACGGTTTTTACTTGGTTAGTTGGAGTTGAAGTTGGCTATCTGTAAAAAAGTTCAATTTAATTTTAGCTTTTATACTAATAAGCCAAAAGAATGGTTCCACTCGCAATGGCCCACTAGGCGGAGTCGTTACTTGTAATCGGTAAGTTGCGTAGAACGGTCCCACTCACATCCAAGAGGCGGTAAGTCGTCCTCTCATGGCGACCGATAATCGCACGCTTTGTGTTGTACGCCTGTCGGGGTTATTGACCAAACTAACCGGGTGGTACATTTTATCGGCAACCCGTCTTGCCCAACGAGGCCAAGACCATAATAAAAATAGAGGAATACTCCATGCCTACTCGTCTGCGAGCGCCACACGCCTTTCCCTTGATCCGTTGTTCCAATCCGGAAGCATCTTCCAGCCTCTCAGGTTCGATCCGCTAGCGGCCCACGCTGTTTGCGGTCTTATCGCGCCAATGGGATGTCGGCGCTCGACAAGCCTCGGAGTTCTTCAAGATGACAAAAATCGTCGATCTGTATTTCAAGCTGCTCAAGCTACTGATTGTGTTGTGCATGGTCGCGATGATCGTGCTGGTGTTCGGCAATGTGGTGCTGCGTTATGCCTTCAACTCTGGCATCAGTGTGTCGGAGGAGCTGTCGCGCTGGTTCTTCGTCTGGATGATATTTCTCGGTGCCCTGGTGGCGCTCAAGGACCGTGCTCACCTGGGCATGGACAGCCTGGTCAAGCGCTTGCCGCCGGCCGGAAAGCGTATCTGCCTGGTGATCAGTCATCTTTTGATGTTGTACATCTGCTGGCTGATTTTCAGTGGCAGTTGGCAACAGGCCGCGATCAACCTGAATGTAGTTGCCCCGGCGTCAGGATTGTCCATGGCGCTGTTTTATGGGGCCGGCCTGGTGTTTGGCGCCAGTGCCGCAGCGATCCTGCTCTACGAGCTCTACCTGGCGCTGTCCGGCAAGCTGGGGGATGACGAGTTGGTGATGGTCAAGGACAACGACGCCGAGGTGATCACACCTAACTCCATCACCCCTGACCACATCAAGAGTACCCGCCCATGACGCTGGTTATTTTCCTCGGTTCCCTGATGGGCAGCATGGCACTGGGCATGCCCATCGCGTTTGCCTTGCTGGTGGTCAGTGTGGCGTTGATGTTCTACCTGGATCTGTTCGACGCGCAAATCATTGCCCAGAACCTGCTCAACGGGGCGGACAGCTTCCCACTGATGGCCGTGCCGTTCTTCATGCTGGCCGGCGAGATCATGAATGTCGGTGGCTTGTCCAAACGCATCGTCAACATTGCCATGGCGCTGGTGGGGCACAAGCGCGGTGGTCTCGGTTACGTGGCGATCATCGCGTCCTGCCTGCTGGCGTCGCTCTCCGGTTCGGCCGTGGCCGATGCGGCGGCACTGGCGGCCTTGTTGGTACCGATGATGGTGCTGGCCGGGCATAACCGGGCACGCTCGGCGGGTTTGATTGCCGCCGGTGGCATTATCGCGCCGATCATTCCGCCGAGCATTGGCTTCATTGTCTTTGGCGTGGCGTCCGGGGTGTCGATTTCCAAGTTGTTCCTGGCCGGCATCGTGCCGGGGATCATGCTCGGAGCGGCGCTCGCCATTGCCTGGTGGTTCGTTTCCCGCAGCGAGAATGTCGAGACGCCACCCAAGCAATCCCGTGCCGAGGTCCTGCGGGCATTGGTTGAGGGCAGCTGGGCCATGGGCTTGCCGATCATCATTATTTTCGGCCTCAAGTTCGGCATTTTCACCCCGACGGAAGCGGCAGTGGTGGCGGCGGTCTATTCGCTATTCGTGTCCCTGGTGATCTACCGGGAAATGAAAGTCAGCCAGTTGTACGAGGTGATCCTGTCCTCGGCCAAGACCACCTCGGTGGTGATGCTGCTGGTCGCCGCCGCCATGGTTTCTTCCTGGCTGGTGACCATTGCCGACTTGCCAGGCCAATTGGCGGCGGTGCTCGAGCCGTTCATGGATAGCCCGACCCTGCTGTTGGTAGTGATCATGCTGATGATCATCCTGGTCGGTACGGTCATGGACATGACGCCGAGCATCCTCATCCTCACACCGGTGCTGATGCCGGCGATCACCCAGGCGGGCATCGACCCGGTTTACTTCGGCGTGTTGTTCCTGATCAACACCGCCATCGGCCTGATTACCCCGCCCGTGGGCACTGTGCTCAACGTGGTGAGCGGGGTTTCCAAGCTCAATATCGAAGAAATCGTTCGTGGCGTGTGGCCGTTCCTTCTAGCGCAACTGGCGGTGCTGTTCCTGCTGGTCCTGTTCCCGCAACTGGTCCTGGGACCCCTGAAATTCTTCACCGGTTAATGCCGGTGCAAGCCGTAGTAGCTCGACTTAAAAACAATAATGATCGGAGAGTGACATGGGACAACTGATGAAAACCCTGTTGGCCGGGGCGTGCGCAACGGGACTGCTGCTGGGTAGCGTGGTCAGCCACGCCGATGAAATCCGCGAACGTACCCTGCGATTCGCGTTCCAGAACGTCAAGGAGCATCCACAAGGGCAGGGCGCGCAGAAGTTCGCCGACCTGCTCAGCGAAAAGAGCGGTGGCAAGATCAAGGTCCGCCTGTTCCCCGGCGGTACGCTAGGCGGCGACGTGCAAACGGTGTCGGCGTTGCAGGGCGGCACGCTGGACATCACCGTGCTCAACTCCGGCATCCTGGCCGCCCAGGCACCGGATTATGCCATGCTCGATTTCCCGTTCCTGTTCAACAACGTCGAGGAAGCCCATGCGGTGATCGATGGGCCGGTCGGGCAGAAACTGGCGGCGCAACTGGATAGCAAGGGGCTGGTAGGGCTGGGTTATTGGGACCTGGGTTTCCGTAACCTGACCAACAGCAAGCACCCGGTGACCAAGCTTGAGGACATGCAGGGCTTGAAGATTCGCGTCATCCAGTCGCCGATCTACCTGGAGACCTTCTCCGCCCTGGGCGCCAACCCGGTGCCGATGGCGTTCCCCGAGGTCTACACGGGTCTTGAGCAACACACCATCGACGGTCAGGAAAACCCGTTCACCGTGATCGAGGGCAACAAGTTCTACGAGGTGCAGAAGTATCTCTCCGTCACGGGCCACATCTTCAACCCGCAGTCGTTGATCATCAGCCAGAAAACCTGGAACCGCCTTAACGACGACGAAAAGGCAATGATTCGCGCGGCCGCGGCCGAAGCGCAAACATTCCAGCGTGAAGTCACGGCGGCGGGCATGGACAAGGCCAAGGTGACGTTGGCCGGCGCGATGACCGTGAATGAGATCACCCCAGCCGAGAAAGATCGCTTTCGTGAACGCGTGCAACCGGTGATCGACAAGTTCGCCAAATCCCTGGATGGCGAGCTGGTGAAGATGATGTACGAGGAGATCGCCAAGGTGCGGGCGGCGCAGTGACGTAAAGCGGTCAGTCCTGAACAGGCCCAACCCTGTGTGGGAGCGAGCTTGCTCGCGATAGCGGTGCGTCAGCCAACATCAATGCGGCAGACGTGGCGCCATCGCGAGCAAGCTCGCTCCCACATGTTTTTTTGTTTTGTCAGAGAACGGTTATTGGGCGGCCGGGACGGCCAACCACTGCCCAATCACTTTCTGGTAGCTGCCATTGGCCTTGCTCAGGTGCAGCCACTGATCGACGTACATCTTCCAGGTGGCGTCATCCCGAGGCAGCAGGTAGGCCTTCTCGCCATATTGCAGGTAGCGGGTCGGGTTGACCGCGCACAGGCCGGGCTTGAGTTTTTGCTGGTAGAGCGCTTCTGACGCGTCGGTAATCATCACGTCGGCTTTCTTGTCCAGCAGTTGCTGGAAGATGGTCACGTTGTCGTGGAAACTGAGCTGGCCGTTGGGCAGGAACGCCCGGACGAAGGCTTCGTTGGTGCCGCCGGCCGGCTCCACAAGGCGTACCGAAGGCTGGTTCATCTGTTCGAGGGTCTGGTAGCGCTCCTTGTCTTCGCAACGCACCAGCGGGATCTTGCCATCCACGTCCAGGGTGTCACTGAAATAGGCTTTCTTCTGGCGTTCCAGCGTCACCGAAATCCCACCCATGCCGATGTCGCATTGACCGGCAACCATATCCGGCATCAGGGTTTTCCAGGTGGTCTGCACCCATTGCACCTTGACGCCCAGGCTGGCGGCCAGCGAGCGCGCCATATCGATGTCGATGCCTTCGTATTCGCCCGCTTCGGTTTTAAAGGTATAGGGCTTGTAGTCGCCGGTGGTGCACACCTTCAGTTCGCCGCGTTGCAGGACCTGGTCCAGCAGCGAAGGTGCCGGCTCGGCCAGGGCGCTGCCGGAGAGCGCCAACAGGCCACAGAGCGTCATCGAGCTTGTTATGTTTTTCATAGTGATTGGACGTCTCGCAACGGAAGGGAACAAGACCGGGGAGTGTAGTGAAAGCGCCTGCTCGCTGTCACTGCGGTGTTGATCGTGAACAGTCAGCTGAGCGTAGTCTCGGGGGGCTGTCGCTGCAGGCTTTCCAGGTAGGCGCAGAACATATCGGCCATGGCATCGCTATAGACGGCAACTTCCACAGGAGAGCGGGGCGCGGATGAAAATCGCTTGCCCACGGTACTGAGCGTCGTGATCACCAGGTCACCTGCCAGGGCGCGGGCCTGTGCCGGGACGGCAGGCAGTGCTTGCAGCATGAAGGCGTCCACCGATTGTTGTACCGACATCCGCGCGGCCTGGTGTTCGGGGGCGTCGCGGTAGAGCGGCGCGGCGTCGTTGAGCGCGACGCGTATCTGGGCCTCGTCGCATTCGGACTGGATGAACGCCCGCACGAGGCTGCGCAGCCGCTCGAAGGGCGGCTGGCGGCTGTCTTCAAGGATCTCGCGCAGCATATCGCTGGTTTGTCGCCATTCATCACTTTGCAGGCGGAACAGGATCGCCGCTTTGTTCGGGAAGTACTGATACACCGAGCCGACGCTCACGCCAGCTCGCTCGGCAACCCGGGCCACCGTGAAACGTGCCGCGCCCTGGGTCGCCAGAACCTGAACAGCCGCCTCCAGAACGGCGGCGACGAGCTCGGTGGAGCGTGCCTGTTGCGGCTGTTTGCGTGAGGAAATCTGCGGGCTTGAGCGTTCGGACATACGGGCATGAGCCTTGGAAGGGAATGCGAATAGGAAATGCGACGGATTGTTCGTATCTTGAATGCGACGAATTGATCGCATTCTAGTCGGCTCCACAGACAACGTTCAACGTCACATCGCATCCTTTCTGTGAGTAGGGTTATGACTCAAAAAAACGTTCATCAGGGCGCCTCCTTGGCGCCTCAGGCAAGCGCTGACGTCAAGCCGGTGCTCAAGCTGTTGCCACTCACGCTGACGGTATTCATCGGTTTTCTGACCCTGGGCATGCAATTGCCGGTCTTGCCCCTGCACCTGCATGACACGCTAGGCATGGGTACGCTGGTCATCGGCCTGGTGGTCGGCGCACAATTTGCCGCGGCGCTGTTGTCACGCGCCTGGGCCGGCAACTTCGCTGACATGCGCGGAGGCAAGCGCGCCGTCATGGTCGGCCTGGTGACGGCGGCGGTTTCCGGGTTGGTTTATCTGCTGTCCTTGGCGTTCGTTGCTACGCCTGTCACGTCGGTCTGGCTCTTGCTGGGCGGTCGTGTCCTGTTGGCCCTGGGTGAAAGCCTGATCGTCACCGGCGCGTTGGGTTGGGGCATCGGCCTGGTCGGCGCGCAGCATGCCGGCAAGGTCATGGCCTGGAATGGTATTGCCATGTACGGCGCCTATGCCCTGGGCGCTCCGCTCGGCGTGGCGCTGAATAGCGGCTGGGGGTTCACCGGCATTGCCGTCGCGACGATTTTCATCCCGCTGCTGGCGCTGGCGATTGTCGCGGGTGTCCGGGCTGTCGCCCCTACGGCGACCCGGCGGGCACCGTTCTACAAGGTGCTGGGTGCCGTGTGGGTGCCGGGCATGGGGTTGGCGTTTTGCAGCGTTGGCTTCGGTGTCATCACGGCTTTTATCGCGCTGTTGTTTGCGGCCAGGGATTGGGGCAATGCCTCTCTGGCGTTCACCGCATTCGGGCTGGCGTTCATCGGTGCGCGCCTGCTCTTTGGCCACCTTCCAGACAAGATCGGCGGCGCGCGTGTCGCCCTGGTCTGTGTGGTGATCGAAGCCGTCGGGCAATTGCTGATCTGGGGCGCCGACACTGCGCTGGTGGCCTATCTGGGCGCAGCGCTCACCGGCTTCGGCTATTCCCTGGCCTTCCCGGGCTTTGGGGTGGAGGCGGTGAAACGCGCGCCAGCGCAGAACCGCAGTCTCGCCATGGGGGCCTATGTCGCGTTCCTGGACATTTCCCTGGGGCTGAGCAGCCCGTTGGCTGGGGCGTTGGCGGGCACGTGGGGGATCGGCGCGGTTTACCTGGGCGGGGCCGTTACGGTGATGCTGGCCTTTGTCGTGGCGCTGGCATTGGTGATGCCAGGGATGCAAGGCCGGCAGCCGGCTTGAGCTGCGCCAGAAGTGAGTCTGTGTTCCTCGATGGTTCTAATCAGGAGTTTGAAACATGCATGTATTCGTTACCGGTGCCACGGGCTGGGTTGGGTCTGCCGTGGTCCAGGAATTGATCGGTGCCGGCTATCAGGTCACCGGCCTGGCCCGTTCCGATGACAAGGTTGCCGCACTGGCCGCGACCGGCGCGAAGGTGGTCCGCGGGACATTGAATGACCTCGACGTCCTGCACCGGGCGGCTTCGGCGGCGGATGCGGTGATTCACACCGCGTTCAATCATGACTTCTCGCGGTTTGCCGAGAACGCTGAGTTGGACCGCCATGTAATCGAAGTATTGGGCAGCGCGCTGCAGGGGTCTGAGCGACCTTTGCTGGTGACGTCCGGCCTGTTGGGCTTGACTCGGGGCGCGAGCGAGCTGGAGGTGCCCAGCCCGGCTTCGCCGCGCAAATCCGAAACGGCGGCCCGGACGCTGGTCGAGCGTGGTGTGCGCTGCGCGACCGTGCGCCTGGCACCCTCGGTCCATGGCCTCGGCGACCACGGATTCGTTCCGATCCTGGTTCGCCTGGCCCGGGAGACGGGCGTTTCGGCCTATCTCGGGGACGGCGTCCACTGCTGGTCGGGCGTGCATCGGCTGGACGCCGCACGGGTCTATCGGCTGGCGCTGGAGCAGGGCGTGACGCAGTCCGTCTACCACGCCGTCGCCGACGAGGCTGTGCCGTTCAAGGACATTGCCCTGGCGATCGGTCGTGGCCTGGGGTTGCCGGTGGAATCCCGGGAGCGTGAGCATTTCGGCTGGTTCGCCCACATGGCGGGCGCGAACATGGCAGTGTCCAGCGAATACACCCGCGCCTTGCTGGGCTGGACGCCAAGCGGCCCGAGTCTGTTGGATGATCTTGAGTTGCCTGGCTATTATCACGTCGATTGAAATGAATAACCCTGTGGCGATGGAGCAAGCTCCCTCGCCACAAGGGCTGTGCGGGGCCTCTAGCGCGAAATGATCCCGTGGTCGATCGCGTATTTCACCAGGGCCGCGGGCTTGTCGATGTTCAGCTTGCGGCGGATGCTCAGGCGATGGGTTTCGACGGTGCGTACGCTGATGTCCAGCTCGCGGGCCATTTCCTTGTTGTTCAGGCCCTGGACCATTTTCGCCAGCACCTGGCTCTCGCGCGGCGTCAGCTCGCTGTCGGTGTTCGGGTTGGTGGCGAGCCGCTGGGCGATCTCGGCACTGTAGAACGTGCCGCCGCTGATGATGGCTTCGATGGCCGCGATGATTTCCCGCGACGGCGCGTTCTTGAGCACGTAGCCGCTGGCGCCGGAGCGCACGGATTCGCTCACGTACTCGTAATTGTCATACATGCTGAGGATAAGGATCTTGAGGCTGGGGTATTGCTTGCCCAGCAGTCGGGTCAACTCGAGCCCGTTCATGTCCTTGAGGCTGATGTCCATCAGCAGCAGGTCCGGTTGGCTGCGACCGACCATTTCGATCGCCTGCGCACCATTCTCGGCTTCGCCCACCACGTCCAGTCGGGGCATGACGGACAGCAGGGCCTTGATGCCGTCGCGGACCAGGGAGTGATCGTCGACCAGCGCGACGCGAATCACCGGAGGCAGGTTCATCGGCAGGTGCTCTTGTTGGAAGGGGCGCGCATCAGTTTTCCGTTACCGAGAGGTTCATGGGCAGCAGGATATCCAGTTCGCTTCGTCCCGGTGCCGAGGTCACTTCCAGGCGTCCGCCGAAATGCTCGACCCGTTCGCGGATATTGCGCAGGCCGATGCCGGCGTGGCCGCGCTCTACTTGCGGGACATTGAAGCCCATCCCGTCATCCACCACCGTCAGGCGCAAGGACTGGCTGGAGCCGAACAGGGTGATGCCGACACTTTTCGCCCCGGCATGGCGCTCGATATTGGTCAGGGCTTCCTGGGCAATGCGGAACAGCGAGACAGGGGCGCCATTTTCCAGGCGGCAATCGAATTCGTTGCTTCGGTAGGACACTTCAAGCCCGCTGCGCTGTTGGAACTCGGTCGCGAGTTGGCCAATGGCGGCGGGCAGGCCCAGGGTATCGAGCAGGGACGAGCGCAAGTCATGGGAGATGCTACGGATTTCGCCGATGGCTTCGCCTAGCCGATCGGTCGCGTTCTTGAGGATGCCCAGGCCATTCTCCTGGCCGTTCTCCAACACATGGCTGGCCAGTTCGAACTGGAACTTTATCGACACCAGCAGTTGGCTGATGCCGTCGTGCAGCTCGCGAGAAACCCGCGAGCGTTCCTCTTCCTGCAAGCTGACGATGCGCTGATTCAGCCGCTGCAGCTTTTTGTCGGCCAGGCGATGTTCGCTGACGTTGAGGGTCATGCCGCCGGCAAATACCAGCAGGACCGCCACCAAGGCGATCGCGGCGATGGCTTGCATGGTGCTGTGGATGCCGTGGGCAACTTCGTCGCGGGCTTGCTGGGTGGCGCGTTCGACGTCCTCCAGGTAAATCCCGGTGCCGAGCATCCAGCCCCATTGATCGAGCATCACGACATAGGCCAGCTTGTCGGTCACCTGGCCGGAGGAGGGTTTGTTCCAGGCATAACGCTGGAACCCTTCGCCTGACTCGGCACTCTTGAGCAATGCCTGGATGACCGGCAGGCCGTGGGGGTCCTTCATGTCCCAGAGGTATTGCCCCACCAGTTCCGACTGGCGGGCATGCATGAGGCTGCGGCCCTGGCGGTCGTACACGAAAAAGTAACCGTTGATGCCGAAGCTGAGCTTGCGCAGTTCTTCAAGGACCTGCTGCTGTGCGCGCTCGTCTCCCCGACCGTTGTCATACAGCGGGGCGATCAGGCTCTGCGCCATCTCGACATAGTTCTTCAGCTCCGCGCGCTTGCTCGCCAGGATGCTGTCTTCGATCAGTTGCGCCTGTTGATCGCCCAACTGGCGATTGAGCGAGATCACCAGGGCGCAGATGACCGCGATGGCCAGGACCAGCGGCAAAATCCCGAGGGCGACGATTTTGTGTTTGAGCAGCATCTGTACTCCTGTCCGGACTCGGCGGGGAGGCGAATGGCGGCATCATATGCCAAACCCATGGATGAGGCATAAAACCTGTGGCGCAAGACATGTGGGAGCAAAGCTTGCTCGCGATGCAGGCGCCGCGGTTTATGAAAGACCGTATTGACTCTATCGCGGGCAGCCTTGCTCCCACAGAAGTTGGGGTTCTACGTAGTACTACGGATTTATTTATTGACCCATTGCAGGGATATTGGGCCGGCTCCGAATAGCCGGGGCACACTATAAAAACAATCGCCGCAATCCACTGGATATCGGCAGGAGACACGCAATGACAACCCGTCTGGTTAAACACCTCGCCTGGTTTGCCGTGGCTGTTCTGGGAGCCTGTGCGTTGAGTGTCGTGGCCTTGCGCCGCGGCGAACCCATCAACGCCCTCTGGATCGTCGTCGCAGCCGTGGCCATCTATCTGGTCGCCTACCGCTACTACAGCCTCTTCATCGCCAACAACGTGATGCAACTCGATGCGCGCCGGGCTACTCCCGCCGTGCTCAACAACGATGGCCTGGACTACGTCCCGACCAACAAACACATTCTTTTCGGCCACCACTTCGCGGCCATTGCCGGCGCGGGGCCGCTGGTCGGGCCGGTGCTGGCGGCGCAGATGGGCTACCTGCCCGGTACGCTCTGGCTGATCGCCGGCGTGGTGTTGGCCGGTGCGGTGCAGGACTTCATGGTCCTGTTCCTGTCCACCCGCCGCAACGGGCGTTCCCTGGGTGACATGGTCCGTGAGGAAATGGGCCGCATCCCCGGCACCATCGCGCTGTTCGGCTGCTTCCTGATCATGATCATCATCCTCGCGGTGCTGGCGCTGATCGTGGTCAAGGCCCTGGCCGAGAGCCCGTGGGGCATCTTCACGGTGATGGCGACCATCCCGATCGCGATGTTCATGGGCATCTACATGCGCTACATCCGCCCGGGCCGCATCGGTGAAATCTCGCTCATCGGCGTGCTGTTGCTGCTGGGCTCGATCTGGCTGGGCGGGCAGATCGCTGCCGATCCGGTCTGGGCCAAGGCCTTTTCCTTCACCGGGATCCAGATCACCTGGATGCTGATCGGCTACGGTTTTGTCGCGGCGGTGCTGCCGGTGTGGCTGATCCTGGCGCCGCGGGACTACCTGTCGACCTTCCTCAAGATCGGCACCATCGTTGCCCTGGCGATCGGCATCCTGGTCACCATGCCCGAGCTGAAAATGCCGGCGCTGACCCAGTTCACCGACGGCACCGGGCCGGTNTGGAAGGGCGGNCTGTTCCCGTTCCTGTTCATCACCATCGCCTGCGGCGCGGTCTCGGGCTTCCANGCGCTGATCTCCTCGGGCACCACGCCCAAGCTNTTGGATAACGAAACCAACGCCCGCTACATCGGTTACGGCGGCATGCTGATGGAGTCCTTCGTGGCGATCATGGCCATGGTCGCGGCTTCGGTCATCGAGCCGGGCGTGTACTTCGCCATGAACAGCCCGGCGGCGATCGTCGGCGGTGACGTGGTGGCCGTGGCCCAGACCGTCAGCAGCTGGGGTTTTGCAATCACCCCCGAGGCGCTGCAAGCGGTGGCCAAGGACATCGGCGAGACCACCGTGCTGGCCCGTGCCGGCGGTGCGCCGACCCTGGCGGTCGGGATCGCGCAGATCCTGCACTCGGTGCTGCCGGGTGAGAACACCATGGCGTTCTGGTACCACTTCGCGATCCTGTTCGAAGCGCTGTTCATCCTCACCGCGGTGGACGCCGGCACCCGTGCCGGGCGGTTCATGCTGCAGGACTTGCTGGGTTCGTTCGTGCCTTCGCTCAAGCGCACCGAATCCTGGCCGGCCAACCTGATCGCCACCGCCGGTTGCGTAGCGATGTGGGGTTACCTGCTGTACCAGGGCGTGATCGATCCGCTGGGCGGCATCAACACCTTGTGGCCGCTGTTCGGCATCTCCAACCAGATGCTGGCCGGTATCGCCCTGATGCTCGCCACCGTGGTCCTGATCAAGATGAAGCGCCAGCGCTACGTCTGGGTGACCATGCTGCCGGCGGTCTGGCTGCTGATCTGCACCACCACCGCGGGCCTGATCAAGCTGTTCGACGCCAACCCGGCGATCGGCTTTTTGGCCCTGGCGCGCAAATACAACGATGCCCTGGCCGCCGGCCAGGTCCTGGCNCCGGCCAAGAGCATCGAGCAGATGCAGCACGTGGTGTTCAACGCCTACACCAACGCGACGCTGACGGCCTTGTTCCTGTTCGTGGTCTTCAGCATCCTNTTCTACGCGCTCAAGGTCGGTATCGCCGCCTGGGGCACCAAGGAACGCACGGACAAGGAAGCGCCATTCCAGGCCTTGCCGGACGCTTGATAGGGGATTGCAACGATGTTCAATGACTTGAGTCGCCTGGGTAAATACCTCGGTCAGGCCGCCCGCCTGATGGTCGGAATGCCCGACTACGACAACTACGTCGAGCACATGCAAACCAAGCACCCGGACAAACCGTTGATGGACTACGAGGCGTTCTTTCGCGAACGCCAGGAGGCCCGTTACGGTGGCAAGGGTGGGCCCAAGTGCTGTTGAGTTGAGGTAGCCTCGAACCCCATGTGGGAGCGGGCTTGCTCGCGAAGGCGGTGGATCAGCAGCATTGATGTTGACTGACACTCCGCTATCGCGAGCAAGCTCGCTCCCACAGTTGTTTTTGGGGTGGTCTCAAGATGTGCATACACCACAGATCCCCTTTGGGAGGATCTCAGGAGTCGTGCGAGCGCTTCATCACTCCGCCAACAACACCGCCGCATCGAAGCCCACCCGCAAGTTGCCCCAATGACGGCCGCCGAAGAAGAACGGTACGTCGATCTCGGTCATGATTTCCCCGGTATCGCGCAGGTAGGTCTGCAGCAGGAAACGCTGGACGTTGCCCGCCGCGCGCAGGCCGATCGGGTCGTTGAAGATTCGCTTGTTGCGGCACACCGGCAAATCCACCACCCGGTCGCCGGTTGGCGGCTTGGAGACCCAGCTGTTGTTCACCGGGCAGTAGCCCTTGCTGTCGACAATGAACGAAACCTTGCCACCCGGCGTGCTGCGGGTGAGTTTGTCGCATTCTTCCTGGCAAACCTGGGCAAAGCGTTCGGTGTAGCTGGCCATGTACTGCTTGGGGTCGGTGCCGGGAATCGGTTGGTAATTCTGATCGAACAGATTCAGGCCTTCACCTTGCAGCGCCTCCAGGCGAACCTGGAGCGTGTCGCGGCACTGACTGGCCCGGGTGATGGCGGCATCCAGCTTGCCGTGGCCGAGCACGAAGCGACCCAACAGCGCCTGGACCTTTTCGGCCACGCCGGACAGGTCGCGGGTGGCCGTCGCCGAATGCTGCATGCGCTGGTCGATCAACTGACTGTCGGCGTGAATCTGGGTGACCCGGTCGTTGATCCCCGTGTTGCTGTCGGCGAACTGCTGGATATGGGTCGCGATGTCCGCCAGCTTGCCGTTGGTGGATTCGAAATCACCGATCATGCTTTCAAAATGACCGGAGGCGCGTTCCACCACTTTCTGGGTTTCCCGGGCGCTGTGGCTGATCTGGGTGGTCTGTTCGTGGGTGGAGCTGACTTCATCGAGCATGGCGTCGATGTTGCGTGAGATGTCATCGGTGGCCCGGCTGACGTTTTGTGCCAGGGTCCGCACTTCATCGGCGACCACCGCGAAGCCACGGCCGCTTTCGCCGGCCCGGGCGGCTTCGATGGCGGCATTGAGGGCCAGCAGGTTGGTCTGGGCAGAAATCTGTTGGATCAACCCGACAATCGACTTGATGCTTGAGGAACGCTGGTTCAAGGCGCTCACCAGCGTGGCAAATTCACCGAGGCTGTTGGAGATTTCGCTGATGTTGCCGGTCACTTCCAGCAGCTCGGCGTAGGAGTCGCGGGCCATGCTCAGGTTCTGGGCGGTGGTGCTGGAGATGCCCTGGGTCTGGCGCGAGACTTCTTCGATGCGGCCCACGGCGGTGTTGCTCTGGTCCATCACCTCCTTGGCGAAGCGGGCCTGGTGGGTGGCACTGTCGCTGGAATCGCTGATGTTCTTCAACGAGCGGGCCGATTCGACGGCGATGTGCACGGTCAGTGCCTGGACGTTGCTGATGATCTCCCGCTGCTTGGCCAGGAAACGGTTGCAAGTGCCGGCCAGCACGCGGATCTCGTCGTGAGTCACCAGCGGCAGGTCCTTGGACAGGTCACCTTCGCCGTTGGCGATCTCTTCCAGGGCCTTGGTCATGGCGGTGACGGGGCGCACGATGAGATGGCGGAAATACCAGACCATGAAGCTGATCATGCCCAGCGTCAGGAACGCACCGAAGAGCAGGGCATGGGTGAGGCTGTCGAGCCGGCTTTCGATCTGCCCCAGCAAGGCGCCGTCCAACTGTGCGTCGCGCAACTGCAGCACGATCTCGGCGCGAGCGCTGAGGGCCACCCAGTACAGCAAGCCACTGACCAGCACCAACAGGAAAAGGCTCGACAGTTTTTTGGTGAGGGTATCGAAAAACTGCATCTCGATAGACTCGTACAAGGCCTTTAACGTCTGCATGCCGCTGCTCCTGGGCAAAAAAATCTCTCAATGGAATACATTCGACCGCGCAGGCCAAAGCTTTAGGGCGGTGGGGCGATTTGATATCACCGTTCGCGAAATCCGTGGGCGCGAGCTTGCTCGCGATGGCGGTGGGTCTGTTGCATTGATGTTGGATGTACCGCCGCTATCGCGAGCAAGCTCGCTCCCACGGGGGTTTGGGGACGATCAGCATTTGATACAAAAGATTTACTGGGAATGATTCTCAAAGTATATTTGCTCTCATTAACGTCCCTTCTATGAGTGCGCGTCTTGAAACGTTCCACCCCCCTCGCTAATCGCAACGTCTTTATCAAGTGTGTGTTGCCAACGCTGTCCTGCTGCTTCATTGCCAGCCCGTTGTGGGCGCAGGACGCTCTCGAACTGCCGGCCACGGCCATCCAGGGCAGTCGCGTCACTCAGGAAGAGGGCTATACGACGTCGCAAGCCAGCACGGCGAGCAAGAGCGATGTACCGATCAAGGAAGAAGCGCAATCGATCAACGTGGTGACCCAGCAGACCCTGGCCGACTATCAGGTGCGCTCGCTGAGCGACGCGATGAAGTTCGTCAGCGGCGTCAGCCAGGGCAACACCTTGGGCGGTTCGCGAGACTCGCTGGTCAAGCGCGGGTTTGGCACCAACGACGATGGCTCGATCCTGCGCGACGGCGTGCGCTCGAACCTGGGGCACAACTTCAGCGCTACCACCGAACGGGTCGAAGTGCTCAAGGGCCCGGCCTCGATGCTGTATGGCGCGCTTGAGCCAGGCGGCCTGGTCAACGTCATCAGCAAGAAACCGGAGTACACCCAAAGCACCACGTTGAGCGGCTCGGCCTATAGCGAAGGCGGCGGCACCATGGCCCTGGACACCACTGGGCCGCTGGGCGACACCGGCCTGGCTTATCGCCTGATCGCCGAGCGCGGCCACGAGGACTACTGGCGCAACTACGGGGTCAACGAGAGCACCCTGGTGGCGCCGTCCCTGGCTTGGACGGGGGAGCGGGCTTCGTTGAATCTCAGCTATGAGTACAACGAATATTCCAATCCGTTTGATCGTGGGACGGTGTTCACCAATGGGCATCCGGCCGATATCGATTACGACAAGCGTCTGGATGAGCCGTGGGCCAAGAGCGTGGGGATTCGCGAAACGGCGACGGCGCGGTTTGAGTATGAGTTGAGCGAGGATTGGAAAACTCGCGTGACCTATGGCTGGAACAATGATCGGTATAGCCTTTCGATTGCGCAGCCAAGTCTGTCGAAAACCGGCGTTTTTCAGCGAGCCGCCAACGGCGCTCATTACGATGACGAAACCCGTTACGCCAGCTGGGACTTCATCGGTAAACAGGAGCTGTTCGGCCAGCGCCATGACGTGTTGATCGGTGCTGATAATCAGGTGTCGGACCAATACCGTGGCAAGACCTACCGTGGGGCAGTGCGGGGGGGCTTCGATATCTCTGCGCCGGTGTACGGCGGCCTGGGAGAGCCCAGCGTCATCAGCCCGACCCAAAGCAATCTGAGCAATCAGCTGACTTCCAGCTCGGTCTACCTTAAGGACAACTGGCACCTGAATGATCGTTGGATCCTGGTCTTCGGTGGTCGCTACCAGCATTACGATCAGTTCGCCAAGCAAGGGTTGGTCACCAGGGTGCCGGTCCGCGACGACAACGGCGATGCCTTCGTCCCGTTCCTGGGCCTGGTCTATAAAGCCACCGGGGAGCTGTCGCTGTATGGCAACTACAGTCGTTCGTTCAAGCCTAACGACACCGTGGACGACAACCTCAGTACCTTCAAGCCGGAGGAGGGTCGTAGCTACGAAATTGGCGCCAAGTACGATCCGCTGCCGGGCCTGAACATCAACCTTGCGCTGTTCGATATCGAGAAGAAAAACGTCGTGACGTCCTCTACGGTCAACGGCGTAACGCTGGCAGAAGCCGCGGGCAAGGTCGGCTCCCAAGGCCTCGAACTCGACATCACCGGTCGTCTGGCGGAACGTTGGGATTTGATCGGGACTTATGCTTATACCCACACTGAAATCCTCGATGACCCGAAAAACGAAGGTCACCGCCTGTCCGATGCGCCCAAGCACACCGCCAGCCTGTACTTGTCGCACCACTTGAACGTCCCGGCCGAATTCGGTGCCTGGCACGCCGGTGCCGGTGCGCGTTACGTCGGCGAGCGTGCGGCTAACGCGGCCAACGATTTCTGGCTGAGCAGCTACACCGTCGCCGACGCCTTCCTGCGCTGGGAGTCGCCGGTACTGGGGCACAAGACGTCGCTGCAACTGAACGTCGACAACCTGTTCGACAAGCAGTATTACCCGTCGTCCACCGGCAGCCAACTGCAAGTCAATGTCGGTGAGCCGCGTACTGCCAAGCTGAGCGCCAGCGTGACGTTCTGATTCGGCTGCGCTGAAACACAAAATGCCCGGGACCTGCGTTCCGGGCATTTTTGTATGGCAGTCAGAGGCTAAGCCGCCGTGCTGCCAACCGGAGCCTGCGTGGTACCGTATTTAACGCCCGCCCTGAGCGCATGACGAAGCTTCAGCGCCGGTCGCTCGACCGCATAGTACGAAACACCACTCATCGCGAACGACAGCACCAGCACCGCCGTGATGATCAGGGCGCTGAACTCCACCGGCCAGAACGCCCGCAGCACGTACATCACCACAAAGTGATTGAGGAATACGCCGTAGCTGATATTGCCCAGGAATTCATCCAGCCGGTGATGCTTCAACCTACTGAGCAGAAACACCGCTGGCAGGCCCAGGGCAATGCCCAGGGTAACCTCGGCGTTGAACGGCCGACGCGGAATGATCCCCACAACAATGGCGAGAAACATCAATGCTGCAACGAATCCGGTAACGAACGCGATCCACAGCCCCTTGGCCTGGGCCCGATACAGGTAGCTGCCGCAGAGGAAAATGAACAGCACGCCCGGCAGCAGGCGGTAGCCGTAGATGTCGGTGTCGAGGTAGCCCAGCGAGGCGACCATGAACACCGTCACGGACAGCGCAAAGGCTATACCCCGCGTCCTGTAGAGAATCAGGAACGGGATCAGCAGGTAAAAGCACATTTCCAGGCCGAGGGACCAAGCGGGTGGCAGGATCTCGGGCACGGTGATGCCAAACATGTAGAAACCCAACGGCACGATCGGCAGGCTGGTGGCGATGTTTTCGAGGGTCAGGGCGGCTGCCTGGGGCGTTCCCGGCAGAAGGAAATGTATCACCGCGCAGGACAGGACGAAGTACACCAGAAACTGTGGGTACAGCCTGAGCAATCGATCCATGTAGAACAGGCCGATCTGGCCCGGGGTGTTGTAGGTCCTTTCGATCAGCGAGGTCATCACGAAGCCGCTGATGATCAGAAAGGACACCACGGCAACGACGCCGGGGTTAAAACCCATGAACGTCATGCCCATATGAGAAACCGCTACCAGCATGGCCAGCAGCAACCGATAAACTCCCACGCGCATCATCCTTAAACAAATTGCGCGGTAAATTATGTGGCTTTGCGAGCCGTTGATAGCAGTTTGCGGGGCGGCGGCGGGGTAGTGGGGGGAATTGTCACATTTGACACATTTGTTTCAGTTGGATGGCCATCGCGAGCAAGCTTGCTCCCACAGGGCCGTCGGTGCACACAAATATTGCGTACGTCGTGGAACCTATGTGGGAGCGAGCCTGCTCGCGATAGCGATGTCACTGATCACCGAAACGCTGGCACCACCTGCTGGATAAACAGCTCCAGGGATTTTTTCTTCTCGGCATGGGGCAGGCTGTTGTCGCACCAGAAGCTGAACTCATCCACCCCCAGTTCCTGGTAATACTTGATCCGCTCGATGATTTCCTGCGGGGTGCCGATCATGGTGTTCTTGCGGATGTTCTCCAGTTGGAACTCCGGGCGCTCGGCGAATTTTTCTTCCGGGCTTGGCGCGAGAAAACCGTTGACCGGCACTTGTTTGTTGCCGAACCAGGCATCGAAGGTGCGATAGAACTTCGAGATCGCCTGGGCGCCGACCTTCCAGCCTTCGGGATCATCCACCGCATGCACGTGGGTGTGGCGCAGCACCATCAATTGCGGGCGCGGCACGTCGGGGTTGTTGTCCAGGGCGGCCTGGAACTTGTTCTTCAGGTCCAGGACTTCCTCATCGCCCTTCATCAACGGCGTGACCATCACGTTGCAGCCGTTGGCGACGGCGAAGTTGTGGGAGTCCGGGTCGCGGGCGGCGATCCACATCGGCGGATGAGGTTTGCGGATTGGCTTGGGTACGCTGGTGGAGGTTGGGAATTTCCAGATCTCGCCGTCATGGGCGTAATCGCCTTGCCACAGGGCGCGCACCACCGGGACCATCTCCCGCAGGGCCTGACCGCCAGAGGAAGCCGGCATGCCGCCGGCCATGCGGTCGAACTCCACCTGATAGGCGCCCCGGGCCAGGCCGACTTCCATGCGGCCATTGCTGATCACGTCCAGCAGTGCGCATTCGCCGGCCACCCGCAGCGGGTGCCAGAACGGCGCGATGATGGTGCCAGCGCCCAGGTGGATGGTGGTGGTCTTGCCGGCCAGGTACGCCAGCAGCGGCATCGGGCTTGGCGAAATGGTGTATTCCATGGCGTGGTGTTCGCCGATCCACACGGTGCTGAAACCGCCGGCCTCGGCCAACAGGGTCAGCTCGCTCAGGTCTTCGAACAACTGGCGATGGCTGATGCTTTCGTCCCAGCGCTCCATGTGTACGAACAGGGAAAATTTCATGGCGCTATCTCTTGTAGTTGACGATCGGTTCAGGCGAGGACGGGCAGGGCGCCCATCTTGCCGTGGCAATAAACCAGCGGCCCCGGTGTGTGCTGCGGGACGATCAGGTTCTTTACGGCGCCGACCATGATGGCGTGGTCGCCGCCTTCGTATTCGCGCCACAGTTCGCATTCGATGATGGCGGTGGCATTGCTCAGCAGCGGGTTACCCAGTTCGCTCAAGGTCCATTCGATGCCCTGGGCCTTGTCCTTGCCTTTGCGGGCGAAGGCATAGGCTTCATTCTGCTGGCCGCCGGAGAGCAGGTGGATGGCGAAGCGCTTGTTCTTGATCAGTACCGGATAGGAGTCGGAGCTGTAGTTGGGGCAGAACAGCACCAGCGCTGGCTCCATCGACAATGAGCTGAACGCGCTGGCGGTGAGGCCGACGATCTGGCCGTCGTCATCNAGGGTGGTGATCACGGTCACGCCGGACGGGAACGAGCCCATGACTTGTTTGTAGACGCTGGCATCGATCATTGGACGATCCTCGGGCTTTATCGGTTGTGGGCGCGCAGTGTTCATCAGTGGGCACCTGCGGCCTTGTTCAGGTCGCTCTCGGCCCATTGGGTGTAGACGCAAGCATCGGCGGTGGCCCAGCGCACACGCACCGGGTCGCCGGCCTTGAGTGGCATGCCGGCGGCGGACAGCGCCTTGACCGTCATGGCCGTGCCGCCGGACGTCACCACGCTGCAGGTCTGGCTTTCACCCAGGAACAGCACTTCGACGACCTTGGCCGAAACCTCATTCCAACCGGCTGCCAAGGGTTCCTGGGCGGCCTGTTCGACGCTCAAGGCGAGGGCTTTTTCCGGGCGCACCATCAGCAGCACGTCCTGGTCCGTTTGCAGGCCGGCGGTCAGGCGGATCGACAGCGACTGGCCTTCGAAGGTCGCCACTGCGTTGCCCTGGGCCTTGAGCTTGAGGAAGTTGGAGTTGCCCAGGAACGAGGCCACGAAGGCGTTCGGCGGGTTCTGGTAGAGGTCATAGCCGCTGCCCAGGCCGACGATCTTGCCGTGGCTGAAAATCGCGATGCGCTGGGACAGACGCATGGCTTCTTCCTGGTCATGGGTGACGTAGACGATGGTGATGCCCAGGCGTCGATGCAATTGGCGCAGTTCATCCTGCAAGTCTTCCCGGAGCTTTTTGTCCAGCGCGCCGAGGGGTTCGTCCATCAGCAGGATGCGTGGTTCGTAGACCAGTGCCCGGGCAATCGCCACGCGCTGCTGCTGGCCGCCCGACAGTTGCGAAGGGCGGCGATGGGCGAACTCTCCCAGTTGCACCAGTTTGAGCATGGCGTCGACCCGACGTTCGCGCTCGGCGCTGGCCAGTTTGCGAATCGCCAGCGGAAAGGCAATGTTGTCGCGCACCGACAGATGGGGGAACAACGAGTAACGCTGGAACACCATGCCGATGTCGCGTTTGTGCGGCGGTACGTTGACCAGGGATTTTCCGCCTACCAGGATCTCGCCGCTGCTGGGGGTTTCAAAGCCGGCCAGCATCGACAGCGTGGTGCTCTTGCCCGAGCCGCTGGAGCCGAGGAAGGTCAGGAATTCGCCGTCCTGGATCTCCAGGGAAATATCGTCCACGGCGGCAAAGTCGCCGTAGTGCTTGTTCAGGTTGCGCAGGCTGACCAGGGTCTTGTTGTTCTGTTGTGCGGGGTCTTTGACGGCACTCATCGTGTTCTCCTAGGCGCTCAGGCGCTGATTTCATTGCGCCGGCGCAGGGCGGCGGCGATCACCATCACCAGGACCGAGAGGCCGATCAGCAGCGTCGAAGCGACGGCGATCACAGGCGTCAGGTCCTGGCGCAGGGTGGTCCACATCTTGACGGGCAAGGTTTGCAGGGTCGGGCTGGCCATCATCACGCTCAGCACCACCTCATCCCACGACACCAGGAACGCGAACAGGGCGCCGGCGACCATGCCTGGGCGAATGGCCGGGAAGGTCACCTTGAACACCGCTTGCAGGCGTGAGGCGCCGCAGATGACCGCTGCGTCCTCGATGGACTGGTCGAACAGCTTGAGCGAGTTGATGATCGAGATGATGGTGAACGGCAGTGCGACGATGACGTGGCTGACCACGAACGCGAACATCGTCCCGGTGTAGCCCAGCTTGAGGAACAGCGCATACACCGCCACGGCGATGATCACCAACGGCACGATCATCGGCAGGGTGAACAGGCCGTAGAGCATTTCCCGGCCCGGGAAGCGTCCACGTACCAGGGCAAACGCCGTTGGCAGGCCCAGCGCCACGGCGCAGACGGTGGTCAGCACCGCGACCTTGAGGCTGGTCAGTGCCGCGTTCATCCAGTCGGGGTTGGAAAAGAACTGGCCGTACCATTTGAGCGTCCAGCCCGGTGGCGGGAAGACCAGCCATTGGGACGAACCGAACGACAGCAGTACGATGAACACGATCGGCAGCAGCAGGAACAGCGCGATCAGGCCGGTGGTGAAATACAGGCCGAACCGCATGCGCCGGCTCATGGCATTGGGAGTCAGGAGCATGACGGCTTACCTCGCGTTGCTGGCACCCACCGGGGATTCCGGCTGGAGCTTCAGGTAGAAGTAGAACAACACCAGGGTGATCGCCACCAACAAGGCTGCACCGGCGCTGGCCAGGCCCCAATTGAGGAACGACTGCACCTGCTGGATGATGAATTCAGGCAGCATCATGTTCTGCGCGCCGCCCAGCAGTGCCGGGGTCACGTAGTAACCGAGGGACATCACGAACACCATCAGCCCACCGGAGAACAGCCCCGGCCGGCACAGCGGCAGGAATACCCGGAAGAAGTTGGTCCAGGGGCTGGCGCCGCAAATCGAACCGGCCTGCAGGATCATCGGGTCGATGGCCTGCATGGTCGCCTGCAACGGCAGGACGATGAACGGGATCATGATGTAGCTCATGCCGATCACCACGCCGGTGAGGTTGTGCACCATCTCCAGCGGCTGGTCGATGATGCCCAGCGCCATCAACGCCTTGTTCACCACCCCGGAGGCTTGCAGCAGCACCAGCCAGGAGTAGGTGCGGGCCAGCAGGCTGGTCCACATCGACAGCAGCACGATGTTCAGCATCCAGCGCCCCCAGCCACGGGGCACCAGGGTGATGGCCCAGGCCAGGGGGAAACCCAGCAGCAGGCTGAACAACGTCACCAGCCCGGCCACCGAAAAGGTGTTGAACAACACCCGGGCGTAGGCTGAGTTGGCGAACAGTTGCTCGTAGTTGCCCAACCCAGGCACCGGCTCCAACACGCCGCGCAGCAGCAGGCCGATCAGCGGCGCCAGGAAGAACAGGCCGAGGAACAGCAAGGCGGGGAGCAGGTTGCCGGCCCCGCGCCAGCGCTGCATCAGCGACGGCGCTTGTGGCGCAACGGCCTTGGTGGTTACCACACCGGCAGCGCCAGCGGCGCCTCCGGTGTGTCGGGTTGCCGTTGCCGACATTTTTATTTGACCAGCCATTCGTTCCACCGTGTCGCGATGTCCTGACCGTTCTTGGCCCAGTACGCGAAATCAAGCGTGATCTGATCCTTGGCGTAGGCGGTCGGCAGGTTGGGGGCGAGCACCGAATCCAGGCGTGCGACGCTGTCGACGTTGACCGGGGCATAGGCGGTCAGGTTGGAAAAGTCGGCCTGGCCTTTGGCGCTGCTGGCGTTGGCCAGGAATTTCATGGCTGCGGCCTTGTTTTTCGAACCCTTTGGAATGACCAGGATGTCGGCCATGACCAGGTTCTGCTTCCAGCTTACGCCGACGGGTGCGCCGTCCTGTTGCAAGGCATAGATGCGACCGTTCCAGAACTGCCCGATGCTGGCCTCGCCGGAAGCGAGCAACTGCTGGGACTGGGCGCCGCCGCCCCACCAGACGATGTCTTTCTTGATGGTGTCGAGTTTCTTGAAAGCGCGGTCCAGGTCCAGCGGATAGAGCTTGTCTGCCGCGACGCCGTCAGCCAACAGGGCCAGCTCAAGCACACCGGGGCTAGGCCATTTGTACAGGGCGCGTTTGCCGGGGTAGGTCTTGGTATCGAACAGTGCGGTCCAGTCCTGGGGCTTGCCGGAACCGAGCTTGCCTTCGTTGTAGCCGAGGACGAACGAGAAGTAGAACGAGCCGACGCCGTGGTCGGAGACGAAGCGCGGGTCGATCTTGTCGCGCTGGATGACCGAAAAGTCCAGGGGTTCGAGCAGGCCTTCGGCGGCGGCGCGCAGGGCGAAGTCTGCTTCGACGTCGACCACGTCCCACTGCACGTTNCCGCTTTCGACCATGGCCTTGAGCTTGCCNTAGTCGGTGGGGCCATCCTGGACCACGGTGATGCCGCTGGCCTTGCTGAACGGGTCGGCCCAGGCCTGNTTCTGCGCGTCCTGGGTGCTGCCGCCCCAACTGACGAAGTTGACGCTTTCAGCGGCCATCGTCGCCTGGCTGGTGACACTCAGCAGGCCGGCAAAAAGAATTGCGGCTGCACTTTTCTTCAACACCATTTTCACGCCCTCATTGTTGTGTTTTTGAGCGGGCTTTTGTCGCCCGCCTATCGGGAGCAGTAGGTCCATCTGGCCTTAAAGGCGACCGTGCCAAGGGCTCTTGTTTGTACTTTCCCTCTCGGGGGCACTTGGCTGAAGTGTTCGGTCTATGGAATATCATATTATGGTATTCCAAACTTTCTGCAAGCATTTTGCCGTACCGGCTATCTGTCTGGGGCGAACTTTTCCCTGTTATTCCTGGGGCGAACTCTGTGGGAGCGAGCTTGCTCGCGATAGCGGTGTGTCAGTCAACATTTAGGTTGGCAGGTCCATTGCTATCGCGAGCAAGCTCGCTCCCACAGGGGATTTGGGTGTTGCCTAGGGTTTATCCGGTGAAGGGAATGCTCTCCACTACCTCCAAGTCATACCCCGTCAACCCCGCGTACTTGAGCGGTGGTCCCAGGTGGCGCAATTTGCCCACCCCCAGGTCCTGCAGAATCTGCGCCCCGGTGCCCACTTCAGAATAGATGCGCGATTGCGACCGGCTGAACTGTCGTGGTGGCTGGGTCAGTTGCGGCACGCGCTCGAGTAGCGCCTGGGAGGATTCGTGGTTGGCCAGCACGACCACCACGCCGCGACCTTCTTCGGCCACCCGCTGCAGGGCCGCCCACAGCGTCCAATTGGAAGGGCCGTTGTATTCGGCCCCGACCAGGTCCCGCAGCGGGTCGATCACATGTACGCGCACCAGCGTCGGCTCATCCCGGCGAATCTCACCCATCACCATCGCCATGTGCACGCCACCTTCGATGCGGTCTTCGAAGGTGAACAGGCGGAAAGTGCCATGCACTGTAGGCAGTTCCCGTTCACCAATGCGCACCACGGTGTGCTCGGTGCTCAAGCGGTAGTGGATCAGGTCGGCGATGGTACCGATCTTGATCCCGTGCTTGCGGGCGAAAATCTCCAGGTCCGGCCGACGGGCCATGGTGCCGTCATCGTTCATCACTTCGACGATCACCGACGCTGGTGTGAAACCTGCCAGGCGCGCCAGATCGCAACCGGCCTCGGTGTGTCCGGCGCGGGTCAGCACACCGCCTTCCTTGGCTCGCAGCGGGAAGATATGCCCCGGCTGCACGATGTCGCTGGGCCCCGCATCGGCGGCCACGGCGGCGGCGACAGTGCGCGCCCGGTCGGCGGCGCAAATACCGGTGGTCACGCCGGCGGCGGCCTCGATGGACACGGTGAACGCAGTGCTGAACACGCTGCCGTTACTCGGCACCATTTGCTCAAGGCCCAAGCGCTGACAGTGTTCGTCGGTCAGGGTCAGGCAAATCAATCCGCGCGCTTCGCGGGCCATGAAGCTGATGGCCTGGGCATTGCAACAGTCGGCGGCCAGCAACAGGTCGCCTTCGTTTTCCCGATCTTCGTCATCCACCAGCAACACCATCTTGCCCAGGCGGTAGTCTTCGATGATTTCCTGAATGCTGTTAAAGGCCATGGCGGGCTCTCTTTGTTTTGATGGGGCTTGCTGGAATGTTGTTGTGGTATACCATAATACAAAACAAACC
>Ga0065714_10002250_pt1 | contig 34769 bp, 29 predicted proteins | sample MisRhiReplicate2_FD_59101 | JGI IMG/M metagenome (GOLD analysis project Ga0065714, IMG submission 59101) | Miscanthus rhizosphere microbial communities from Kellogg Biological Station, MSU, sample Rhizosphere Soil Replicate 2: eDNA_1 v2... | ecosystem: Host-associated > Plants > Roots >... | reverse complement strand
AAATCAATTCGCTCTTGTCTACTTGGATAATTAATTAATACGGCTCTGTATTTCCCTTTAAAGACAAACAAACTACCTGCTGAGACTCCAATGGTTTTGTATCTCTTTATAGCTCGTTTAAGATCATCCAATGACCCAGCCCCCCCCATGATGGTCATTGGCATATCTGTCATTTCTCTTACTAAATCAAACAACTTAAAGTCATACCCAGTCATCTTACCATCGTCTTCAATAGAATTAATAACTAACTCGCCTATTCCAATTTCATTTAATATTTTCAAGAAATCCTTCAATTTAGTTCCTGAGGCATTTTTCCCGTTTGATGTAAAAATTTCGTATCCTCCAAGAAGTCCCTTCTTTTTGACATCCAATACCACAACAACACTCTGTATCCCTACTGCCTGACCAATTTCTTTAAGAAGCGTCGGATTTTTCAATGCTGCCGAACTTAGAGCTACTTTTTCTGCACCAAGGCTAATTATTCTCTTTGCTTCCTCTACGGTAGTGACTCCTCCCCCATAGCAAAAAGGCATCCTGCATTCTATCGCCAAATTTTTTATAAGACCAAAATCCGGACCACGTCCTTGCACACTTGCGTCTATATCTAAAACTATAAGTTCATCGACCTCCTTTTCATTAAAAATTTTAACTGCATTTATCGGATCCCCTACATATTTCGGATCTTTAAATCCTGTTGTTTTAACCAAACCTTTCTTATGAACTAATAAACAAGGTGTTATACGTGATCTTAACATTATAAAAGTGCAAAATTTTGAAGTAACTTAATTCCATTATGATGGCTCTTTTCTGGGTGAAACTGCACTCCAAATACATTATCACGGCATATTGCTGATGCAAATGTTTGTCCATAATCTGATGTTGCCAAAATATCAACAGAATCTAAACATTCAAAATAGTACGTGTGTAAAAAATAAAAACCTATCTCATCATCAATTCCGTCAAATAATTGATTGGACTTTTTAGGCGTAACTCTATTCCAGCCTAGATGAGGGAGTTTTGGTTTCTCCTTTAAAAAGCTTTCATCAATCTTTTTCACTTGCCCCTTTATATATCCTAGCCCTGGCAAATCACCTTCTTCACTACGCTCTGCCAAGATCTGCATACCAACACATATACCAATGATAGGAATCCTATTTTGAAGCACTTCAATATCTAGCACTTTCCTAAAACCTGTTTTATCCAGCATTGAGATAGTTTCATCGAAAGCACCTACCCCAGGTAAAAACAACTTTTTAGCACCTACAATATCAGCTGGTGTTTTTGCAATCTCATATGGAATATTAAGTTTTTCATAAATATTACCAATTGCGCTGATATTTCCTGAGCCGTAATCGATTATTTTGATCATCTTTTTACTGATTTTTCTAAACCTAAAAATTTTAGAGCTTTTGAACCCAATGCAAACATTGATTCCTGATTTTTATAGTCCCTATAGGTTTTTTTCTCCGCATTAAAGTATATCTTTAATTGCTCACTAGTAATACCTAATTTGGTAGCTATATAATTGAATTCTTCATCAATTGTTTCAGGCTTATATGCTGGCCCTTTTAACTTTTCCAACGCTTCTTGTCTAGTCATCTGATTTGTTAATATTAAACTGGAATACTGAACTCTCCTTGTATCAAATCCAAACCGTTCAGGCAACCAGAAACTTTCAAAGAATTTAGTAAATCGAGATTCGAAATGTTTCTGAGGATAAGGTTTCCAGCCATAGGTATCCGCCAATAGTCTTAATGCGTCTTCTTTAATGTAAGACATATAATTCAGTGGTTTAACAACTTTTACTCCTTTTAAATATCTTAAATAAAACTTATGTTTAAACACTGGGCTAAATGGATAAGTTTCCATTTTTATAGTTCCAAACTGTTTAATAATATCCCTAATTTGTAATATGTCCGTACCATGATACAACCACTCTAATGGATTTCTTACACATTCAGTTGATATATTTCCTCCATTAAGAATATACTTAATATTATACTGATTTGCAAAATTATACAATGTTGCAATGAAAGCATGGTCCTGAGGAATATCTAAATGAGGTACTCCAGATTTGAAAAATGCCAATTGAAAATCCTTCATTTCCTCCCAGTTAATTACTTCGGTATATAAATCTAGTCCAAGCTTATCAACCATAACCTGAATATTATTAACAGCGAGTTCAGAATTCCAACCTCCATCAACATGGAAAACCAAAGGCTTTAGACCCAATTCAGTAACAGCTAGATGTAACAAATAAGAGCTATCAACACCTCCACTCATTCCAAGAATACAATCAAAATCCTTATTTTCGCCCTCTTTCTTTATTTTTGAAACCATATCTTGAAGGGCGTCTTGTCCAACTTCATCTGGATGCCAATTTGGCAAAACATTGGTATAAAAGTCATTGCAATGATCGCAAATACCTTTCTCATCAAAAACAATTTTTGAATCTGAGGAGTCCATGACACAATTTGTACAAATTTGATAACTTTCCATTTAAAATTATTAATAGTTACTTTTAAAACATAATAGCTAATGAGCCTATGTATTATTCATTTAATAAAACCATTACAGTCTAACCTGTATATATCTAATTTCTCATTCTAATTAATTTTGCGGGCACCCCCCCGACTATAGCATTACTAAGAACATCTTTAGTTACTACACTTCCACCTGCTATAACAGCCCCCTCTCCAATCGTAACGCCTGCAGTAATTATACAATTTGCGCCAATCCACACATCTTTTGCAATAGAAATCTTACCATAGCTATCTCCAGAGATGGGAAATGGCTCTCCAACGGGAGGTATAGAATGATTAGCTGAAAGAATCTGAGTGCGATATCCAATTAAAGTCCTATCACCAATAAAAACACCTCCAGATGTTGTTATTATGACATCTTTTGCTAAGTCAACATTATCACCTAGCACCAAATTTCTTCCTGGAGTAATCCAAACTCCTGGATAAATGACAATGCCCTTGCCTACTTTTGCTCCCATTGCTAATAACAATACTTTTTTTATGAAAATGAATAAGCGATATCTAGGTAACGCAAAAACAATATTCATGATCATCTCATAAGAGATTACAAAAAAAGATTTAATTTGTTTCATAAATATACCTTATATAATCCAATTCCTTCTCTGTACGTTCGTCAATACTAGGATAAGTACCTATCATATTATTGCCATTTGAAATAATTAATTCTCTTAAATCTTTATTTTCCAATATTTCAATTATACTAGAACTAATCTCCTTTTCATCATCTCTATTTACATATACAGCTGCATCCATACATATAGATTTGGCCCATAAATCATCTGATATAATTAATGGCTTTTTAAAATGCCATGCTTCAATAATATTATTGCTAAAACTTTCAAGTTTACTTAATAAGAACACGACATCTATCTGTTTATATAAGGATTGAATCTCTTCTTTCTTAACACCACCAATAATACTTATCCTTTCAGTCACATCATAATCTATTAATAATTGTTTGAATTCCAAATGTGCTGTAGAATTATCCATCGGTGCAGTAAATATAAAATGAAAATCATAATCCATCTTTTTTAAGATAGCAGCTATTAGAGGAATTATCTCATAATTTTTGTTTTTTTGCCATCCACAAAGAAACAACCCTTTTTTTGATTTTTGATTAATATTAGATGGGAGATAATAATCTTTATAGAAATAATTTATATTTATCGAAGGTTTAATAAAAATCGAATTTTTCACTCCAAATAACTCCTTCCCTTTAATCAACATTGATTTATTTTCATATATAATCGCCGTCATCCTTTTCAAACCCCAGATCCTATATTTATCTATTAAAACTTTAATCATTTTACTCAATCCTGTATAAGAAGACCAAAAGTCAATCTCTGGGAAATAAATATTAGAATCTGCAGAGCCACTAATCTGTGGTATATTTCTTGGATACAGGCCAACACCAAAATATGTGTATATTACATCAATGCTATATTTTTTTATCAAAAATCCACCTGTAAAAACTTCCTTGATCATTCTTAATATAGGGTTAGCAGGCATATACAAGATAAAAGGATATTTTCTTGTTTTTAGAAAATTATCAAGTTCAGACCCATTAACAACAACAAATACTATTTTATGATCATTTTCCTTAATCCTGGAAAAACTTTCCAAAAAATTTAGAGCCACGTTTTGTCCCCCGCCCTTTTTTAAAGTTGATAAATTAATTAAAATATTCATTTAACTATTCTTAAGCTTATGAGAATAAAATAAGGGGGCGATCACTATCACCCAAAAACCTATAAATACTGGACTCCCAAAGGCGTGAACAAACCCCATTGAACTTAAAATAATAATCAACAAAAAAAATGTCCTATTATCTCTATTTCTATATGTCCGAATCAAGGATCGGATTCCAAAATTTAAAAAAGCCAGCAATAAAACCAAACCTCCCTCACTATACAATTGAAGATAGTAACTTTCCGTATTTATATAATTTTCGTTATTTGAAGGCATAGTAGAGCCTACGCCATTGCCTAAAATCACATTAGTATTTTCCAAAATATTATTGTAAACAGATAATCTACCACTATTTGACTCAGTAGAGCTTACACTTTTATTATCGAACAACCATGTAAATGATCTAATAATTGTATTATCCTCTATCAAAGAAAAAAAGACAAAAGCTATAACAATAAAAACTATACCTTGAGAAAGTACCAAAAGACGATTTTTATAATTGAAGAAAGAAATTTTAAAAATTAAATATAATGCTAATAGAGCTGTTACACTCTTATTCCCTGAAAGCAAACCGGAGATTATAAAAATAAAAAAGAAGAATATAAAAAGATTCTTCTTGAAAATCTTTTTATATTCTAAAACTAGAATGGCATTTAACAAACAATAAAGTCCAAAAACTTGTTCACTGTAAAGAATAGAACTAGCTCTATATGAAAATTCTTTATCTTCATAAAAAGCGTCGAGTCGGATCCTCGGAATTAAACCCCATAAATCTCTACTAAAGAGGTATTGAACAATCCCTAATGCGGATATTACTAATCCTAAATAAATATGGAAATGAATAAATTTCTTTAAATCAAAATTATTGATTCGACTAAAAAATAAAATCAAAAATAGAGGAATCCATGTTAAACTTAGAACCGATTTTGCAGAGGTCAAAATATCTGGCAAGAAGTTAAAAGCAGCCTCTAGTATAAATAGAAAAATAAAAACAAATATATATATTATTAAACCTATAACTTCATTCCCAAAACTTACCTTCTTGTACTTATACGTTACAATATAATGTATCAAAATCAAAACTGAATAAATATAATATATCGGAAATATACCAGTATATGCCGAAATTGGAACAGAAAAAAGAACCAGAAAGTTTAATATCAGAAAATAAATCATTTATTTTTTTTAAATTTCATTTCTGGATAAAATCCAAAAAACAAAGACAGTATAAAATACAACACCATAGAAAAAAGAGTGCTCCAGGCCGCGAAAGCTATACCTTGTGTTTTTATAAAAAAATAGTTTATTGTTACGTTAAATAACCCAACTATCGCAACAACAATTAAACTATAATAACTCTGCAGTTTAAACGATCTAAAGGTCATAAATATCCCTGCAACAATTCTAAAAAACTCTGCAACAATCAATATATTAAAATAAAAAAGAAAAGGAATATATTTTCCAGCCCCCAATAAAATATAAATAATCTTTCCAAAAACAATCAAAAAAATAGATAGTAGAGCAATAATACTAATAAATAAAATCCTAGTCTTTTTTATCTTTGAATATCTTTTAGCTCCAAATTCCTGAAAATAAAACATTGGCCAATAAACTAGAAAAAACCCAGTAAAAACCCTAATTACATTAAGCGCCCTATTTCCAATTGAATACTCCGCAAGCTGTCCATAGGTGTAATACCTCTGTATAAAATACTGATCGGAAAAAGTAATTACCCAGGTGATTATTGATGTGGCCATTATAGGAATCGTATAATATGCAATCTCCTTAAACTTAATATCTGTTGATCCTTTGATCAAGTCACTATCAGACAATAAAACTACATATCCAACAATTGCACTTATAAGATAAGAAATTCCGTATGAAGCAATAGCTAAATCAAATGTCAAATTTTTAAAAAATATCAAAAGCAATATAAAGATCAGACAAAGCGAGGAGGACATAATTTTCAGTAATTTATATTCCTTAGTCAACAATTTCCCTCGAAAAAAATAAACCCTTTCGTTATAAGTAATAATAAATGCCAATGAAGCAAGAGCAATATTATTTGTAAAAATAAATACTCCTATAAACATTAAAATGGTCCCTATTATTGAGGTTCTTCTAATTATCCTCACAAGTCTTTCTTGATCTACATCTGCTTTCGAAAAATAAATTAAATATGCTTCAAAAAAGTTCAATGCGCAAAATGGGTATATCAATAATAATAAATTATAGAAGTAGGAGAATTTACCAAGGTCTTGCTGAGTAAATCTAGAATTTAACAAAAATGAGATCAAATACAACAAAATGAATGAGATCAACTCTCCAGATGAAAACTTCTTAAAAAGTTTAAAATCATCATTCTTTAAAAGTTTGAATATTATTGATTTTGAATTAACCAAATTACTCAACTTAATCATGATAATATTTGCTTAGCAATCTCTATATTTATTCTTTTAGCAGCAGTGACATTTTCAACAAATTTAAAGTCTTCAATAGACCTTGCTTCAAGCATTAAAATTCTATCCTTCAGAGCATCGAAGGTAAGAGAATTCCCCTCGATTACATAATTATCCATATTAAATCTTTCAAAAACTCCTGATGCTTTAGTTCCATGATAAGCAATATTAATAACTTTAGTATTCACTACCATTGAAAAAATGGTAGAATGCAATCTTGTACCTATTAAAAATTCTAAATCGTTATACATTTCAAGTAATTCTGTTGGGGTATAATCATTAGTAAAAACTGAAATATCAGATTTTAATTTATCTGGAAGCTTAGAGTATATCTCAAATGCTTTAGAAACATCATCATCTATAGTGACATGAGGTAAAATAACAACTCTCTTGTTCAAAGTTGTTATAATAAACTCAATTGCTTGAACAATAATTTTACTATACAAATCATCCACTTTCTTTGAACTAAATCTTTTCACTGTAATTCCCACGGTCTTTTTCTGTTGGAGGATAGAAGGATTAAGAGCATCCGTTGGCAAGCTAAATGCCAAATCATAACCCTGTATTACAGTAGTTGGGAACACAATATCAGGGAAGTTTTTAACACAATTCTTCTCTCTTATTACAACTTTAGAAGCTTTACGCAGAATGTGATTAACTAACTTCAATGATAATCTTCCATAAACAGGGCCAATAGATTGACCCCATATAGCTAATTTTTTGTTTAATCGAATTGCAATAATTAGTATAGACATTTCCCTTGTAAAACGAAAGAAACCTTTTAGCCCTCTGTCATTACAAATAAAACTTCCACCCTTACTGATAACTACATCTGAATTCTTAATTAGTTTAAGAGTTTCAATCTCTGATTGATTAAAGATGAGTTTTCTAAAAAGATAAAACGGGCCAAAATAAATAAAGAACATTTTAAAAAGATCCAAGAACAACTTAAAAGCCATGACTAGGCTATTATTATTTTTATGAAATAGTCTCCCAATAATGGCCGGGTAAACTTCAATAACACTTTTCCTTAATTCACTATGATGAGAAACAAAGAATGGATCATTATAATTAAATGAAGAAACTGAGTATATTTCTATACTCTTATTTGCTTCTTTTAAGCTGTGAATTGTCCCTTCAAGAATTCCTAAATCACCCTTATTGAAATCCGAGTAGCTATTTATTAATACTGCTTTCATTTTTTAATTAATTAATAATTTTTTATTTTCAATTCTCTCATAAACGAAATTTAGAGTTTCGTTGTTAATGAATTCTTCTTTGTTTTTAAACTTAAATGATCTGAAATTAAGCCTCTCTAGCTCAACAGTATGGTCCGGTATATGTCTTTTATAAATCCAATAATAACCATATTTAAGTGCTCTCTCTTTCATTTCTTCAGTCATAACAAGTCTCTTATTTTTGGCAGATTCTAACAGCGAATAATACTGATCCAAATTCTTAATTTCATATACAATCTCTTTATTCGAAATATTAAAGCTCCCTGTTTGAATAACTGGATACCCCATCACTGCAAATTCAAGGCTCAAAGTAGATCCGTAGAGAATTGCAACATCAATCTTTCTTATAAGTTCATAACTAGATATCGGATTGTCGGGACTTAAAAAAAAGATATTTGCTGGTAAAATGGGATATAACTCAGATAACAACATTGAAAAGGTTTCCGATTGGTTCGATTCTAAACCCGTTTTTTCTGCCGGATGTGCACGTATTATTAAACAACATGAGGGATTATTAATAAACCAATCTATCGTAGATTTAACATATGATTTAGTATCCGGAAATGTTTCAGTCTTATTAAATATCTGGCCATCCCAAGGTATGTTTGTGAACATTCCGAACCTAGTATCAAACTGTTCTATTTTGTCCCAAAAAAAATCAACATCAAATTCAATCCTCTTTAAGTTATTGTAATAATTTACATAATCAGTCTTATTGGCAACTTTAGTTTTTTCCGTAAAATAGTACATAACATTGTCTATTTCAGGGGCAGTAAGAACAAGGTTTTCCCATAAAGAATTTGGCTCTTCTATAAAGTCTTTATGGTAGCTTTTGCTATGCCCGAATAACAATGATCCTTGGCCGACATAGCCTCTTCCCCAAACTGTAAAATCTAACCCTATTTTTTTTGAAGTAGCAATAATTGATCCCCACGTACTATAAATTCCATGAGAAATAAATAAAGACTTAGCTTCCTGTTTTTCCTGTATTTTCCGAAAAGCCTTTGAGAAAATATATGCAGTAACTGCGTATTTCTTCAGAATTTCCATATCAGATTCATAATAACTTTTCAAAGTGTATCTCAAAGTACCTCCAACAATTTCGTCCTTTAAATTTACTCCAGAGAAAATAAAATCTTCATCTTTTTTAAATGATCTTGAATCTACGAAAGTTTTAATTTCATTTCTTTCATGGCCGCTTAATTGATTTTTTACAGACACATTTTCGAAACCAAAAAAATCACAAAAACGATCCTGTTCTTTTTTACATAACGCACAAGACAATACTTTATTAGAGTCAGACCTAGATAAATTCTCACAATAATCTACGGCTTGATCACACATCACAGCAACAACTTTGTGTCCCTTCAACTTGTAAAAATACCCCACTAATCCTTCCAGTAAATTTGACATTGGAGATACTCTAACTGGAGCAATTATTATTGTACTTTTTGTCTGCCTCAAAATTGGCTTTATTTTCAGTAGTTTGACCACAATTTTAAAGGGGTCCAATTTGTTTCTATACCTAATATATAATAGTATAGGCGCACATAAATTTGCAAGTTTTCTTAACATTTTATTTTATGAAGTTTTATATACAAGTCCATCCACCATCTACCATCAGATTATGCCCTGTTATAAACGAAGCTTCATCAGATAACAAAAAGTTTACAGCAGGAGCAATTTCTTCAGGATTACCCAATCTCTTTAATGGTGATTTTTCACAATACTTTTCAATAAATAAAGGATGTTGCTTAGTTCTATCAAGAATCCCACCTGGCGAAACGCAGTTGATACGAATATTATATTTGCCATAATAAGAGGCTAAGTACCTACTAAAGCTAATTATTCCTCCTTTAATTGCAGAATAGGCTGCTGGAGAAGTCCCGCCATATCCTTCATAAATAGTAAAATCATTTCCAACAACTCCATAAATAGAGGCTATATTCACAATAGAACCAAATTCCTGAGCTTTCATAACCCCTAATATCTTCTGACAGCAATAGAATGTACTGTTCATTTGCATATCTACATTCTTCTGCCATGAATCTAAAGCAATGTCTTCAAACTTATTCCCCCAATCTTTAGTTCTAGGGTAGGCATTGTTAACTAAGCCATCTATTCTTCCATATTCATTTGTAACTAGATTGACTAATTGATCAACAGCTTCAGCCGATGTAATATCGCAATTAACCATCCCAAGTTCTAGATTTGTTTGAACATCTATTTCAGCATTAATAACAAGAGCATTATTATTTCTTAATTTGTTAATGATAGCATTTCCAATTAAACCATTACCCCCTGTTACTATAATCACTTTATTTATTAGGTCCATAACTCTTCCCTGTAACTAATTAAATTTTCTAAAAACTGGTTTTATAACTGGCGAGGTTAAATATTCATTAATATCTCCTTCCAATGCTTTTTTATAAATTTCTAATGAATGCTTTACAGCATTTAATGTTAAGTCTAACTCTTTGCTTTTATGAGCTTGGGAAATAGCAATATATGGCATAATTACACCATTTTTAATCATTTCTTGAGCAAATAGCGTCCTCATTGGCAAAGAGATCTCACCGATCTTATTTGTGGTAACATAACTAGGCGAACAAGGGTATCCTTCCACATAAAAATATTTTGAAATCTCTAAATCATCTGCAATTTTATTCATCCCATCCATAAGTGCCCGACCATAAGACCAGAAATGCTCCACAACATTATCTCTTTGTAATATCTCTATCGTCTTAATAAAGGCCCCTAAACCACTCATTTCTGCACCATGGGTTGTTGAGGTTAGAAACACACGCTCTTTTCCTTCAGTCAAGATGCTACCTAATTCCATAATTTCTCTTTTACCCCCCAAAGCGGCTACAGCCAAACCATTTGCCATAGCTTTCCCAAAGGTGCATAGATCAGGTTGAATATTAAAATAAGTTTGTGCCCCTTGCATATGCCATCTAAAGCCGGTTATCATTTCATCAATGATAAACAGGCTTCCATTATTTTTACACTCTTCCTGCACTTTACTTAAAAAATCATCTGTAGGTTCAACAGTTGTTGCAGCTTCCATCATCACACCAGCTATTTGTTTAGGATATTGGATAAACAGTTGTTTCAAAGATTCAATATTATTATAATGAAACTTGACTGTTAACGTCTGAATTTCAGAAGGAATCCCTCTATTCATTACGGTTGAGCCAATAAACCAATCATCAAAGGAGAAAAAAGGTTGTTCTAATGGCACTGCAATATATTTTCGACCAGTATATGCCCTCGCTAATTTCATAGCCGCACTGGTAACAGTCGAACCATGTTTTGCAAATTTCACCATCTCTACTGATGGAATTAATTTGGTTAATAACTCTGCGGCATGAAGTTCTGTTATAGATGCACGAGTAAGGTTATTTCCCATTAATATCTCATGATAACAAGCATCCGCAATTTCTTTATTACCATATCCAATATTTACGGAACGCAACCCCATGCCATAATCTAAATACTTTTTCCCTTTAGGGTCAAAAACATAAGCCCCTTCTCCCTTTTCCAAAATATCAGGCGCATTAATTGGGAATTGATCATCTCCCCTAGAATAAGTATGTGCTCCGCCGGGAATAACTTTATGTAACCGTTCTTTATATGATTCCATTTTCGTAAATTTTATTTATATCTATAATTTCCTTTTCAACTAAAAACTCTGCCCAATGAAATTGCAAAATATGGTCAATCTCTAAGGAGCACTCATCAGGTAACACATAGGACAGTGTTTTATCTGTATAAAAAGTTTTATTTACTATAAAATCATTCCATTTAGATATATAAAATCCTCCTGAAGGAGTGACTTCACTTAAAAAATCCTGTCTTCTGTAACTCTTTGCTTTTATCAAGTTAGCAGATAAAATATCTAAATATTTACGATCTTCCTGAATGAAAATACTGGCTGTTTCTACTTTCTTTGTAGCAACTATCGAACTAGCCTCATTATCTGTTCTCAATGTTATTATGGCATCCAATAAATTTTCTCTATAAATAAATGGTGAAGTTGGCTCTAATAATGCAATCATTTCATATTTTCTTCCTATTGACTCCGCATATTGCATGGCATGTAAAACCACATCCATTGATGAGGCTTTATCATTTGATAAGTATTCAGGCCTCATAAATGGAACGCTCAATCCATACTCCGTACCAACCTTTGCATATGTGTCAGAGTCAGTGGACAGCCAAACATTCTCCTTTTCAGTTATACTTAAAGCAGATAATCCTCTGATAGCTAAGAGAGGAATTCCAAACAATTTTTTTATGTTTTTATCCTTTACGCCCTTCGAGCCACTTCTAGCAGGTATAAGAAACAGTATGTCCTTCATGCTTATAATTTTAAGTGCTTTATATCTTCCTGAGCCTTTTTATAGTCTTCATGTTTACCAATATCTAACCAATAACCATTTATTGGATAGGTAATAATTTGATAATCCATTTCAATAGCCTTTTCCATAAGGTCAGTAATATCAAAGAATTCCCCATTTGGGATCATTGAAAGTAATCTCTTATTTATTATATAGATACCGGCATTAGAATAATAGGTATATCTAGGTTTCTCTTTCAAAGATTTCACTCTATTTTCTTCTCCTGTTTCTAACACGGCATAAGGTACATCTACATGATAACTAGTTGCAGCAACTGCCATATCAGCTTTAGATGCTTTATATGTTTTATAAAAATCAGCAAAATCTATATTGGTCAACAAATCACTATTCATCACAATAATATCATCATGCTCAAAATTATCAACTAACAATATTGAGCCTATAGTCCCTAAAGGTTTATCCTCTTTCACATAGTCCATTCGAATTCCTTTAGAATCTCCATCTTTGAAAAAAGCTTCAAGTTGATCCCCCAAATAGTTAATACTTAGTGTAATTCTTTTAATACCAACTTGAATTAGACGATCAATATTATGCTCAATAATAGGTTTCTCTCCAACCTTCAAAAGAGGTTTTGGTATAGTACTGGTAAGTGGTCTAAGGCGTTTTCCCTCACCCCCAGCCATTAGAACAACATTTGCGGGTACAATTGTACTTTGGGTCCTGAAGTTAAGAATATCTATAATAATGCCGTCTTTATTTAAGATAGGGATAATTTTAAAATTCCTTTTTTTATACGACTCTAGAAGTTCAATAGAGTACTCGTGTTCCTTAATATAAATCGGATTTTTTTGAATAAATTCGAGAATTGAATCTTCAAATCCCATTCCTTTGATAAAACCTCTGCGAAGATCTCCATCTGTTAGTGAGCCAACAAGCTTAAGAGCTTCATCGGCAACAAACAAAATAGCATCTGCAGCCAATAAATCTAGTTTCTTTAAAGCAGTACGGATATTCTCTTTATGGGAAATTATGTGAATTTCAAAAGTTTTCATTTGCCAATATCATAAAAGGTTTTAATAGTAAGACATTCTGGATGAATACTTTGCAGAACATCCAAAATCTTTGCTGAGGTATTTCCACTACCATACGGATTTTTAATTCTTTCCAAAATCCGTTTAAATTCTTTCGATTTTATTTTCTTAAAAGCATCACTTATCTGATATTGATCCGGGCTGCAATTCACCACACTTAAGGCTTGAATTCTCCCTCTTTGTCTATCGCCAATATTTATAGTGGCAGTATTAAGAGAAGGTGCTTCTATAATCCCACTTGAACTATTTCCTACAATCGCATCTGTAAGTCTCATTAACGAAAGAAATTTCAAAGATCCTAAAGAAGAGAACATCGCAGATTTTTCAGTATTTTTGCTAACAAATGATTCTATCATTTGATTAATAATTCTCCCATTTGTATCTGCATTTGCTTTGGTAAAAACAAAAAAGCTATCCATTTCACCCTCTATAGCATCTAATAGATTTTGAAATTGTGCTTCAACGGACATTTTTGCCAATGTCTCAGGGTGAAAGGCAATTACATAATTAAATTGTTTAAACTTCACCTGAAGTTCTTCCTCCATCTGTTCTTTAGACATCAAACTCAAAGAATGAACATTATCTAAACCAATCGCTCCAACATTAAAAACACGTTCAGGTTTTTCTCCAAGTTGAATCACCCTTTGTCTATACGTTTCTGTAGATGTAAAATGTAAATGGCTTAATTTTGTAATAGCATGACGGATGGCATCGTCATAAGCACCCTCCGTGATCTCTCCACCATGAATATGAACTATTGGTATTTTGAAAATAATTGCAGCGGAAGCGATTGATAGCATCTCATAACGATCTCCTAAAATAATCAATAAATCCGGCAATAAATTCCCAAAAGCATCAGCATATCCGATCATACCCAGACCCATCGATTTCGTAATTCCTTCTGCTGTATCTGATGACAAAAGCATCTCTACTTTTGCATCTATTTTCAAGCCATCTTCCTCGATTTGCTTATAAGTAAGTCCAAATTCAGGAGATAAATGCGCTCCTGTAACTAACAATTGTAATTTAAGATCAGGGCTCATCTTTATTTTATCAATCAATGGTTTTAACAAACCATACTCGGCCCTTGTCCCGGTCGCAATACAAACTTTCATTTATAGTTGGATTAGGTCGTCTTCATTGAAATTCCTTTCGGCAGTTTCCCCAATCACTTCATCCCACCTCATAGGCGAAATTCCATCACCAGGGCGTTTAACAGTTAAATTAGTTATAGAAAACATCTCCCCCTTTTTAATATCAGTCTTGGCAACAATACTTTTTCGCGCAATAGCTATATTTTTCATTTCCGATTCGGAGGGTTCTTTCAATCCAGATCCTGAGAGCGCAGATTCGATATTTCGAATCGCTAAAACCATTGTTTTCAATTCTAAAGGCTCTAAGGACGCCTTATGATCTGGCCCTTCCATATTTTTGTCCAAGGTAAAATGTTTCTCTATCATAGAAGCACCCAAGGATACAGCTGCAATTGGTACCTCAATTCCTAAAGTATGATCGGAGTACCCCACAGATGTTCCAAATTCTCTCCCAATATGTAACATGGCTAATAGATTTACATCTTTCATTGGTGTTGGATATTCTGTATTACAATGCAATATTGTAATATTCTCTTTTACAATCCCAAATTTGGCAAAAACAGCTACTGCATCTCCTATTTCACTTAGCGTAGACATTCCAGTTGAAATAATGACTTTCTTAAATAAACTGGCAGCCTTTCTCAGATATGGCAGATTAGTAATCTCTCCAGATGGAATTTTAACCATATCCATACCAATTTTTGACAGGTATTCAAGTGAATCCAAATCAAATGCAGTTGAAAAGAATTTAATATTTTTCGAATTACAATAAGCGATGATCTTTTCGTGATCATCTTCAGAGAGCTCAAGCTTCTGAAGCATTTGCAACTGTGATTCAGTATTATTCTTGGTATTTTCGATTTGATATTCTGCCTTCTTTGCCTTTGCAGAAACCAGATTAGTTGATTTAAAGGTTTGGAATTTAACATAATCCACACCAGCCTCAACTGCCGCATCAACAAGACCAAACGCTTTTTCCAAACTTCCGTTATGATTTACTCCTGCTTCAGCAATAATTACTACACTATCCTTTTTCATATCATTCTCCCTGGATTACCAACAATTTTTTTATGATCACCTACATCCTTCAATATAACGGCTCCTGCCCCAATGACTACATTTGAACCAATTTTAACTCCTTGTTTTATGACAGAATTTGCACCTATAAAACTGAAATCTCCAACTTCAACATTTCCTGCGAGCACTGCTCCTGGGGCAATATGAACTGCATTCCCAATCTTGCATTCGTGTTCAATTATACAGCCGGTATTCAGAAGGCAAAAATCTCCAATATTTGTTAAAGGGTTAACTGCAACACGTTTAGAAATAAAATTTCCAATACCCATTTCAACATGATCTGAAATCAGCGCATCAGGATGAACAACATTTAAGAGATTCTTTTTATTTGCTAAAACCTTTAATGCTATCGCATTCCTAATCAGATTATCTCCAACCCCTAAAATGAACTTATAATCTTCTTTCCACCCTATAAAATCAGCATCCCCATCAAAACCAAGATATTCGAGTGTAAATGGATTCCTTTCTCCCTCAAATTTCTCACAATAGAATTTTAAAGGCAAACCTGCTATAAGTGCAGCGTCTGCTACAACAAAACCATGACCTGAATAACCTATGATGGCAATTTTATCGAACACTACTTGGTATATTTACAATTCTTTCTTCTAAAAACTCCGCATTTTTCTGATCATCGCGTTGACAATCTGCATACATTGGCAAGCGGTACATTAATTGCCAAATTGGACGTGTCATCACTTTATTTTCATTAGTTTCCTTTAAGAAAAGATCTCTCTCTGCTTTATTTTCCAACTCCACACACATAAGCCAATAATTCGCCTTAGTACCTGGGAGCTCTGTTCTAAAATTCACCCCTTGCTCATCAAAAAAATCACGATACATATCCGCCAATTCTCTTTTACTCTCGAGCATAAACGGTAACTGCTCTAACTGCGCACATGCTAATGAAGCATTTAAATTAGGCATTCTATAATTATAGCCCAATTCATCATGATAGAACTCATAAGGATGGGGTCTCTTAGCTGTAGTTGTTAAATGCTTTGCTCTTTTTCCAATCTCAAGATCATTGGAGACTATAGCTCCACCACCTCCACAGGTGATCGTTTTATTCCCATTAAAAGAGAATATACCTAGTTTACCAAAGCTTCCAGTACTTTTCCCTTTATACTCACTACCAAGAGACTCAGCAGCATCTTCTACCAATGGTATATTCCATTTACTGCAAACCGCAACTAATTCGTCCAAATGGACAGGGAAACCAAAGGTATGCATAGGCAAACAGGCGGCAATTTTTCTTCCGCTACTTTTATTATAACATATATTATCCCGAAGCTCTCCATGTTCCTCCAAAAATGCCTCAACTGAATAAGGAGACAATCCCATAGTGTCAAGATCAACATCGATGAAAACAGGTGTTGCACCATTATAAGCAATAGCATTCGCCGTAGCTACAAAAGTTAGGGCTTGAGTAATTACCTCATCTCCAATTTGGACACCTGCAAGACGAAGAGACACCTGTAAAGCAGCTGTACCGTTTACAACAGCGATAGCTTTCTGTGTTCCAATTGCTTTTTGCAGCATTTCTTCAAAACGATCTACATAAGCACCTACTGAAGAAACAAAAGTTGAATCTATCGTGTCCAACAAGTATTTTTTTTCATTGCCTCTGAATCTAGGTTCATGCAATGGAATAAACTCTTGTGTATTATATGCATTTTGAATAAACGAAATAATGTCTTTCAGATCTTTCATATTACATCTTTGCATCTAAATATTTCCCCGTCTCTTTGTGTCCAAAATCCGGGATCATTTTAAAGAATAATTCAACAATATCTTGTTTCGACCATTCTTTTTTTATTTTCATCTCTTGTATACGCGTACAAAACAAATTTAACATCTCATCATTAGCCCTAAATGAGTTTTTTATTACACCCAAATTATTAAATCTGTCCATGTCCAAAACTTCATTTTCAGTAAAAAATTCTTCAAAATCCTTTTCTCCTGTTGTATCACTAGAGGTAAACAAACAAGGCCATTTTCCTTCCTGAGGTAAGGTCTTTATCAGTTCTCGAGCCTCATCTTCACTCCCACATAAATAAGGTTCATACCCCAACTCATTTAGATATTTAACAGCAATATCTGCAAAAGTGATCAAGTGTAAGCTTTCACTAAGTTTTGGGAAGAACACATCCCGATTTTCACCGAAAATACAGGACATCAGGCATAACTCACCCGATTCCTTTGGGATCACAAAATAACGCTTAATGTCATTTGGAGCGACTATTGGTTGCCGTTTTTGAATTCTCTGATTAAACCCATGTAGCAATGAACCATCTGAAAAAGCAACATTTGCAAAACGTGCAGTTGAGATGCTTATATCCTTGCTTCTGTGCATCAAAAACATTTCCATAATCCTTTTCGAAGCTCCCATCATATTAACTGGATTGGCAGCCTTATCAGTAGATACACAAAAATATTTTTTTACCTTTTTATTTAAAGATTGTTGAATTGTTTTATCTGTATTAAAAATATTCACTTCAATCATTCTCATTAAGGTATAAGGATCCTTTTCACTTCGTACATGCTTTAAAGCAGAAAGATTTAGCACGTAATCGTATTCACCATCGGCCTCTATAAAAGCATCGTATTCTAAAGAGCCAATATCTAAAGCAAAAGTTTGAAAATCTCCGTCGATATAGCCAAATGAACTTCTTATATCCCTTACAAGTTCAACCACATTATTTTCACTAATATCAACAACATGAAGTTTTTTAGGATTTCTTTTAAAAATTTCCTTTGTCACAGCTTGACCAATAGAGCCAGCACCTCCAATAACTAAAAATTTTGACCCAGAAACAATTGATTTTAACTCTGTTTCACATGTATTGATGTCTTCCGTAAAAAGCTCCTTATCTCTGCCAATTAGATCTAAAACATTCATAGATTTTTTAATTAAACCTTTTATAACCTCGCATCTACTAAAGACCTCTCTAAACAAGCCTTCGTATCAAAAATCACCCCATTGTTTCCCTTAATTTTCTTATAATCAAATTGCAAAAATTCATCGTGTGCAACAGCAACTATAACAGCATCATATACCATGGTTAAATCAAGCTTATTCAAAACCTCTACATTATATTCGTGTTTAACCTCATTAGGGTCAGCCCATGGATCAAAAATGTCCACAATAAGACCAAAGTCAATTAGTCCGTGATATATATCTACTACTCTGGTATTTCTCACATCAGGACAATTTTCTTTAAATGTTATTCCCATGATGAGTGCTCGCGAACCTTTAATTTTATGTTCCTTTTGGATCATCAGTTTTACAACTTTGTCGGCAACAAAAGATCCCATGTTATCATTAACCCTTCTCCCTGATAGAATAACTTGTGGATGATAACCTAAAGATTGGGCTTTATGCGCTAAATAATAGGGATCAACTCCAATACAATGTCCACCTACTAATCCCGGTTTGTATTTAAGAAAATTCCATTTAGTCCCTGCTGCTTCGATGACATCATTGGTGTCAATACCGATACGATCAAAAATTAAAGAAAGTTCATTTACGAATGAAATATTTACATCTCTTTGAGCATTTTCAATAGCCTTTGAAGCTTCGGCGACTTTAATGCTAGGTGCTTTATGTGTTCCGGCAGTAATGATGGAAGAGTACAGCTCGTCTACTTTTGTTGCAATTTCAGCAGTTGATCCGGAAGTTACTTTTTTAATTTTTGTTAAGGTGTTTATTTTATCCCCAGGATTTATTCTTTCTGGAGAATATCCAGCAAAAAAATCTTGATTAAATTTTAACCCGGAAAATTCTTCAAGTACAGGAACGCAGTCATCTTCTGTACATCCAGGGTAAACAGTAGACTCATAGATTACTATATCGTCTTTCTTTAATATTCTCCCTAACATTTCAGATGCTTTAATTAATGGGTTTAAATCGGGTGATTTAAACTGATCAATGGGTGTTGGAACAGTTACAATAAAAATATTATATTCTCTTAGACGAGTCATGTCAGATGAGAATACAAGTCCAATTCCACTTGAAACTTGATCTGTCTTCAGAGCCGAAACCCTCATAAGATCCTCAATATCAGATTCTTGAGTTCGATCTATCCCAGAATTTAACTCATCTACACGTTTATCGTTTATGTCAAAACCCAAAACGTCATATTTTTTTGCAAATTCGATTGCTAATGGTAATCCAACATATCCTAGACCTATAACAGCTATCTTGGTGTTTTCTAATATTTTCATTTTTCTTTCCAAAAGAATTTTATCTAATTAATACTGATGAACACACTTTTCATATATCCATTCGAACAACTATAAATTTTCATTAATAAACTCATTTAAGTTCATAATCAAAATCGTTTAAGAACATCCTTAACAATACTCTTTAATGTTGTTGTGTTTCTTGCGACATCATCAGAATAATAGCCGTAACCGTAACCGTAACCGTAACCGTAAGCGTGACTTCCTCCTAACTTAATACCGTTAAAAATTACATTTAGCTTCGGGAATTTATGATTCCTGTATAATGTATCTAAATTTCTAATCTGTTCTTTAAATGTTACGCCGTAACGAACCAAATATAGAGTTGCATTTGCCAATCTTGCAAGAATCTGAGCATCGGTCACTAATCCAACGGGCGGAGTGTCAATAAACACTTCATCAAAATTATCTTTAAGGTATTCTATTAATGATTCAATTTCAGGCTGAATTAATAATTCGGAGGGGTTGGGAGGGATCGGACCTGAACCAATTACAAAAAAATTAGCGTTTAGTCCGGAAGGTTGAATAATATCTTTAATTTCAGCTTTACCAATCAAGTAGTTGCTTAGCCCTATTTTATTTGTTAATTCAAGATACCTGCTAACTTTTGGCTTTCTTAAGTCCAATTCTAACAATACCGTTTTTTTTCCGCTAATAGCCAATGAAGCAGCAATATTACTCGATACAAAACTCTTACCTTCGCCTGACATGCTGGATGTCAAAAGCGTGACTCTACCTACACCCGGTGATCCTTTACCATGCAAGAATTGCATATTAGTTCGAATAGCTCTGAATTGCTCCGCAATAGCTTTACGACTTGTTGTATTAACAACAATTGGCTCTGAGCCCTCATCATGAAAAATTTCTCCCAAAATTGGCGTTGAAGTTAATTTCAAAATATCAGATGAACTTTCTACCTTATCATTTAACAAATCCTTAATATAAATATACACTATAGGAATTATGACTCCAATAATTACACATAATACATATATCATGGGTCTTTTGGGTTTAACAGGAACTTTAGAAGCAAAGGCTGGGTCTACGATCCTACTATCCGCTACAGCCGAAGCAAAAGAAAGAGCTGCTTCTTCCTTTTTCTGTAATAAGTAAAGATATAAACTCTCCTTAATACTTTGCTGTCTTTTAATACTGATCAATTGCCTTTCCTGTCCAGGAAGTTTCTTAATAGATCCCTGAAATTGCGAATCATTTCCTTCTAAAGCCTTCTTTGTCGACAATAGAGATTGAGCTATGTTTGCAATATTTGATTTTATTCCTGCTCTTGTAGTTTCGATCTGTTTTACCAATGGTTCTACCAACGGGTTATCAATTGTCGTGGTCGCTAATAACTCATCTCTTTTTAACTGCAATTCACTTAGCTGAGTTATTTGCCCGAGCAATACTGCATCATTTATACCTAATATACTTGGCAATTTTTCTCGTGAGGAACTGGAATTGACATATCGTTGTATATCTTGAATAACATTAATTTGCAAATTAATCTCGCTCAGTTTAGCATCATTTACCTTAACATTATCCAAAAACAACCCCGCTTCACTACTAATATCTGTTAATCCAAGATTACTTTTAAACCCTTCAACATCCTTTTCAACGCTGGTTAGCTCCCCGGTAATTAATTTCAGACGTTCATCTATAAAATCAATGGTACTTTGTGTTGTCCTATTTTTATCTGAAAGTGAAGCTTCATTATAAACTTGTACGAGAGTATTCAATATATCCTTACCTCGCTCTGGAACAGTTGATTGAAAACTCAAATTTAGCACAGTTGATTGTTTACTTGCCAAATTGACACTGAGTAAATCCAAACAGCGATCCACAACTTCATCAGGATCAAAAACAGTTATATTAAGTTTCTCCTCCTCCCATTTATGAAAATCTTTATTAGTTTCAATTTTATATACACCAAAGACATTTCTTTGTAATTGGTTAAGAATTCCATTTATCTTTCTTCCAGTTTCTTTATTTTCTAAAACATAGGTGTTTTTAGATGGAAAACTTAAAATGAGAGTCTTCCCAAATAAAGTTTTATCCATCTGTATTACGTCTATTCTGATGGGTTTAGTCGAATAGATATCAGAATTTATTACTCTTCCTTCCACATTATATCCAATCATAAGATTTAAACGATCAACGACTTTAAGCATCAATGCTTTTGACCTTAAAATTTCAATCTCATTCTCTACGACTTTTTGGCTTCCAAAGATATCTAATTCATTCAAAAAATCACCTCCAGCAGCACCAGACATTCCTCCCTTTTTATCATCCTTTATTAATAAAGTAGTATTAACAGAATAAATCTGTTGAGCATATCGCAAATAAAAAAAACCTCCAACCATTGACAGCAATAAGCCCAAAACAAACACTGGCCAATGATATTTATATTTAGCTAGCAGTTCTCTTATATTGATGCGCACTACATCTTCTTCAACCATGGCAGTATCGGCTTTATATTGTTCAGTATTAATCATTAGTATTTATAGATTTAGAAGCGGGTAATAATTAGTGCAATTACAGATAAAGCGGACAGTATAATGCTAACATTTCTATAGCTTGAGTCAACACTAGCATATTTTGCGTTGCCTGGTTGAATATAAAGCACGTCGTTATTCTGCAGGTAAAAATAAGGTGAATCGAATAACTCTTTACTCTGCATATTCAAGCGGACATACTGTCTTTTCCCTTGATATTCTCGAATCAATAGTACATTATTTCTAACCGCAGTAATATTTAGGTCTCCAGCCATACTCAATGCTTCAGATACGGAAATCCGCTCATTTTCAACGGGGTATACACCGGGACGCATAACATCTCCTAAAACAGAAACCTTAAAATTAACTAGCCTTAAACTAACTACAGGCTCTTTAAGATAAGTAGTAAGTTTAGATTGAATTAGCTCCCGAGCTTGAGAAGTCGTGAAGCCTTCTATTTTTACAGATCCGATTAATGGCAATTGAATTGCTCCATTTTGATCAACTAAAAATCCATTAGCCGTATTTATAGGATTTACGCTTCCACCAGCATTACTTGGAATTGAACTTGTATTCCCCAAATTAAATATTGCAGAAGCTTCAGGATTCAAACTACTCACCGTAATTGCTAAAATATCATTCTTCTGAATTTTCAAAGCAGTTTGATTCTTGATCTGCTCTTGAAGCACAGAGTCAGCAGGTAAATCAATAAAATAGGGAACAGATTTATACCTTACACCGCACGAACTCAAAAAGAGTACAGCTAGAATTAAGTAAAAGATTTTTCTCATGGGGTTAAGTAGCATTTTTTTGTTAAATTTCTCAAAGATAGTACTTAAGTTTTATTCCGCATATGATAAAATATCATTAAATCGGAGTACAATAAACTATACAGATTATCTCCATTCGCAATTCACAGCCCCAACTACAAATTCTATACCAGAAAATTCTAAATTTTATACTTAGCTTCGCATTAATTATTCTAAAAAAGATTACATGTTTTTTTTCAACCGTTCGCGAAAGTCGACTCATAGTGATTTTACTTCAATAGGCATCGACATGCATTCTCATCTAATTCCTGGCGTAGATGACGGGGCAAAAGATGTTGAAGACAGCATCCAACTAATTTCTGGATTAAAAGAATTAGGCTTTCACCATCTGATCACTACACCACACACTTTACAAGACATACACCCTAATACAACACAAACTTTACAAAATGGACATTCCAAACTAAAGGGTAAATTACCTGAAGGAATAACTTTAAATCTTTCTTCAGAATACTATTTAGATGAACAGTTTCAAGGTCAGTTAAATAGGGGAGCTCTTATGCCACTTCCTGGCAATCGATTACTTGTTGAATTTAGTCAAATTTCACGACCACACGATCTTGAGGAAGTATTTTTTGACATCAACATCAAAGGCTATCAAGTAATATTAGCACATCCGGAAAGATATCTGTTCTTTCATAAACACTTCGACTATTATAAAAGAATTAAAGAAATGGGAGTTGAGCTGCAAGTAAATGCCTTATCCTTGACTGAACATTATGGAAAGCGCATCAAATTAATTGCAGAAAAGCTTATTGAAAATGATATGATTGATTTTATAGGAACAGATATACATCACGTAAGACATCTAGAAACTTTGAAAAGAGTCCCTTCAAGTAAACATTTTGAACGACTTGTAAAAAGTGGATTACTTAAAAACCAAGAGCTAATATAGATTATTTACCATCGATACAGTAAACCCAACCTTAACTGAATATTAGTATTAGACTTATCAATAGCCCACTGATAGTTGTTAGAACTTATATATGCTAATTGTGAATTAAAAATAAAATGTTTGAATTCTTTATCATATTTTGCTGTAACACTAAAATCTACCCATGGATTTCTATCTCTCCTTCTTATATCCAATTCACTATCATACAATGTATTATCATGCGTATAACGTTCTAATTGCAGTCCGATTTTATTCAACTTTTTTACCCAACTTATATCCAATGTCATTAAGTCACTCCCAGGATCTAATCCAGCCCCCAAAATTTGGCCCTGGTGCGTATAGCCATCTCTAACTTGTGTATGTGTATACCAATATGCAGGACCTCTAACAGCGGAGGTTGCAGAACTCTCTAATTTTGCAACCTCAAATCCAACTTGGATAAATTCTTCTGTCCTAGGCAATTCAATTAACTTTCTAAATCCGGCAATATATGCCTTGCTATGCTCTGGTTCCGCAAATACATCTCTTAAATCCTTCGAGTGATCTTCTCGTCCATATTGGAAATATATCTCCGCCTTAGTTTCAGGCATCAGCCAACGAGCAAATAAAGAGATCCGTTGATCTCTAACTTTAAGATCCTCCTTATCCTTACCCCCACCTTCAACGCTAAAATTATTCTTTGTAACACCAGAAAAAATAGGAAAATAATCGCTAAATGCATTGCCCATTTGCTTACTATATACAATAAAACTCCTGTCAAATCCAAGAAAGAGACCCTCCACCCATTTGGGCTGATAGATAAAAATTACACCAGATAAATAACGCCAATCATCTGGTTTAGGCTGATATCCCGTAAAATTTGGAATTATTCCGGATGCTTCTAATTTCCCACCTATAACCTGAATCTCAAAGGCACCTATTGCAGTCCTTATTGGCGCTAAAGTATTTAATGTCAAATGCTTAAATCCAGCCGCGTTATTCGTCATTAACAAGGAACTTCGTGTACCTGGACCCCACCATAGATTTTCATTAGACAAACCAAAAGACACAGGTCCAGCATTTAATCTAATACTACTTTGCCCCCAGTTTAATTTCGAGTAACTCTTATCCCCAAATCGTTCCGGCATATCTATAAAGTTCAAGAGGTATTTAGTTTGATTTTTTATAAACAATGTATTTTCTGCATCCAATACCCCCCTAAAGGATTTATTCTCAGCAAATACAAATTCCGGTCTCAATTGTATACTCAATGGCCCAATCTTCGCTGCTACGCCTGCTGAAAATAATGTCTGATACCCCCTTGCAGGAATTATCGCACCATCATTCATTCCATAAGGATGATCAGTATTATATTGCTGCTGCCAAACAACCGGAAGTGCATACAAGGCTATACTTTCTTTCGGGTTGGTCCACAAAGTTTTATTCAAATTCACCCCAGACGGCCTATGAATTGGTCTGATCATGAATGACGAATTAGCCGAATCTTTACCTAAAAGCTGTTGTCTTCTTAAGTAATCATCGGTATTGTCTAATAAACCAACAGGTAAAGTTTGGGCAATAGTTGTTGTTGCAAAAAGAGCAAAACCAAGAACTAAAACTGATATTTTTATTTTCATAATCAACTAATCTTTAGAACCGATACATCACACCCAATTTCGCCTGCACATTATTCACATCTTGCTTATCCCAGTCCCACCAATCCTTATTCCCATAAATATTGCCTGGTCTGGCAAATGTCCATTGGTAATTTAAAGACCGGACATAGGTCAACTGACTATTTAATATGAAATGTCCAAAATCCCAATCCACTTTAGCGCCCAAAACTAAATCTACCCAGTGTCTTCTAATATCAGCAGTATAAGGTCGCATGGTATAGAACATATCATTGTTATGAACCATTCTTTCCACCTGGAAACCTATTCGCTTAAATCCTTTAACCCAGGCAACATCTAAACTTTGCATGTTTCCACCCGGGCCTACAGCTGCACCTATCAATTGCCCTCTGTTTGTATAGCCTCCAGGTACCGCATAACTATTGTACCAACTCGGCCATGGATATAATTTTCTTGGGTTCTTATTTCCCATTTCAGTAAGCTCCAATCCGACTTTAATAAACTCATCCGAGGCCCGGTTCAGGCTAATCAATTTAGAAAATCCGGCAACATAAGCTCTTATATGATCTGAATTTGGTTCTCCTGGTTTGGTAGGATTAACCCCCATCACCTCATAAGTATATTTTTTAGTCCCGTACTGAATATAAAACTCTGCATGCGCCTCTGGCATCACCCATCTCGCAAAAAAAGAGCTGTAATTTTCCGCATCCTGACCTTTATTCAGATTGGAATTAAACTCTGCCGCAGGAAGATAGTTTCTAGGAATGGTATCGCTATTTTTAATCGAAGTATGGTCAAAACCTATAAATAAACCCGGAGCCCATTTTGGTTGGTAAGTTAATGCTATACCTACAATCGACCTGGATACATCAGGTTTATCTTGCAGGTTCAATTTCTCCGGCAATGGTATCCCCGAAGATTTTAAGCCGCCGGCAATAAACTGGCCTTCAAAACTACCCACATCCGTTTGAAAAGGCTCCACAGTATTGATTGTAAAATGCAAAAAACCGGGAGCATTATTACTCATCAATAATGAATTCCGCATACCTGGTCCCCACCAGAGGTTTTCATTAGAAACACCTGCTGAAAAACCATCCTTTGTCACCCTGATACTACTTTGACCTAAATAAACCTTCTTATAAGAACCCTCACCAAAATATTCAGGTAAATCAATGCTTTTCATCAATTCTTTATAAGAAGAAACAAAATCAGCAGCATTTGTAGTCGATAAGATACTTCCGAATTTTGAATTTCGAGCGTACAAAACTTCCGGACGTAACTGTATAGACACGAGTCCCATTGAGGCGAACAAACCACCACTAAAAAGTCCCTGATAACCTTTTGCAGGAATCATCGCACCATCATTCCCACCATAAGGAAGGTTGCCATACTGTTGCTGTAATACAATAGGCAAAGCATAAATCTTAGCCTTTAATTCATCAGAAGTAAATATTAACTTTCTAAATAGTTGCTCTTTTTCAGAATTGATGAAGAGCGGACGAATCATAAAAGACCTGTTAAGAGAATCCTTTCCTAATAACTGCTCTCGGCGATAAACGTCTTCAAGGTTTTCAAGCATTCCAACTGGAATGGTCTGAGCAACTACCCTATTGCTTAAAACGCATGAAAAAAACCCAATAACTAATAAAATATATCTCATACGCTAATCAATATTCAAATAAACCAATTAAAAATCACTATAAAGGTTTCTAAACGAAGACCTTAAACCAATATTTATAATTTGCTGTTTATCATTCATCATGCTATTAGACTCTTTTCTGTAGGCATAACCAATCTCTAAACGTAAATTGTTTTTAGGGTTAAGAACGTATGCAAGTGTTGCATTGGTATAAAATAATTTAGTCTTTATCCCGTTGCCAATAAAAAAGCCTTCATCTGCAGGCCTGGTATCATAGCTCTTATAAATGTCCTTACCGTAATTCATCCCTTCAGGATCTAACCCATATGTAGCACTGGTAAGCTGTAAACGAGCATCAAACCTTTTATAACGATAATTCACTATACCTAGCCATTCCTGAAAATTGGCTCCGAAAGGATGTGCCAATGGCTGGTTATAATGTCCATAATTTTTAAAGTGATCATTAGCAGAATAAGAATATGGTCTTACCCTATTCATTTCTACCTGAGCATACAGATTATTTACATTGAATATATCAAAGCCCTTAATTCCCAATTGCCCACCTTGCTTATTTGCCCAGTGTCCCTTTCCTGAGAAAACATCTTTGGCCCTGAACTCATTGATCATCAATTGCCCATAAGCAACATAGCGATCGGCAATTTTATAGCTTGCATTAAAACCAAGCAAGGCCTTATCAGGAGATCCATTAGCAAACTCAACCGGTCTCAAAAAGATAATCGGATTCAGGTATCCCGCTTCAAACCCTCTATTAGCCCACATCACATTTTCGAACAAACCAACACTCAACCTATCCGTTGCATTCCAGCTTAAATAATGAAATACACCATATTTTTTAGGGAAGGGTTTATCGACCAATCCAAATTCATGTTGAGAAAAGTCAATAAACTGAGCCCACATGGCCATATAACGCACACGCCCTAAAGTAGCCGTGATCTTAAAAAAAGGATAATTAAATGCGTTATCCGATAATAGTAAGGAACGATAACCATCTCCAATGAAGTTCTTATCATACCCCGCCTGGAAGTTTACATATTTTACCGGAGTATAAGAAAGGCTCCCACCTGAATAATTATAATCCAATGCTCCATTTACCCCGCCACCGCCAGATGACCTGGTAAAACCTTGTCCGGGTACCACCTTGTTATTAAAGGAGTAATCCGAATAATATTTAGCAAACTTGCCCTGGTTTTCATAGAAATAGCTATAAAAAGCGAACTTCTTACCGATCTTTCCTCCCAGTTGTGCACCTCTTGTATTTAGCCACAGATTCCTGTCTCCTTGCTTTCCAATTTGCAGGTCAGGTAAAAAATCAGCATAAAATGAATATTCATCATTCTTTACCTCAATTAAATGTTCTGTAAATAATTTGCGATAAAGCCAGTTTTTTGATTGCCACTCTTTGGCTTCAGGAAAAAGGCTTAAAAATAAGCTGTCACGGTCGGACGTCTCGGAAAGATCGTCTACAAAATAGGATTGCAGCGAAGAGTGATTCTTCAATGAATCACCAAAGTAAATCTTTTTACCTGCCTTAATGTTCAGATCATGACTGATAGGCAACAATTCTGCCTGTCCGTATGCATTTTCTAAAGTTGTAGTAAATATCAGACAAACAACTAAACTAATAAAAATGTGCTTCATTAAGTTCCCTAATTTTCAGTAATCTTTTCCAGAATCTCTTCACCGAAACTCTTAACAACAACAGGTTCCGATTTTGCCCTGCTCAATAAGCCTTTTTTGAATCTTTCAATGTAAAGCGACAGCATTCCATTAGTGGCAAGAACTGCCAACACAATAAGACTAACTAACTGTGTATTACCTATATTTTGAAAAGACACCGCCATTACTACAAATAAAATATTTACCACAACCAACACAAGAGTCGATTGCATATGACTTAGTCCCAAAAACAACAGGCGATGGTGTAAATGGTTGTTATCTGCCTTAAAAGGAGATCTGTTTCTGATCACTCTTAAAGTAAATACCCTTAACGTATCAAATATTGGAATAATCAAAACTGCTAGAACTAACCCGAAACCGGCTTCAATATTCGTAGTACCAAACTTAACAGGAGTACTTGCAGCCACATCTATAAACTTAATGCTTAAAATCACACAAACAAAGCCCAGCAATAAAGAGCCTGAATCACCCATAAATATGCGTGCAGGACTAACATTAAAAAACAGGAAGCCCACTAAAGCTCCGGTAAGTGCAATAGAAAGGTAACTCCAACCCAGATATCCGGCATTCCAAAACAGATATGCATAAACCAAACTAACAAAAGTCCCTAAGGAAGCCGCCAGACTATCAATACCATCTATCAGATTAAAGGCATTAACAATCCCTACAATAAATAACACGGTTAAAGTTACACTGGTGTAATAATCAAGCTCCTCATATCCCAATAAACCATGAAGACTGGTTATTCTAATGTCTGCAGCTAAAGCAATGATTAAGGCGCTTGCAAACTGAACAACGAACTTCTTTAAAGGTCCAAGACCAACAATATCATCGTTAAGCCCAATCATAAAAAGAATCAATCCACCTGCCATCAATATGTTGAGTTCAGGTAATAATTCTGATTTAATAAAAAGGGAACAAGAGAACAGAAATGCTGTAAAAATAGCTATACCACCAAAATTCGGTACAATTCTTTTATGAACTTTACGTAACTCGCTCGGTTTATCAAATAATCGCTTTCTAAATGCCAGATTTATAATTGCAGGGATCGAAAAGCAGACCATTAATAAACTGGTCAGAAAAATTAGTGTGAGTAGCATGTAATTATTTTATCATAGGTTCGACTTGTTCCGTGACGCAAACAAAAATAGAGCCAAAAGTAAAGAAAATATCTTACTTCCTCAGAAACGTTGCATATATCTTTAGCACAATTACAGGAGGCAGCAATCTGGTTGGAACTCTTATGCATAAAGCCTTAAGGTATTGAATCGTGCTAAAATGACCAATCCCGTGTGCAAAACTTAAAAACCTGACCTCACTTTTCATATAAGCCCAGCCACTTCTTCGCTTAATCATATCCAGCCTGTTACCGATCCTGAAAAACAAAAGCGATTCCTGAATATTATAAAACAGAAAGCCATTTCTAACCAATCTGGCAAACAAACTATAGTCCTCAAACAACCTAAAATCATCATTATAACTTCCTACCGCAAGAACTGCCGATTTACGAAACATGATAGATGGATGGTTAACCGGCGAGCGTTTTTTAGAATAATGAATAAGTGCTTCACTGGTCTCCGGCAACACCTTAAACACCTTTAAATCGCCAGGTTCAGCAATAAACTCTTCAATATTAGAGCCTACTACCGAAACCTCTGCATGTGCATTTAAAAACTGAAATTGTTTTTCAAATCTGGAAGGATGAGAAATATCGTCAGAATCCATTCTGGCAACAAGCTCATACCTGCACATTTCCAGTCCTTTGCTTAAAGCATATCCCAAACCCATATTTTGCTCCAGCCTTAAAATCTCTAAAACTTCAGGGTAATCGGATAAAAACTCATTAATAACCAGCACCAGATCATTACTGATTGGCCCGTCTATAACAAGTACTATCTGATCAGGCATGAGCGTTTGATCTGTAATTATACTCCTTAATGATGCGTAAAGATTTGAGGGTTGCTCGGCATGATAAACAGAGATTAATACAGAAAAGCCTTTTTCAGTCATACACACTATTTCTTTTGAATTAAATTTTGATAAACTGTTTCATAATTAACAGCCATACTTTTGCTTGTATATTTTGCCTGGTAGCATTCATAGATGGCCGAAGCATATTTTGAATAGCTTGCCATTGCATATTCTGCCGCTGCTACAAAACTGCCGGTATCATCCAGATTAAAAAATGATACTTCGTCCTCAGTAAAAATTTCCCTCAGCACCTCAATATCAGAACAAAGTGCCGGTAATTTAACTGCTGCAGCCTCTAACAAAGAAAGTGGTACGCCTTCGGTATAAGAAGCCATCACAAACAGGTCGAAATAACTATAAAACCGATAAGCCTGATCCTTGCTTCCTAAAAATAAACAGCGGTCTGCAACATCATGATCCTTTGCCAATGCCTTTAACCCTTCGAGTTCAGGGCCATCGCCAATGAGTATAAAAGCATAATCTTTCAGCAAGGGTAAAGCCTGTATAACTTGATGCAAGCCCTTTCTTTTGGTAACAACACAAGCTGACCCCAGAATTTTATAATCTTTTTTAAAACGCAGGATCTCATCATTTTCTGCTTCCGTTAACTCACTAAATTCCTCAATGCTCCTCCCGTTATAAACTACAAATTGTGGTTTCTTTTTGACTAACCCGGCATAATAAGAACACATTTGTCGGGTCAGACATACCAGTGCATCATGGCGCTTTAAATAATGAGTCCATACGGTTTGTACGCACCAGGCAAACAAGTAATGGTGTGTAGATTTATATTCTTCAATGATAATATTATGCATTGTAGATACGCATACGGCTTTAATGGATGCTTTATTTCGGTATATAAAAACATCGGGTCTTAAGCCATGGGAATGAACAACATCAAAGCCTTCAAAACTATACTTACCTTTAAAAGGCAACTTTTCTGTGCCTGAAGAAAATTCAACACCCGGCAAATCATCAAAGTAAAAGACTTTACAAAAATGGCCCATCAGCTGCAACTGCGTTACAAGATCCCGTACAACCAAAATTGGTCCCCGGTTAGCAAGTGAGGGCAATATAAATGCTATCCGCATCATTAAGGAATAAATAAGTAAGTCAGGTCTTCAAATATAGAAAACTTACTGATGAACATAACCAGACAATAAGCCACAATAATACCCCAAAGCAGGAATCGATTGATTTTAGTAAAGAACAATGCAGGTAAAAGGATGTGCTCAACATTAGCGAAATAGGTAGCCAGTCTTGCCGCCAGAATTGCAAAGTTATTAAAAGCACTTAGCCAGAAAACGCCCAAAGCAAGACAAAGCAATAAGGTATCAAAATTGGCAACAGCATCTTTAATCTGCGCACGGTAATAAAAAACAAAACCAAACAAAATCAGGTTTTTAATCAGCACCAGATTCAATAACCCCAATGAGGCAAAATACTCTTCATTACCCAGATACACACTAACCGCAGGAATATTAAAGAACCTGGTGATCAGGTATTCTATCAAACTCGCTTTGAGTACCACCCCAAGAATAAACCCCAGTACAACAAGATAGATCAATGATTTTGGCCGCTTAATGTAAAAAGGATAAGCGACGTAGGCAATAACCAATACCAGTACCCCTGAATGAAAAGAGGCTCCAACAAGTATGATCAACAAAAATGGAATAAGCTTACGTCGTCCAATATACTGAAGCGCATATAACGATATAGAGGCTGCCAATCCTGAACGCACCTGCATCATATCCCTTAAGATAAATACATGTGAAAAATAGATGAGCACCGCTACAAGGAAATAAGGCGAATACTTCCTAAAAAAATTAAGACTCAGGGCGACACTTGAAAATGACATGATCATAAAAAGCCCTACCGTGCCTAATCCCAGTGTTTTACAAATTCTGTTCAGTAAAATGTAACCCGGCTCACCGTGAACACCTGTATTGTCAAAATCCTGAAAGAGCCTGCTCACAGAATCATAAATATCCAGATAGCTGAAATAATCCCTATCCCCATATCTCAATCCTGCCAATAATGCAAGAATCAATCCTGCAAACATTAAAATAATAACCCTTATTGTTAATGTATTCTTAATCAGATCCAAAAAGGACACGACTACTAAAAAAACAAAAACAATAGACAGGATTAGCATACAATTACTTCTTTTATCTTTTTGCTTAGCGCAGTGATATAAACCTCATCATTATAATAGCCTTCAAACAGCTTTGCATATTCTTCATAAAGCGTTTCCGGCAATAGCTGAACACCTCGCTCAAAGTTAATGATCTGCTGTACCTTTTCTGCCAGGGATAAACCCTCATTAATCCAGACCGCAGCCTTATCAGTAAAAGGAAGGTTTTCTTTAAAAGCTTCAATTACATTTGAAACCACCGGAATTACACCAAGTGCAAGATAAGAATTCATCTTTGTTGGCGTAGCAACCTTGTTTACGATATGTGCTTCACGAATCAGGAAGCCATATTTATATTTACTGAGTTCAGCATCAAGCTGAGCCAATGCACAAAACCGCACTTCGCAATTACTGATCTCATATTTCTTTACCAGTTCAAGAGCCTTTTCCCGATCTGCGGTAAGCAGTGTAAGACTAGCCCCCGGAATCGCAGCTTCAACACCCTTATAAATCTGCAATGTTTCATCAATACATTGCCAGGCAGCAAGACTTCCTGCATAGACAAAAGATGGATTGGTATATTTTTTCTCTATAAAAAAAGCTTCTTTATTAAGCTGCTTATTGTAGCATGGAATAACCAGATCAGCGCTTCCATTGTACGCATATTTGCGGATATAGTGTTGCCTCATCGCTTCAGAAACAAAGAGGTTCAGCTTAGATTTTGAAAGTGTACGGCGTTCAAAAAACTCCCAAAGTACTTTTCTCCAGCTGGAGTTAAACATCATCATGGCCTCTTCCGGAACAATCCCCTGAAACCAGTTGATTTGTTNATGNCCCGACTTTAACAGCTTTACCTTCAAAAAGTCTTTAGCCTCNATAGTAACAACAACATCATCACNCAAGATCTGCTTTACATTAAAAATTCGCTCACTCTGATATCCGGCAACAAGAATTGCCCTTTCTATTAAACGGATATAGAAATCGGTAGCCTCGTTAACGGATCTTTCAGTAAGAAAAAACTTAAACTTCATCAGCCCCTATAATTTTCAGTATCAATTGTGATGTAAGGCCATCTCCATAAGGATTATGTGCCATGGTCATCGCTTCATATTTCTTTTGGTCGGTAAGCAATGCTGTAGTTTCATTTACAATATTTTGTTCATCTGTCCCAACCAACACAACTGTTCCGGCTTCAACCGCCTCTGGGCGCTCTGTAGTTTTTCTCATCACCAAAACCGGCTTCCCTAATGAAGGAGCCTCTTCCTGTACGCCACCACTATCCGTAATGATCAGCTTAGATTGCTTCATCAGCCATACAAATGCCGGATATGCCAAGGGGTTAATGAGTTTAATATTGTCTACATCACCTAAAATTTTATAAACAGTATCCTGCACATTAGGATTTAAATGCACCGGATAAATAATCTGAACATTGTGTTTTAAAGCAATCGTTTTAAGTGCATTACAGATCTGAACAAAGCCATCTCCAAAATTCTCTCTTCTATGTCCGGTAACCAGAATCAGTTCCCTATCACCATCCAAAATGCCTTTCAGCAGNTCTATTTCTTTGTCTTNTATTTGGTCTACNCGTTCTTTAGCAAAAAGCAAAGCATCAATTACCGTATTTCCGGTTACAAAGATCTGATCATCTTTAACCCCTTCTTTCAACAGGTTCTCTCTGGCTTTTGAAGTCGGTGCAA
>Ga0065714_10002344_pt1 | contig 34779 bp, 31 predicted proteins | sample MisRhiReplicate2_FD_59101 | JGI IMG/M metagenome (GOLD analysis project Ga0065714, IMG submission 59101) | Miscanthus rhizosphere microbial communities from Kellogg Biological Station, MSU, sample Rhizosphere Soil Replicate 2: eDNA_1 v2... | ecosystem: Host-associated > Plants > Roots >... | reverse complement strand
ATGTATTGCATATTACTATATAAAACATATAACTTTGTATTATGATAGCAGAAAATACGCAAACGCAAATGCGAAAGGGCATACTGGAATACTGTGTGCTTCTTATCATATCCAGAGGTGAAATTTACGCTTCGGATATTATAGCCGAATTGAAATCGGCAAGGTTGCTTGTGGTGGAGGGCACTTTGTATCCTTTGCTTACCCGTTTAAAAAACAACGGATTATTGAGCTATAATTGGGTTGAGTCTACATCGGGACCTCCCAGAAAGTATTATCTGCTTACGGAAAAAGGTAAATCAATATTAGGCCAGCTTGATTCTACATGGCAGGAGCTTGCCTATGCTATAAATACTTCAAAGAAAGTTGCCGATAATGAAACCAAGAACCAAATAAATCTTAATAAGTAATGAAGAAGACACTCAACATAAATATTGGCAATTCCATAATTCATATAGAAGAGGATGCCTATGAAATGCTGACAGTTTACTTAAATGAAGTAAAGCAGCATTTTGCAAAAAGCGCAGATGACTTTGAAATTGTAACTGACATAGAAAACAGAATTGCAGAAATGTTTGGAGAAATGTTAATTGACCAGCAAAAGCAGGTGATTAATATTCAAGACGTTCAATCGGTTGTTGCTCAAATGGGGTCAGTAAAAGACTTTGAATCATCTGAAGAGGAAGAGACAGAAGAATACGCCGCTCCTCCACAATTTAGTGTGAAAAAACTTTACAGAGATACAGATCAGGCAATGATAGCTGGTGTGTGTTCTGGTTTAGCTCATTATCTGGATATAGAATCTCGTTTGGTAAGACTGATTGCTATTGCTACTATTTTTCTGGGTGGTTCTGGCATATTGGCATACGTGGTGTTATGGATTATGATTCCAAGAGCTGTAACAAAAGCTGAGAAGATGACCATGAGGGGTGAAGAAGCAAATTTACGCGGATTTGCTAACAGCTATTTGCAGCCGTTGGTACATCAATCCAGAGGTTTTATCGCGGAGTTTCTTGATGTATTAGGTAATTTTATTAACGGAACCGGAAAGGTCATATTCAAAATTATCGCTGCCGGGATTATTGCTTTTGGCTCAATAGCTATTTTATCTTTAATTGTAATCCTTGCAGCATTACTTGGAATATGGGATTCGAACATTTATCAGCTGTTTCCACTTAGCATCATTAATCAAGAATACATAACTGTATCAATGTTTGCTGCTTTTATAGTTTTTGTGATTCCTGTTTTGGCTCTTGTTCTTTTTTCAATTAGAGTAGCATTTAACAGTAGACCAATGAATAAATCACTTTCATTTGGATTGTTGATTATTTGGCTTGCAGGCGTAGCTGTGGCTACATTTTATGTGGTGAAAATTGGCTCAGAATTTAAAGAGGGTGCCGAATTTACTCAGGTGAATGATGTTAAATCATTTCAGACTTATACTTTAAATATTGACAGAACCAGATTTTTTACAAAAGAGGATAGTCTGCGTTACAGTATAGATCCAGGAAATTATAATGGTCGCAGAATTTTAACTGATCTTGACCATAATTTTGATGCGCCAAGAAACATCAGATTGAATATCGAAAAAAGTGAAAACGGAAAGACCTCTTTAAGTCAATATTATAAAGCAAGGGGTAAAACTTTTGAAGTAGCATTAAAGAATGCACAGAACATCCATTATGATTTCTTGCAGCACGATTCTCTATTGACTTTTAGTCCGATGCTCCAATTTGCCAAAGCGAGCAATTGGCGCGGTCAGGAAGTTGACCTTACCTTAAAAGTACCTGTTGGGACTAAGCTTAACATCAGCAAAGACTTTAGCCGATATTTAGATGGCTATGGCTATTGGGATTGTGATCATGATTCAAATAGTGAATTCACGGCATGGAAAATGACCGATGCCGGAATCAAATGTGAGCATGAAGAAGCCGAAAATAACGGAGAATAAGCAGTTATTTAACAGTATAGCGGTAGACTGAGCGGGATATATTTCCATCTTTGTCTACCCCTTCTATTACCGCTCTATATGTACCGTTACCATCACCATTGTAGTAATCTAAAGACAATACTCCGGTAGCATCTGGAGTCACTTTAGGGTTCCAATATATAGTGCTTCTTAAATCATTAAAGTTATAAGTGTTGGCTGCATTTACATATTTAGGAGAGTAGAATTCTCTTTGAGTACTAAATCCTTTAGGACTAAACTTTAAAATGTTTGCTTCAGGCATAAGCTTTTTAAATTCAGCTAAGCTCATTTTTGTACCCTTAGGTGCTTTTTTTAAGTTTACAACTAATACACCATTTGTTCCATACAATCTATTTATTGTACCTAATTCATCTCTGGGGAATATCTCTACTGACTCCACTTCTGAAGACTGAACGGCAGTTAATGCAAAATAATCACTTGGCGACCCGTTAATAAAAATTTGTACGGGTGTTTTGTTACCTTGATTATAGTCTCTGGTTACATAGAAATTATTTTCAAAATAGGTTAAGCCCATCGCCAACGTTTGCAAGCATAGTGCAAATGTATTACATCCCTGAAAACGATCTCCATCAATTGTGGTTCCTGTAATATTGCTCAGTCCGGATAGTGAAGGGTAATCGGCATGACTTGGTTTTTTTACTTTTGCACCCTCAATTTTTACTTCTTTTAATGTACGCAGGTAGGTGTATTGTTTTTTGCTGTTGTTTAAATAAGGTGCCAGGGCACTGTCTATATTAACAACTTCATCAAGTTGCTGTAGGTTTTTGGAAATGGGAGCCGCCATTTGTCCATCAAGCATTATCATTAAGTTGGAACCATTTGCACTATATTTCGCATTGATAACTACCTCTGATGAATCGGGGATGTTAAGGTTAGGGAAAACAAATACACCAGTGTTATTCGTCAATGCCTCAGCAGCATATTTACTTCCGGTAACAGTTAATCTTAATGCTCCTTTTCTTACCGGCATACCTGTGCGATCTCTTAGTGTACCAGAAATTCGCATGTCTTGCTCAGGTAACATAGTAAGAGGAGTAAGCTGGCCTGTCATGATGTCTTTAAAATTAAAACGTCTGTAGCCTTGGGTAAGCATTAATACATCCAGATCACCTGTTTTCTTCTCATCAGGTTTGTTGAAATAGTAGTTTGGCTTTTCAATGTAACCTTTCAAATCGGACGTAAGGAGTAAGGAACTTAATATGGTGATTTCGTTGTCTTCGTTTACAGGTACTTTCTGATCATCAGTAACAGAAATAGAATAACTTCCCTCAATAGGTGTAGTGCCATTCTTGGCAGTTACAGTCAATTTTACCTTTTGCCTTGGTTTGTAAGTAGGTAGATCTGTCTTTAATGCTACATTTATTGTGTTTTTCGGATAGTTGAACGCAAGTCTTTCACTTACAGGATCTCCTGCTTCATTGAATAGTGTAATTTGGGTAATGCCTGAAGGGAATTTGTCTTTAGGGATTTTGGTATTGGTAATCAAGCTGTTTAACTTGGTTTTAGCAGCATAATAAACAATTCCTCCGTTTGAACCTACAATGAATACTGATTTGCCTTTGTTCGCTGTAAAATATGCGTCATTAGCAAATATTTTAAGGGCCATAGCCAATGGGTCTGTATTGGTTACTTGAAGCGTTATACCAGATTGGATCGGTTTTGGCAATTCGTAGCTCTTGGTAGTACCATCTTTAAATGTAATGTTCGCAGTATATGTTTTAGCGCTCTCTGCATTTAGATAGAACGATCCCATTCCCAGATGGCCGGATGTAAAATCATTAAGTTTATTACCTCCGTTATCAGTAACTGTGCCCTTTACATCAGTGCCTAGTCCAGCTCCATTTATTGCCTTAAAAGCGATTCTGGTAGCTACACCACTAATTAAATCTCCACCTTCAGGGAAAAACTGAATATCATTAGTGTTTTTAACTGGTTTGAGTTTGAAGTTTGAAGTAACGGTATTCGTTTCGCTTAAGGTTACGTCGGTTATAAGCTCACCGTTGGTAATTGCCTCGTTTTTACGCGAGTCAATCTTAATTTTTAGGATTCCATTCTGATCGGTAGTGCCTTTCCCCTTACTGACAACATCAAAATTCGAGGTAACTTTCCAGTTTACAGTTTTATTAGCTTGCGCTACATTTTCACTATTCTTGAATTGAACTATTGCTTCAATGTTTTGGTTTTTATCTGTTTGATTTGTTTTATAACTGAAATGTGTAATCAGTTGTTTATCTATCGCTTCGCCAATGGGAATGGTTTTGCTAAAGAAAAAGTCTTCTCCAAAGTTTAGCATCCATAAAGTATATGCTTTAATATAGTAATTCCCTTGTTTGAAAGTGCCTGGGGTAAGGGGGATATTTCCAGTAGCAACACCTTTTACGACAGGTAATTTTACGGTTTGAACTAAAGAATCTTTGTCGTTTATGATATCAACATAAACGACCTTACTTAAAATGGAAGGAAGATTCTGTTCCATAGTTAAGTATGTTTTAAACCAGATAGTATCGGCTACGCTATAATAAGGTTTATCAAAATGTACATAAACCCTTTCTGTAGGACGTTCTTCCGCCAGTTTTTTGGATTTATTCATGATATTATCTAGAACAATACTGTCTTGCTGTGCATATGAAGAAAGTTGCACGGCAGTTGAAAGCAATATAAGGGCAATTACAAATTTTACGAATCTCATCAAAATGAATATATGCTGTTAATCACGCTAATATATTCATTTATGAACTGAATAGGTTAGTTGGATCACATCTTTAACATATTTTGACATATCAATGCGGCCTGGTATAGCGTCTTAATACAAAAAAAGACCCTGAAAATGAATTCAGGATCTTCTTAATTTTTTTGTTACGTTCAATTAAATTCAACGTTCTGGCGGTTTTATTTAAATTCAATTACAAAATCTTGTAAAGGTGTACGTACCTTTTTAAGGTTTGCTAACCAGTCGCCACTTGCGTCTCTGTATCCTAATGGAAGTAATGTTGTACTGCGTAATCCTTGTGCTCTTAAGCCTAATAACTCATCAACTCCAGCCGGATCAAAACCTTCCATTGGGGTAGCATCAACTTTTAAAATTGCAGCTTCGGTTAAAGCAACACCAAAAGCAATGTAAGATTGTTTTGCTGCATGATGGAAGTTTTCTTCCTCACTTTTTGCAGTATATAGGCCTACAAGTCTATTTACATAATCAGCTGTTGCAGATTCAGGTAATCCGCGCTCATTGTTGGTATGACTAAACACCGCTTTGATGCGTTCTTCTGTATAATTATCCCAGGCTGCAAAGATTAATAAGTGAGAACAATCCGTAATTTGAGATTGTCCGAAAGCCACTTCTTTAATTTTTTCTTTTAATTCAGGGTTGGTAACAACAATAATTTTAAATGGTTGTAAACCTGAAGATGTTGGCGCTAAATGCGCAGCAGCTAAAATCTGATCAACTTTATCTTGTGAAACTGTTTCACCATTCATTTTTTTTGTGGCATATCGCCAGTTTAATGCTTCAATTAAGCTCATATTGAAATTCTTTAATTTACCTTTTTTCGTTAAGCACTTATCTTTAGCTCTAACAGGAGCTTTTAAAATAACAGTGTTAGCAAATGTAGTAACGTTAGTTTGGACTGTAAAAAAAACTAAAGCTTATGACTTTTAAATGATAACAAACTTTTTTAATGTTCCATGCGTTAATTACTATGCATGCATAGATAAAGTGTAATGGATGCATCTACAAAATCTAACCAATATGAAAAAATTAATCTTATCAGCAGTATTACTAGTCACGGCCTCTCTGTCATCAGTAGCACAAGAAAAAGGCTTTTACATTAAGCCAACGGGTAGTTATTTTATGAAAGTAACGCCGGTTGAATTTCCTGCAATAAATGGCCAATTAGCAAGGGACAAAACAACAACCATTACCGGAACCGGGGCAAACGCTACAACGGCGACTTCCGAAACAGCGTTAACAGGCTCTTTCGGACAGGGCTTTAGAGTAGGGGTAGTGGGTGGTTATCAGTTTAATAAGATTATTGGCCTTGAAGTTGGCCTTAATTATTTTAAGAGTGAGGAGCAAGACATGTTGAAACAGACAGTAATCAACAACGGTACAAATGTATTAAGTCTGCATGCGGTAGGAATGGTGAAAGCATTTGATGTTGCACCTGCATTGGTTTTCCGAATTCCAAATACCGGAAAGCTACAACCCTATAGTAAAATTGGGGTAATAGTTCCTGTTGGTGGATATCTGCAGATCAATACTTCTGTAGATGATAAGACTGGCCAGATTGCAGCTTCGCAAGGAACAGTATCGCCTCCAGGCACCCGTACTACTCTAGTTTTGGCCAGAGAAGAGCGGATTAATCCAAGAGCTACGATTGGTTTTCAAAGCGCTTTAGGATTTGACTATAAGATTGGTAATAACATAAGTTTGTTTTCCGAAATTGAGTATCGCAATGTGTCTGTTGGTGGTATGGATAAAGAGCTTAGGAAATATGCCGGAACGGCAACTGTAGTTGTTAATGCTACCAATACGCCTGCCGGATCTAAACAGCTTACACTTGATGATCAGCCCCAAGGAGATAGAGACGTTAATTATCACAAAACCATAAATTCTTCGATGAATGTTAAAGGGCAGCCTAATTATGACCCGACTAAGCCATCCGATGATCTGAGATCGTATATTAACATTGGCGGACTTGGATTGAACGTTGGTGTTAAAATAGGAATATAGGTATATCTATATAAAGAGGCTATTCAAAATAGTACTACTATCGGTTTAAGATGATCGTACATTTTTGAATAGTCTCATATAATTTCGTCTATTTTTTAAGAATATAGTTTTCTGCCAGTGCCCCGGTGATTTTTTTACCTTCCAGATCCAATTGAGTTAAAGTATTCTCTCCAACAAAAAATTGGCCGGGTCTATCTTTAAGGCCTTCAAGTGAAATTTTTGACCCTGTTGAGTCCCATTTAAAGCTTCCTTTTTCTTCAAAAACCTTATCGCTCTTACCTTTGTATTTTGTTTTAACTATAAAAGTCATGTCATTATTGAGTGTGACTTCAGTTTCAATTCCTTCGCAGTCTGCGCAAGGGGTAATGCCTTTGTAAGTCCCGCTCCAATCAAGAGAATTTTGGGCATTGTGGGAATCAGCAACTGCTACTGTATCTAATACGGTTACCGTATCTATTAAGGATGCATCAGTATTTTTCTGTGATTTGTTGGTGTTATTGCAACTCCAAAGTAGAATGGGAACGATTGCTATTGATAAGAATTGTTTTTTCATAGGGAGGATGTCTATTTTACTAAGATGCATCAAATATTAAACCAATAAAAAGTCAATTCTAATGTTTCAGCTTTGCTTTAAATACTTTCTCGAGTTTTTCCATTTTAGGTAAAATTACAAGGCGACAGTAAGGCTTATTCGAATTTTTATTGAAATAATCCTGATGATACCCTTCTGCTACATAAAATGAGGAGGCTTTATTTATAGCGGTTACCACGGGTTTGTCAAATGCTTTGGTATCATTTAGCTCTTTTTTATATTTTTCGGCAATCTGTTTCTGTTCTTCAGTATGATAAAAAACAACTGAGCGATACTGAGTACCGACATCTGCACCCTGACGATTTAAAGTTGTTGGGTCATGACTTTTCCAAAATACTTCAAGAAGTTCTTCGTATTTTATTTTTGTAGGGTCATAAGTAACCTCAATTACCTCTGCATGACCAGTAGTCCCGGTACATACATCTTCGTAAGATGGGTTAGCTACGGTACCACCTTCGTAACCTGATCTAACCTCTTTGACACCATTTAATCGCTGAAAAAGGGCTTCTGAACACCAGAAGCATCCCATGCCAAATGTGGCTTTTTGTGAATTTTTAGACTGTGCATCTACGCCACTTGCTGATAAAAGGATCAGCGCCATCATTAATATACTTTTCATAATTCAAATACTAATTTGAAAATCGTTTATAAAGTAAACTTACGTTGCCTGAAGCGATATAGTTTTCGATTATTTTAAATTCTATTCTAAGTTTACAATTACCTGATAATTTAATTTTAGGACTCATTGTGTGAATAACTTAAGGTAGTTATTTGTAGAATGTTATACAAGTTAGGGTTTTGTGATCAACGTTTATTAACAATTGTTTCTTAAATTAGATCATTATTACTCATAAAATAAATGACTATGTCAATACCTTATATTCCTTGTCTGGACCTCGGTTCATACATCAATGGAAATGAAGAACAGCGTAAAAAATTCTCTGATGAATTGGGCCGGGCATTTAATGATTCTGGTTTTGTAACCATCACTAATCATGGGGTAAGTCAGGAATTGATTGATCAATTATATAAGAATATTCAGTCAATGTTTGGCCTTTCGCCTGAACAGAAGAAGAAGTATGAAAGAGTTGAGTTGGCAGGGCAACGTGGTTATACCAGCCCAGGAAAGGAAACTGCAAAGGGAGCTAAAACCGCTGACTTAAAAGAGTTTTGGCAAATTGGTCAGGAGGTAATGGATAATGATCCGATAAAAAGCCAGTATCCGGATAATGAATACCTGGAAGAAATCCCTGGATTTAATGAAGTAACCCGCGAAATTTATCAGCGTTTGGAGAGCAACGGGAAGCATTTGTTAAGGGCAATTGCTACTTATTTAGAGTTACCTATAGATTATTTTGATAAACATGTACATAATGGCAATTCAATTTTAAGAGGAATTCATTATTTCCCAATTCAGGACCCTGATGCGCTACCGGATGATGCCGTTCGTGCAGGGGCACATGAAGACATCAATTTGATTACTTTGTTGATTGGAGCAAGTGCAGATGGTTTGGAAGTGCTGACAAGGAGCAATGAATGGTTGCCAATTAAGGCACATCACACGGATATAGTTGTAAATGTTGGCGATATGTTGCAACGTTTAACAAATAATAAATTAAAGTCTACTACCCATAGAGTGGTAAATCCACCAAGGGAATTGATGAAAACCTCACGTTTTTCGGTTCCTTTCTTTTTGCACCCACGTTCTGATATGGATTTAACAAGTCTTGAATCCTGTATAAATGCAGAACATCCTAAAGCTTATGAGGATATGACTGCAGGTGAATATCTTGATGAAAGACTGAGAGAGATTGGGCTAAAAAAATAAATTTGACACTCTATTACAAGGCCCTGTTTTGCTTGTAGAAATGGCAAAATAGGGCCTTTTAGTAAAAATAAGTTTGTTTGAAAGCCTTATTCTCTGGTGAATTTAATCTCCATGGTTTTCATTTCTTTGCCATCATTGGTCATATACATTTCCATTACGTGGGTTTTGTCATCAACCATTTTATGTACCTCACGTACATCCATATCTTTGCCTGTCATTGGGTCTACGCTTTTGCCTTTAAGTGTGATTGATTTGGTTGCATCATCCCATGTGCCTTCCATTTGCATAATTCCGGTACCCATGTTATCTACCCAGGAACTTACAAATACTTTTTTTGCATTGTCATAGCCCATAAGTCCCATGCCTTCAAAAGGTTTTCCCATCATGGTTCCTTTGTATGACGATTGCTGATAACGGCCACCTAGAATCATGCTTTGCATACAGGAGCCTTCACTTTTTGTCGGTGGAGCGTCAGGACTCATCCACATAGTTACCTCAGCTTTCCATGAACCATTATCATTAGCCATCATTTTATGCACATCACCAGGTGTCATGTATGCTTCCCAGGCTTTCATCATGGCATCGTCTGGTGTTTGAGCCCTACATACTGTGATAAGCATAAGCAGAACTGCAATAATTGATATTTTTTTCATAATTATAGATTTAAGGTTATATCTAATTTACGAAAAAAACAGCTCTATATTAGTTGTGGTGATTGAATGTATAAAGTTGTGTAGTGTTTGTGCATCAGGGCTTTGACCCCTTGTCGATAGCCTTGTTTATTACATCTTCTATTCTGCCTCTGATTTTCATTGTGCTTAGTTTATCAGTAACAGAAGGATTAACTCTGTTGGAAAGAAATATGTAGACTAAACCTCTCGATGGGTCAACCCACACACAAGTTCCTGTATAACCGGTGTGCCCGTATGTTTGCGAAGAAGCAAACTCCGAAGGGTATTTCTTGGTTAGGTCCGGATCCCATCTATCGAACCCTAAACCTCGTCTACTAACCGGCGATTGTCTTTGAGTAAACATATCTACAGTTTCGGGTTTGAAATATTGCAGGCCACCATAAGTGCCCTTGTTCAGTAGCATTTGATATAGAATAGCTAGGTCATTTGAGCTTGCAAATAAACCGGCATGACCTGATATACCACCCACTAAAGCAGCGCCCTGATCGTGAACATATCCAACTAATAATGTTTTTCTGAAATAAGTGTCGTTTTCGGTAGGTATGATCTGGCTTTTGCTGAATCTATTTCGAGGCAGAAAACCTGCAGTTTGCATCCCTAGGGGTTGATAGAAATTTTCACTTGCATATTGATTTAAAGGCGCTCCGCTAATGCGCTCTACAATGTCTTTCATCACATACATACTAATGTCACTATATACATATTTGCCTCTGGTTCTGATGGGTGCATTTAACATTTTGGGCCACATCACATCTTTGAAGTAATCTTTCCTTATGTAATATCCATCAGCTACTTTTGTAGGGAAGGCGGCTGATGAATCGGGGCTATGATCTGTAGGTTTGATGGCATCGTGAAAAGGAATGTAAGGGATAAAACCTGCCTGATGCAACATTACTTCTCTTACCTGAATGTTGTTCATCGCCGTTGTTCTTGCTTTAGGAATATAGGCGCCTATGTTTGTATCCAGTTTGAGTTTCTTTTCTTCGAAAAGACGCATTACAGTTGGGGTGGTAGCGGCAATTTTGGTTACAGACGCAAGGTCAAATATCTCATTAACTTTATCGGGACTCCTATCATCATAAGTGTGAGTGCCGTAGCCTTTATTAAAAATGACCTTGCCATCTTTGGCTACAAGAACAACAACCCCGGGAGTAGCTCTTTCATTAATTGCTTCTGTTGCAATTTTGTCTATTTCCTTTAAATTTTCGGTATTTACATTGGCATCTTCAGGGAGTGTGTATTTTAAGCGGATAGGAAGAGTTGTGAATCCTGAGTTTGCTGTGTATTTAGGTGAAAAGTTAGTTGTAAGTTTTTTATTAACCCCTATTCCTCCAAAAATTACCTGAGGGATAATTTCGGCCGCTAAGGGTGTATTTTGATCAGTCCAAACAATTGGAGCTTTAATTTCATCAAAGGACGGAAGTGTTATGCCATCCCCAAATAAGGAAACAATAACCTGCTTGCTGCCGGCTAAGTTTTTAATAAGGTTAATATTGCGAGCCTCGTTAGCTGCAGTTGACGGGAGAGAAATAATAATGGTATTGAAATATTTTAAGTCATCTTCCAGATCGTTTAAAGCTGCGGAGTTTTGATAGTTAGCAGAAGAGAAGGAAGTGATTTTTGCATATTTAAGTAAAAGACTATCGAATATAGTTTGATTGGTAAGACCAAGACTAACAGATGCTATGTTTTTTTTGTCAAGATTTAGCAGTGGGATTATGTTCTCATGGTTGTTTAAAAGTACTGTGTTATCTTCAATAGTATTTAAAATTGTAAGGGTTTGTTCATTTTGTTGATGGTTCTGAGCACAGGCCGTGAATGTAAATAAAGCGAGGAAACTAATTGTAATGATACCTGCCAGGTTATTCTTTCTCATATGTGTATTTCTCCCTTATTGTAGGTTTTGTTATAACAAACGTAATTTTTAAATTTTTGATGTGTTGATCGCGTTGTAAATATAATGGTAATTTTATGGTAATATCTGGTCAGTGGACATCAATTATCTGAAAAGAAGAGCCGATATGAGGCTTATTTTGCATAAATTAGCAACCTTTACCAAGGAATATAAATGTCAGATATTATAAAACTTTTACCCGATAGTGTTGCTAATCAAATTGCAGCTGGAGAGGTGGTGCAGCGCCCGGCATCGGCAGTAAAAGAACTATTGGAGAATGCTATAGATGCAGGAGCCAATAAAATTCAATTGATTGTTAAGGATGCCGGTAAGGCATTAATACAAGTTATAGATAATGGGTGTGGGATGAGCATTACCGATGCTCGTATGTGTTTTGAGCGTCATGCTACCTCGAAAGTTCGAAAAGCGGAAGATCTTTTTGCAATTAGAACAATGGGTTTTAGGGGAGAAGCAATGGCCTCTATTGCTGCGATTGCTCAGGTAGAAATGAAAACCCGCAGACATGAAGATGAAGTAGGGACTCTGATTGAGATCGAGGGGGCAACTTTTGTGAAGCAAGAACCTGTAGCTGCGGCTGAAGGAACAAGCATCAGCATAAAGAACTTATTTTATAATACTCCTGCCAGAAGGAACTTCCTGAAAAGCAATCCTGCAGAAATGCGCCATATTATTGACGAATTTCAGCGGGTGGCAATGGCTAACCCGGCTATTGCATTTAGCCTTCATCATGATGGAGTTGAAATTTACAGACTACCTTCGTCAGCTTTAAAGCAACGTATTGTCCATTTGTTTGGTAATAATTACAATCAGCGTTTAATACCAGTTGAGGAGGACACTTCCATCATTAATTTAAAAGGATTTATAGGTAAACCTGAGTTTGCAAAAAAGACCCGCGGCGAGCAGTTCTTTTTTGTAAATAATCGTTTTATTAAGGATTCTTATCTTAATCATGCAGTAAACAGAGCCTACGAAGAGTTGTTGCCTGATGATAACTTTCCCTTATATGTGTTGTTTATTGACATCGACCCTGCGAAGATTGATGTAAATGTTCATCCTACTAAAACTGAAATTAAATACCTGGATGAAAAGTCGATTTATGCGATTCTTCACTCTGCTGTAAAGAGATCATTAGGAAGGTTTAACATTAGCCCAACAATAGATTTTGATCAGGAGACGGGATTTAGCAGCATGATTACTCATAAAGCACCTGAGGAGATAGTGCCGCCTAGTATTAGCTTTAATCCGGATTTTAATCCTTTTGCTGCGGATAAACCAGCACCAAGAGAATCGTCTTATAGTCAGGATTCTTCATATGCAAGTTTCCCAAAAAGCTATGGATCTGGAGGTGGTAAAATGCCGACGAGTACAAAAAACTGGGGTTCTCTTTATGAAATTGCAAATCATAGTCCTGCCCAACAATCTACTCTTGATTTACCTGGAACAGAAGCTGATGATCAGTTTGTACCTGTGCAGAAACAACTGATGCAACTTCATAATCGCTATATCATCTCACAGATTAAGTCGGGGCTTATGCTTATAGATCAGCAATCGGCACATGAAAGGGTTTTATATGAGCGTTTTATTTTGCATCTTGAAGATAGAAAGGGTGCATCGCAACAAAGTTTATTTCCGCAAACGGTTACTTTAAGTCCTAATGATTATGAACTGGCAAAAAGTTTACTGGAGGATATAAAAAGTTTAGGTTTCGAAGTAAGAGAGTTTGGGAAAAATACGTTAGTTATAGAGGGGATTCCGGTTGATCTTGGAAGTAATAATATAAATGAAACTCAATTATTTGAGCACCTGATAGAAGGTTTTAAGAACTCGCAACAGGAATTGAAGCTTGATAAAAGAGATGCATTAGCCAGAAGTATGGCAAGGAATAGTGCTATTAAAAGTGGTGCAGTATTAGGACAGGCGGAAATGAATATGCTTATTGAGCAGCTTTTTGCATGTAAAACTCCTAACTTTAGCATCAGTGGAAAGCCGATTATACAAACAATTGGATTGACAGAACTTGATAAAAAATTTGATAAATAATGAATAACATACATATACCGCCTGTTGTAAAGAATCTGTTGATTATCAATATAATTTTCTTTGCTGCTAAGTATATTTTAACATCCATTAACCTAACTTTTCTTTTTGGAGCATTTTATTTTGACTCAGAGTTGTTCAGGGGCTGGCAGTTGATCACTTACATGTTTATGCATGGTGATTTTATGCATATTTTCTTTAACATGTTTGCCTTATTCACTTTTGGCGGTGTTATAGAAAGCAGATGGGGGGCAAAACGTTTTATCAATTTTTACCTCATAACAGCGCTTGGGGCAGTGGCCCTGCAAATGGCAGTGCAGGCTTATGAGGTGTATCAGATTACAGGTTCCATTATAAACAACCCAATTACAGACCTCAAGATAAATGGTGGATATTTGCAGGGAAATATTAATATTCCTGGATTGTCCGAGCAACAAGCTAACACGCTTTTGGGTATATATGGTGGGCCAATGGTTGGTGCTTCAGGGGCTATCTTTGGGCTTCTTGTCGCCTTTGGTATGTTGTATCCAAACACGGAGCTTTATATCATGTTTATTCCGGTTCCAATAAAAGCAAAATATATTATTCCTGTTTACATTGTAATTGAGTTGTCACTTGGAGTAGCACAGATACCGGGCGATTCAATAGCACATTATGCACATTTAGGAGGTGCACTACTGGGCTTTATTTTAGTTAAACTTTGGAAAGATAAGGACAACAATAGATTCTATAGGTATTATGAATAATAGTGTATTTCAGGATTTAAAGAACAAAATATTTCATTCGGGCGATCCGTCGTACTTATATATTGGCATAAACACGTTTGTTTTTGTTGTTGTAGCGATCATAAATGTGCCATTTTTCTTGTCGGGACATGGCATTAATTTCGAGGCAATAATAAGAGAGTATTTTGGCTTTCCAGCTTCTTTAGCAAAGCTTCCTGTAAGGTTTTATACAATCCTTACTTATCAGTTCTTCCATGAGGGCTTTATGCATTTTCTGTTTAACATGTTGTGGCTTTATTGGGTTGGGAGAATCTTTTTAGATTTTCTGAAACCCCGTCAATTCCATTTTGTGTATTTGGCAGGGGGCTTTGCAGGAGCGATACTATTTGCATTGGCTTTTAATATTTTTCCAGTATTTATTGGGAGTATTTCTGAAGGTAGTGTGATTGGTTCATCGGCAGCAGTTATGGCCATTATAGTAGCTACAGCTACGCTGGTTCCGGATTATAGCATCAGGTTGTTATTATTTGGTGATGTTAAATTAAAATATCTGGCAATTGCCTACATAGTACTCGATTTGATAGGAACTACATCTCAGAATGCCGGAGGTAGCTTTGCACATATTGGAGGTGCGATTATTGGGTTTACTTATATTAAAATGCTTCAGTCTGGTACAGACTGGAGTAATCTCTTCAAGAAAAGACCAAAATTAAGGGTGGTCAAAAATAACTCACCGAAATCATCGGTAAAGAAAAAAGAATCATCGGTTGATCAGAATGAAATAGATGCGATTTTAGATAAGATTTCTAAATCGGGATATGATAAGCTAACAAAAGAGGAAAAGGAGACCTTGTTTAAGGCAAGTAATCACTAATTAATGCTATGGCTTAATAATAGGCAGGGAATATAGACTAATGAAGAAAAAGAAACCAACATTTATTGATAAAGTAGTTCGCCTTGCAGCTGTTGTCTTGGCGATTACTTTGGTGCTTGGTTTTGTAGCTGGAAAGTTTGACCCTCGTGAATATAAATATATTCCTTTCTTTGGCCTGGCCTATCCTTTTATTCTTTTTTTAAACATCTTAATGATTGGATGGTGGTGTGTTAGGAAGAGATGGATGTTTGCAATGGCAACCGTAGTATTAATTATGGTAGGCTGGGGGGCTTTGACAGCAACCATAGGCATATTCGGTAAATCTGATGATCAATTAAATAAAGATCCTGAGCATGTAAGAATGATGACTTACAATGTCCATAGTTTTAAACCTTATGGTTTGGAAAATATTGAGTCTGTTAAGGAACAAATGCTGGAGCTAATAAAAAAGGAAAATCCGGATATCATTTGCTTTCAGGAATATTTTACCCGTCATAAGGGGCCTTATGACATTACAGATAGCCTTAAGTTAATATTGAAAACTCCGCATTATTATTTTGTCCCTTCTTCCGCTAATGATTATGAAGCAACAGGATTGGCTATATTTTCAAAGTACCCAATAAAGAATAGAGGTATAATTGTATTTGGCGAAAACTTTGGCGGTAATGGAAGTATTTATATTGATGTCATGATCAAAAAGCAAAAACTAAGGGTTTACAATGTACACCTGCAGTCTATTTCATTTGATAAGCAGGACTACAGCTATATAGATAAGGTTACCCAAAAGATGGACGCAGATCTTGTACCATCCAAACGAATTTTAACGCTGCTTAAGAATGCTTTCGTTAAAAGAAGTGGACAGGTTGATATCATGAAGGATCATATGAAAACGTGTACTACGCCTTTTCTTATAGCCGGTGATTTTAATGATACTCCAGCATCTTACGCAGTAACACAACTTACAAAATCATTAAATAATACATTTAAAGAACAAGGTACAGGATTGGGGCGTACCTATAACGGTAAATTCCCTAATTTTCAAATCGATTATATTGCTACTACCAAGGATATAAAAGTGATCAATTACCACATTATTGACGCTAAGTTATCAGATCATTTCCCGGTTCGTAGTGACTTGAGATTAAACCCTTAAAATTTTTACATTTGCAGAATGAATACAGGCTTACATTTATACAATACCCTAACACGTAAGAAAGAACTTTTTGAACCACTTAATGCTCCTAATGTAGGAATGTATGTTTGCGGCCCCACTGTTTATAGTGATGTTCATTTGGGGAACTGTCGTACTTTTATATCCTTTGATTTAATATTCAGGTATTTGAAGTATAGTGGGTATAAAGTACGCTATGTACGAAATATTACTGATGCCGGTCATTTGGAAGGAGATAGGGATGAGGGAGATGATAAATTTGCTAAAAGAGCAAAGCTTGAGCAATTGGAACCAATGGAGATTGTACAGAAATATACTCTTGGTTTTCATGATGTATTAAGAATGTTTAATACCCTGCCGCCAAGCATTGAGCCTACGGCAACGGGTCATATTATAGAGCAGATAGAAATGATCAAAGAGATCATAAAAAATGGCTATGCTTATGAGGCAAATGGAACTGTCTATTTTGATGTAGAAAAATATAGTAAGGAATATAATTATACCATATTAACCAACCGAAATCTGGAGGATATGCTGGCTAACACAAGAGAGTTAGGCGGACAGAATGAAAAGCATGGAAGATTGGATTTTGCACTCTGGATTAAAGCAAAACCGGAAACGCTAATGCGTTGGGCTTCTCCATGGGGCGTTGGTTTCCCAGGCTGGCACATTGAGTGTTCTGCAATGAGCGCTAAATACCTTGGTGATGAATTTGATATTCATGGTGGTGGTATGGACCTTGCAGCAACACATCATACTAATGAAATTGCACAATCTGAAGCTTGCAGCCATAAACAGCCTGCCAAGTATTGGATGCATACCAATATGCTTACCGTAAATGGAACCCGCATGTCAAAAACAGCTGGTAATGGTTTTTTACCTGAAGAGCTATTTACGGGGAATCACCCATTGCTTGAAAGAGGGTTTAGTCCTATGACTGTTAAATTCTTTATGCTGCAGGCACACTATAGAAGTACTTTAGATTTTTCAAATGAAGCATTAGATGCATCAGAAAAAGGCTTTAGGAGACTAATGAATGCCGTGAGTTTATTGGGAAAATTAACACCTTCAGCAAATAGTGACTTTGAGATTGAGCCTATAGCCAACAATTGTGTAAAAGCAATGGACGATGACTTTAATAGCCCTGTTGTTATCGCTGAATTATTTGAGGCAGTTCGTATTATTAATACCATTCATGACGGAAAGGGTAGCATATCTGAGATTGAGCTTGAAAGGTTAAAAAAGCTTATGAACGATTTTGTATTTAATATTTTTGGGCTGAAGGATGAAGAGACTTCGAACACTGAATTAAATTCTGTTCTTGACCTTGTAATAGATATCAGGAAGGGTGCTAAAGAAAATAAGGATTATGCAACTTCAGATAAGATACGATTGGGTTTACAAAGTATGGGTATCCAGCTGAAAGACAGTAAAGATGGTACAACCTGGAATAAAATCTAGTTTTGTGCAATTGTTAATTACTTTTTAAAAGAAAAAAATACTCAAACCTTATATTAGCGCTGAAACTATTTAAAACTATGATGAATAAATTTCTTTATACAATTGCTGTTGCATCCATGACGATTGGTGCTTACGCTCAAAAATCTGATGGTAGCACTAAATCACTTGTTAAAGCAGAGAAAGAATTTGCCGCAGCTCTGGCTAAGAATGGAGCTAAATCCGCGTTTACCAGCTATTCAGCTGATAATGGCTTAGTTTTTAGGCCAAATCCTGTAAATGCCAAAACATTTTATGCAACTGCTGAGGATACTAAAGACTTAAGTTGGACACCAGTATATGCAAAAGTATCAAGGAGTGGAGATTGGGGATTTACTACAGGACCATTTACACTAGGTGGTAAGGAAACCGTTTACGGACAATATTTTTCTGTATGGAAAACCGTTAATGGTAAATGGGAGCTTGTCTTAGATCTTGGTACAACTCATAATAAACCATTAAATAAAATAGATGAAGAGTTTATAGAGCCAAAAGATTCATATAAACCTAAGTTTTTAAACGATAAAGGAAGGGCAACAGGTGCCAACATTATTGCAACTACAGAGAAAACTTTAAATGCTACACTCAAATCTTACGGAGTTTCGGCTTTTGCTGGATTTTTAAATCCGGATGCAAGAGTATTATTCCCAGGTTATGAACCTATTATTGGTAAAGATAAAGCAATCGCTTTTCTTCATAGCATGATAAGCAAAGTCTCTTTGAAAACCGCTAGTGTAGATAAGGCAGACGGTGGAGACTTGGCATACACTTATGGTATTGCTGCTGTAGATTATAAAGCTGACTTAAGAGAGAGTTTTAATTATGTGTTTGTTTATGAACGCCAGGCTGATTTTAACTGGAATCTTATTGCATTGGTATTTACACCTGCTGAACGTTAACAACATGTTACGCTAGAAAGCGTTATTTTATAAATCATATTTTATCATGAAAGGGTTTCTTAAAGAATTGATTTAAGAAACCCTTTCTCATATATAGTAAATCAAATGAGGAAAACTATACTCGCAGCAACAATACTATTAACCGCTCTTCAAACAATGGCGCAGAAATTCGATTTGCAAGGGAATCGTGGTGCGCGGGGAATAATGCCTGAAAATACAATTCCAGGTATGTTGAGAGCGCTTGATTTAGGCGTGAATACGCTAAATATGAATGTGGTGATTTCTAAAGATAAAAAGGTTGTACTGTCTCAGGAACCCTACTTTAACTTTGAAATTAGTACCAGACCAGATGGAAAGCCTATAACACTTAAAGATCAGAAGAGTTATAATATGTACAAGATGGACTATGTTGATATTAAGAAATTTGATGTTGGGAGTAAAGTACACAGCAGGTTCCCATATCAAGGGAAGATAAATGCCTATAAGCCTCTTTTGGAGGAAACAATAGATTCAGTAGAGAATTATGTTAAACGGAATAAGTTAGCAAAGCCTAATTTTAGTATAGAAACCAAAACGATTCCTAAAGGCGATAATGAATTTCATCCGGAACCGGCAGAGTTTGTTGATCTGATTATGGAAGTTGTAATCAGGAAAAAGATTACCAAAAGGGTTACTATACAGTCTTTTGATGTCAGAACACTACAATACCTGCATGAGAATTATCCGAAAGTAAAAACAGCCTTATTAATTGATGAAAAAATAGATTTTGAGACGAACGTGGCTGATCTGGGTTTTATGCCGACTGTTTATAGTCCTTACTCTGTATTGGTAGGCAAGGGGCTGGTAGAACGCTGCCATAAAGCAGGAGTTAAGATAATACCCTGGACAGTGAACTCCGTTAAGGATATGAAATACTTAATTGGATTGGGCGTAGATGGAATAGTGACGGATTATCCTAATATTTATAAAAAGGCGTTAGAAGAATAATAAATTAGAACAGATTCTTAATGATCTGTTCAATTGATAATCCTTCAGCTTCTGCTCTGTAATTACGAACAATACGGTGACGCAAAATTGCTTCAGCTACAGCCTGAACATCTTCGATATCCGGGGAGTACTTGCCGGATATTGCTGCATGACATTTAGCGCCAATAACCAGGAATTGTGAAGCCCTCGGGCCAGCACCCCAACTTATATATTTATTAATATCCTCAGTGGCTAGAGCAGTATGGGGACGTGTTTTACTCGCCAGCTTTACGGCATATTCAATTACATTATCTGCTACAGGAATATTTCGCACCAATTTTTGGAAGTACTGAATTTGTTTAGCGTCTATTATTTTTTTAAGCTTAACGTCGTTGTTACTGGTGGTGCTTTTTACAATTGTAAGCTCATCAGCAAACGTTGGGTAGCTCAATAGTACATTGAACATAAATCTATCCAGTTGAGCCTCAGGTAAGGGATACGTTCCTTCTTGCTCAATTGGGTTCTGAGTAGCCAATACAAAGAATGGATTAGGCAGTATATGTCTTTGTCCTGCCGCTGTAACAGCTTTTTCCTGCATTGCTTCGAGTAATGCAGCTTGAGTTTTAGGCGGTGTTCTATTGATCTCGTCAGCAAGAACTATATTGGAGAATATTGGGCCGTTGATGAACTTAAAGTTCCTGTCTTCACCCAATATTTCAGCACCTATAATATCGCTCGGCATTAAATCCGGGGTAAACTGAATCCTATTAAAGTTAAGATCCATTACGTCTGCAACAGTTTGAACCAGCAGTGTTTTAGCTAGGCCAGGGACACCAACTAATAAGCAGTGTCCGTTACTAAAGATAGAAATCAGAACTGATTTCACAACCTCTTCTTGTCCTATAACAACTTTTCCTATTTCGGCTTTGATGTTATTGTATGCCTGATGCAATGCATCAACTGCTTTTATATCATTTTCAAACTGCATGAGCGTTATTTTTTGGCAGTTGAACCTTTAACCCATATTTTTAATTCATCACAATTGTCATAATCTTCGTCAATTCTAATGTAGGTGTTCTCTCTTCTTTTTTCAAACCACTCACTCAACATACGGTCAATTTTAGCTTGTTGTGCTTTCTCTTTGAATTTAGCATAATCTTGCTCAAGATTTCCTTTATGAGGTGGGATTTTAGATTTCAGATATAAGATTTTATATCCTTGTTTACCATCAGGATCTGAGAAAGCAACAGGCTGAGATATTTCACCTACTTTCATTGTATCAACAACAATAAATACTTTTGGATCAAGTTTATCCGCAGGGATAAATGTAGTTCTGGCAGTCACGTTGTCTGCATACAATAGCATTCCTCCATTGTACTGAGATTCTTTGTTGTCAGAGTATAGAGATGCAGCTGTAGAAAACGGAAGTTTTTTTGCTAGTATGTTTTTATAAATTGTGTCTGCTTGTAGTTTGGTTCTTTCTAAACTTGCAGGTGTAGTCTCAGGACGTATAAGGATATGACGAGCTTGAACCTGCTCTCCGCGACGTTCAATAACCTGAAGGATGTGGAAACCATGCTCAGATTCAAATACAGGAGACATTTCACCTGGTTTTAATTTAAAAGCCCAAGCTGTAAATTCTTTTACCATTCTAGTACGATCGAAGAATCCTAAGTCACCACCATCAGGGGCAGATCCACCATCTTCAGAGTAAGTTTTAGCCAGAAATCCAAAATCTTCCCCACTTTTCACCCTTAATCTTAAAGCATCAATCTTATCATAGAATTTTTGTTTTTCTGCTTTGGTAAGTTTTGGATGTAGAACAATTTCTCCCACTTCAAATTCAGTAGGGATATCAGGAAGACTGTCTTTTTGGTAAGAGTCGAAATAACGTTTAACCTCAATAGGAGTTATATTAACATCCTGAGTTATTTTTTGTTGCATTTTATTAGAAATCAACTGCTCTTTAATATCAGGTCTGATCTCATCCTTATATTGTAGAACAGAACGATTTAAAAACTGCTCTAATCTTTCCTGTCCACCAGCTTTTTGAATCTGATAGCGCATACGCTTTTCAACTTCTTCATCAACCTGCGCTTCTTCAACTATCACAGAGTCAATCTCGGCTTGTTGCTTAAGCAATTTTTGAGCGAGCATTTGCTGAAGTATGTAGCACTTTACTTTTTCATCATCAGGGTTACCTGAATTTAGGTATTGCGCATATTGTTGATTTAAATCGGATAATAAAATGATGTTATTACCTAATACAGCAACAACTTTATCTATATTTTTCTTTTGAGCCTGTACGTTGAAAAACAAACAAATCAATCCGCTTGCTACTACTAAAAATTTCCTCATTCTATGGTTGTTCAATTATATTCTTTTTTGCAAATCTAATACTAACTATACTGTTGGCAGGCAGCTTATAGCTTAGCCAATTTTCTTATTTCATCCTGATTAATTTTTACAGGATATTTTTTTCTTAATTCTTTTATCCATTCATTTTCCAGTTCCTGCTGATAATCTGTGACTACCTGCCCTCTAACTTCCTCAAAAGAACTCTGCAAATAAACGCTTTTGTTTTTATCATAAAAAATGCGAAGCCGATTTTCATCGCTCTGCGCTTGATTCCAAATCTTAATCTCCGAGATATTGAACATTAAAACAGCATCTTTATATTCATTCATGATAAACAGATACTCAGGTTTTGTTTTTGATATTCTCTTTTGAGTGCGTAATGCATGCTCATAGTTTTTTACCTCAGAAAGGTAGGCTGTGTCTTTGTCCAGGCCTAGTTCTTTAGCCTCAAGTACTTTCAGCTTAAAATTTATATATAAGTCAAGGTATGCTTGTAAATCTTCATAAGCTGCATTTCCGTTGCCAGAATGGTTTTTCTTATAGACCCACATAAACTCTTTATTGCTTATTGGTTTTCCATTAACTACAGCAACATTTTGAGCGAATGCACTGGTAATAAAAAGACTGATAATAATGGCACAGTAAACTTTTCTCACAAAAGACTTATGGTATATAATTTTAAGGCATAAAAGTAATAAATAAAGGTACTATAATGAGATATTTAACTAATTTTAACAGAAAAAAGATTTCCAATAAAATTATCATTAATGGTTAGCCAACTTACAACTAACGGAGAAGGTCTGCGTTTATTTTTTACAGATGATATTTACCTTGTTAATGAGCCCGATGGTGCATTACAAGAAGAAGTTCAAACATACTTAAAAGGAGAGGTGCCGTCACTTACACAACCGTCAGCGGTGTCTGAACCAGTTATTCCATTAATTAAAGAGCTGCCTGAGTTTAAATTTTTAGGTAACAATAATCGCAATATTCTAATTTTAGTCAACGATGAACAGAATGATGTGAGTGACGAAAAGGGTAGAGAGTTGTTAAGAAAGATTGTTAAATCAATTAATTTATCAGCCAGCGATTTCGCTTTGCTAAATTACGCTAAATATAAAGGGACCAGTTATGAGCAGTTGAAAGCTCGTTTTTCGAGCGTTATTGTTTTTGCTTTTGGAGTGTCTGCAGAACAACTAGGCTTAACAAAATATCCCGAAAACATGGTAGTGACTGAGGGTGGTGTAAAGCTTATTTTTTCTTCAGCTTTGCAAAAGCTGGATGAAGATACAAATGGGAAAAAGGTATTGTGGGGGAGTTTAAAGCAATTGGGATTATGATTTTGCCTGAATTGGTATTTGCAACTAATAATAAACACAAAACAGAAGAAGTTGGTAAGCTTCTTTTAAATCAATATAAAGTTTTAAATCTTAAAGATATTGGTTGCGATGTTGATATTCCTGAAACCGGGAGTTCTTTTGCAGAAAATGCTGAGCTTAAAAGTACTTATGTAACTGAAAATTTTAAGTTGGATTGTTTTGCAGATGATAGTGGTTTAGAGATTGATGCATTAGATAATGAGCCCGGAATTTATTCGGCGAGGTATTCAGGCGTTAGAGATGATGTGGAAAATCTTAACCTCGTATTGAGGAAAATGGAGGGATTAGCCAACCGAAAAGCACATTTTAAAACGGTTGTCTCCTTAAACAAGAACAATAAAAAGTATCTTTTTGAAGGAGTTATTTATGGTAACATTACACATGTTGCTATGGGTGAGGATGGGTTTGGCTATGATCCAATATTTATGCCTACTGGCTACGACAGAACTTTTGCGCAAATGAGCATGGCCGAAAAGAACACCATCAGTCATAGAGCTATTGCAATGAAAAAACTTATTGCTTTTTTAAAGGAGCAGGTATAATTTTTTTACTGGTATCGGCTTTAACTGAATCGGGTTTTTTAGGAGCAATGGCTTTCTTTAAGGAATCTGCTTTTGCAGGTAAGTTCTTAATTTGAGGTATAATAGTTTTTACAGAATCCAGGCTTGTTGAATCAATTTTGGATGCCGCCTTAGTAATTCCCTCGGTAGCAGCTTTTATCAGGCCCTTTTTTGTTGCCGTACCCTTATCCGTTATTTTATCAGCCGGAGTTCCTGCTTTCTTGGTTTCAATGCCTGGTTTTTTGGGCGCTGCTGGTTTAGCCTTAGGTTTGCCATTAATTACTTCCTTTTTAGAAAGTGGTCTGAGTTCTGGTTTCCATATAAATCCTGTTAATAAGACATCTTCTTTCATCTCAGTAACGGGTATACGGACGCCTTCCGGCTCTTTAACGGTGAGTATGTGGTTTATCTCCTTGTTTTTAAACATAATCTTTATCCTGCTACTCACAGTTTGATTCATGTCTGTATATGTACTGTCTTTGCCTTTGTTGTAATAAACGCTTTCAGCATTCCCATCCACAAACATGGTACTCAATTCACCATCTTTAAAGAAAGCTGTAATGAGTTTGCCCTTTATTTGATTAAATTTTGCGGAATCTGCATTTACATTTACCTGAAAGGCATTTTCAATTACCTGTAAAGTGTTAAGTTTGTTGTTCTTTAATCGCAAATAAATGGTATCTCCTGTTTGCTGAGAGCCTTGAGACCATAAAATCGGACTTCCATACCATCTTAGTGTAGAATCTGCGCTGGTGTAAAATAAGGAGTCGGCCGTAGCCTGCATATTGGATTTGTAGACCCTAACATTGTGGTAAGCCTTAATAGACCGTGTTTTTACTGTGTCCAGTGGGCTAAAGGCTGTTGAATCCTTAACATTCTTCTTTAACAGGCTATCTGTGACTTTAATTGCGCCGTCTGCTTTTTTAACTAAATTTTCGGATTTAACCAGGCTGTCAACCTTTTTAGTTAAGGTGTCAGGTTTTTTTTCTGCAATATCAGTTTTGATAACTTTCAAAGGATCTTTAGCTGTCTTTAAAGAATCCTTGATTATTGGAATATCAAGCTTTTTCTTAGTGGCAGTGTCTTTTAAAAGGCTGTCCTTTGGTACGCTAATTTTTGTTTCTAATGTATCCTTTACGGCTTTAACATTGGTCGTGTCTATTGGTTTTATGTTTTTGCTGGCTTTTTTGTCGACTTTAGGTGGCTCTTTGCTCGACTTTTTGTCAGTTTTTTTTGCTGATAGCCCAATTTCTTCAGCTGTCATGCCAGGTGGATTTGCTGATCCATCTTGTTTCTTAGGTTTTTCAGGATCACCCAATTCGTTGTTCTTTTTAAGCACAGGGGACTCAATTAGCTTCAATGTTTTTTGAAGTACCATTTGAGTTTCCAAAGTGTCTGACCCCAGCCATAATGTGTCAGGCTGTAGTTTTTTATTTACGGTAATAGAGTCTTTCGTCCCCATTCCTACATATGCATTTTTGGTTACAACTGCGCGTTCGTCTATTTTATAATAATAGCCAAGTTGGCCATATAACACTGTTTTATCTGCGGTATCCTTAAAAATTATATTCCTTACAGCTTTACCATAACCTGCTATCCCGTCGTAGTATAAACTGTCTCCCTTTAAGGATTTTGTGCCATTGGTGTACAGGTTCTTCTTTCCAAAATAGGCGTATTCTGTTTTGGTATTATAGGCTCCATTTTCAGTATACAGGTTGTCTTCTTTGCCCTTTATATTTGTAGGTCCATAGAAATAAGCCCAGTTGGTGAGCGTATTATACCTTAAAGTGTCTGATTTAATGGTGCTTTGAGGGGTAACCACCACTACATTATAACGAAAGTAAGCATCGCGGCTATTTGAAAAGTAGTAGCCATTTTTACTAGTTAGCGTTACATCTTTGTTAACTATTTTACCTCCTTCTACATAGGTGCCAACTTTTGTTGCCATGTTGTAGTCCAGGGTGTTGGTCGTAAGAACAGACTCTTTATCAATCATCCGCACATTACTGGTTAAATGCGCTATCTTAGTGTTCCCGTTGTAAGTTAGGTGGTCAGAGTAAATGTTTATGGTATCTCCCTGATTGATGTGTACATTATTGAAAGCCTCAAAAACATTGTCGTTTTGGTAAAAAACGGCGCTATCACAAGTTAGGGTAGCGTTCTCATGATTGAACACAGGGAGTTTCAAATAGGAAATATTTTTCTTCCCATCTGTACTTCCTGAACTAGAACGCTCCAAAATAATTTTGGATTTCTGTTGCGCTAGCAAAGCGAAAGGAAACAATAAAAAGATAATGAAAAGACGTAATTTCTGCACTTTACAAAGTTAGTTTTTTGCTTACCATTTTAATTAAATATTTTTGAAAGATGTTACCCATTCAAAACTTTAAAGATTTTATTAGCCATAATGCACTCTTCACTAGTAACGACAAGATTCTGCTTGCCGTCAGCGGAGGGAAGGATTCTGTTTTAATGGCTCATCTCTTTAAACTCGCTGGTTTTGATTTTGGTATAGCACATTGCAATTTTAGTTTAAGGGCAGATGAATCTCAACGCGACGAAAGCTTTGTGCGAATGCTTGCGGGATCATTAGATGTGCCTTTTTATGTAACACATTTTAAGACAAAAGAATACGCAGCAAAGCAAAGAATATCAACGCAGATGGCTGCAAGAGAGTTGCGCTACAACTGGTTTGAAGAAACTCGGGAAGCTAATGATTATACTTTCATAGCACTTGCCCAGCATCAGGATGACGCCATAGAAACTGTTTTATTAAATTTAACAAGAGGAACAGGGATTGCAGGACTACATGGTATTTTGCCTAAAAGGGACAAGCTTATCAGGCCACTTCTGTTTCTTTCTCGTGAACAAATCAATAAATTAATATCATATAATAATATTGAGTTTGTTGAAGACAGTTCAAATTCGTCGGTAGATTATGCTCGTAATAAGGTTCGGTTAAAGGTTATCCCTCACCTTAAAGAAATTAATCCTAATCTGGAATTGACATTTGAGCAAAATATACAAAGGTTTGCAGAGACGGAACTTGTACTTCAAAATGCCGTTTCTGAATTAAAACGGGATTTGCTAATCGAAAAAAAGGATACTATTCATCTTTCGATTGACAAGGTCAAAGCCTTAAAACCTCAGCGGTTATTAATGTTTGAATTGTTAAGGCCATTTGGATTTTCTGAGTTGGTAGTTATTGAGCTTTTACAAGCCCTGGATAAGCAGAGCGGGACGTCTTTTTACAGCAATTCGCATCGCATTACTATAGATAGAGATGATTTAATCTTAAGTCCTGTTAAAGAAGATCATCAACAAATAGCATTTATTCATATAAATGACAAGAATGTAGCTCTGAGGAATCATGAACTATTTATGTCTTTTAATGATGAACCTTATTTTGAAAGAAACACCCATAAAGCATTTATTGATGCGGATAAGCTTTTATATCCTCTGGTTGTGAGAGGATGGCAATCTGGAGATAAGTTTATGCCTCTTGGGATGAAAACCTATAAGAAACTAAGTGATTTTTTTATAGATGAAAAGGTTCCCCTTGTAGAAAAGGATAATGTTCCAGTTCTGGTAAATGGAAATGGAGAAGTTATCTGGTTAGGAGGGATGAGACAGGATGACAGATATAAAGTAACATCAACGACAAAAAAAGTGGCTATATTCGATCTAAAATAATCAAATTACATTTTTCAAACAATCTTAGTAGAGATAGGGGTACTGCGCAAATAAAAAAAAAGTAACTTTATTGAAATTTACACAAATGAGCAACCGCTACGCTTTTTTTGAAAAACAGTACATCGGACGTGACTATATCAGGATCTGCATCAGATTGGTTATGGCCGCATTTTGTTTTGCCGCATATGTATATGAACGAGATAGAGATAACACCCAGGATTTATTTCTCGTAGTGGGATTTGGTATTATTGGTGTTTCTATCGCTTTGCTTTTTTTAATACAGTACAAAACTATTATAGACAATAAAAAAATTATTATTGATGGTCTGTGGTCTGCAAAAAGGGTAGAAATAGACTTGAACTCGATAGTTAAAGTAAGAAAAGACACCTATAGCAATTACTTGTTCAATAACCCCGTTTATAATCTTCACCGCAAGGGAAGTATAAGGTTTTATTCTTCTGGAAAGGATGCTGTAGTGCTTACAGATACTGATGGATTTGAATATTACATAGGTACACAAAGGCCTAATGAAATGTATCTTGTGATACAGGCCGAGATGAAATCTTAAATTGTAGTGCAAGATTAACCAAAAAGTTAAATAATTGCATTTGTTTAACACAAAGCTCAGTTTAAGTAGTGTACTTTGCATCGTAAAAAAACATTCATGAAAATAGGTATCGTTTGTTACCCGACTTTTGGAGGTAGTGGTGTAGTTGCCACTGAATTAGGCAAGGCTCTTGCCGACGAAGGTCATCAGGTACATTTCATCACATATAGTCAGCCAGCAAGGTTAGACTTTTTCTCTGAGAACTTATTTTATCACGAAGTATCAGTTAGGGATTATCCTTTGTTTGATTATGCCCCTTACGAATCTGCATTAGCAAGTAAACTGGTAGATGTAGTACGCTTTGAGAAACTGGATATCCTGCATGTTCATTATGCAATTCCTCATGCATCTGCAGCTTTTATGGCAAAGCAGATTCTAGAAACCTATGGAATTAACATTCCATTTGTAACTACCCTGCATGGTACGGATATTACCCTTGTTGGTAAAGATCCAACCTATAAGCCAGTAGTTACTTTTTCTATTAATAAATCAGATGGGGTTACTACAGTGTCTCAAAGTTTAAAAGATGATACAGAAAAGCATTTTGAAATTACCAATGAGATTCAGGTTATTCCGAATTTTATTGATTTCTCAAGATTTAGCTTAAAACCAAAAGATCATTTTAAAAAGGCTATCGCTCCTAATAATGAGCGGATATTAATTCATACCTCAAACTTTAGAAAGGTAAAGCGTACGGCCGATGTGATCAGAATGTTTCAAAAGATTCAGACGAAAATCCCCTCTAAATTATTAATGGTGGGCGACGGCCCTGAAAGAGCTTATGATGAGCAGCTTTGTAGAAATCTAGGTATTTGTGAGCATGTGAGGTTCTTAGGAAAGCAAGATGCAATAGAAGAGATTCTTTCAGTTTCTGATTTATTCTTAATGCCTTCAGAGTCTGAAAGCTTTGGTTTAGCGGCACTAGAAGCGATGGCTTGCAAAGTACCGGCCATTACTTCGAATGCAGGTGGCTTGCCTGAATTAAATGTTGATGGCTTTTGCGGATATATGAGTAATGTTGGTGATATTGATGATATGGCATCAAAAGCCATTCAGATTTTGGAAAATGACGATATATTAAAGCAGTTTAAGGAAAACGCCTTCATAAGAGCAAAAGATTTCGATCTGAAAAAAATCCTTCCGTCCTATATTAATTATTATAATAAGGTTATTGAAGCGCAACATAAGTTAAAAGCAGTTTAGTTAATTGATTAAAACAGCTGAAAAGTAAAAAGGCCGAAGATTTGAATCTTCGGCCTTTTTACTGGATTATTTATTCCTATTTCTTGGGTGCAAAAACAAGACAGACAGGAGCGCCAACTTCAATCCTTTTACCCGTATCCTTTAATTCGCCTGTTTGCGTATCACGTTCAAATATTACCACATCATTTGTATATTGATGAGCAACCAGCAGGTATTTCCCCGTAGGGTCGATTGCAAAGTTTCTAGGCCCTTTGCCTAAAGTACTTGTTTGACCTCTTTTACTTAATAAGCCGCCTTTTTCAATAGCAAAAATTGTGATTTTGTTTTCACTGCCTCTATTGGTTGCATATAAGAACTTTCCATCTGGAGAGATGTGAATATCCGCTGCACCATTTTCGCCTGTAAATCCGTCTTCTGTAATTTTTGTTTCCTGGATTTTTTCTAATGCACCATTGCTATAACTGAAAACAGTTATCCCTCCATCCATTTCATGGATAAGGTATGCATACTTACCATCTTTACTAAAAGTAATATGTCTTGGTCCGGCACCGGGTGTTACTGCTACACTATCATGAGGTGCAAGAACATTATTTGTCCCGTTGACATTGTAATTGTATAAGTAAACCTTGTCTGTTCCAAGATCATTAATGATCAGGTATTTGTGATCCGGTGTAAAAAACACCATATGCACATGTGGACTATTTTGTCTGTCTTTGTTTACACTTTTTCCAGAGTGTTGTACAATTTGTTTCAGTTTGCCCAATGAACCATTACTCTCAATGCCAAAGATGGATGCATTACCTCCTGAATAATTAGCAGAGATTACATTCTTCTCATCAGCAACAATATAGCAAGGGTCCTCGCCATTTGTAGCCTGCTTATTCAGAAACTTAAGTGCACCTTTTATAGCATCAAAACTAAATGCACTTACGGCACTGGTTTTCCCGGTTTCATTTACAGCATAAACAAATTTGTTGTCAGGGCTTAAGGTAAGATAACTAGGGTTCTCAACACCTTTTGCAACACTTAGTTGTTTCGAATCACCTGTTTTAGTGTCAAAATTATAAGTGTAAATTCCTTCGCTCTTACCTGTATTCGTGTATGTACCAATTATTAAGTTGTAATCATTTGTCTGCGCACAACTTTGCATTGTTAAAAGAATAATGGGCAAAAGGAAGGATTTTCTCATGTTCAAATTATTTAATCAGATGTTTGATCTGTATCAATTCATGTTCTTCAAGGAAGCGCCATCTTCCACGTGGAAGATCTTTCTTAGTTAAGTTACCATAAACAACGCGATCCAATTTCACTACATCATAGCCCAGGTGTTCAAATATTCTACGGACAATTCTGTTTTTACCACTATGGATCTGGATACCAACTTCACGTTTAGTACCACCGGAAACGTAAGATACTGAATCTGGTTTAATTAACCCATCTTCTAATTCCAACCCAAACTGAATTTTATTCAAATCTCCCTGACTTAAACTTCTGCTTAACTCTACATGGTAAATTTTGGTAATACCATTTTTAGGGTGAGATAGTTTATCAGCAAGGTCACCATCGTTTGTCATTAATAACAAACCGGTTGTATTACGGTCTAATCTTCCAACAGGGTAGATACGTTCTCTACTTGCTTTTTCAACAAGTTGCATAACCGTTCTACGTTCTTGTGGATCGTCAGTAGTAGTGATGTAGTCTTTTGGTTTGTTTAATAAAACGTAAACCTTTTTCTCACGCTTTAGCAATTCTCCATTGTAACGGATTTCGTCTTTTGAAGGATCAACTTTTTGACCTAATTCAGAAACAACCACTCCGTTAACCGACACTACGCCAGCTGCAATTAGTTCATCCGCTTTACGACGAGAACAAATTCCTGAATTTGCAATGTATCTATTTAAACGAATTAAGCCATCATCTTTTATAACAGGAGATTTCCTGCTACGCATTACAGTTTCCTTATCGAAACGCTCAGGACGCGCACTGCGTTCTCCGCGATCCGGACGAGCCTGAAAGTCCGATTTAGGACTATCCCCATCTCTTTTTCTGAAAGGCCTGCTGTCAGTACTTCTTGAAGTCTGACCTTTTTTATCATCGAATTTCCTGAAAGGTTTATCGCCTGTAGGATTAAAATTGTCTTTCTTTATATAACTGCGAGTTTTTTCTCCTGGAGGAGTTTCTCTTGAGCTACCTTCTTTATAAGCTCTTGGCTTGTAATCTCTGCTATCTCCGTCTCTTGGGGTTCTTGGTTTAAAGTCTTTACCTGCTGCACCTCTAGGGGCAAATCCTTTAGCGTCACCATCTCTGCCTGTTCTTGGTTTGAAGTCACCACCTGAACTTCTTGGACCTCTTGATTTGAAATCTTTTGAGTCACTTTCAGTCCTTGGTTTAAAGCCTCTGGAATCTCCATCTCTGCTTCCCCTTGGTTTGAAATCTTTTCTGTCTCCTTCTCTGGGTTTGAAATCCTTTCTGTCGCCCTCTCTTGGTTTGTACTCTCTATTGCTATCGCCTTCTCTCGGTGCTCTTGGCTTAAAGTCCTTCGAAGCCCCAAATTTATTATCTTTTCCTTCTCTATCGTCAAACTTGCTTTTTCCTTTGTAAGAACTCTCTGTTCCACTTGGTCTTTTGCCAGTTGTGCTTCGGTTTCCCGGTTTGGACTTGTCATCCCGACTGTTCCTGTTGTTGTTTTTTATCATGATACGATTTTAACTGCATAATTTATGCGGGTGCAAACTTACCTAAAATTGCTCTAATTCACAATTTTAAGTGTGCAGAAACTGTAATAGCTTTGTAGTTTTTACTTAGTGAATTTCAGTAATCCAGCTTAATATTCGTTTAAAAATGCCGGGCTTTTTCAGTTCAGTTTTCGAGGTTTTAAGGGGGGATTTTTTACCGAAAAGCACCTCTTTTTAGGCGTTTATTTTTTTGTTGGCGTTCAATTAAAAAAAACTTGCCTCAGAGCGTTTAAACGCTGATTTTGGAAGTGTTTTTTGTAAAAGGTTGATAATTAGATAAATATGTTGTATGTTTGCAGGCGTTTTATATTATTCACCAAAAAAAGGAGGAAAATGATAAAGAAACACATAATAACATGTACGGTAATTATTTCATTACTGGTTATGGCAAAAGTGTTTGCTTACAACATGCCCCAAGCAGCAAAAAATCTTTCAAAAGAAGAAAAAACAACAACAAAAGATACAACAGTAACACCAATTGAAAAGCCATTATCTCTAATGGCAAGATTAAGTTTCGCAGAAGAAACATTACCACTAGGGGATCCTAAAGTGGAACGTAAAATGAAGAAAATTCTAGCTCAATTTAACTTCGATAATTTACAAACGAATCGCCTTCACAGAAAGGCAGCAGAATGGTTCCCTGTGATAGAACCAATCCTTGCCGCTTATGGCATTCCTGAGGATTTCAAATATGTTCCCTTAGTAGAATCAGGATTAAAGTCGGGTGTATCACCAAAAGGTGCTGCAGGGTTTTGGCAATTTATGCCGGCAACTGCCCGTACATATGGTTTAAAAGTCAACTCAAAAGTGGATGAGCGTAAGAATTTACGTAAATCAACTATAGCCGCAGCTAAATACATCAAAGAGCTTTATGGTATTTTTGATAGCTGGACGCTTGTTGCAGCAGCCTATAATGTAGGTGATGGTCACATGAGGAGACAGATAGACAAACAAAATCAGGATAATTATTTCAAAATGAAACTGAATCACGAAACAGGTGGTTATGTTTATAAATTGATTTCCATGAAAGAGATAGTGGAAGATCCTGTTCGTCATGGTTATATAGCTCCAAGAGGATTGCTTGCCGTGAACGAGGGTAATACCCAAAGTTCTATAAATTAGAAACAGAAAGATACGTGCAAATGGGGAGAGCCGTTCCAAATTATTGGAACGGCTTTTTGTTTTATTTGAAAATTGCTAATTTACTGCCCTATGGGATTGATGAAACTGCGTATAAGCGACATGAAATATGGTCCGGGGGAAACACTGGTTCTTGCCTTTGATGTTTTGGAGGGGCCAAGGCCTAAATATTTGGCTGGTCAATTTTTAACATTGGTATTTGATATCCAAGGTAGGGAGCTCAGAAGGTCTTATTCATTATGTAGTTCTCCTGATGTTGATGAACCACTGGCTATTGCAATTAAGCGTGTCGAAAATGGTGAGATATCCCGACTTTTGCATCACAGAACATCGGTGGGTGATATTTTATATGCTATGCATCCAAATGGTTTATTTACCTACAATCCACAAAATCAAATTAAAAGAACTGTTTTTCTTTTTGGAGCGGGAGTAGGGATTACCCCTCTTTTTGCAATCATTAAAACTGCGCTTTTAAGAGAAAGTAACTCTAAGATCATACTTATATATAGTAGTCGTTCGCCTGAAGAAACGCTTTTTTATGAAGAACTTAATGCTTTGCAAGAGAAGTATCCGGAAAGGTTTAAGATAATATATGTATCAAGCCAATCGAAAAATCTGCTGATGGCCAGATTGAATGTATTTCTTATTGAAAAAATAGTAAAGGAATACATGGAGTTTGATAAGGAAGACGCCTTGTTCTATACTTGTGGGCCAATAGATTATATGGTTACTTGTCGTATCACCCTTCTTAATTTAGGGTTTGATATCACTCAGATTAAACGAGAGACTTTTGTGATGCCTGAAGATGAGGTAGATGAAGATGATACTACTGAAAAGGAGGCAAAGGATACCAATACTTATTCTGTGGTCCTAAATTTAAAAGGTGAGGAATATCGCCTTTCGGTGCCTTACAATAAAACGATTCTTAATGCAGCTCTTGAACAGAATATAGACGTTCCGTATAGCTGCAAGGCCGGAATTTGTAGCACCTGTACTGCAAATTGTATTAAAGGTGGGGTGCGGATGGATTATAATGAGATTTTAATGGACGATGAAATTGCTGCTGGGCGAGTCTTGGTTTGTACTGGTCATCCTACAGAAAATGACACAACCATAGTTTGGTAAATAGATAATCTTTCCTTATAATGGCTTACCTTTGTGCCTTTAAAATTGTTATCTTAATCATCAG
>Ga0065714_10064568_pt1 | contig 34927 bp, 33 predicted proteins | sample MisRhiReplicate2_FD_59101 | JGI IMG/M metagenome (GOLD analysis project Ga0065714, IMG submission 59101) | Miscanthus rhizosphere microbial communities from Kellogg Biological Station, MSU, sample Rhizosphere Soil Replicate 2: eDNA_1 v2... | ecosystem: Host-associated > Plants > Roots >... | reverse complement strand
GACAGCGCCCTGCACGCCTACCCGCACACCATTATCGTTTGATCCCCAAGGTCCAGTTACTTTGTATCTCGGAGAATTCGCCATGCTCACCTCTGAAACAACCCAGTCGCCCTACCAAGAAGTGTTGGAACTTATTACCCAGCACCCCAGCACCAGCGGCCATTGAGTTTGCCCGTGTGGGGGATACCTTTGTGGTCACTAAGCTCGACCGGCTGGCTCGTTCTATCACCGACCTGCTGCAGACACTGCACCGATTGGAACTGAAGAAGGTTGAGGTCAAGATTCTCAATCTGGGGCTGGACACCAGCACGCCCACCGGCAAGTTAATCCTGACCGTGTTGGGAGGGATTGCCCAGTTTGAGCGGGAAATGATGCTGGAGCGGCAGCGCGAGGGGATCGACAAAGCGCAGAAGGCCGGCAAGTACAAAGGGCGTAAGCCAATCCACGAGGGAAAACGCGCGGCCATACTGCGCCTGGCAGGTGAGGGTGTGACTAAGGCCGAGATTGCCAAGCAGCTTGGCGTCGGGCAGGCCACGGTTTACCGCGAACTGGCCCTTTACCGTACTGCTGCCGTGACTCGGTCAACCGTCCCGCTCACTCCTGAACTATGAAGGCGTCAATTCGGATTTTCTGCGGTGCCCAAACACCCACATCTATTGGAGGTATTATGCTCACCCTCCATGACTGATCCTGCCTCGCCGCCTAGGGCGTCCTGCCCCTGACTGTTGAAGCCACCTACAGCCGCCGCTGTACAACCTGAGAGAACCGGGGGGAGGGCACACACAGCGCAGAGGCGCCAAACAGCCGCAGATCGACGGGCGTAGCGTGCACCAGGCCAGTGGTCGGACGGAGTAGCGGCAGTAACTGCAATATGCAGTAAAATTTCCACTCAATTCCCTCGACTGGAGTATCCCTCATGCCTAGGATGACCCTCGATCTGTCGGACGAAATCGACAACCTGTTGACCGACATCGCCAAACAAAGCGGCATCACCAAGGCCGAAGCCATGCGCCGGGCGTTCGCCCTGCTGGCGGTGGCCTACGCCGAGAAGAAGAAGCCCGGCTTCTCCCTAGGCATTGTTCGTGAACGCGACGATCACACCCTCGAAGCGGTTGGCCGCGTGGTAGGGATCTGATGGACACGCTGGAGATTGATCTGGACGCCCTGATCGGGGCCATCACCCCAGAGAATCGGCATGCGCCGGTCGACTGGGGTCCGCCAGTTGGCAAGGAGGTTTGGCCGTTCTTAACCCCTTCTGAGAAGGAGGAGCCAACACCATGGCCACCCACGGTTTGAGCCAAGCCGAACTGGACAAGATCCATGCCGCGATCAGCCAGTTGATCGACCAGACAATCCAGCGCAATGAAGAGTCGCGCAAGGTCAGTGCCGAGGTCCCGAAACCGACAGTCGAGGCCTGCAAGTTCACCCGTGAAACCTTCTGGTATCCGATGGCCGTGGTGACTGGGCTCTACTGTGTCATCGCCGTGATCATGACCGTGATTTACAGGCTGCTCCACTAAACCGGCGTAACTACGCCTCCACCTCTCTGGAGAGTCCCATGCCGCGCATGACCCTCGACCTGTCCGACGAGATCGACCAGGCCCTCAACGACATTTCTCGCCGTCGCGGCATCACCAAGGCCGAAGCGATGCGCAAGGCCTTTGCCCTGCTGGTGATCGCCGACAGTGAAGCGCGCAAGCCCGGCTTCTCGCTGGGCATCGTCCGTGAACGCGACGACCACACGCTGGAGGCCATGGGCCGCGTGGTGGGTCTCTGATGGACAAGCCCGACTATGGGCCTGGCCACGGTGTTCGCGGGGAGGGAGTGTCACTCAATGAAGGCGAGTGGCTACGCTTTGCCCGGCAGATGCTGCTGGGACTGATCTGCTTCGGGGTGTTCGTCGCCCGCGCGAAAGGCATGACCGAACTGGCCCGCGAACAGCTGTACCGCTCCTTCAGCGAGAAGGGCAACCCCACCCTGAAGACCATGCTGGCGGTGATGCGCGTCGTGGGCATCGACATGACCGTCCGCCTGCATGTGTGAGCCGGACCTGCCTGAGAAGGAGACAACCCCGATGAAGCGCACGAAGCAGAAACCCCCACTACACCTTGGACGAGCTGCTGGCCCGCTGCGACTGGAAGGTGCCGAGGTCGGCAGAAGAGACCGCATGGCTGGAAGCGCCGTCGGTAGGCCGCGAACTTGAAGCCTGGGGGCCAGAAGGAGAGCCGCATGTTGACCCCGTCCGAACTCGAAAGAATCCACGCTGACATTGTCCGGCTGCGCGCCGAGACCATGAAGCAGCTCGACCCCCCACCCACAAGCCCGGTCGACGCGCGCGCCTCGATCCGCGACCTGTTCTGGTATCCGCTGGCCTTCGCCATTGGCCTCTTCGCCACCGTGGCCGGTCTCACGGTGTGGGTGACCAAGCTGCTTAGCTGATTCCGACCTGCCCCGTGTGTCACTCACGTAGATACAACTGTAGATACGCGGTGGTGTGGCGACGAATGCAAATACCCCGGAGGGACCACTATGAAAAGCAATATCAAGAAGTGGGGCAACAGTCTGGCCCTACGTCTGCCGGCGTCCGTGCTCGGTGGCACCGTGTTTGAACTGGACCTGGAGGTCGACGTGCGCGTCGAAGGCGACCGACTGATCATCGAACCGGTGCGCGAGCCGATTGATCTGGCCGCCCTGTTAGCCAAGGTGACCCCCGAGAACTGCCATGAACTGGTCGACTGGGGGCCACCGGTGGGCAAGGAGGTCTGGTAATGGCTAAAAGCGGCTATGTGCCCAACGCGGGCGACGTAGTGTGGTTGCAGTTCAGCCCGCAGGCTGGGCATGCAGCATGATGATCTGTGTGCCCATGACGACCCAGATCAAGGGCTATCCGTTCGAGGTGCCGATTGCCGGGGCCAAGCCCAGCCCAGCGCTGGCCGATCAAGTCAAAAGAGTCGACTGGGTAGCGCGCAAGGTGCAGTACAAAGGCCAATTAACCGCCGCAGAACTGGAGCAAATCCAGCGCGTGGTTGCGGCGTTGATTGGCCATCCTTAATCCACTCCTGCACCCACCCGAAAAGGGAGCCCCATCTGAAAAGGAGCGACCCCCAGACGCTCCTAACCCTTGAAGTGAACTATAAACGCGACGAAACCCTAGCCGCAGGACTGAAGTACGAACGAACTCCGGCCGGTTGAAAAGCTGGCCGACGCCTTACGGCTGCCTGAAAGGAACCGACAGGAAGGGCTCAGCTGCTCCCGCAGGGAAGAGCCTCTGCCCGCTACTTTTAGCTACTCTTTCTTATATATATTATTTATTATTTATTATTTATTTATATGAGAAAGGAAGGCTAAAAAAGCGAAAGATTTATAAGTGAGAATAACTCGTATCGAACCCCCTCAAAAATTAAGTCACTAAGTATTCTTGACTGGCTTAATGACTTGTTTGTCAAGCAAAGTCTTCGCGGATCTGTTCGCGGGCTTTAGGATAATTTTCAATTTAATCAAGAGCTTGACGGTTTTAGCCGATTATCGCTTTTGAGGAAAGTTATTGCGATCAGCGCTACGCTCGCTACTGTTTTAAGCAAACGAAGAAATAGCAAGCAAATAACCCTTCCAGTAACCGATAAATACTCAGTACGAAAGCGTAGAATTTCAAAACTAGGTATCCGGTCGAGTAGTCGATACCTAGGTTTTGTTGCCTCCTTTCCGCGCACAAGCCGCCATTACGGCGAGGAGGGATTGCCTATTCACATCGACGTGCGCAAAAAGCAAGCCAAAACATCGGGCTCGAAGAACACGATCAACCGTCTCGACTTTTGCCAGGTTCTCTGCAAATGCCTCAATGTTTGCTTCCTCGGGCACCTCAATGATGCCGAGCCGGAATCAGGGTGTTCGGCTCGTTCAGCCGCCTGGCTGCAGCGTGGAAACGCGAAAATAAAAAACCGCTGAGCAAGCCCAGCGGGTTTTTGGTTTTGAGCGCAATATCCGAAGATATTGGCCTTATTGTAGTAACGGTTCTCACCCCGGAAAACTACAACACCCTTGAGTTTAGGCAAGAGGAATGAAGACAGCAAACAAAAATCTGCCGCTCTATACCTTAGGTCTGGACATTGGTATCGCATCGGTGGGCGCGGCATTACTGGGCGAGCAACGCATTCTCGGCCTTCATGTGCGGACCTTCGACAAGGCTGAAGCGAATGATGGCCAATCCCTGAATGCTATCCGCCGAAATGCGCGCCTGACTCGCAGGCGCATCCGTCGTCGCCGCCATCGCATGCTGCGCCTGTGCCGGCTATTTAGGCGCCAGGGGTTGATTGCCGAAGCCAGACCGCAGGCGTTCAAATTACCTGCAACGACGCCCTGGGAGCTGCGTGCGCAAGGGCTGGATCGATGCCTGACTGCTCAGGAATGGGCCAGCGTGCTCTATCACATCGTTAAGCACCGGGGCTTCCAGTCGAACCGCAAGAGCGAAGCCAGCGCCGATGAAAAGGCTGGCCAGATGCTCAGCGGCGTTTCGTTCAACCAGCAGCGCCTGCAGACATCTGGCATGCGAACCATCGGTGAACTGGCGGCCCGGCACCCGGATTTCACATTGTCGAAGCGCAACAAGCGCGACGAATATAGCCACACCTTCGGGCGCACCGACCTGGAGCATGAAATCGGCGTGCTGTTCGAGCGGCAGCGTGCGGTTGGCAGCCCCCACGCCGACCAAGTGTTCGAGCGAGCCGTGCGGGACCTGTTGCACACAAGGAAGCCAACACTGTCTGGCGAAAACCTGCTGAAAATGATCGGAAAATGTACCTTCGAACCGCAGGAGCGCCGCGCCCCGAAGGCGACCTATAGCGCCGAACGATTCATCTGGCAGGGCAAACTCAACAATCTCAAGATTGAAGAGTCGGGAGCCACTCGTGCCCTCAGCGAGCAGGAACGTCAGATTGCCCAGGATTTGCCCTTTACCAAGGCGAAATTGACGTTCATGCAGTTACGCAAGGCTCTGGAGCTGCCTGAGTCTGCCCGCTTCAACCTGGTTCGCTATGCGCCAAATGCCAAGGGCAAGGACCCGGAGGAAGCGACACTATTCGAAGCCAAAGCATTTCACGCATTACGAAAGGCCTATGAGAATGCAGGCCTGAAGGCTGAGTGGCAACGCGATTCCCTGGATGCTCAGCATCTCGACACGCTTGGCTACGCCCTTACCTGTTTCAAGGATGACGATGAAATCCGTGCTCATCTCATGCAACAGGGTATCGAAACGGCAATCGTCGATGCTGTGCTGAGTGTTCACTTTGCCCAGTTCATCAACTTGTCGCTGAAAGCACTACGCAACATTCTGCCGTTCATGGAGCAAGGTGAGCGCTATGACCAGGCAGCTGAAAGTGCCGGTTATAGCCACTACCAGCCGAGGCAAGCCGTAAAGACACGCGGCTACCTGCCGGCTCCGGACAGGGAGGAGATTCGCAACCCGGTGGTTTATCGGGCATTGAACCAGGCACGCAAGCTGGTCAATGCCATCGTGCGGGAATATGGCCCGCCTATGGCGGTCCATATCGAGATGGCTCGCGACCTCAACAAACCCTTCAAGGAGCGCCAACAAATCATGCGCGACCAGGAGGAGTATCAGGCCGCCAAACAGCAGGCTCATGACGATTTCGTTGAACTGTTCGGCTTCGAGCCCAGGTCGTTGGACCTGCAGAAGCGCCGCCTGTACGAGGAACAAGGTGGCAAGTGCGCCTATTCGCTGCAGCCGCTCGACTCGGACAGGCTCTGTGAGGATGACTATGTCGAAGCCGATCATATCCTACCGTATTCACGTAGCTTTGATAACAGCCTGAGCAACAAAGTACTGGTGCTTACAGGCCCGAACCGGGACAAGGGCAATCGCACGCCCTACGAGTATTTCGGTGCGGACGAAGAGCGCTGGCACCGCTTCGAAGTCTGGGTCGGCAGTAGTCCGGGTTTGCGCCAGGGCAAGCGCATGCGTTTGTTGCGTAAACACTTTGGCGATGAGGAAGCCAAGGAGTTCCGCAAGCGCAACCTCACCGATACACGTTCCATCTGCCGCACATTCAAGGCAATGCTGGAAACCCATCTGCGCTGGCATCCGGACGCGGAAGGCGACGAGCGTTGCGTGGTTGTGGCAGGTCAGCTGACTTCACTGCTGCGAGCCCGCTGGGGGCTGGTCAAGGTGCGTACCGACGGCGATCTGCATCATGCGTTGGACGCTGCCGTGGTGGCAGCCACCAGCAGCAGCCTGGTCAAACGCATGGCCGATTATTCCCGGCGCAGGGAGCTGGAGCGGGTTCGTGCCAGCTACGTCGACTTCGAGACAGGGGAGGTGTTAGATCGTGCGGCGTTGCGCCAGCTTGAAGAGCACTTTCCGCAGCCCTGGGAGCATTTCTGGCGGGAAGTAAACGGCTGGTTGTCTGCCAATCCGGCACAAGCTCTCGAGGGATTGCCGCAATATCCGGATGAGCAATTGCAAGCTATTAAACCTATCCGCGTTTCACGTGCGCCTACCCGTCATGGATTAGGTGCAGCCCATCAGGAAACCATTCGCTCCATCGGGCGCCAAGGCGCGCTGATGGAGCAGGGACAATCCTCGGTGAAGACGCCCGTGAAGGACCTGACTCTGGAGGATTTGCCGAATATCGTTGGCGCCGATGACCCACGCAATGCCGATCTGGTGCGGGTCCTACGCGAGCGTCTGGAAGCCTTCGGCGGCAACGGCGAAACGGCTTTTGCAGCGAACCAGCCGCGTATTTACAAACCCAGCGCACCAGAAAAAAAAGCACCAGAAATTCGCAGCGTCAAACTGCTGAGCACCCAGAAAAGCGGCCTGCTTGTCCGTGGTGGAATCGCCAAAAATGGCGACATGCTGCGTGCGGATATCTTTACCAAAGGCGGCAAGTTCTACGCCGTGCCGCTGTACGTTGCCGATACCACGCAAGCGGAGCTACCGAACAGGGCAATCGTTGCTTCCAAGGACGAGGACGAGTGGCTGGAAATGGACCAGAGTTATCTGTTTCTATTCAGTCTCTATCCCAATGACTGGGTGCGCATTACCCTCAAGAGCGAAATCCGGGAAGGCTATTATGCTGGCGTTCATCGGGGCACTGGGGCCATTTCATATTGGGCGCACGACCGTAACCAATCGGTGGGGAAAAAAGGACTTTTTGAAGGAAATGGAATCCAAAGAGCAGTCTCAGTGGATAAATTCCATGTGGATCTGTTGGGACACTTGCACAAAGCCGCACAGGAAGCCCGTCAGCCACTGCTGATGAAAAAGAGTGAGCGCAGATCATGAGCTGGCGTAGCGTAGTGATTACCCAGGCCAGCTATCTGGCCCTGGGGCATCACGCGCTGCTGATCCGGCAGGGTGAGCAAACCGTTTCGGTCCCGCTGGAAGATATCGCCGTGCTGGTTATCGATCACCCGCAGGTGACACTGACCTCACAACTGCTATCTGCTTGCGCTGATGGAAAGCTAGTGCTGCTGACGGTTGGCTCCGATCACCATCCCAATGGTGTTTTCCTGCCGTTTCTCCCGCATACCCGAGCGCTCAAGATCATGCGCGCACAAATGGCCATTGGGCAACCGTTGCGCAAGCGCTTACACCAGGCATTGATCCGGCAGAAAATTCGTAACCAGGCTGAGGTGTTGCACCACCACGCTCACGACCGGGCGGCCGAATATCTGAGAGCTCTCGCCGAGCGAGTACGCTCCGGTGATCCGGATAACCTCGAAGCGGTTGCCGCTCAAGCCTATTTTCGCCAGTTGTACGGTGATCTGTTTACCCGGTCTCAGGATCGCTTCTATAACGGGGCAATGAACTACGGCTACCAGTACTGCGTGCGGCCATTGCCCGCAGTCTGGTCTGCCATGGCTTTTTGCCGGTGTTTGGGCTATTCCATAACAGTGAGCAGAACGCATTCAACCTAGCTGACGACCTGATCGAACCTTACCGCCCGGTTGTGGATGCCCAGATCCTTGGCGCCTATCCTGCCGAGCCATCAGCCGGGCTGAATCGGGACGACAAGGCCCGTCTTGTCGGCCTACTGCACCGGGATGTGGTCTTGACCGCGCACTGGAGTGACGAGGGTGCCTGTACGCTTCTGGTTGCAATCGATGCGACTGTTACTAGCTTGGGTCGTGCCTTATCAGGGCAAGGTGCCAGCCTGACGCTACCCTGTCTGAAGAGCACCCTCGCCAGAGTGAGTGCAAGCGATATCGAGGCCATGGTACGGGATGAGTGAGGAGGCTCGCCACTTTATGCGGCTCATCGTGTTCTTCGACCTTCCTGTCACGTCGCGAGCATACAAGCGGGCATATGTGCTGTTCCGCAGATTTTTTTCTCAAGGATGGCTACACGATGATCCAATGGTCGGTCTATGGCCGCGTAGTTAACGGCCAGGACGATGCCAATAAGCACATCAAGCGCCTGCAGGCCACCCTGCCCGAGGAAGGCTCGGTACGTTGCATGCAAATCACCGAGAAGCAATATGCAAGCATCCTGCTACTGATCGGTGAACGCAGTTTTCAGGAGAAACAGGTGAATGCCTCACAAATGCTGCTGTTCTGAGGCGAAAAAACCATCCTGAAAGAGTCCTGAAAGCCTTACAGCACTAGGGCTGGAGCGAAGGGTATTGTAGTTTTCCGGGGTGAGAAGGGGAACTACAACTGTCGATCATGGAATCCACCGACTGCTTGTATTGTAGTTTTCCGGGGTGAGAAGGGGAACTACAACTGATGGAGTATTACAGCGGCCGGATCACCAATTGTAGTTTTCCGGGGTGAGAAGGGGAACTACAACGACCGCGCCGATCCAGTAGCCAGCGGACAGATTGTAGTTTTCCGGGGTGAGAGGGGGAACCACAACATGCACATCAGACACCCTGGTGCCGCAGAGCCCTTCGACATTGAGCTCCATCATGCGTTAGGCAACGTTTTGCTTTCAACCGCCCAAGAAGACACCACGGAAGGTAAAAGCCAAGGCTGAGTGACACAAAGAATCGGCAAAGCTGAGGGAATGCAATCCGGGGTTTGGGGAGCAATGGAACCAGCGTTGGGGAGCAGCTTCTGCGTCCGCGATTCGTCTCAACGATTTTGCTCAACCCTTGGAAATCCTTGAGGCCGATACTGACTATCCCTATCTCACCAAGGGCCGTCCTGTCATTGAAAAACGCCGATCCCTCGGCGCGACAAGCATTTGCCTTTGTTTGGACCCATCAACTGACATTTTTAGATTCAATTGTCGTCCGAGAATAGGATCGCGTCCCTCAAGCAGGCAGTAATCATCGCAAGGTCAGGCTCGATCCAATCAAAGGTCGGGGCAGGAACCAATCGCTTGGGTACGCCGCGATCCGCAAGATGGCGGCAAGGCCAGAGCCTAGTCAACAAGATCAAGGAGGGCGAACCATTGATGACGCGATCCACCTTCCAGCAGTTGTAGCATCTTCTGTAGACTTCGGTTGCTCCATCCAACCGAATAGCTCACTCCGAAGTGTGCCGCCTGAACGGCGAGCCGAGGTGTCCAAGATTGGCCAAAAAAAAGTCAGGTGATCACGTCTTCATGTCGTACACCCACAGTCCAGTGATTGCGCAGTTCCAGCTGCTCATCAAGGACAAGGATGGAAAGTTTCCCTGGGCTCAGATGCTGGACCAGAGGGAAATGCGCTTCGTGTTCGACATGATGGCGTCGGTGGAGGCACGCAAAGACTTCACCATGACGCCTGCGCAAGCGCAATTCGGCTTGCGGATCCTCCACAAGCTGGATCTGTCCAGGAAGCACTGGACTGCGGACCAGAGTGCAGAAAGCAAAAAAGCGGCCTCTGCTTCGGAGAAGAAGAGTAAGGGGTTGTCGACGCGAGCGGACCTAGTAGCCCGCCGTCTGGCGAAAGACCGGCTGAAACGTGCGGGGGTAACTTGGACGAAATCGAGCCCCTCGGACGTCGAGCTCATAGAAATGCTCCGTACAATTGGCGCCCTCGAACAGACTGCATCACGAGCAAAGGCTAAGGGGGCACTCATTGCTTGGAGCCAGGCGCAGATGGCAGCAACTAAAAAAAACCAGTTGTGACCTGATGCCGACCTGCCGTATCCCACAGACGATGTGAGGTTGCTGACCTAGACGGCAGTAGATGCGCTGGAACGTGTTTATCGTCCGGGGTTCAAGTACAGCAAATCAGAGGTGATGCTGCTGAGTCTTTGTCAGCCTGGTGAGTAAACGGATGACTTGTTTGCGGTTTCGCAACCGGCGGAGTCGACCAAGGTCATGACGGTGTTGGACAAGATCAATGGTCGCTGAGGAAGGGGGACGCTGCGCGCGGCGAGTGTGCCGAGTAACCCGGATTGGAGGATGAGGCGGGAGATGATGAGTCAGAGTTTTACGACAAGACTTGATCAGCTTTGGACCGTTCAGTTCAGATAATGCCAAAGACCTCAGCGCAGTTGTCAATATTCTAGCTTGCTCCCTATTCAATTTTGCCGTTCTTTGCCCCGAAAAAATTGGAAACTGTATGTTTTATGCTCTCCTGTTCTCAAACCGATTGGAAAAGTAATCAGATAGGTTATTGAATTTCACATTTTTTTTTGCATTGGAAAATCCGAGTGCGCAGCTCTGAAGCGGATAAAGGGTGACCGCTAACTCAAACAGTTTCTACAATATCCGGCTCAAGCTTCATCGATCAGTTGAGCATGCCAAGTCATTAATCGGTTGGCATCGCGCAGTGTTTCAGCCAATACCCGATGTACCTCATAATGTGGTTGATTCGGATTCAGTCCATCTGCCCATTCCTCAAGCTGATGGCACAAGCTTTCTAGGCTTAATGGAGTGCCCTTTTTTTGCTGTCGGGTCAGGATCGAGTTGTACAACTTACGGTATTCAGCTTTGAACTCCCGCGTCCAGCGTTGTTCCAAATTGAACAATGCATTTAGGTTCCTTACGCGTGCAGCATCGCTGGCGCGGGTAGTATTAAGTGCCACTCCAAAATCTGAGGTTTGGTGAGTAATTATTAGTGTGCCGCCAGGGTGGCGCAGATGCGGGTGAAACCAATCTTCGAAGGAGCCCTCCGTATGGACCTTTTTTTTTCCTTTGTTTGGTGATTGGTTGCATTCGCCACAGATGGGCACTAGGTTGTCGGCGCATACACTAAGCAATGGATAGTCTGCTTTAGGAATCCAGTGGTCGATCGACGTATTTCGCAACTCTCCGTTGCACATAACACATACTTCACGTGCGAATTCGTGCTTGTCGAGTTGATGATACTTAATGAAGTCCATGCGAAAGGTTTGGTAATTTAACGCTTTTGTTTTGTCGGCAGTTGGGTTTCCATCTGGTAGATAAGCCAACCCCTGATTTAATCCCTTGAGATAAAATGCCTCCATCAAGTCCTTGAGATTATCCCAGTGGGTTTTTGCAGCTTTATTCTTGATAAAAGGTGAATCCACGGGTATCTGCTTGCCCGTGGGCGTCAAATCAAAGTAAACGCCCACATTTGTTGTTGCGTTGACCCATGCTTTCAAGCGTGCTTTTTGATTTGCAGATAATGCCGCTAGATACTTTGCACGCTGTAGATGGGTTTTTCCGTTGTGCTTGCCGCTCAGAAAACTCCATAGCCATGCCGCTTCTTGTGGTGTTTTCATCAGCGTCTTGATTTCTGCTTCAGTTATCTTTTCTGCTGAACGACCGGGTTCGCAGAGCCAAAGGGCAAAGCGTTGAATCATCTTCTGAGTCGCGTTCAAAGCCGCAGCAGACTCGATTTTTTTTATGGGTCTAAGCATTGCTATCGCCGGTGTCTGGTATTTTTTGCTCTATGACGGCTAGCAACTCAGCCTTCAATTTAGGGGAGTCAAGATTCATGATTACTCGCTTAAGCGCAATCCGCTCGTTATCCTCTTGCAGTTGCTTAAGCCATGTTTGAAGTTCGCTACGATAGAATCCGGTGCCTAAGCGTGAGATCACCATTCTAAGGTCGGCAATGTTCTTCTCGGTTGGTGCTTGCTGCTGGCGTATATAGTCAATGAACGCTTCAATCCGACGCTGGGCGCGTATGCCAATACTATCGTCAGTTTCAAAAAGACTCATCATCAGCGCACTGGGATCTGTACCGAAGGTACGACTTGCTACCTGGTAAGCAGACGATGTGCTATCGAGTGCTTTCTTGATGTGAATAATCTCTTCATCGAACACATCGGACAAGACTATGGCCGAGTGGCTAGCAATTAGCACGCTGCTCGCATCCTTGCCCATGGCCTGCTCGATGATACTGACGATTTCGCGTTTCCAAGCATCATTGAAATGTGTCTCTGGCTCATCTAATAACAACAACGCGTCTTGCTGCCCAGAAAGCAAATGGAACAGTGCCCAGCGCCGTAGCACCATTTGTTCGCCGTCTGACAAGTCGGCGTAACTCATGACCCCTATGTCGGCCTGCTCAACATTTTCAGGTTTTTCGTTGCGGCGGATTGACATCTCGATACCGTCAATCAACCCCAGCGCCAACCAACGTGATAGCTCATTGAAGCGACTAAAAGCGCTCTGATTTTGTTCGCCGAGCAATAGGGTCAGCGCTTCATCTTGAGAAGTTAAAGTGGCCAAACGCTTATCGTGATATTCGGTGTTTAGTGGTAGTGGCGCACCTACATCGAAATGCAAAACCCGCAAACGTTCACTCGGATGAGGTTGGCTAATGACCTCGCCTGCGGCTAACAACGCATCGTGAATTTTGTTCCGCATGGCACGGGGTGCGGCAAGTGCATGATCGAGGTTCAGACGCAGCCGAACACTGACTAATTTTTGCCAAACAGTTTTTTTGAACAGGTTGGCCAATTCAACTGGGACGCTGCCCTGCTCACGCTCTGTCTGTAAACCTTGCAGCGCTACCGCGAGCAAGGCTGCATCAGGACGACTACCGCTCATCAGTATCGGCCGATTGAGCAAGTCACTAGCGTCGACATAGGTGTGAGGCAGAGTAGCGCCTGGATTTTCCGGTTTTTCGACACTGTCCAGAGCGTCTTCATCTTGTCCGGTCCATCCCACCGGCCGCTCCAGTTCGAATGGAAAGTCTTCATCTTTCGGGAAACGAAAGTCTTGACCGGCAAGATCAAGGGGGGGGCGCCAGACTTCATTCCAAGCGTCCCATGAGCCTGAGGTATATGCCAGAATCTTGGGAAGCAGATCGGTAACCGTTTGCGGATAATTTCCTGGCGCAACCCTGGCGATGAAGTCTTCGCTGGTTTGTAGCGCGGCGATAGCAACATCAAAACCATCCGCATCTACATTTTTCTCAAACACAATTCTCTCGGCCTGCCAAAGGCTGGCTTCGGAGCGAATTCCCGGGTTGTTGAAAATCACTGTGCGGGGGTTGTCGGCTGTTCCCAACTCATAGATCAGGGTGAAGGGAAATCCTGGCAAGCGCCCATCGGCCAGCGAGACAAAAACCGAGGCTAAGGCCCGAAGCAAATGGCTTTTTCCGCTACCATTGAGTCCCACCACAAAGTGAATAGCGCATGGGTCCGGTGAACCTTCAGCAATAGCATTCCAGATCATATCGCTGGCGAAACATACTTTAAGGTTGCTGAGGGGAGCGTATAGCTTCAGATTTAAATAACGAAGGCGCACTTATATTCCTCAGTCCGAGTCGGAAATTTTCTTACGAAGTTCCTGTGCATCGTCGCTGGCGCTGTCTTCCGCAGCACGGCCCAGCTCAGTTACTCGATAGCGCCTGAATGCGCTAATAAACGTACCTTGTGCTCCGGGAATACTCATGTGTTGTATCAATCCCAGTGCCGCTAGTTGCTGTAAAGAACGTTGCAAGGACGCAGGAGTGACACTAAAACCGGCTTGCAAGGTTAAACAAAATGCAGCAACAGTGTCTGGGTCGTCGATGAGGAGTGGATGACGTTGATCGCACAGCTGCTCCCAGACGCGAATCTGAACTGTTGAGAGTTGCGAAGTAACGCTGTATCGCGCTGTACGGAGTGTCGGCGCGTAGTTTTCCTGCAGCGTGGTTTCGGTTGTGGGTAGAAGCTCGTGCACGGAGGCCACAAATCCTGACAGATTGGCGTGCGCCTCACGCCACTGCTTAGACAGCTGACCGGTGAAGCCCTCTCTGAGTAAGGCCTTTTTTAGTAACTTGGCCAACTCCAGCGCCTCGCGCAGACGGGGAGTGGGAATTTCGTCCAGTAATCTGACGATCTCGTGTTGCCTTGAGATTGAAGGCAGAGGTAGTTCGATGCGATGAAATAGCGCACGAGACACAAGCGAATGGTTGCGAGGTGAGACAATGCTTCGGAGTTGATCGCGTAACCACGGCAACCGCATGAAATGTGCAAGGTACTCGGGTACCAAGCGTTCGGTCGGACGCAGCACATGCATTGCTGCATGCGCGTAGTGTCCCGTGGTGTAATCCTCCGGGATCACGAAGGCCAAGCTGCGTGAAGCCCTGTTTGGGTTAAAGGCAAACAGGACATCTCTAACCCACACCTCGCGTGAGTCTTTGGGCAGATCTTTGAACTGGAGAGATACGGGAGTGACCTTAGGCGTTAGGTTGTCGGCGCCGGAGTCAGAGTCAGAGTAAAAAAAGACCTCGGGATGTGTGGCACTCTTTCTTGGTCGGCGTTTGCCAAGATCAATACTGCAAAGATTAGATAGAGGGAATTTTTGCAAGAGGCGCGCTTCCTGCCCTGAAAGTAAAAGCTCTTGAGCCAGTACATCCGAAAGGTGACGCGCACGAGTAAGTGCTGCCGTGTAGGGGGTTAGTGAGGCCTTTTTGAAAAACTCTATCAGGGCGTCTTGCTCTTGAAGCGGTGGTAGCGGTAGCCTCAAGTTTCGAAAAAACTGCGTAGGAATCATCAGTTGATGTCCTGTGCCCCGATTCATGGCTTGTGCCGCTTTCTGAAACTCCTCTTGCTGCACAAAGTGCAGCAGGTACCCGGCTCTCAATTTGGGGCCTGCCCGCAACACCTGAAAGTAGGGTGCAACACCTGTCTCGGTGGGCATATGCTCTACTAGAACACTCTCCATGCCATCGCGACCACGAGTGGCAATAAGCACATCGCCGCTGCGGAACACCCCAACCCCCCCTTTTCTATTTGTTTCGCCGTAGGGGCGGACAGTGTAATTCGTGATCCGACCATTTTGGGCGTCAAAGTCAGCGCGAGTGAAGACACTAACTGCAGTTTCGAACAATGGTCGATCCGCTGTAGTGGGCCTTGGATTGACCTCACAGACTTCAAGTAAATTAACCTCCCGCCACGAGGATGGGAGGTTCATTGGGTGGAGCCAATCTGCGCGCGCAGTTCACGCAGGCTATCAAGAATGTTGCGCTCGATAAATTCTAGTTCGTCAATTAGTTGCAAAACGGAATCAATTCCGAGAGATTTTGGCTGCTCAAGCGGCTTGTAACGGCTTGGCTCAAGACTCCAATCCTGGGCCTCAATGCAGTCGTTTTTTAGCAGGGTTTTGTTGAGTTTACCTAATACGTAGAGTCGGGATCCCATCTGCGCAGTGTATTCGGGGCGAACTTGCCCTAACTCGTTGTGTGAACTTTGAAACGAGCCATCAACGCTGAGTGAGTCGGGATTCTCTAGCCAGGTTCGGACAGGGGCTTGCCACTGTTTTGTCTGAGTGGCACTGCGGTGTTCTGCGCCAACCGCATTAAAAAACTTAGTGTGCGAGTCGGGACTTCGGTGAGCCTGAAAATACTGGTCTTCGTAGGACTTCCAGAAATCCAGATCAATTTTTCGGTGCTTAAAGTGGACAAAGGCGTCGAACAGGTCATTGTCTATTTTTGCCGGATCAACGTTACGCGGATCAACCGATAGTCCATCATCGTTAACGTCGTAAAACCACACGGCGCGGGTCTTGGGTTCGTCGCTGGGGCGAATTGGTGCGAAGGGCAATGCTGAGGGTTTGCGGACCACCAATAGCGCAGCACTTATACCGGTAAAGGGGGCAAACATTTTGCCGGGCAGAAGAATTACTGCTTCAACCTGGTGCTGAAACAGCAGTTCCCGACGAACACTGACATGGGATTCATCATTAGCGGACAAAACACTTTGCGGGATTATCAGTGCCGCGCGCCCCCCAGGCTTAAGCAGCTCCAGTACTCGCCAGATAAAGAGTAATTCGACTCGGTCGGTGTTCTTGTTGTGTGAGTTGGGCTCACTTGGGCTCTGCGTATTTTGAGTTTCGATGCGTCCGCCGAACGGCAAATCTGCCAAGACCACGTCGTACTGTTTCTTCAGCAACTCTCCAGTAACACCTTCTGGTATTTGACCGGCCAAACTATTGCCTTGCACGCACGCTGGTGTCTTAACCCCTTGCAGCAGCAAGTTAACCCAGCCAATGCGCGTCTGGGAGTTATCGATATCGATACCCACCAGGGAGTCTCTATTCCCTGCAAGTGCGTTACCACCCAGTGTTTTGCTGTCGCGCATGTATTGCAGTGCGCTGACCAGTAAGGTGCCAGTGCCAACTGCTGGGTCAACGATGTTTTCACCAGACTCTGGCTCCAGTAGCGAAACCATGAATCGGGCAATGTGAGGCGCCGTGGTGATTTGGCCTATCTTGCTGTTCTCTGAAGCTTGAGTGAGCAAATGCTCAAACACCTCGCCTGATGAGTGGGTGTCGTTATTATCCAGCCCCGGGTGAGGGAACAATGCATCAATGCTGCGAACGAGTCGATGTAGGGCATCGTTTTTTGATGTGTCCAGTTGAAAGTATGCATCGCTCATCAGGTCATTGAGGTTTAGTACCTGGAGAAGGCGTTCGTCCTGTTTCAGGCGCTGCTCAAGGTTTCGTAGCCATGGAAAAACCGTCTCGGCTAGGTGGTGGCCGATATCTTTTTGCAAAAACAAGTCTTCCCACAGCGATTTCGACTCGCGCTCAGAAGCTGGCTTACTTGGTAGTTGCATCCGAAAAATTGGTGCAATGCCGGCGGTAATACGTTCAGCGTCAACTTCATGCAAATGCTTGAGGAAAATCAGGCAGGAAATTTGCTCTAGCGCTACATACGGTGATGGTGCTAGGCCAGATGAGGAAACTATATCCCAGAGGGCTGCCACTTCTTTTTTAATATCAGGCGAGAGCATCGTAGTCCTTTGCGATAGAGAGGTGGGCGGTTCGTGTGGTGTTAGCTCTAGCTGGGGCCAATTTTGTAGCACAACGGATAGGTTGCGAGTTTTTTACGTCAGCCTGAACCTCACATTCCTAGATTTATTGGTTTCGACTATGCTGGTTGATCAACAAATGTTGATCGGAAACCTCAGCTTTGGCATCAACACCTGAGCGACCTGATCGCGATTTTGCTCGCAAATCCAGCTGTCGTCGACACCGACGAACGACTGTTATGCTGATCTGATGTGTACTCAAACCTGAAAGTACTCGGACGTCGGATTTGTAACTAAGTGCAGCGGTGCGCGGGTAAGGCGGTCGGGGCAGCGGGTGTTCACACGAAAGCGCTGGCAATGCTCGCGTATCACGCCACAAAACGGTGGGCGGCAATGGACGCGCTTGAACATGTATATCGTCCTGGATTCAAGTACAGCAACGCAGGGGTGATGCAGTTCAACTTTTATCAGTCTGGTGAATACACGGATGATTTGTTCACGGTGTTGGACAAGATCAATGGGCGCTGGGGAAGGGGGACGCTGCGTGCGGCGAGTGTGCCGAGCAATCCGAATTGGGGGATGAGGCGAGAGATGATGAGTCAGAGCTTCACCACGAGACTCGATCAACTTTGGACGGTTGAGTGCCGATGAATTTTTGAAGGGGAAGGCAAGACAAAGCTATCCACAAAATGAGTGAGTATATCTGTGGATAGTCCTTCTAGAAGCAGAGAGAGCAGGCCTTGCCATGTGTTGATTACTAATTGAGCAGTCTCCTGGAAAGCAGCAAGTCTTAGCGAATAGCTGAATGGGATTGCGAACGGACCTTCAAAAATACAGTGTCGACAGTATTGGGGGGACTGCCGAATCTAGGTGCTTCCTTCTCTCAACGCTACCCGTCCCTCGATTAGCGAGGTGCTTTTGGATGGAAGAGTTGGAGCTAAACTAATCTGCCAGTGCGCGGCCAATTCAGCTGTGAAATCATCCCCTAGTACCTGCTCAAGGCAAGCCATAAGGTCCTCCTGGCGTGGTTGAGCGAATACCATGCGGTACAGTGCTAAATCTTTGCATAGCCTTTGATAGCGGGCCTGGTCTTTGCTCATGGGCATGCACATGACCCGACGTTCAACCTTGGCTCCGCCTTCTATCTCGTAAATCCAGTACGGGACGATGTCACTAATGCCAGCGTTCTTGTTTTTGACAGCTAGGGCAAAAAGTGATTCCCATAGGGGCTCAGTCATCTCATCAAAGTTCAGCTGTGAGCGATGCGCACGAGCGACGTTTTTTCTGACTGCATATCCCTTGTAGCGATGCACTCGACCTTCTCGTTGTTCCATATCAACGGGGTTGGAGGGGAGATTCCAATGGACAATGGTGTGACACCATGGGTGGAAATCGAGCCCTTCCTGTCCAACGGACGTCGACGCCAAATAGAACGGCCAAAAAGGAGAGTTGAAGGCGGCTTGGACCGACTCCTTACGCGCGACGGCACCCACATCCTCGGTTTGTGCCCCAAAGCGCAACGCAAAATGACTACGTAGTCTTTGAGGTAGAGGTGAAATTTGAAGCCGCCCATTTTTCGTTTCGATCAGGTCGGGGTGGAGTGTGGAGGTACGCAAAGTCATCGCCTCAAACATTGCTTCGGCGATCGGACCATGAACAGGTGTGTCTGTTTTGAAGCCAACGCATTTTGCTTCAAGCAGAACATGGCAATATTCATCCAGCAGCGATAGAAGGTTTCCGTCAATGCAGTACTGCAGGGATAATTTCCAATAGCTGTCCTCATCCTCAAGTGAGCTCAATAGGGCAACCGTTCGAGGAGAATTGAATTGCCTGCGAAGGCCCTCCGCGATTAAGGCAGCAGAGCCCAGAAATTCAGTATCAATGCTGTCTGATGTCTTGCGTCGCACCCCTATCAGTGACCGCAGTGCGCACACACCCGGCGCGGCCAATGCCATGTCCGCCAACACACCAAACAGATCCTCAGGTACTTTTCCTAAGTCGGTGATTTTGTCGTCCCAAGCTTCAAGCCACTGATCCACATGAGACTGGAAGCCGCTGAAGCCTTCATCTGTATCGTCGCTCTCACGCGTTCTGGCCTGTCTCCACTGATATTCACACCAGCTTCTTGTCGTGGGATTCATCGTTCTTTCTAAGCGAGCAAGAGCTACCCAGTACCAGCGTCGGTCTGGCTGCCCATCAGTGATACTTCTAGAAATCAGGGGCTCCATTTTTCCCGCAATCAATTCGACACATCGTTCTCGAAGGTGCTCGTAGCCGTTGGTGCCTTCAAAGCTTTCGGCCAAACCCAATGGATTTAGAAGCTCTACAAGGGATAACGATGGGAACACCAACATCAACGTAGTCATCCCACTTGGTTTTTCATCTCTCCCACGGGAAAACTTCAGGTGAGGGGTGAATTTCTTCGGCATCGTTGAGTACTTTGCTTGACGAGATGATGCTTTCACTAAAAGGCGTTCGACCTCATAAGAGATTAATGAAGCAATAGCATCTGGTACGACGTTCCAAGCCGAAAAAATGAGCTGTTTGCTGGCGGACTCTACGTCGCTGAAGACCCCGGTAGGTTTCCAATAGGGAAGTGATGGAGGCATCCATAACAATCGCCAAAGGCCTTGGGATTCAATTTCCTGCATCAGCAGTCGCACCCTGGCGTTTCTGGTGTCGACAGGAAGGTATTTTTCGATAGCATTTGAGTTAAGCAATGTTCCAGGTGATGCCTGAAAAAGATCGGCAACAACAGAGACATTTTTGGCCTGGTCTGATCTCAATGCTCGCTTAAAATTGTACTCGTGCATGAAATTGGCGAGATAAGGTGCTGATTTCCAGTGCTCGACAATATCGGGTTGATCAAGCCGACGGGCGACTGCGTCAATAGTTCGTAGGTCAAATAGATCGTTTGAGGTAAGCGCCGGTACCATTTGGGTTGGTTGGACCATGGCGTCCTGCTTTTTGGTTAAACCGACGCGTTCGGTGCGACACATCACAGATTGAAGGGCTGACTCGATTCGCGCTTTTAGACGCGTCACCGGTGCGAAGTCCTCGGTGGATCTGGCGCTGAGCAGTGCCGATCTGAAAGCCCCTAAATCAGCTTTCAGATGTTCCATCTTCCTATCGTCTTCCATCAGGAAGCCAACAGTCTTGAGAAAGTCTTCGTAGTGGTCCTCTTCATCTAGGGCCGAAGAGTACATCTTGTAAGGCGTAGCCGAGAGCAAAAGCACCTTGCCGACCGAGCTATTGAACATCGCTTGGGCGAGTTCTGCCGCGGGATTGTCGTCCGCAGGGGCAAGCAGATCATTAAACCTTTGAAACTCGTCGAGGATGATCAAGTTGGGGTTGAGTGCGGAGAGGCATGACTTGGCTAGGCTCCGCCTCAACTCACCAATCAAGCGGAGGCAGTTTTGACGGGTCTCAGAGGAAATCTTTCGGCGACGATCACTGTACGACTGCGCCGTCTCAATCAGCAATGCATGAAGTGAGTTGTCAGCAATGACCGCGGAACAAAACGTCGTTGCTATAGCCGAGTCATACTCTATCTTGCTGTCTGCATCAGCAAACCAGCTTTCCCTTGCCTGGCCTTGCATTGCATTTTTAAGCCCTCTGCGGCTCAGCCCCGGAAGGTTGGCTAGCATCTGATAAATCAGTCGACGCTCGTCTTTTCTGCCCGGTCGATTTCCTTGGTTGAACGTGGTTCCGGGCGTGAAACTGATGAAGTTGATTGTATGCTCTCGTAGACGATGAACTTCTAGCGGCAGTAGTGTGAGTCTTGTTGCTCTCGCAAAAGATGGTTGGCCTGGCAGCATGAGGCGCGCCACGTTTTGGGCCGCGATGTCGGCGTTGGAGCAGACGTAGATGATGTCAATCCGCTCAGATTGCATTTGGAGCCTTTCCACGACACGTGCAATGAGGCCTTTGGCAACCAGCGTTTTACCAAGGCCGACCTCATCCGCCACAAGGAAACGCCGAGTGGGGTGCGGTGAGTCGAAAAGGTGATGAAAAGCGTAGTTAACGGTCGTTCGTTGAAAGTCTTTGAGCTGAGCAAGGACTAGATCTGATGAGAACAAAGTCATGCTTTACGCTTCCTTTTTTGCGCCAAGGCTTGCTCAAACGGTTTCCAGAGTGCTTCGAAGTCATTGGGTATCGCTGACTCAACATCCATGGATAAGTCCCTGCGCAGGCGTCGCATGAGCTCAGCGATAAAAGTGAGCCTTTCTGGCTCGCGAGCGAATGCCCTGGCCAGCATTTCAAAAAGGGGGGCATTGCCGGCTGTTGGAGAAATTTGCCATTGGGAGCCACCTTCACCATCGTACGTCCGCGAACCTGGGTCCCAATCACCGAGCAGTAGAAGTAGGTATCGAATGAAGGCACCAGGTTTCTTTAGCGCTGCCCGAAGCACTTCTATGTCTCGGTTAGGAGGGGCGTTGTGCATCACCAGATTCAAAGCAAAGCTTTGCTGCTGACCGTCAAGCTTAAGGTTGAAGGCCAGAAACGATGTCAAATCATCAAGTGAAAAATTCCCAAGTCTCATCGCTGGAAGGCGTTCTGACGATGATAGCGATATCGCTCTTGCTTGAGTGATTGATATTGGCCAGCAACTCACCTCGACCTGTCCAAAGTCAATTTTCTCGGCCCCAGCCAGCCACAAGACCCAATCATCCTCCTGTTGAGTGCAGGTCAGATGCAACTCCGCACTGCTGATAAGTTGACGCAGCTTGTCCAGGTAGGCGCGAGTCTGTTCAGCTTCATCAGATTCAACAACGGGTGAGCGCTGATAGCGGGAGATGATGTCGCCAATGCCCACATCAGAAGTCCAGTTCGAGGGGACTCCGACTTTGCTGTGACGTCCAATCAGTTCCGCCATGAACTCGACGTTCTGGCCGGCTAGCAGGGCCGCAGAGGTTGCGTTAGCGGATCCTAGAAACAGATGCGTATTCCACGCTTTCCTGCCAACGAACAATTTCGCATGTAACCCTTGTTGCCGACCTGGGAGCTCGTCAGTATCTTCAGGCGAGTCCACTTGGTCGTTTAGCACCCAGTCCTCACCAAAGTAAGCTGAGTTTTTTTCGGGTAGTCGATCAAGCTCCTCGGGCCTGGAAATCAAAAAGGTAGTGGAGTAAGTGCTATCTGTTAGGGCCTCAATCGCCTGAGAGGTGATGAAAGGCGAAATTACTCCCAGCTCATCCCACTGCTCATTTGTGGCTGGGCGTGGAATCCACTTCGCAGGTTTCTTACCCAATCCTAATACGTGAAAATTTAGCCTTTCAAAAGCATCTGGTAACTCCCATTCTGCGTGGAGGGCATCGTTTGCGAGGCTCTGTAAATTGTCAGTTCGGGTGGTAGGTACCTTCCGAATGGAGAGCTCGCTCAGGCTAGTAATGAAGCTAACCAAAGGTTTGTTCTGGCTGTTTCGCTTCTTGCTGACATGCCCATCCAATTTTAATGAGAGGTCCCATGATGCATCGTCCGTTAGATTTCGAGACAACACCAAAAGCCGCAGTACGGCCGGCCTGCCAATCACATTGGATGTGAACTTCAACAGCCAAACCTTTGGATGGAAAGCTCCCCCGTGGGGCGCTCTAGCCTCATAGACCATGTCTTCCAGTAATACGAATAATGGGCTGACAATTCGCGGTGGCTGGAGCCGTCCGGGTTGGCAAAAAACCGTAAGTTTCGACGCGGTCCTACGCATTCCTTCAAGCGTCGCAAGCGGATCGATGTCTGCAATAGGAGTTTTTGGATTTGCGAGCCAGCAAAGATTGAGAGGTACGCTAAGCAACGTCACCAGATCTAGGGAGAATGTCGTGACTATGCCGGTCTCAAAAGTGTGATCCGGAGGAGGGGTCAACGCATCGACTAACATGCTGCGTTGGTCTTGGTTTATCATTTGCGCTTCATCCCCTCACGCCATTCTCCCAGCATGCTTTGTGCAATCGACCATCGAAAATTTAGCCGATTCAGGCCAGCCTCGCCGCCCCAAGACGCACGCGCAGCTTTGTTGCTGAATCTGGAGCGTCCGCCCTTTAGTTCACGCTCTCGTCGTTCGATGAGGTCAAGTGCGGGCCTATAGCTCCCAAATCCACTTCGTTTTTCCATGACCAAAGCAAACCAGCGTGTCACAAAATCTTGAGTCCTGATGGGTACCATGTAGCCATTTTCACCTACAGAAATCCAAAACTCAGCGAGACTCCATCCCTCAAGGAGGTGTACCTCTGAATTCTCCCATTCGATCAGTGCATCGCCATGCTTTTTGATCAGGTCTTCCCGTTGTTCCAGTCTTGCTAGTTGGAGATTGTAAAGACGCGCAGCGCCTTGGATCAGTGCGTCAAATCGGCGGCAATGTTTGAGCAGCGTTTTGTATCGATCTGGAAAATCAGCGAATTTTGGGTGTTCCCAAATGGCGTTCACCTCCTTGAAGTTGTCTTGAGGTGAGCTGTTCACGGCCAGCCAAGTCAACAGTGAATCGGAGTGTGATCGACTCCAGCGATCAAGTAGAAACTCTGATTCCAATCGTGTGAGTGCTAACTGCGCATTTTCAGGGAAACCTTTAGGCGTGAGTTTTTTTAACTCTGGATGCCAGAGCCCTTGCTGTTCCCCTGATTCATACTCAATTTCAATACGCTTGGATCGCACGGTCTTAGTCGTCTTCAACCGCTCGGCTATAGCAAAGTGTTGCTGCTGGCTACCTGAATGAGTCCGAAAGCCCCAGTTGCCCAGCGCGGCCCAATACACAGAGCTAGGAAGGCGCTTAAGTTCGCTCCGGGATCTACGACCTGTAATACCCCAAGCGTCCGAAGGCTCATTCTTGTCGAGGTAAGTCATTAGGCGAATTTCGGCCTCTCGGCCAGCAGCGGGGAAGCGAGACGCGGTCGTTCCTTTGGCTTCGATCTCGATGTAAAGCCAAGGAATGAAAAAGAAATAGCGGAGCCGCGTGTGAATCGTTGAGGTCCCTGGGAAAAGTTGATCCGAGATAGCGTCACGCACACTGCCGATGCCGAGCTCATCTCTTGACTCAGGAGCTTTGAAAAAACTCAGCAAACGAAGACTTCGGTCGCGGGCTGCACCGTCATGGTCAAGCCAGGTAATCGAGGATCCCATCTGTTTGCGCTCCTTTGTTTTCACATCGCGGCACCGAGTGTTGGTGGAGACGCGTGGGAAGTCCATCAAAAAAATGCCTGATGAGTGATCGTTCGCTAATGTGATTAAACGCTACCAAAACCGTTCTATCAAAACAGCCCAGGTCATCGAAGAACTGATCGAAATGGCCAAAAAATTTGCCGCTGCGAGCCAGCGTGGCGATGCGCTGGGGTTTAATGATGACGAGCTGGCGTTTTACGATGCCTTGGCCAACAACGAGGCTTCGGTGCTGGAACTGGGTGACGAGATCCTGGCCAAAATTGCCCACGAATTGACTGCTAGCCTGCGAGCCAACGTCAGTGTCGATTGGAGCCGCCGTGAAAGCGTGAGGGCGCAAACTGCGCATCCTGGTGCGGCGAATTCTGCGTAAGTACAAGTATCCTCCGGATCAAGCAGAGGAAGCGGCTCAATTGATACTCAATCAAACAGAGACGCTCTGTGAAGCGTGGCTATCAGCGGCGTAAGCTCTGCGAGCTTGTCAGCGAGGCAGATTTACGCGACATGAACAGATCATAGCCAATGAATATAGTGATCATGGTTAGCGGCATACACGGAAAGGCTATGGCAAAAACTCCTCTGGGTAAGCTTTCAAAAAAACGTGGCCGGCCTCGGTTAGAGACGCTATTCGCTAGGTATCAAATACAGATCTCAAGCTGGGATTTTAGCTGGTCGTTCTACCTATCCAAACCTACAGACCGGTGGCAAGGGAGGAGCCACTTTAAGGAGATGGCTACCTTAACCTTGAAGGGGCGTGTTATTGACCCAGAGGAATTCCAATATCCAGAAACGCTTCTGCGCTTAGTAGCGGATCCATGGCTGGATACCCTGGTGGAGCAACCAGCTGCCATTGGCTCGCTTCACATCAATGACAAACAGTTGACGGGCTATGTGTGTATTCCCAGCGATCAGATGCCCATGCTGGTGAGCGCAGCAAATCGATTGTTATTTATCGAGCTCAATGGAACACCGTTGCGGTATCGCAAAGCTCTAATCAGAGATATCCATTTAAGTTCGGTCCCTGAATAACACAATCACCCCGAAACTGCTCCACCTATCCAGGCCGATTCCATCGCTGCGGCGATCGTGGAACTGCGTGGTACGGGTCCCTATCCGCACCTCTTTACTTGAAGGCCACGCCCAATGACCGTATTCGAGCGATTCTGTTGAAAAAGTTGGTATGCCCAAACGGCCTAATCATTGACTGGTGAGAACGCCTGTTTTGCACGCTGCTACGTGAAATCCGAGTCCGGAAGCTTCTGCCAATAGTAAAGATTTCAATCTCGGACGCGTACTTTTCCGATGCGCAAACCATGGCCGACTTTTTCAACAGAATCGACCCTTAGCTGACGGCGGCGTGAGGCAGAAATCGACCCCAAGCTGCCTTTCACGAAAAGCAGCTAACGACCGCCCCATAGCGGTCATTGAGTGCAGGTCTGCTAAACCTTGATGTAGGCGTGGCCGAGCGGTTCCTGTACGTTACGAGTGCTATAGAGACTTGAAACAATCAGCAGATCTGAGTCCTAATCGTGCAAATTTCTGTATGCAATAAACTGAGGCGATGACTGAATATGGTAGGAACTGCAGGCGCGAAACCTGACAAAGTGTTGCGATTGGCGGCGATGAACCCTGGAAATATTAATATGGTTCGCGAGCTCACTGCCCCCGAAGCTGTCGCCTACTGTAAGGCTCATCAACACCTATTGAATCATGACGAAGCGACCTCTCTAATCGAGATCGTAAGAAGAAACCTTGCAGCCTTTGAGAATTGCGCAAGGGAACTATCAAAAAAACAACCAGGTCCCGGCGGACGTGGCGTGCTACAGCGGGAAGCGAAAATAGAAGTCAATCGCCATTTTCTGAACTTCTTAGCCGCCGTACGACAATTCCTAGATCACACTGAGACACGTCTAAAGAGAGAATATGCCAAAACTCCAGAAGTCTTTGGAGCATTTCGCAAGCATATAGAAGCTGCATTCGATGGCGTTTTCGCTTACCGCTTTATCTACAAACTTAGAAATTTCTCTTAACATTGTGGTGCGCCGGTGGGTGTTGTCGACTTTGAAACCACAGCAATAGGAACTAGCGGAATGACGATGCACGCACTGCATCTATTGTTCGATGCGGAGCAGCTACTGCGTGATGGTGGAGATATTTGGGGGCCGGTTAAGGCTGATCTAAAAAAACTAGGTACACGGTTCCCTGTGGACCCATTGCCTCGCAAGGTCACGACCGAGCTTGAATCAATTTGGGAGGCTGTGCGGCATGCTGAACGGCCACATCTAGAGGCAAGCGTTAAAATCATATTAACGACTATTAAGGACGTGCCCCCTCCTTATACGACACCAGCGGTCATCAGGCTATGGCATCGGAAGAACTCAACGATCTTAGAGCTCATCAATCCACCTGTCGAAACAATGTCCTGGCTTGGTGATAGCACTTTCAAAGAGATACTTTGAGCTAGGCATTGACTAGGTGCTGACGGCGGCACTATCAAGAGGTACTACCTTAACTTGGTGTGCATTTAGTGACTGCTTTCTAGAGACGCCAGAGCCCCGTTCGTTGGCCTGCTGTCACTTGTGACCGGCCGCTCTTGGCCGTTTTTTTGCCCTTCACGTACTGAGGAAGGCAGCCAACTGCCTAAGTAGATGCGGATGCGGAAGTGATCCGCCACGGCTAAGTGTGTTCCGGGACACACTTAAACGGCAGCGCATAACGGAGTTTCGTTAAATGTCCCCTCACAAAAAAACACTCGGGGGACTTTTTTGCGTCTGCTGGACACCAGCCCTCCGGAGGCTGGCCTACCATTGCCATAGTGAATGGTTTACGCGCACTTAGCCCTTGTCGTTCATTGCCAAAGGACTGCTTTTGAATGTCCGTGACCTACCTGCCGCTGGAGGCCTGGAACAAACACTGGAAACTCGACGGCGTACTGGTGCGCTGTCGATTGTGTGGGAGCGCCCAGGGCCTCACGGACGCCGGTGCTTTTAGTCATGCGCTCGGCTGTAAAGCGCGGAGCTTGAAAGCCCAATACCCTAGTCGGGAACTGGCTTCCATACTGCAGCAGAAAATCCAATCAGGGTTGTTTTGATGCGCGCAGGGATTCAAGACGGGCGTGATAGGACGGGTAGCTGAAAGTTTGAAAGGAAATGCGATAAGTGAGGATAAGGATAGCGAGGAAGACCAAAGCTTGGGTGAAAAGGTAAAAGCTGGCGAGCCGCTGATGGAACAGGCGGTGCAAGCATTACGCCACTACCACGAAGCGCAAGAGACTGAGCCTGCCGAAGAAGTGGAGAAGCTGCGCCTCGAAGCGGAAACATTCATGACGGCGGTGTCGGTGTGTCAGCTTCGGGTGTCCCGCTCAAAGCGGATTGCATAGTCGTATATGGTCACTCCAAAGGATGATCAGGGCCATGGCACCGCCGATGACCACGAACATCCCTGCAACGATGGTCACCGGGCACCAGAACAATTCCCAGGCCGTGAGCTTGCTGGGTTCGGCAGTTGTACCGCTGGATTCAGTCGCCGACAAGCTGGTTCCGGCACCGACAAGCCGCATGGTCTCGGCCCTCACCCTGACAATGTCAGCGTGAATCTTTTCGAGTTCCGCCTGGGTCAGCATGGTGTCCACCTCCGGGGTAAGCAGCGATCATAGCTTGCGTGATGGTGCAGTTGTGTTCCTTCGCGTAAGCCTCGATTCTGCGCCATTTTCTGGCCTTTCTCGATGGTTTTACCCGCTTCGCGTGTTCCCTGGTCCAGCACTCGCGCTTCGGTTTTCCGGTTCGGTTTTCTGTTCCTTGAGCCCTTCACGGCGTAACGGCCGTTTCTCAGTTCAGCCGCGTTCGGGTTGTTCTTCGGCTGGCGAAGCCAGCCGATAGGACGTCCGTGTCGATTGACCTGTTAGCGGGCAATCGGCAGTTCCCGCGCCTTGGCCTTGGCGGTCCGCCGGAGTTCCGAGAGCGTCTGATGGAATGCATGCCGCCTATTCTGATCAAGGTTGAGCGGGAGGGAAAGTGTGGAAATCATGTGTTCCTCCAACACCCAGGGCGCTGGGTGCGGGCACCAGGCGACGAAGGCGTTTTCTTCAAGCCACTCCGACAGCTTCATCTCCCCCGAACTGAATGTCATTCGGAATCCGCTCCCAACGCGGCGCAACTCGATTCCGAGTTCTTCAGCAAGAAGGCAGCCAAGAGTGAGTCGGAGCGTGGAGCCCTCCGCGTTGCCGCGGAAGTGGTACCGAACGCGATGAAGCAGGCTTTGCTTGGACGGGGGGTTTCCGTTGGCAGGAGGATGGCGAGGAGAAATGCCGGTGTAGAGGAGCGTGAGGTCCTGGTAGGTGTGGCACCCGCTCGTCGGAACTCCAGGCGGAATGCACCGGAAATACCAGGCATAGACGCCAGGCTCACTTGGCACGGGGCAAGGGCGGGTGAGCACTTCAGAGCGAGTCCACAAGCGACTCGGGTTCAGCAGTGAGGTAGCTTCTTGCACGCTAACGATTAAGCTAACCATCTTGACCTCCTGGGTCCTATCCGCGCCGAGATTGGCGCAATCCCAGTCCTTGGAACCCGCCTCAGCATGCGAGCTAGGGATTTACTCCCGAAGACGCGAGTATTGCTAAGCCAGAAAACAATAACGGCGGCTCGAGGAGCTTAACGATTACAGATCAATAGGCATCGAAATTGATGCCCAAGTCTGCGTAGATAAGCGTCAGATCATCGGTGGTGAAGGGCCACCTATCCTTGGTGGTATGGGGCTTGGCGCTCGCCGCCATGTAAACGAGTAACGTTGATGCCTGGCGGAATAGATGACTGTTTTCAGCATGCTGGGAGATCTGGGCAACGATATACGGTTTGCGCTCGATGAAATCACGTATCTTGGCTTCCAGATTGTCGCCAATCAGGTCGGAATAGGCTTCCAGGATCAATGTGTTTGATCGCTCCAGTTCTGCGGGCCTACCTAGGTACTCATGGTACAGGCGGCCGAGTATGTGGAGTGATTCGCGGAACGGTCGCTCCATCTCCGTCAGCTTTTCGACCACTCTATCGAAGCATTCGTCCGTGGCCTCGATCAACGCCATACTGCGTGCGACCACTCGCAAGATCGAGGGATCTGCTTTTACCGCCGCTGCCGGTTTGTAGATGCTGTCGTGTGTCAGCTCACTGTGGGCATGTTGAAGCAGGGTTCGTATCTGGATTTCGCAAGGAGTTCCTTCCGCTATCTCGATTCCATCGTGCTCGATGATTCTAGTGGCGCGAACCACGTAGTGAACAGACTGGTAGGTGAATTCGAGCGGGTTTTCCAGCCGCTCTTTTTCATAGTCCCTATCCTTCGAATAGGCAATGTCCTCCCATTCAGCCAGGATCCCCTCGATGAATTTGATGTCGTTGACCAAGAGTACGACGAACCGAACGCCTACTTTGTCCGTAATCTGAACATAAGGGTCGGTATAGGGCTTTCCGCGGTGGAAAGCCTTGTCGATTAAGGACTCGAGCTTCTTGAGCCTGGGTTCAGGCGGAATTTTGAGAAAGGTGGCGTGTTCGCTTTTTATCCGTTGATCAAGTGTCTCCACGATGTGCTTGGTGATGTAATTCCCCCAGGCAGCGTATTGGGACACTTCTTCAGCCCATCGAGTAGCGAACTCTTGCTCGTTCATTCTTGCAGCTGGATCGGTGATTTGATAATTATCTTCGTCCAGGGAGCGGCAGCGCCGTCTTCACCCTGGTCACCTAGGATTTGCTCGATGCTGATTTTTTCGGCGAACTGGTCGGCGGGGCCAGTCAGTTTGATCCCCTGTGAAAACACCACGCGCCGGAATTTGAGGCTTTTCTCTACATAGGCAAGGTCCTTGTTGATGGCCGTCAACGGGAAATTCTTTTCCGTCATGAACCCCTCGTAACCGTCTCGGATTTCGGGCTCCGGTAAGTACGTCTGTGAGAACTCAGCTACCTGAATGCTTGGCGATTGATCGACCTTCAGGTAAGTGATCAATGCGTTGAGCAGATCATTCTTGCGCTCGGGGGAGATATCGAGTCCCTTGATGAAGTCTTTGGTGTGGTCGTGAAACTCTTTCGTTCGCGTCGCACCGTTCTGAGGAAATTTCAATCCCAGGAAGCCGTCGTAAAAATAGTTAGCGGCCGATAGCTTGTTGGATGTGGACATGGTTTCATCGTAGATGAACGCTTTCCAGTTAGACGCCAGCGGCGTGTTCACGGGCGCGTCCTTGTCCAACTCAACAAAACACCCGATTTTATACAGACGTGTCTGCGGGGTGAGAATCAGGTCCTTCAGGAACTGAAGTGAAATGACGCCGGCCGCAGCCACACGGGTAAAACCATTGTGGGGCTCCGCTTTGAGCTTGCATACGAAGCGTTTTCCCGGCACCCCTGCGGTTCCGGTGAGCACCACAACGATACCGCCAGGCAGATCTTGTCGCGTCTGAGCGCCGGCGAGCTTCACCGCAACCTCTCGTGATGCCAGCGCAAAATCCTCGCCGGCATCAAGCAGCCGTTTGGCCAGATCAACACCACTGCCTTCACCATCAATTTGAAGATCCATCTCCATGCAGCGAGAGGATTGACCGAGTGCTTTGATGAGTCGATCCCGTAAAGCAGTCATCGCCTCGGCATCCAACAGGATTTTCTGCTCACCGAAAACGGGGTCGACAATCTCACGGTTCGGTCCGCGCTTGAAGACCTCATGAATCACAACTTGGGCAATATTGATGTTCTCGAACACGTCGCTCATCCCTGACATTATGCTGAAGCACTATTATTGTGCCATCACCACGAAGGCGTCCATTGATTTGGGGCCTAGCCGACAAGCTGAAGCCCGATCCCGTAATTGGCTGCCCCTGTGCTTCAGCTGGACTTCATAACGCGGTGCTGATCCATGGTGAGCATAGTGCAGCTTTAGGTGCGAGCCCAACGCCGTTGGCTTCGCGGACAAAGCTGACTAGCTGCAATGGTTCGCTGTCGGCATCCTCGGCCACGCAGAAATCCCAGCTCGACAGCTAGGCAAGATCTGCAAAGGTGGAAAAGTTTAGGGCAGAATTAGGGCAAATTCGGGGCCGCTATAGGCCGCAAGATGCCATGCGCGAAAGCAAAAATGCCCGTGTTTAGCGGCCTAGGGCGGTCCCAGTAGTCAACGGAAGGGGTTCGAATCCCTATCCATATTTCATTCCAGGCACACGTCAAGGACCGCATTCAACCCAGAGCGGACGGTCAGCATCGGCGGGGTTCGGTGGAATGAGTACTGTGTATGAACGCTAAATTTGGATGCCAGCGTAGCGGTTAAAATTTCAATGGCCCCGATGGCGTTGGCCACCGTCGCTTCTCTTCATGCATCTGTCCCGCAGGGACTACACTGCTGTATCTCATTTCTCAGTTGCCACTGAAAGGAAGCAATCGTGCTCGAAAGAATTGAATGGATTCGCGGTATCGGGCTACTTCACGATGTGGACGGCAAAGCGCTCAAGCTTTCCAAAACGCAGTTGATCTACGCGGACAATGGACGTGGAAAATCCACTCTAGCTAGCGTCTTGCGATCTGTTGCTGACGGGGATGCTTCAGCGCTTCTCGGCCGGAAGACAATCGATGGCTCGATTGCACCAGATGTATCTTTAGCATTCGGTAGTGGCCACAAGGTCATTTTAACCAAAGGCAAATGGTCAGAATCAAGGCCAGAGCTTCTTGTGTTTGACGCCGAGTTCATAGAAAAAAATGTGCATTCCGGGGGCGTCGTGTCGCCTGGCCAACGAAAGAACCTTTTGCAGTTTGCGTTGGGTGCATCCGCCGTAAAAGCGAGGGCCGGGGAAGAACAAGCTACCAAGGAATCATCGGAAGCCAACGCAGAACTCGCTCGGGTGACGGCTCAACTCGCTGGCTATCATCAGGGTATGCTCTTTCTAGCATTCCAGAAGCTAGTACCAACTACGGAGTCACTCGCACAACCACAGATTGATAATCTGAGAAAACGCGTACAGGTCGCACAAAATATAGACGCAGTGCTTAAGAGGCCCCTTCCAGAACGGATTCAAGAGCCATCTTTCGACTTGGATGCCCTGTTCAAGATTCTCAATCTTTCACTGAAAGACGTTGAGGAGGACGCAGAGCAGAAAGTCTCCGCACATATTGACCATATACGCAATCCCTCAATTGAGCGATGGATCAGTGAAGGTCAGGAATTCGACAATGGATCAGTCTGTCCTTACTGCAGCCAAACCACCACTGGTGTCGAGTTGGTACGCGCCTACCGAACTCATTTCAATAAGGAGTACGAGAAACTCAAAAGCAATGTGTCGATGCTTGAGCGAGGAGTCCAAACACGAACCGCCGAGGCTGTGATTGATAAGTTAGCGATGGCAACTGCCAACGCCTGTGCTTCCATCGCTTTATGGGCGGGAGAGGTTCAAATCGATTGTCCTACATTCGCCATAGAACAGGCCAAAATTGATATCGGCGCGGCGCGAGACAGTTTGCTCAGCCTGGTTCGCGCCAAATTGAACAAGCCACTAGAGCCAATCGGTAGCAACGATGAAAAAGCCAACGCTCAGCAGCAGTGGAATACTATGTTGAAGCACATTCGAGAGACTAATGCTCAGATCCAGCGGGCACGGTTACTGATCGATGAGTTCCGTGGAGGGTTGACGACGGAGAATATCGGCGCAATTAATCAAGAGGTACTGAAATTACAGCTGAGCGTGACGCGCGGCAAAAAAGAAGTAACTGACCTCTTGGCGTTACTCGCTGATGCAAAGAAAAAATCGCAAGAGGCTGAGTCCAAGAAGAAGGCCGCACGTGCCACTCTCAATGACCAGATGGTGACAACACTAACCGCTTTTCAGAAGACAATTAACCAGATTTTGAAAAAATTTGGGGCATCTTTCAGCATCGAAAAAATGGACGCCAATTTCCGAGGTGGCCTACGAAGTGAATACGGTCTATCGCTTCGTGGAATGTCTATTACACTCGACGGTACGCCAAAATTTGCTACTGCCTTAAGTGAAGGGGATAAGCGGACATTGGCGTTTGCATTCTTCATCGCCACGGTCAACTCAGATGCGGATTTGGCGAAAAAGCTTGTAGTTATCGATGATCCAATGTGCAGCCTAGACGCGAATCGTAAGTCCCAGACCAAAGAGATACTCCGCATCATCAGCACCCGTGCCGAACAGCTTATCGTGCTGGCGCATGACCCTTTCTTCGTCCGGGATCTGAAAGAGGCCTTCAGCCAAAAGGGCTTACCTGCCTTAGAGGTACTGCAACTGCAACACTCAATTGACGGCTATAGCCAGTTAGCGAAATTCAACGTGGAGCAGGAGTGTGAGTCATCCTTCTACAGGCACCACCGTTTGCTAATGGAGTTCTGCGCTGGGACTGCCCACGATAGCAGGATGGTAGCTAAAGCGATCCGTCCTTTTCTCGAAGGATACCTGCACAGACGATTCCCCGGGCTGGTGCCTAGGGACCTGATGTTTGGCGGGATACTTGCGCATATAGGGACTGTCCTCCCTACTGACCCCTTAAATTACGCCTCACCCCTTGTGGAGGAATTGAAGGACATCAACGGCTACGCTGGCCAATTTCATCACGATACCAACCCTGGGGTTTGCGAAACTCTACCGGTCACCACATCCGAACTTCTTACTTATAGTCAGAGAGCGCTGACTTTGGTTTATCGGGGAACTGTGTAATGCACCTTCGGCGTACGATCTGATCAGGCAAGCGAGTGGCCGCTTCTGGCCCAGAGTGTGTAAAAACGCATGCGCCGTTTTGAAGTCTGCATTGCTACGTAAATCTGCTGGTGCTTGTGTAATCAGCAGACCAGAAATTTGCCTAGGAGCGCGATTTATGTTCCAGCCCCGACTGTCAAACGTGTTCTAAAACGTTTTTACACAGCCTCGGCCTATTGCTGCCGGTCACCAAGGGCAGAAAGCGGCCAAAAGCAATGGGATGGACTCCTCCTCACTTCGGCATCTGAGTGCCAGACTGAAAGTGCGAACCACAGTCAATAGTGAGAAGGAGTCCACACATGAAGCTTATGCGCATTGGGGTCGACCTGGCCAAGAACGTGTTTCAGATCCATGGCGTGGATTGTCATGAAAAGCCGATCTGGCGGCAGCGGCTACCACGTGATCGCTGGCTTCAAACGGTGCTGGAAAAGGTCGAACCTGGTTGTGAGATCGGCATGGAAAGTTGTGGCGGTGCGCACCATTGGGCGCGGCAGCTACAGGCACACGGATTTCGAGTGAGGCTGATCGCGCCGCAGTTCGTCAAGCCGTACGTCAAAAGCAACAAAAACGATGCCAACGATGCCGAGGCAATCTGTGAGGCGATGAGCCGTCCCAGCATGCGCTTCGTCGCCGTCAAGACCATCGAGCAACAGGATATCCAAGCGACGCATCGCATCCGGGCCGGCTTAGTCGAACAACGGACGGCCAAAGCCAATCAGATTCGTGGGCTGGTCGCCGAGTACGGCCTCGTAGCGCCGAAGGAGTTACTGATGCTGCGTCGTGCAATACCGTGCTGGCTAGAAGATGCCGATAATGGTTTGACGGCACGCTTTCGTCGTCTGCTGGATGGTTTGTGGGACGACCTTCGTGCGCTGGATGGGCGTGTATGCAAGCTCGACGGCGAGATCACTGCGATCGCGACAAACGAGCCGTCCGCCGTTCGCC
>Ga0065714_10002411_pt1 | contig 34982 bp, 30 predicted proteins | sample MisRhiReplicate2_FD_59101 | JGI IMG/M metagenome (GOLD analysis project Ga0065714, IMG submission 59101) | Miscanthus rhizosphere microbial communities from Kellogg Biological Station, MSU, sample Rhizosphere Soil Replicate 2: eDNA_1 v2... | ecosystem: Host-associated > Plants > Roots >... | reverse complement strand
TGGGCAGTTCCTGATCCGTGACTTACCCAGCCTTTCTCTGTACCGCGACCATGATCAGGGCAAATCATAATGGTAGTATTGTCTTTATAGAACGGATCGGACTGAAGANTTGCCCATAGGTTTGCTATCATTTTATCCANATAATGACCGGCATCAAGGAAAGAATCATATTCGCCGGAATGCCCAAAATCATCCGGATCCACAAAGTCTATATAAACCAATTTAGGGTGATTGGCCGCGATATAGGTTTTGGCCATAGCATAAGTACTTAAATCGAAACGTACCGATTTACCGAAATAATCCGGCAACAGGTACTGCATTTCATTCGCCAATTTTTGCGCCTCTGTTAATTTAGCATCTTTTACATCTTCGTAAGGATTATACAAAGGCATTTTGTTTCTGTTGCGGTTCACAATTTGCGCCACCGCATCCCAACCTGCAAAAGTTACCACCTTATTTTGATACCCTTTTTGTTTATTGATAAACTCCAGCACGTTTTCGTTCGGATTATCCGGATAACTGTTCGAATTAATTGCCGGGTCATAGTAACCGCAAAGTGTTTCACTTCTTCCAGGATAGGAGAACCAGTATTTGTTTTTTACGTTCACATAATTTTTCAGGTCGCGGTTACCGTAAAGTTGTCCTTGTTTAGCAATGGTGTTCCAAAAAAACGGCATCAGTTTTTCTCTGCGTTCTTTTGGTGTTGCTGCCCAGTACTTTTTTACCAACCCCGCTGAGTCTTGCTTGCGGTATTGTTTAGGGAACAAAAGTAAAGAGTCGGCACCTTTAAAGATTTCTTGCCAACGATAACCGTCAATAGAGATAAGAATCACGTTTTTCGTTTTGCCTTTTTGAGCAAGGGAAGAGGTAATTGTGGTCATCAAAAGAAACGACAACAGGAGTAATTTCGATTTCATAATTTTTAGTATATATAAACTTTAAGATTTAATAACAATAATTTAACAATTTGACACTTGTAAGTTAAAAGCACATTACACATTCAACAAAGCACTATATCTAACAGAAATATTTAAAAACAAACGTACATTTTATCTTTGAAAAGTTTACAAATATTAAAAATAAACCACTACAAACAAGCGCTATAAACAATACATACTAATGTCATATTGAGTAACATACCAAACACTTTGCTATCCAAGCTGTAATTTTAATTTGTTTATAGAACTACATGAAGAGAAGATTCAGTGTTTTACCACTTGCCATTATAGCAATATTGCTTTTTGTTTTGAACTGGTACGTGCTTTCTGGCATCAGAACAATTAGCCCAAATTCGTTTACCACACCCCTTTTCTGGGGTTTCATTACCATTACCACCGCTGCACTCATCTACTCCATTATAAGAATGCGCGACAATGGAATGGATTTACTTTTTAAAGTAACCACCCACGTTTTCCTGATCCTATTTGTTACAGAAGTAATATTTTCTGCATTCCTGCTACTGGGCGACCTCTATCGATTGATCACCCAAGGCGAAAGAAACGTGCACTGGGTAGAGTTTGCCCTGCTGGTTGTTCTGCTGGTGATTGTCATTTTTATTTACGGCATTGTTAAAGGAAAATACGCCTACAGGGTTATTAAACACACCTTATATTTCGATGANCTGCCTTCCAATTTCGATGGCTTTACCATCACCCAAATCTCCGACGTNCATGCAGGAAGCTTTAAAAATTCTTTAGCAGTACAAAAAGGCATCAACNTGATCAAATCACAAAACTCCGATCTGTTTGTATTTACGGGTGATCTTGTAAACAATAAAGCCGAAGAAATCAAACCCTGGATAGACCATTTCAAACAAGTAAAAGCACCTTTCGGACAATTTTCTGTTCTAGGAAATCATGATTACGGAGATTATGTTCCCTGGAAAAATGAAGAAGAAAAGGCAAAAAACCTCCAACAGCTAAAAGAATACCACCAAGAGCTAGGCTACAAACTGCTACTTGATGAGGATGTAATACTCCACAAAGACGGACAAAAAATTGTGCTTGCCGGAGTAGAAAACTGGGGCATCGGTTTTGGAGAAAGGGGCGACTTAAACAAGGCTTTAGCGGGTACCAAGGCTGATGACTTTAAAATATTACTTTCACATGATCCATCACACTGGGAAGCAGAGGTTGTAAAACACCCTTCAAAAGTACACCTTACCCTAGCCGGACATACCCATGGTATGCAATTTGGAATAGAAGCTTTTGGCATCAAATGGAGCCCTGTAAAGTATCGTTATGCACACTGGGCAGGCATAACCAGCAAAAACGGTAGGTTTTTGAACATCAACAGAGGCTTCGGATTTCTTGGGTTTTCAGGCAGGATCGGCATCTGGCCGGAGATAACTGTAATAGAATTGAAAAGATCGTCGGGAATAAGTTAAAATACCTACTTTTGTAGCGCGTTATAAAAAGCATATTTGCAACCCCTGAATGGAAGAAACACAAGATCTGAAAAGGATATTTCAAGACAGAAAAAGAACTAACATCTTAAGAAGTGCTGAACAAAAAACCATTTCTTACCTCGTAAAACGGGTTCCTTCATCCATCACATCAGACATGCTAACCTACACAGGTACTTTCGGCTCGCTGTTGGTTCTTGCCGGTTTTATTTTAGCTACATACGACAATCGCAGTTTTTTATTACTTGGTATTTTAGGTTTGGCAATTAACTGGTTCGGCGATTCGCTTGACGGAAGGATTGCTTACTACAGAAATATCCCAAGAAAATGGTACGGCTTCTCACTGGACATCATCATGGACTGGGTAAGTACAGTACTTATTGGACTTGGCTACATGGTTTACGCCAGAAACGAGTACGAGCTTATTGCCTTCGTTTTTGTGGTTTTATACGGCTGGGCAATGATTATTTCGCAACTGCGCTACAAAATTACCGACATCTACAGCATTGACTCAGGTATTGTCGGTCCTACCGAAATCAGGATTATACTTGCCCTAATACTTATTGCCGAGGTTCTTTTTGGTCACCTGATAGAATACTTTGCCGCAATAATCTGTATCACCTTGTTTATCATTAACTTTTTAGATACCAGAAAACTGTTAAAACTTGGCGATATTCGTGATGATGCAGAGCGCGAAGCTCGCTTAGCCAAAAAAGAGACCGTTTAAGTGCCGTTTTAATGAGTAAAAAGAATGCCGTATTTGTTTTTGCCAAAGCCCAGCTTTCTGCTTTTACAGGTGGAATAGTTGACTATCTGACAATGATATTGTGCACAGAATTGTTAGGCATTCATTACACCATTTCTATCGCCATTGGCGGAATTGTTGGGGCAGTTGTTAATTTTTCTGTAAATCGCTACTGGACTTTCACCACGGCAAATGCAAGCCAGGCTCCGGTTGGACAGCAATTGGTTAAATTTATTTTTGTTGTTGGCGGCAGCATTTTATTAAAATCTTCGGGTACTTATTTGTTTACAAACTGGCTAAAAATAGATTACAAAATATGCAGGGTTATCGTGGACATTATTGTATCTCTGGGTTTTAACTATGTTTTACAGAAATACTGGGTATTCAGAAGAAAGTCGCTCTAGACGTTCAAAACCAACATTATCTTCTTATTGGTATTTGTAATATTTTTATTTGTTTAGTATCACTAAACAAATATTTACATACATTTAACCCCTGAAAGGAAATAATAGTGCCGTCATCCTTAACAATTAAGGTATGAAACTGCATTCGGTCATCCTGATTTAAACCACAAATAACAAACAAATGAAAAAACTAATTCTTGCCTCCTGCCTATTCTGTTTCGCAATGCAACTTAATGCGCAGGTTAAAAAAGTAAAGCACGTTGTCTTAATCGGATGCGACGGATTTGGCGCTTACGCTGTACCGGACGCAAAAATGCCAAACTTAAAAAAGCTTATGGAAACAGGATCATGGTCCTTAAAAGCCAGATCTGTATTGCCTTCTTCGAGCGCGGTGAACTGGGCTTCCATGCTTATGGGTGCCGGACCAACTGAACATGGCTATACCGAATGGGGAAGCAAAACTCCGGAAATCCCTTCGGCCACCACTACTAAATACGGTTTATTTCCTTCTATTTTTAGTGTAATCAGAGACCAGAAACCTAATGCTAAAACCGCAGTGATTTACAGCTGGCCAGGCATTGGACCACTAGTAGAGAAAGATGCGATCAGCATTGTGGTACCAGGTAATGACAACGACGATTTCTGCGCTGATACCGCAGCTACAATTATAAAAAGAGACAAGCCATACTTCACTTTTGTACATCTTGATGAACCAGACGGCACAGGCCATGGTATCGGACATAGAACCCCTGCTTATTATGAGCAACTACAAAAAGTTGACATCAGAATCGGCAAGATTGTACAAGCTGTAAAAGACGCAGGCATTGAGAACGAAACCATCATCATCTTATCTGCAGATCATGGTGGAACAGGTAAAGGCCATGGCGGTAAATCTTTAGACGAGGTTGAGATTCCATGGGTAATCAATGGAGTTGGCGTTAAAAAGAACCACGAGATTAAAGATGTGATTATCACTTACGATACCGGCGCAACCATTGCATGGATATTAGGTTTGAAAACTCCGCAAAGCTGGAGAGGTAAAGCTGTTGGGGATAGTTTTCAGTAAGAGCCACCCCCCTAATCATCCTGAAATAAATTCAGGATGATTATCATTGCAAATTTTGCTTACTTTTGGACAAATCGCTAAACCATGGAAGACGACATCATTCTAAAGATCAGCTACAGAATAAAAGAAATACGTAAGGAAAAGAACATCACCATACAAGAGCTGGCTGATAGAGCCGGCGTAAGTAAAGGGTTGATCTCTCAAATAGAAAACAACCGTACTATTCCGTCGTTGCCTGTTCTGATGAATATTGTGCACTCCCTTAACCTTGATCTGACTGGTTTCTTTAAAGACATCTCTCCTGCCAATCATCAGGAAAAAGTTTTCGTGATTCGCTCTACCGACTACAAGCCGCTCAAAAAAGAGGTGGCAAAAGGCTTTAACTATCAGCGTATACTTGCACGTAACATTCATGGTGGCCCTGTAGATTTTGTATTGCTGGAGCTAAAAAAAGGTGCCCGTCGTAATAAAATGGTAACTACCGATGCCTTTGAATACAAATACCTGATAAAAGGAAAAATAGATTATCTGATTGAAGGCAAAAATTACATTCTGGACGAAGGCGATTCTATTTTCTTTGACGGACGACTAGGCCACAATCTTTCTAATGTAGGTGACTCTGACGCGATTATGTTAGTGGTATACTACTTCATTACAAACGATTAATTACCACCCCTCCCCTCTTAAGTTTACAAATACTAAATAGAAAACCAGCTATTTTAAGCTACTGTTAACTATTTATTCTAATTTATATAATTTTTTGCCTAAAATTATATGTTGTAAAAGTTTAGCATTTCTTAACACATTGTTTACATAAAGTATTTACATTTGTATAAATACTAAACAATAGTATAGTTTTACTAAACTTTAAAATATGAAAATATTTAACCCCGTTACTGCTGTACAGATCATTCTCGCATCTAGCTTAATCGGCTATGCTTCAAAAATAAAGGTTGGTTTATTTGGCTAAGGGCCGTTTAAAAAGCGGCTCTTTTCATTAATTTTAAGTAAACCAATAAATACAATACAGCTACCTAAAAAAATCAAGTAAGAAAAACAACGTAATAATGAACAATATATCAACTCAACCCTTTTCAGTTAATGGTAAAACGTATACACCACCTGCAAAACCTATAGTGGTAATTTGCATGGATGGTTCTGCTGATGAATATCTGGACACAACAATGGCTCATGACCGTATGCCTAACCTTAAAAAGATGGCTTTGCAAGGTTACAGAGGCATGGTTCGTGGCGCATTGCCTTCATTTACCAATGTAAACAACTCCTCGATAGTTACAGGCGTTAGCCCTGCAGTGCATGGCATTTGTGGTAACTTCTTTTATGATACCGAAAAAGATCAGGAAGTGATGATGAACTCATCAGAATACCTGAGAGCAGAAACACTGCTTGCCGCAGCTGCAAATGCAGGTCGCAAGGTTGCAGTAGTTACTGCTAAAGAAAAACTGCGTGATATCCTTTCTTACAAACTAAATGGCATTGCTTTCTCTGCTGAAAAAGCAGATCAGGCGAAATTGGATACCCATGGCATTGAAAATGCAGAACAGGTTATTGGTCACAATACCCCAGCTATTTATAGTGCAGAAGCCAGCTTATTTGTATTGCGCGCCGGTGTTGCACTAATTGAGAATGGCATGGCCGATTTCTTATACTTATCGTTAACTGATTATATGCAACATACTTATGCTCCTGATACTGAAGAGTCATTGGCATTTTATGAAGCACAGGATGTTGAGCTAGGTAAAATGCTTGAGCTAGGTGCAGTTATTGGCGCTACCGCCGATCATGGCATGAATGCAAAGGTTAAAGCTGATGGCACACCTAATGTATTGTTTATTGAGACCATGCTTACAGAGAAGTTTGGCAGTGGTTTTAGAGTGATTTGCCCGATTACAGATCCTTATGTAAAACACCATGGTGCTTTAGGTTCTTACGTTGCTGTTCACATTGACGATACTTCGAAAATTAACCAGGTAAAAAACTGGTTAGCCCTGCAGGATGGAATTACTGAAGTTTATGATAAAGAAACCGGTTGTCGCATACTTGAACAACCTTTAGATAGAACCGGAGACTTGTTTGTATTATCGGCCCGTGATGTGGTAGTTGGCAAGACTCCTGCTCATCATGATTTAAAAGCATTAGATGGTACGTTACGTTCACATGGTGGCAGGTACGAAGAAATGGTTCCTTTGGTAGTTTCTCATCCGCTAAATGCGACTTACAAAATGAAAACTCAAGGTGATCCACGCAATTTCGACGTGTTCGATTTTACGGTTAATGGCACTAATTAAGCAATAAGCATCGTCAGCCTGAATTTATTTCAGAACCTCTCAAGAGAAAGTCGACCTAGCAAGCGCGAGATCCTGAAATAAATTCAGGATGAGGAACCGGCGGGACGACCAGCAGGACGACGACGAACACCCCATTTCAATCTATATAAGAAAATGAAAGACGTAGATACTATAAGCACTCATAAAGTTTTAAAACTAGCCTCCCTAATTGCTGGTAAGCCTGTTTCATCGGGCAATCAATTGGAGGTTCACAACCCCTACAATGGCGAACTTGTAGGAACAGTGGAAACTGCTGATTTGAACGATACCAATAACGCCATTGAAACTGCGCTGAAAGGTGGTGTTGCAATGACCCGTTTTGAAAGATACACTGTGCTTGATAAAGCCAGAATATTGCTTTTAGAAAGAAAGGAAGAATTTGCGCAACTAATTACTGCAGAATCTGGTTTGTGTATTTCTGAAAGCACTTATGAAATTGGCAGGGCACATGATGTACTCCTGTTTGCCGCGATAGAATGTCTTAAAGACAATGGACAGATTTATTCATGTGACATTTCGCCTAATGGCAAACAGCGCAAGATATTTACTACTACCGAGCCATTAAAACTCGCAGTAGCCATTACCCCATTTAATCACCCCCTAAATCAGGTGGCACATAAGATTGCCCCAGCTCTTGCCGCGGGAACTCCGGTGATTTTAAAGCCCTCAGAAAAAACGCCTTTAACAGCCATTCGCTTTGTAGAATTGTTATTCGAAGCCGGATTGCCTCCGTATATGTTAAGCGTACTTTTGGGAGATACTAAAGTGGTTTCAGAAATATTGGTTCAAGACCCGAGAATTGATGTCGTATCCTTTACCGGCAGCGTTGCTGTAGGTAAAATGATAGCCAAGACAGCCGGCTACAAGAAAGTGATTCTGGAACTTGGTGGTAACGACCCTTTGATTATTTTGGAAGATGCAGATCTTAATTTGGCCGTTGAACTGGCAGCCGAAGGCGCTTTCAGAAACTCTGGTCAGCGTTGCACCGCAGTAAAACGCATTCTGGTACACGAAAAGCTGGCAGAAGAATTTACCAAACGGTTTGTTGAGAAAGCCAAAGAATATACCTGTGGCGATCCTGCAAATCCTGCAACCAAAGTTGGGACGGTTATAGATGAGCAATCGGCTATGTATCTGGAAAGTGTCGTAAAAAAGGCGGTTGCACAAGGCGCTAAAATTCTGCTTGGCGGTAAACGTACAGGTGCGCTATTGGAACCGACCGTGATTACCAATGTACCTAGAGACGCTCAAATGGTAGTTCAGGAATCATTTGGTCCGCTTGCTCCTATTCTAACATTTAAGGATATAAGCGATGCAATTAAACTTTCAAATTCTACTGCTTTTGGCTTATCTTCAGGAGTGGTTACCACGAATATGGATCATGCCATCCGTTTTGTAAAAGAGTTGAAAGTAGGTACGGTAAATATTAATGAAGTGCCCGGATACCGCATAGAAAATTCTCCGTTTGGAGGGATTAAGGATTCAGGTTTAGGTATAAAAGAAGGAGTAATTGAAGCCATCAAGTGCTTCTCTTATGTAAAAACGTTTTCAATGCCCTGGTAATTATGACAAAGAATACTCAATATGATTTAATAGTGGTTGGCTCTGGTATATTGGGCACTTTCCACGCGTTACACGCTTTGCGGTTAGGCAAGAGTGTGTTACTTACAGAAAAAGATCAGTACCCGGTAAATGCTACGGTACGGAATTTCGGACAGGCAGTGGTATCAGGCATGTCGTCTGACTGGTTTGATTATGCCAGAAGGTCAACTGAACTGTATAAAGAAATTCAACAGGAGTCTGACATCAGTGTACGTAACAATGGTACTGTTTACCTTTCTTCTGATGATGAGGAAACACAGTTACTCCATGAGCTAAAAGAACGGATGGACGCAATAGATTATGAAGCCAATCTGTTATCTGTAGACGATTGCTTAGCGAAATGGCCTTCGTTAAAAAGAGAATACTGTAAAGGAGGTTTGTTCTTTCCACAGGAAGTAAGTGTGGAGCCAAACAAGTTAATCTACCAATTGATTGCATATGCTGCCGCGAAATATCCAAAGCTTACTTACATGCCCTCAACAGCAGTATTAGATTGCGTTGTAGTTGGTGATCGTGTTGAAGTTTCCACGGCGGCCAAACAGGTATTTACGGGAGAAAAAGCCATTATATGTAATGGTGGCGAGTTTAAACTGCTGTTTACAGATTTATTTAGAGAAAGCGGCATCATTTTAAGCAAGCTACAAATGATGAAAACCGTGCCAATGCCAGAAGTACAATTGGAAGGAAATATCCTTACAGGATTGTCTATCCGCAGGTATGAATCTTTCCAGGAATGTCCATCTTATGCAGGACTTTCTACTCCTGAACATTATAAAGAATGTCAGAAATGGGGAATCCATATCCTGTTTAAAAAAGCAGTGGATGGCTCTATCATCATTGGTGACTCGCATGAATATGCGGATGTGGACCACACCGATGATCTGGGTTTTGGCATCAACAGCCACATTAATGAACTGATGTTGGAAGCAGCACAAGAGATTGTAAGCTTTGATGTCCGCAAAATAGCATCAACCTGGGCTGGGTTTTATCCTCAGCACGACAGCAAACATATTGTGGAATATGATATTGAAGACCGCATACATATCCGCACAGCGATTGGTGGCAAGGGCATGACGTCCTCGGCAGGATACGCGGAAGCAAGTATAAAGAAGATTTACAGCTAGACAGACCCAACTCTACGATCAATCCTTATGAAGCGAATAAACTATTTATTGGCCAACTCGAAACTCTTCTTCATTATCTGGTGCATGCTTGCCGCCTTTGGCACTTACTTTTGCATGTACGCATTTAGAAAGCCCTTCACCAACGGGACCTATACAGATATCACACTTTGGGATTTAGATTACAAAGCCGTTTTAATAATTGCACAACTTACAGGCTATATGCTTTCTAAATTTGTGGGTATTAAGGTGATTTCGGAACTTAAGGCAACGGGCAGGAAAAAACTTATCATTTACCTTATTCTCTTTGCTGAGGTAGCACTGCTTCTTTTTGGTGCCGTACCTCAGCCTTACAATTTCCTTTTTCTGTTTTTAAATGGTCTTCCTTTGGGGATGGTGTGGGGAATTGTGTTTAGCTATCTGGAAGGTCGACGTTTTACAGAAACACTGGCCATGGGATTGAGCATCAGCCTGATCTTTTCATCAGGCATGATTAAAACCATTTATTTTATGGTACATGAATGGCTACCTATGGTATCTGAGTTTTGGATGCCCGCATTGATGGGGCTACTTTTTTTACCACTCTTTCTCACTTTTGTGTGGATGCTTTCAGTGATTCCCGAACCGACAGAAACCGACAAACTATTGCGCGTTGAACGTTTGCCTATGAATGCAGAGGACAAGCGTACGGTGATGGCAGAATTTGGTCCAGCAATTCTTGGTATCGGTTTGATCTATATGATGCTGACCACCATGAGGGATTTTAGAGACAATTTCTCTGTAGAGATCTGGAATGAAATAGATAGCGATTGGGATAAAGGTGTGCTCTCATTAACAGAATCGATTTCAGGCATTATCGTATTGATTGCCATAGGAAGTCTTTCCATGATTCGTAACAACATCCGTGGGTTTTGGGCTACACAACAGCTGATTGTCCTTGGTTTGCTACTTAGTGGCGGTAGCACCTTGTTTTTTCAGATGCACCTGATCAGTCCATTTTGGTGGATGTTGCTGGTGGGCATGGGCATGTTTTTAGCTTATACGCCAATACAGGTGGTACTGTTCGACAGGATGATTGCCTTATTTAAAATAAAAGCCAACGCCGGATTTTTTGTTTACATCTGCGATTCAGTCGGATACCTGGGCAGCGTACTCTTATTGCTTTACAAAGAGTTTTTTATGAGAGATTTAAGCTGGTGTAAGGTGTTGATTCGGTTTAGCTATACCCTTACCGTGGTTTGCCTGATACTCATGGTAATGGTATCCATATTTTTTAACCGTAAGATTGGCATTAAAGGGCCGGTTACGGGTATATTAGACAGAAGAGCCTAGGACTCTTCTGTTTTCCTTTTATCGTAGTTTATCAAAATTGGCCCGATAGAGAAAACCCAAAAGCCTTATTCTGGTACAATGGCGCTACATTAAAATTGCTTGCCTGTTTACCCATAATCAACTTTTTTAAATGCGGATACACCAGATAACTTATTTTAGTTGATAAAATACCGAATCCTGCTCCTGCTACGACATCACTAACCCAATGCCTGTTGTTGTACAACCTAAAAACACCTGTTGCACCTGCAACTGCATAGCCTGCATAACCTATCCATGGTGATACGTCTTTATATTCCTGCTTTAAAAACTCTGCCGCAGCAAATGATGTTGCCGTATGACCAGAAGGAAATGAGTTGTTGGTACTGCCATCCGGGCGAAGTCTGTGGGTAGCAGATTTAACGACAAACGTAGAGACTTTCATCAATCCGAAAGAGACTGCATAAATACCTGTAGCATCCGCAAGGTTATGTCTGCCTTTTACGCCCGATAAGTTTAAAGCGTACACAGCAGCCGCCGGGGCGTATTGCATCACATTATCAACATGTACAGAAAAGAAAGGATAATCTTCCTGCAATTCATTACGTGTACTTACATCAAGGTCATGCACAAAGTTATTCCCCCCTCCCATTGCGCCATATGCAAGAAACACAGCAGGAATTATAAAAGGTGCGACTTTGAATGAGTTCTTTTTTTGAGGTAGCGAGTCGGTTTGACTGGCATACTGTGCGAAACCGCAAAAAGGTAAACAAAGGACAAGTAAAAAGCCGTACTTCATCTTAAACATCTTCTTATTTATTAAATTCTTTATCAAAACTATCTGTCAATTTTGAAGCAAGTCTGAAGTTTTCTCCCGCTTTACTTCGTTTAAAAGCTAACCTTAAAAGTATGTCTTGTATCCTGATAAGTATAATTGAGCTTAAAATGATATAAGTTACAAATTTGATTAGATATGGCAAGCCCTAAGCCCATGCCCTCGGATGCCGCATTTTTATAAAACCTTTCAAATACCTTGCTAGCGATCAATTCATCATCTGAGCCCGTATTACTAATCCTAAGCTCTTTCTCGTTTAAATGAATATAGATTTCGCCACCTTTATAATTATGACGAATGGCATTGCTAAGCAGGTTGTTAATCAACATATCAGCAAGGTGCTTATTCATATTGAGCTGCTTATTGGCAAGATCTGTTTTCAGATTGATCTCTTGTGATTGAAGGAGCTCCTGAAACTGCCTTGTTTTTTGCCGGATCAATTCATCAAGATCGATTGTTTCCTGATCTCCGATCAGATTATTCTCAATTTTAGCCAGCATCAACAAAGATTGATTGAGTCTTGACAACTTGCCTACTGCCACATAAATATCTTCGATTAGTTCGCCTTGTGAATCACTGAAGGTTTCTGTTTGGATTAATGTATCCAATTTAGAATTGATTACCGCCAAAGGAGTCATCATTTCATGTGAAGCATTATCCGTAAAACTCTTTAGTTCTCTGTAATCTTGTTTTACACGTAAGGACATGGCAGCTACCGCGGCATTTAGCTCTGTAAACTCATCTATTTTAGTTGGTTCAATATAGATGTCGTTTTTATCGGCCAGATTAAAGGCTTTCATTTGTGACAGAATTTCATAAAACGGTTTCCAGATATTATTGAGCACAAACCTATTGATTAGCAACAGGGTAATCAGCAACACAATAGTTATGCTAAGTGTGATTAGCAATATTATCCTGACCAAATCTTCCGACTCTACCCTGGATTTTGTTACGGTAACAGAATACAATTCCCCATTCACATCTATGGTGCTGATGAGGCTTCGTCCCGGCTCAATCTTTTGTTCGGATTCATTAAAATAGTCATTATTGAAATACTTGCGCTCAAAATCATGAGCAGGATCAATGAGATAATAACTTACCTTTTGCTCTTTAAAACTACCTGCCTGAGGTAATTTACCATTGGTTTTTACGTAGGCAGCAATTTCATCCTCTTCAATGGCCAAGTCCCTATCCAGCTTATTGGTTAGGATATAATGGATTACTGAATAATAAATTACACCCGTGAATATAAACACGATAATAGAGGCAATTAAGGTAACCCTGTTATACTTTGTGGCCAGCTTCATATATTCTCAAATTTGTAGCCAACACCATACATAGATTTGATGTAATCTTTGCAGCCTGCTTCTATGAGCTTTTTTCTTAAGTTTTTAATGTGCGTATAAATGAAATCGAAATGGTCTGACAAGTCTATCTCATCTCCCCACAAATGTTCTGCTATCGCACTTTTAGTAATTACCTTGCTTTGGTTAGCGATGAAATAAACCAGTAAATCGTATTCTTTACGGGTAAGTGTTAACACATTATCTCCTATTTTAACACTCATCGCCTGGGTATCAATCTGGATCTCATTAAAGGTGATGACATTACTACCGTCGTAACTTTTTCTGCGTACTATTGCCGTTACCCTTGCTTTAAGTTCCGACAAGTGGAAAGGTTTTACGAGGTAATCATCTGCGCCTAGGTTTAAGCCATCAAGCTTATCATCAAGCGAATGTCTTGCAGAAATGATAAGTACCCCATCTTTTTTATTGATCTTTTTGATGGTACGAAGAATCTCCATCCCATCTCCTCCGGGTAAAGTAAGGTCTAAAAGGATGCAATCGTAATTATAAATATTGATCTTCTCTATTGCTGATTTATAATCGACTGCAGTTTCGCAGATATTGCCTTCATCCGTAAAATAAGTGATAATACTTTCGCGCAGTGAGCTTTCATCTTCTATCAATAGTATCTTCATTCTGGAGATGTTAAAAAATTAAATGTAGTAAATAATTGGGGCAGTTATTGGTCTTTGTAGAGTAAGTTTATCATGCTTGGCAAAACGACAAGTAGTAATGGCATAGCAACAATAAAGCCACCAATAACAGCAATTGCCAATGGCTGGTGCAGTTGTGCTCCTGCCCCGATACCTAAAGCTAATGGCATCAGCGCAATTATTGCACCAAGAGCAGTCATTAATTTGGGTCGTAAGCGGGTAGATATTGCATAGACAATGGCTTGCTGAACGCTATTTTCCTTACAGGATTCTTTGAACTGCAAAAAGGTAAAGATTGCATTTTCTCCGATGATCCCGATAATCATGATTAGCCCGGTATAACTACCTACGTTTAGTGGCGTATGGGTTAAATACAATGCCAGATAGCTGCCTGAAATACCTAAAACGGCTACAAAAAGTATCAGCGAAGCAATTTTAAAATCTTTAAACAGGAATAAAATAACAGCAAACACAAGTAAGCTGGAAGAGACCAGGATCATTAACAGCTCTTTAAAAGATTGCTGTTGCCCTGCATAGGCCCCACCGTACTCGATATGATAACCGGGAGGCAAGTGAATACTCCTGGAAACCTGTTGTTGTATGTCCTGGATTGTTGTTCCCAGATCCCGGTTTTCGAGACGGGCAGTTACCACACCCATAGCCTGCAGATTTTCTCTTGCAATTTCTGCATCTCCACTGTTGATAGCTATAACCGCCAGATTAGTAATGGGCACCAACTTACCATTTGGCAAGAAGATCTGCATTGATTTAATCCCTTCTACATTATATGTTCTACTATTGGGATAAACCAATCTGATGGTAGAGAGTTGCTCCTTTTCGAGTACACTGCCAGAGGGGTTTCCCTCTAATGCCATTTGCAATTGATACTGAAAGTCGGCTACAGTAATTCCGTATTGGGCAAGCTGATTATATATCGGCTTGATGTTAATGGATGGCCCAGCTATCACAACCCCATCAAATACATCGGCAGCGCCCCTAACTTCGGAAACTTTTGCGGCAACTGCCTTAGAAATCGCAGTAAGTTTTGCGTGGCTGTCTCCAAAGATTTTGATTTCTATGGGTTGGGCTGAGCTCATCAAATCGCCAAGCATATCGCCAATTACCTGTCCAAAATCTATTTCAAGGGAGGGTTGGGTTGAGGCTATTTTACTGCGGATTTCGCTGATCACCTCTTCAGTGGTTCTTTTTCGCTGTTTTTTAAGCTGAATCAGGTAATCGCCGTTGTTCGGTTCGGTAATGAAGAAGCCCATTTGGGTACCTGTTCTTCGGGAATAGGTTTCTACCTCAGGAATTTTCACCATGATTTTTTCTGCTTCCTTGAGCATCCTGTCAGTTTCCTGAAGGGAGGTTCCGGGTGGCGACTTATAATCTAGCACAATACTACCTTCATCCATTTCGGGCAAGAACCCCGTTTCGAGTTTTGGCAGAATAAGTACGATCAGTAGGATAAAGACAGCAATTGTAGCAAAGCTGGCTACCGGTTTTTGAATAAACCACATTACCCATGCCTGATTTTTCACGGCATGAACACCATGCTTTTTCGATGGTTTTGCACGCCGTTTGCCCAAAAGCAGGTAAACAACGGGCAAACAAATCCAGGTCACAAAGAAGGAACAGACTAGAGCAATGATCATGGTATTGGTCATCACTTTAAAGTACGCCCCAGCCACTCCCGTCATCAACAGAAAAGGAATAAAGATGACGATGGTACTTAGGGAAGAACCAAGCATGGCCTTAAAAAGATACCCTATGGCCTTATGTACCAGATCATCACTTTCCATATCCGGATGTTCTTCATGGGTTCGGTGAATTTGCTCTATTACAACAATTGCATCATCTATAATTAATCCAATTGCAGCAGCAATTGCACCCATCGTCATTATATTTAGGGTATAACCTACTGCGTACAATACAATTACGGTTAAGCAAAGTGTTAGCGGAATGGCAATAAGAATGGTGCTACCGGCTTTAAATGACCTTAAAAAGATGATGGCGACAACAATTGCAAGGCCTAAGCCTATCCATAAGCTATCAGTTACGCTTTTTACAGAATCGTTAACAAAATCGGCCTGTATGTAATAAGGTTTAACGCTTACTCCCGCAGGTAAAATATTAGGCAACTGCTTAATCTTTTTCTCCATATCCTGCGTAAGGGTAATCAGATTGGCTTCGGGTTGCTTGACAACTGAGATAAGTACGGCATCATGACCATTTGCATTGATCTTGGTATACTCTACCCCTTCCTGTACGCTAACTTTAGCAATATCCTTAATTTGGATAACCCTATGCCCGTTATTGCTCAGCACAACATCTTCCAGATCTGATTTGGTAGTTACTGATGCATCGGTAATGGTTAGGTACAGCAGTTTATAATCGGAAAGGTATCCGTTTGACCGGATAAAATTGGTTTGGCTTAATGCATTGTTCACCTGGCCAGGGCTAAGGTTAAGTGTGCTCATTTTGTTTTTGTCGAGCTCAACCCAATATTCTTTAGCTTTTCCTCCAATAACGCGAACCTCAGCAACTCCCTCTACCTGAGAAAGAAAGGGCTTGATGGTATAGGTGGCAATCTGGCGAAGTTCAATTGGAGATTTGGTATGACTTTCCAGCGTATACCCCATTACCGGCAGGATAGAGGGGTTCATCTTCTCTACACTGATATTGATATCAGGTGGCAATGCGTTTCTGATTTGATTGATTCTGGATTCAATGCGTTGCTGGCTCAGATCGATATCAGTATTCCAATTCATAAACGCTGATATTTCGCAGCTCCCCCTGCTGGTAGTACTTCTTACCAATTGTAGTCCGGGCACTTGCTTAACTGCGTTTTCAAGCGGTCTGGTTACTGTTACCATCATCCTATCAACAGGCTGGAGACCGGCATCCGCAATGATTTTTATTTTAGGGAATGTGATCTCCGGAAAAAGTGAAGTCTTCAGGTTCTCATAAGCAATAACGCCCCCGAACAAGATGATTGCCAGAACTATTATAATTGGATTCTTATGAGTTAAGAAGAAATTCTTCATTTGTGGTTGATGATAATTTTAGCGGGATCTGGCAGTCCATAGTTTCCGGTAAGAATAAACCGATCAGTAGGCTTAAATAAGGGAGATTTTATCTCTACATAACCTCCTGTTTCTAGTCCTTTCTGAATATTTACTTTTACCGCCGTAGTATCATTGATTAGCTTCATTACCCAAAATTCATCCTGCGTTTCGTTAGCCAGAACCGACTCTTTGGGTAAAGCAATAGGATTTAAAGATTCCGATTTCACCAGTTTTACCTTAGCAATAAGTCCTTCAGGAACTAGCTGCTGTGTTTTTACCTGAATGATGATTCTTTGCGTCTGCGAGGCAGAATCGACCAGAGGCATCGCAGACCCGACTTTACCACTTAACTTTTGTCCATCAGGTAAAGTGATTTCTAATGCTTTTTGATTTTTCACGATTGCCGACAACTCATAAGGCAAATCCATCAGAAAAACAAAGCTGTTCAAGTTGGCAATTACAGCCAGCTGTTCTCCTTCTTGTACATAATCCCCTTTTTGATGACTTACCTCTCCTGCAAAGCCTGCCGTATTTGCTCTAATTCGGGTTAAGCCTGTAAACTTAAAGCTTGGATCGAGGTCATTAATGGCGTTCCCGATGCTTCTGGCCTCTTTAGTAATTACAGTAAATAGTGTTTGGCCTGCTTTTACGTAATCGCCCTTTTTTACATTTACGGTTTGCAGGTAGCCATTTGAACTGGCCTTAATGATCCCCTTCTGCTGAAAAGTTGCTGTTGCATTTAACTCAACATAATCACTTAATGGTGTGTTGCTGATTTGAGTAATGCTTACGGGAGTTTTTGGTTCTGCTGTTGCCTCTCCTTTACTTGAAGTTGAGGCTGAACCGCAGGCGCTTAAGATTAAGCAAACTGAAGCTAAACACAATTTATAATAGGACTGCTTATTGCTCATCTTTTTAGATACTAATTGTTCCAATAGTTTAGTTGATTAATTAGCTGAAGCCTGGATATATTGACCTGCCGAAGCATGTATTGGGTATTGAGGTAATTATTTATGGCAATTACATAATCTGCAATTGTAATATCGCCTGTTTGCAGCAATTTGCTATCCACATTGATCAGGCCTTCTGTAAATTTAATCTGTTTGGTAATTTTGCCGTATAGCTCTTGTGTAGCTTGCAACTGTTGAATAAGCTGATTAAGCTGCTGTTGATATTGTTGGGTAAAAAACTGCTGATAGCCTTGCCTGGTGTTTTCTTGTATTTGAAGTTGGGTGTGCTTCATTTTTCGCTGCCCACCATCATAAATAGGCATTGAAACTGTAAAACCGACACTGGTTCCAAAGTTTTTATAAGGCTGTAGTATGAACGACGAATTATAGCCTCCGTTTACATAGACGCTTGCCTGTGGTTTGTAATTCAGATCTACCTGCTTTTTATCATTGAGTAATTTCAGGCTATCTATTTTATAGCCTTGCATAAAAATGCTATTGTTTAATCCGTTAAGTGCCGCCGGGCTTAGCACAGGTTCTTCAAGCGCGACAACATTGGTATCGACTATGCCGCTCAGGTAATTTAAATGCGAGAAATCATTCTTTAGCTGGATATTGGTTTGGCTAAGCTGCAATTCCTGCTGCTGAAAAGTAACCAGGAAAGCCAGGTAATCTGCCTGTTTATACACGCTTTTTTGAGTGAGTATTTTTAGCGCCTTTTCCTCCTTTTGCAATAGCTGATAAACCTGGAGATAAAAATCCTTCTGCTGCTGATCGGTATAGGTGATGATGTACTGCTCGGTAATAGACTTTCTTATGTCTTGTTGAGAGATTTTAGAAGCCGCATTGATGGAATCGGAATGTAATTTAATTCCCTCCAACTGGATATCTTTTCTGTTTTTACCGATAATGTTTTGGTTTGCGGTGATGAGTGCATCAAATGTTTTACCGTTGCTAAGCGCATTATCGTAACCGTAGCCGTTAATAACAGGTGCGTAAGTTCCTGTTGAACTGGCTGTAATTTGAGGTCTGTATCCGGCCTTTAGCACGGCGCCATCCATTTTATTGGAAAGCAGCTGATTTCTGAAGTCTCCAAGCAAGGGGCTATTGATTAATGCTTTTTGAATGTATTCATCTACATTTTTATGCTGAGCCTGACATAAAAATATTCCTCCGCTATAGCTTAAGAGTGTGAATAGAAAGATCAACCATATTTGCCTTATGCCTTTTATCATTTACAATTGGAATTGTAGGNTATGAATATGACATAAAGGTAAAATCAGACTTTGAAGAGAATCTGTAGAAATGCTGGCTGTATGCGNACTAACTTTTTCTCTTGTGATGGATCAGCTTGTCCATGGCTTCCTGAAATGATCCTGCCCTGGTTACTTCTCCGCTGTTTACAAAAAAGATCTCATCTGCATTCTCGATGGTATTTAAACGGTGAGCTATGATTACCAGCGTAGTCTCTTTGGGTAACCTATCCAATATCTCTCCTAACAGCTTTTCTGTGATGGTATCAATATTGGCTGTTGCCTCATCAAGAATTAATAGATCTGGTTTTCTAAGCACCGCACGCATAAAAGCGATCAACTGCTTTTGCCCCAGACTTAAGCTATCGCCTGAAGAAAGCACCTTTGTTTCCGCTCCGTCTTCGAAAACAGAGAGTAATCCTTCCAATCCTGTAGTTTTAATTACAGCCAAGAAGCTTTCCTCATCATATTGATGATATTGCGCATTGCCATATAAGATGTTCTCCCTAACCGTTCCTGTAAACAAAAATGGCTCCTGTAGGATAAATCCAATTTTCTTACTTCTTTCTTCAGGGGTATAAGACTTGATGTCTTTTCCGTCCAAGAGAATTAGCCCACTAACCGGGTCATACAAACGAGCCATTATAGATGCTGTTGTAGTTTTGCCGCCACCTGTTGGACCTACCAGGGCGTATGTTTTCCCTTTTTCCAATTTAAAGTTCACATTGTGAAGTATTTCATTGCTGGAGGTATAGCCAAAATGCACATTTCTAAATTCAAGCAATGAATCTGAAGCTTTTGCATCAGTACTATCAGCAATTTGCAAATTACTTTCAAGCGACAACATACGGGAGATCCTATCCCAGCCTGCAAGGGCCACCTGGAAACTTGTCCACAAAGCAGCCAACTGCCTTAATGGGTTGTAAAAGTTAGTGGAGTAAGCTAAATAACTCACCAACAAACCTATACTGAATTCCGATTCGGTGATCAGGTATATTCCATAACTCAGCACAATTAGCTGCGCCAAAGCAGAGAATAACCCAAAGACAGGCAAGAACATGTTGTTTGCCATTCCGGTAACCATTGCCGTTTGGTAATTATCCTGATTGGCCACATCGAACTTTTTCCTGAAATAGTCCCTTCTGTTAAAGGCAATTATAACTTTAAAATTATTCAGACTCTCCTGTATTTCAGCACTTAATCCGCCAGAGCTTTTTAAACTCAGCGCGTTCCTTTTTCTTACCCAGGGTGAAACACTTCTTGTAAACCCAAGGATAACTAAGGCAGGCACCAAAGTAGCCAGCCCGAGTTTAATATTGATTGACAATAAGAATATCCCAGAACCAACCATGGTAATAATGCTACTGATGAATTGCATTAAAGCCTGAGAAAAGAACTGGCTCAATTTATCGGTATCGTTATTAACCCTGGATATCAAATCACCTGCTTTGTTTTCATTAAAGAAGGCCACCGGCAATTGCTGAATCTTATTAAAGATTACGTTTCTTAATTTGAATATCGCGCGTTGAGCCACTCCTCCCATCCATTGTGTTTGCAGGTAACTGCTTACAAAAGCGATGGAATACATCCCCAACAAAATACCTGCAAATACCAATACGCCATGATATTTCCCGGTTTGCACATAATGATCTATAGTGTAACCGATTAAAAATGGACCTAAAAGGTTAAGCGACGCACTGATGAGGATTGCCGATAAGGAAAGAAAAATACGCTTCCGCTCCTCGGAAACCAGGTTCAACAGATTTTTAAGGCCTGTCCATGATGAGCTTTTTTTCTCCTGCTCGGCTAATGTGTTCAGATTATAATTCATAGTTGCTGGTGCTTTTTTGTGAATTAAAGATCTGTACATATTCAGGACTGGTATTCATAAGCTCTTTGTGGGTTCCGGCGGCTAATACTTCGCCTTGCATCAACAAAATGATCTGTTCGTAATGCTCTACTGCAGCTATTTTCTGTGTTACGGAGATCAGTGTTAAATTTGGGTAATTGCGTTGAATATTTTCGAGTATGCGGGCTTCCGTCTGATTATCTACCCTCGCCGTAAAATCATCCAGCAGTAGCACATTTGGGTTTATAGACAATGCGCGGGCAAGCATAATCCGTTGTTTTTGTCCACCCGAAAGGCTCAATCCACGTTCAGAAACACTGGTATTTAAGCCTTCAGGCAATGAGTCCATAAAGTCTTTTAACTCGGCAGTTTCGATTGCCCTTTGTAGAGATTCATCTGTTACGGTTTCGCTAAAAGTGATATTTTCCTGAATACTCATATTAAACAGGACACTATCCTGAAATACAAGGCCTAGCTTTTGATAAAATGATTCACTTTTATATTCATCAATTTGATGTCCGTCGAATGTTAAAGTTCCGCTATCAGGTTTAATTAAACCACTAAGTAAATACAATAATTGTGTTTTACCGGCAGCTGTTGGACCAATTACAGCGGTTCTGGATCCGGGTTTTACAGAGAAGTCAATCTGTTTTAACACTGGTTTTTCACCATAGTTAACATTGATATCCTTCATCACTATTGCTCCGGTTAAATTGGCTTCCAGCTGACCTTTCTCAAGCGCATCCGGTCTTTCGAGCATTTCGCTGATCCTGCCATATGAAGCCGTAGCCTGCGCAATTACATTACTCATAAAGCCTATTACCAGAATGGGGAAAATAAGCAGTGCCAGATAACTGTTAAAAGCTGCAAAATCACCAAGGCTCATCCTCCCATTAATTACGTAATGTCCACCTAATACCAGGATCATTAAACCAGCCATATTAGCTGTGAATATGATTATGGGGATTAACCAGGCAAATAACCTCAGAATTGAAAGTCCAATGTCTTTAGCTTTATTACTAGCCTCAAAAAACTTATCGTATTCCAGCTGCTGGGAGTTAATTACTCGAATTAACATTGCCCCAAGAATACTTTCATTAATTACTTTATTTAGCCAGTCGATTACTTCTCTGCTCTTTTTGAATAGCACGCGAACCTTACCCAGAACTATAAAAAATGTGCCCCCAATAATTGGGATGATGGCCATTACAATTAAGCCAAGCTTCCAGTTGATGCTAAGCAATAAAATACTTGCACCTATGATGATAAACAAAGAAGATACGATAGAAACAATGGCCTGCGATACAAAGAGTTTGATAGAATCTACATCAGAGGTAAGATTGGTAAGCAACCGTGATGGATTGGTGGTTTGTATATAAGCAAAACTTTGTCTGGATATTTTATCTGCAAGGCGGGTTCTTAAATCTCTTGCTACTTTTTCTGAAGCATAGGTTTGCATTATACTTTGCAGGAAAGTGAATAAAAAGATAATAAGCACTACTATGATAAACTCAGCAGCAATTGTTTTATAAGAAAAATTACCCGCGCTATAAGCATCTATACCACTACCAATCAGTTTTGGTATCCAAAGATTGAGCCCATTACTGAGCAATGCAAATAAGATCAGCAAGGTAATCAGGCCTGAATATGGTTTAAGCAGGCTAAAAATGCTTTGACCTTGCTTTGGTTTCTGTTTTGGAGCCTGGGTATCTGAATTCTTCATTTTCAAATACGAAATTGGGATTTTTTTTCAATACTATAACAGTGTACTAAACTATATTATTCGATGCGGCCCGTCATCCTGAATTTATTTCAGCCTCCTTCAAGAGAAAATCACCCTAGCAAGTGTGAGGTCCTGAAATAAATTCAGGATGACAAAAAAACTTATAACTCAGTTATTTTTAAATTACGAAAATGAATCTCTGCCCCTTCAGATTCCATGCACAGGTATCCCTTCTTTACGGTCGATTTACTTATCCCATTTACAAACTTACCGTTTACCGATAATTTGATGGTTCCATCCACACAAACCACTGTATAGCTATTCCATTCGCCTTTTCCTTTACAACGATTCTCCACAGATTTACTGCGCTCACCTCTTGGATTATCAGGAACCGTTTGTACACCTCCAACTCCAAAAAGTTCACCATGAACATATGCAATAGGAGGTTTCTCGCCATTTGTAATATTTTGATTTACCCAGTCAAGCTCAAGCATCTGCACTTCTACCCCACCCGGCAAACGATTTTCTGCACCCGGTTTGGCATCACTCCAAACAAATACGCCCGAATTACCGCCTGCTTCCATATGCTTCCATTCAACCTGAAGTATAAAATTCTCATACAACTTTTCTGATCGCATAACACCGATAGGCTTGCCTTTACAAATCAGTAAATCTTTTTCTACCCTCCAGGTATCCTGGTCCGTATTTACATTAATCCAATTAATAGACGCCCCTTTAGCCTTGTCTGCTCTTGTTGTCTGTTCAAACTTTAATTCGGTTCCAAATTTAAGGGGTTTCGACTGTGCATATAATGATGGTTTGCAAAACAGAACCAGCAGAAAGGCCATACCTATTCCAGTTAATATTTTCATAGCTATAGGTATGTCGGTTAAATTACTTTAGTGATGCCTGGTAAAGCTACCGGATGATCTTCCCATTTAAGATCCCAGTGATAATCTTCTATTTTAGGGCCTAGGGTTTCGGTAGATTTCATAGCCTGATCGAATGTGAGCGTTTGTCCACTGTAGGCAACCATACGCCCCCAAATAGCCAACATGGTACTATTTGCCATTTCCTCACCCTGATTTATTGGATTTCCACTTTTTATGGCCGCAAACATCTCATTGTGCTGAGTTTGGTACATGTTGTTTTTCTCTCCATTATACAACCATTGGTTCTTTCCGGTTATTTCGTACTTACTGCCTACATTTATAATGGCATTTCCGTCTGAGCCCAAAACATCTACGCTATTGCGATGGGACGTTCCCTCTTGCTGCCTGCAGAAATGGTATCCCTTAACTCCGTTTGCATATTCAAACTCAATTGCAAAGTGATCGTATATATTACCAAAAATCTCATCAACACGTACTTGCCGACCACCAGTTCCAGTTGCGCTTATCGGCATCTTTCCACCCATTGCCCATGACATCAGGTCCAGACTATGCACCGCCTGTTCTGTGATAAAATCACCTGAAAGCCAGCTATGGTAATGCCAGTTACGCATTTTATAGGTAAGATCTGTCCAGCCCGGCTGACGAGGATTTGACCAGTTTCCTGCACCGTTTCTAAATGTAGAAACAGTCCTTACATCTCCCAAATCTCCATTTAAAATTCTTCCGAAAGTAGCTCTGCTTGGCAGATCGTAACGGAAGCAAAAACCAGATACCAGCGAAAGATTTTTCTCGCGAGCTTTCTTTGCTGCATCTAGAACCTTGCGTATACCCGGCACATCAACGGCAACAGGTTTTTCACAAAAAACATGCTTATTCGCATTGATTGCAGCAGTTAAATGGTCGGGTCTAAATGCCGGCGGGGTGGTCAATAATACGACGTCAACGCCCGAATCAATCAGCTTCTGATAAGCATCAAACCCTATAAATTTATTCTTTTTATCTACTTTAACCCTATCACCGCCAATTTCTACTAGAGCAGCATACGCCCCATCCAATCTATCTTCAAAAACATCGGCCAAAGCTGTAATGATCACATCAGGGTCTGCTTGCAAGGCCTGAGCTGCTGCACCTGTACCCCTGCCACCGCAGCCTATTAGTCCTACTTTTAGTTTAGATTTAACGGAAGAAAACAATGGCGAAGCAAAGCCTGACTGATAAGCTAGTGTACTTCCTACCAGTACCAGACCCGATTTCTTTATAAATGATCTTCGGTCTGTTAAATTTGGAATTGTAATTTTGGTCATAATATTAGGTTCATTTGGTTGAGTGTGTTCTCCTTAGCAGCAGGAGTATCAAATAAAAATACAGCTAATTTATTATACTCGTATTTTCTCCTAAATTTAAATGAAGTTATTGAAAGATGGGATTGTTCACAAAAAGGTTACCTAAAAACTGGTGTAAAAGCATCAGGGAATTTGTCGTAGATCCCCCCTCAGATTGTCGTTTACGCACACTAAATGGCATGCTTTTAAATTGCAATTTTGAATCATAAACTATTTAATTAATTAACTGTTTTTAAATCATCCAAAGAATAAACAATAACCCTAAAAATTAAACAAAATGAATGCAACCGAAAAAATAAACATTACAGTAGAAGCCACAGTAAATGTCCCGGTAGAAAAAGTTTGGAAGTTTTGGACTAGTCCAGAACATATTATTAAATGGAATAGCCCTTCTGAAGATTGGCATACGCCTAAAGCAGAAAATGACCTACGTGTAGGTGGAGCATTCACCTCTCGAATGGAAGCAAAAGACGGAAGTTTTGGTTTCGACTTTGGTGGTATTTACGACCAGGTTAAAACAAATGAGCTGATTGCTTATACCCTAGGTGATGGCAGAACAGTAAAAATTCAATTTTCGGCTAATGGAGATAGCACTACCGTAACGGAGTCTTTTGATGCAGAATCTGAAAATCCAGTTGAAATGCAAAGAGGTGGCTGGCAGGCAATTCTTGATAATTTTAAAACATACACAGAGACAACTGCCTAGTTAAGCGAAAAATAGCTATAAACAACAGCTCTTTTTAATGGTTAAAAAAAATAACTTAGTGGTGTCCAATTTCGGAAATCACAATCGTCATCTGTTTTTAACCATTAAAATTTAAACAAAATGAAAGAGTTCTTATTTGTATTTAGAAATGATCATCCCGCAGCGCATAAAGGTTCTCCTGAAGAAATGCAGGCCGTAACTAAACAATGGATGGATTGGATTGGCGGCATTGCTGCACAGAACAAATTGGTTGACAGAGGTAACCGTTTGGCCGCTGAAGGCAGCACCTTAAAACCGGGCAATGTAATTACCGACGGCCCATTCATGGAAATTAAAGAAGCCATTGGAGGATACACCCTGGTTAGAGCAGAATCATTAGCAGAGGCTACAGAAATGGCAAAGGGCTGCCCTATCTTTCAATTTGGTGGAAGTGTAGAAGTGAGAGCAATTAATCCTTTGTAAGCTATAATCCACCTATTAGTTTAAAAATATGAAAAGCCTTTGTACTTTGCAGAGGCTTTTTCAATTCTAAATGGATAAACTCATAATCGTTTCATTATGGAACAATCAGAAGAATTAATACCGCATTTATTTAGAACAGAATACAGAAAACTTACTGCTGTACTGACTAAAATATTTGGGCTGGAGCATATAGAAATTGCAGAAGACATCTCCAGCGATACTTTTCTGATGGCTTCCGAAACCTGGGGAATAAGAGGATTACCCGAAAATCCGGTTGCCTGGCTCTATACGGTTGCAAAAAACAAGGCCAAGGATTATTTGAAAAGGAATACCCTTTTCGAACAAAAGATTATGCCTCACATCCAAAACAACACTTCCGAAATTCAGGAATTCGAGATTGACCTATCTGAGCAGAATATTACCGATTGTCAGCTGCAAATGATGTTTGCGATTTGTCACCCTTCTATTTCTTCTGAAGCCCAAATCAGCCTATCGCTCCGTGTACTTTGCGGATTTGGAATTGATGAAATAGCTACAGCTTTTTTAACCAACAAAGAAGTAATTAACAAAAGACTATTCCGTGCCAAAGAAAAACTAAGAGAAGAGCAGGTTAAAATAGAATTCCCAAATTCATCAGCAACTGAAGACAGACTTGAAGTTGTATTAAGAACGCTTTACCTTCTTTTTAATGAAGGATATTATTCATCAGGAAAGGATGTAACCTTAAGAAAAGACGTTTGCCTGGAAGCGATGCGCCTAACGCACCTTTTGCTAGAAAACAAATCGACCAACAAACCTGCCGTAAATGCACTAATTTCCTTGATGAGTTTTCATGCCTCCCGCTTTGAGGCCAGAGTAAACCTTAACGGAGAAACCATCCTTTATCAGGATCAGAATGAAAACCTCTGGAATGCAGATCTCATCCTGCAAGGACAATACTTTTTAAACCACGCTTCTGTGGGCAACAAACTTTCCAAATACCATTTGGAAGCAGGTATTGCCTATTGGCATACGCTTAAGCAAGACACAGCAGAGAAATGGGAAAGCATTTTGCAGCTGTACAATAAGCTGCTTCAGTTGGAATACTCGCCAATGGCAGCGTTAAACAGAACCTACGCCTTGTCAAAAGCCAATGGCAAGAACGAAGCAATTATAGCAGCCGAGAAACTAAATCTGAGCAATAATCACTTATACCATGCCCTGTTGGGCAATTTATATACAGGAATTGACACTGATACTGCTCGTTCCCATTACCAGGCTGCTTTAAAACTGACCAAGTCAAAAGCCGATAAAACGGTTATCACCAGAAACATAAGCGATCTTGACGCTATTTAAAACAATTCCTGTTTGCCGGAATATTTCAATTAACTAGTAATTAGTCCCATTTTTGGCTAAAAGAATGATTTATTTTTAATATTTTTAATTTTGAAGACATCTTCATTTATATAAGCACAATTAGACCTTATTGTACTTATTTAAGACTGAACTAACTATGGAATTATTAGCGCGAAAAACACCTTTTTTGGACACCTTATTCAAAGGTGTTGGCCAGATTATGCTTCAGGAAAATGCATTAACCGGGTTGCTTTTCTTGCTTGGTATCTTTTACGGTTCTATGCTGATGGGCTTAGGTGCAGTTTTAGCTGTATTGGCCGGCACACTAACGGCTAAACTATTGGGCTATGATAAAAAAGAAACTGAACAAGGTTTATATGGCTTTAGTGCAGCCCTGGTTGGTGTAGCGCTCATACTTTTTTTTAAACCGGTTATTATTACCTGGATAGCCATTGTAATTGGTTCTGCTTTAGCAACAATAATACAACACTGGTGTATTGTAAAAAAGATACCTGTTTTTACCCTTCCATTTGTTCTTGTTACCTGGGCACTTATCTATATTTTTCATCATATTTACCCCATTGCTGCTTCTGAATTGCTAACCGCTGAAATACATATCACAAATGATTTCACATTTGCGCTGAGAGGTTTTGGTGAGGTTATTTTTCAAGGAAGCGCCATTTCAGGAATTATTTTCTTCATTGCCGTATTTATCAATTCACCAATTTCTGCACTATATGGAATTGCAGGAGCAATATTAGCAGCCACTTTATCGGCATTATTTTCTGCCCCCACGGCCTCCATTGAAATAGGGCTATTTAGCTACAATGCCGTTTTATGTGCCATTGTTTTTGCCGGCGATAAGCCTAAGGATGGTGCCTGGGCAGCAGTTGCAATCCTACTATCGGTGGTTATTGCATTTTTAATGAATAAATTTAACCTTATTCAACTTACATTCCCTTTTGTAGCCGCCACATGTATTACTTTGGCTGTCAAAAATTTGAACATTAAACAAAGATTAGAACAAACTATAACAGATTAGAAATGTTAAAAACCTACCTATTTTTATTCATTGCTATCGTTTTTGAAATTGTTGCAACATCGGCTTTAAAAGCCTCCGACCAATTCAACAAACTATGGCCCTCAGTTTTAACTGTTATAGGATACGCAACGGCATTTTACTTTTTAAGTCTTAGCCTCAACAAACTCAATCTAGGTATAGCCTATGCAATATGGTCTGGAGTTGGTATAGTGATGATCTCTATAGTAGGTCTTTTTCTATTTAAGCAAAAACTTGATCTTCCGGCAATAATTGGCATTATCCTGATTATCTGCGGGGTAGTCGTTATCAACATATTTTCTAAAGCAGTGAATCATTAAAACCCTTCACTTACCTCGATCCTTTACGTCTCTTTTCCATTACACTCTCTCCAAAAACTTGACAGATTCGTTATTATTTGGTAATCTTGGCGCCACACAAATAAACCATAAACCAATTTCGGTTATACAAACCAGTTATAAATGAACACAAACCAGTTAAGCCCCGACATTCTAAAAACTAAGCAGCATTTTGAAATACTTGATGGATTAAGGGGGATAGCCGCAATTGCCATTGTAGTGTTTCATTTTATGGAAATGGTGTACCTTCCCGGTGATAACTTCATTGCACATGGCTTTCTTGCAGTAGATTTTTTCTTTTGCTTATCTGGATTTGTGATTGCTTATGCCTACGATGACCGTTTGCAAAAAATGGGTATTAAAGAATTTTTCAAATCCAGGCTGATCAGGCTCCACCCATTGGTTATGTTAGGTTCTGTAATGGGGTTATTCGCCTTTTTATATGATCCATTTGGTGGCAGTCCGGAACTTTATAGTACAGGAAAAGTGGCACTTATTTTCATATGCTCTATCCTACTTATCCCTTTCCCGGTAATTACGGAGCGTTCTTTTAATCTTTTTGGACTCAATGCTCCTTCCTGGTCTTTATTCTGGGAATATGTTGCTAATATCCTGTATGCTTTTGTGCTTTGCAGACTCCACAGACGTTACCTGCTGGCTCTCGCCTTTATTTCTGTATTTGTGCTTTGTTATGCAAGCTACCGTGCCGGGGGCTCCCTATTGGGCGGCTGGGCTGGCGAAAACTTTTGGGATGGCGGTGCCCGCATAGCTTATTCCTTTTTAGCGGGCATGGTAATTTTCCGTTTCAACTGGATCATCAAAACTAAACTGGGCTTCATAGGTCTTTCTATCTTGCTGTCACTGGCTTTTGTGCTACCCTTCACCACCTGGAACTGGCTGACGGAGCCATTGGTGGTATTGGTTTATTTCCCTGTACTGATTGCCCTTGGTGCTGGCGCCAAACTATCGCAAGGTCTTAAAAAGATCTGCGTATTTTTCGGTAAAATATCCTATCCCCTATACATGACGCATTATGCGGTCATCTGGATCTTCTTAAACTATTACACCAAGTATAAACCTGCAACCGGACCATTGACCATAATCATCATTGCCGGCACCATCCTCTTGCTTGTTGTAGCTTATCTGGTGATGGTATGCTATGATATTCCTGTAAGAAAGTATTTAACCAGTAAAAGAAAACAAGCTTAAAAAGAGAAGTTACTGGCTTTCACTATAACATGTCAGACTCAACTCAGACTCACCTTAGCGTCAGATCAAACTTCGGTTAGCCTATAGTCTAACGCTTATTTTATGGTCTTTTCAATCTTTTATTAGCCGCTTATTTCCTTAATGCATTAAGGGATTGAATTTGCCATTGCGAATACTGCAATGGCAAGTTATGCTTAGTACAAACCCCTAAAAGGCGGCACTAAAGTAAATGGCCCCTTGAAAGTAACCGTCGTAGATGACACAGGTTTAGCTTTGTTCGATCTGTTTTAAGCTGTCCATTTTTTTGTAGGCCAAGAACCCTTTGATATCCTCAAAGTGCTCGCGGACACGCTTATTACCAAACTCGAATACTTTTTCAACCAGCCCATCCAAGAAATCCCGATCATGGGATACCAAAATCAAAGTGCCATCAAAATCTTTAAGCGCATCCTTGATAATATCTTTGGTCTTCATGTCCAAATGGTTTGTTGGCTCATCCAGAATTAACACATTTACGGGCTCTAAGAGCAGCTTAATCATGGCTAAACGGGTCTTCTCTCCACCGGAAAGCACCTTAACTTTTTTCGTGGTATCATCGCCACTGAACATAAAGGCACCCAAAAGGTCTTTAATTTTTATAGAGCCATCGCTTAATGGAATCTGGTCGATGGTTTCAAATACAGTTAAGTTCTCGTCAAGCAATGCGGCCTGGTTTTGGGCAAAGTATCCAATTTTAGCATTGTGACCTACTTTTAAATTTCCTTCAAAATCGATCTCGCTCATGATGGCTTTGATCATGGTCGACTTCCCTTCACCATTTTTACCGACGAAGGCTACTTTTTCTCCCCGCTCGATCACCATAGCTGCTTTTTCGAACACCACATGATCGCCATAAGTTTTAGTTAGCTCTTCCACAATTACCGGATATTGGCCAGAACGTGGTGATGGTGGGAATTTCAGTCGTAATGCCGAAGTATCTACTTCATCGATCTCAATAACTTCTAGCTTTTCGAGCATTTTTACACGTGACTGAACCTGCAAGGTTTTGGAATAGGTCCCCCTAAATCGGTCTATAAACTCCTGGTTATCTGCAATAAAACGTTGCTGCTCCTCGTAAGCTTTCAATTGGTGTACACGACGATCAGCACGCAACTGGAGATAATGGCTGTATTTGGCTTTGTAATCGTATATTCTACCCATGGTAACCTCAATGGTACGATTGGTAATGTTATCGACAAAGGTACGGTCGTGTGAGATCACCATAACTGCTTTTGCCGAGTTGATCAAGAAATCTTCCAACCATTGTATACTCTCGATATCCATGTGGTTTGTAGGCTCATCAAGTAAGATGAGATCAGGTTTCTTTAACAGAATTTTGGCCAACTCGATACGCATGCGCCATCCGCCCGAAAATTCAGAGGTTTGGCGAGCAAAGTCTTTGCGCTCAAAACCTAAGCCTTTTAGTACCTTTTCTACCTCTGCATCATAATTGATCTCTTCTATTGAATAAAATTTCTCGCTCAGTTCCGACACGCGTTCGATCAGCTTCATGTAGTCATCACTTTCGTAATCAGTACGAATAGTTAGCTGCTCATTCAGCTCCTCAAGCTCTTTTTGCATCTGGTTCACCTCTTCGAAAGCTTTCATCGTTTCTTCAAAAACGGTCAACTTATCCTGGGTGAGCAAATGCTGTGGCAAATACGCTATTACCGCGTCTTTTGGACCGGTTACGTTACCAGAAGTAGGTTTAGCCACATTGGCAATAATCTTTAGGATGGTGGACTTGCCCGCACCATTTTTACCCATCAGAGCGATCTTATCGTTCTCGTTTATCGGAAAGGTTACGTCGCTAAATAGAGTGGTTCCGCCAAATGAAACGGAGATGTTATTTACATTAATCACAGTATGGAAATATAGAATTATCGGCAAAGATAAGGGAAAGACATCGGATTGTTGCGAGAGAAATAAAAGGTCTTAAACTCTATTTTAAGTATCCTATGTCGTATTTCAATATTAGCTTCACGAATAATGTGGTAGATACATAACAAAATATAAAAAAAGATAAAAAAAGAAAAATAAATGAGAATACACGGTAGTCATACCAATAATGGAGTTTTACATCAAAATACTGGTCGATAAATCCTATTATCAAGGGTATTAAAAATGATGTAATAAAACCATGGTATAAATAAATTCCATAAGTTTCTTTTCGGGGGTTTAAAAAATGAAATTTTGGTGGTGTATTGCATATTTTAACTAGTAATGCAAACATCGATAGGGAGTAGAGTTGATTGCTGAATCTCAAAATATTAAACACTGTACTTAAATTATTCTTATACAATACATAACTCTCAATAACTGATATTGAGAAGAGCGCCAAGGTAATAAGTATTAAAATATTGATATTAATTCCTAATATTTTATTGATTAAATCGTTTTGACGAATAAATATGCCTAACCATAGGTAAAAAACAAATCCCAATAATGCAGTAGTGTGCGATGTCGCATGGGCAGGGCTATACACCAGTAATAACGAATAAATGATCATTATCAGGAATAATATCAAGCCGAAAAGTTTGGAACCTACGTATTTATAGAACAGTAGTATTATCCCTAAGGCTATCAAGTAGTTAGGAATGAACCAAAGTGGAGTATAAAAGATAGAGCCTTTTAAAATTTCAATTACAGCAGATATACTAAAAGCATTATTTTTAATATAAAAGTGAGATATCATAGTAAAAATTTCAAATACGATTAAAACAACTACATATGGTTTAACAATAGTTCTTAGTCTTCTTTTTAAATATGATATTGGGACAGTATTTTTTAAATTCTCTCCTATTAGAAATCCTGAAATAAGGTAAAAGCAAATAACTCCAAATTTAAAAAATTGCATAAATGATAAATATATCATTGGATGATCAATTTTATCGAGAATGTTATTTACAGTTTCATTTTCTTTAAAAAAAGGTATATGAGCCCAAACAATGCCAATCATCGATATAAATCGTATGAAATCGACAAAAGGATAGTTTGTTTTTTTGGTAAGTATTTTCTCCTCCTTTTTTTGTGTGGAAATATATTCGAGCATCTGATTGGCAATTATTTTTCATTGAAAAATACGATATATTATTGATAATAAAACGATTTATTCAAGCTGATCATCTACCAAAACAGAATGAGAAATACTTCTTGCTGTATAAAACTTCAGCATCGGATTATGTACACATTATTTCTGCCCCTATTCACTTTTAAAGTCCGTGGTGCGCTTTCCATCATAACGATACACTCCATCAAATGAGCCAAACCAAATACTTCCATCTTTAGCTTCTAAAATCCCTGAGATCATTGGTTTATCTATTATTTCAGTTACAGCTAGCTTTTTATTTCATAAATATTCCCAACCCGATCACTGGCAAGCCCATCCTTTGTTGTATAATTCTGAAAGGATTTCCCATCGTAATAGTAAACACCTGAACCAATAGTTGCGAACCAAAAATTTCCTTTTTTATCTTCTAAAACAGAAAAAAAAACGGACCGAGCTGACTTTACTGGTAATATTGGAAAAAGACTTTCCATCGTAACGAATAATCCCTTCGGCAGAAGCCAGCCAAATGTCCCCCTTTCGATCTTGCTTGATGGTGCGAATGCTGCTGTTGGGTCCATAGGGAGTGGAGACGTTTTTGGTTTCAACCGCATCCTGAGCACCATTTTTTTGCTGAGCCTGTACTGGAAAATAGCTTACTCCAGCCAGCATGATAATCAGGCTGTACAAAGCATTTCTTTTATTTTTCATATCAGATCTAATTGATTCAGCGAAATTACTTTGATATCTTTCAGTGCGGGGACTTTGGATTGTAAATAAAAATGTAAACTTTGTAAATAAAAACCTGACACTATGCATCTTAGTCAAAATCTCCTCTCCGAAAAACGCCAATACCTGTTGGGATTGATACTACTCTTGTTTGTCTCTGTAATCTGCGTAGCTTTCAGTATGGAAGATCGTGGTGGCTTTGATATCGCCAGAAGGGAAGTTTTACTCCGCAGGATCGGACATGAACTACTTTTACAGTCGGGCGACAGTAAATCAAGAGTGCTTCCGGTAAAAAAGATCGCCGAAAATGAGTACCAGATCAGATTTGAAAATAAGCTTACTTTTCAACCGGACTCCCTGGTGAATACTACCCGGCGTTTGTTGGCCAAAGACCCCCTCATAAGTGATTATGTTGTCAACGTTGTGAATAGTGGCAACTCCAGTGTAGCCTATGGATACGCTATATCCAAAAATAAAAAAGATGACATTGTAGCCTGCATAGGAAGAAAGCAACCCAGCGCAGATTACATGATCAGCATTAGATTCAAACCGACAGGTATAAATATAGCAAAGAATGGATATCTTCTGGGAGGCCTCCCATTTTTAGCATTTGTTGGTTTTATTTTTTTGAGATCTGTTAAGCTACAAAGAGCTTTACCTGAGAATGGGAAAAATACGAGCATGATTACTTTGGGCTCAGTTTTGTTTGACGCGAAGAATCGTAAGCTTATAGTAAATGGAAGCACAATAGACCTGACCGGAACTGAAACCCGTGTACTGCTCATTTTTGCATTGTCTCCCAATGAGACCATAGAGAGAAGCCGACTGCAAAAAGAGATATGGGAAGATGAAGGTATTATTGTCGGACGCAGTCTGGATATGTTTATATCAAAACTTAGAAAAAAACTGGAAGTTGATCCGAATATCAAAATTGCGGTTATACGTGGAAAAGGATATAGGCTTGAAATTAGCTCTTAAGAAAATATCTCTTTTTAAATGACGTAACTAGATTTGCCTTTCGTATTTGTAACAAAACAAGCCCAGTTCAAGATGATTTTATCAGCGCAGGTAAGAGAAAATCCATGTTAATGCCTGTGCTATTTATGTGATAGTTATTTAAGGCATAGAGGACGAGTGGTTCGAATTT
>Ga0065714_10064567_pt1 | contig 35139 bp, 67 predicted proteins | sample MisRhiReplicate2_FD_59101 | JGI IMG/M metagenome (GOLD analysis project Ga0065714, IMG submission 59101) | Miscanthus rhizosphere microbial communities from Kellogg Biological Station, MSU, sample Rhizosphere Soil Replicate 2: eDNA_1 v2... | ecosystem: Host-associated > Plants > Roots >... | reverse complement strand
GGTGGCTGGCTTAGGCCTGGCTGGCAAGGCTGCGATGGACTGGGAGTCGGCATGGGCTGGCGTAACCAAGACCGTTGACGGTACACCGGCACAGATGGACGAGCTTGAAGCGTCCTTGCGTGGGCTGGCTAAAACTCTCCCGGCAACGCATGAGGAGATAGCCGGCGTTGCCGAGGCCGCGGGCCAGCTTGGCGTGAAGCGTGCAGATGTAGTCGGCTTCACGGAGACGATGATTGCACTTGGCGAGACGACGAACCTCTCCGCCGACGAAGCCGCTACTGCCATTGCTCAGATTTCAAACGTCATGGGCACGATGGAGCGCGAAGGGTCCGAGGGTGTGGAGCGGTTTAGCGCCACGCTGGTGGCCCTTGGTAACGCGGGCGCATCAACTGAGGCGGAGATTGTCAGCATGGCGCAGCGCCTCGCTGGCGCAGGCAAGCTTATCGGCGCTTCCGAGTCCGACGTGCTGGCACTAGCTAACGCTATGGCGTCCGTGGGCATCGAGGCGCAACTTGGCGGCGGCGTCATGTCCCGTGTCATGCAGCGCATGTATGGCGACGTAAAAACTGGCGGCGAGGGGCTGGAGGAGCTAGCCAAGGTCGCAGGCGTCTCATCTAAGGAGTTCGCCACCGCATTCGAGACTGATCCCGTCCGCGCCGTGGACATGATGGTGAAGGGCCTTGGGCGGATCAAGGACGAGGGCGGAAACGTCATCGACACCATGTCAGGCATCGGCATCAAGGGCACCGAGGAAACATCTGTGATCCTCCGCCTAGCCGGCGCAGGCGACCTGCTGTCGGACTCGCTGAAGCTTGGCGATGAGGCGTGGAAGTCAAACTCGGCACTCGCGGAAGAAGCCGCTAAGCGATATGAAACAACTGAGGCGAAAGTACAGATCGCTTGGAACAACATCACGGACGCTGCGATTGATGCGGGCGCCGTACTACTCCCCATTATCGCGGGCGTTGCCGAGACTGTTTCCGGTATGGCGCAGGCATTCGGGAACCTCCCCGGCCCCGTCAAGAGCGCGCTGTCAGTACTTGGCGGCGTGGTTGGTATTGCAGCGCTTGGTGCTGGCGCGTTCCTGTCGCTGACGCCCCGGATCCTTGCCACAATGACGGCATTCAACCGGCTGGCTCCAGCCGGTGGGCGTGCGCGCGGCGCGCTGGTCGGCGTGGGCAAGGCTGCTGGCATTGCCGCCGCGCTCGGCACCGTTGGTGTGATCATTGCGAAGATCGCCGAGGGCGACCGCATGTCCAAGATCGACACGGGCATGGGCAAGATTGCGCTTGCCCTTACGGAGATCGCAAACAACAGTCCCGCCGCAGCGACCGCCCTTGACGGCCTGTTCAAGGACCGTGACGGCGGCGGATTAGTTCGGGGCGTCGATGATCTAGGTAGTGCGATCAAGCGCACCTTCCGCAAGGAAGGTACGCAGGGTTTCGAGGACTGGGCAGACGGCATCATGAATGGCATGTTCGGAATCAAGGGCTACAGCCAAGATCTGAGCGGCGCGTTTGACCGGCTGGATACGGGCCTCGCCGATCTGGTTGGCAGTGGCAAGGCTACGGACGCGGCCAAGTCCTTTGAGCAGATCAAGAAGGCTGCCCAAGATCAGGGCGTAAGCATCGAGGAGCTTGTTACCAAGTTCCCGGCGTACGCGGACGCTTTGAAGCAGGCCGAGGCTGACGCTAAGGCTGCGGGCAAGGGCGGGGACGCTGCGACCAAGGGCATTGAGGGCGCTGGCGGTGCCGCTCAGGGCGCGGCCTCGCCCGCCGCAGAACTGGCGGAAGCGCTCGGGGAAGTCGGATTGAACGCAGACGGCAGTCGCGCCGACCTTGACAAGTTCACCGAGGCGCTCATGCGTGCGGGGCTGCTGAACCTGAGCGCGCGTGACGCCGCCAGAAACTTCGAGGCCGCTATCGACGGCGTAACCGAGTCGATCAAGGCCAACGGCACCACGATGGACATCAACACCGAGAAGGGCCGCAATAACCAGGCGGCACTTGATGGCATCGCGGGGGCAGGGTATGGCCTAGTGGCGGCCAACGCCAAGGCCGGAGCGAGCGAGGAGGTGCTGCAGGGCAACCTGAGCACCACTTACGACAAGCTCATAGCAGGCGCGGGGCAGTTCGGAATCACGGGGCAAGCCGCAATTGACCTTGCCCGGGATGTCCTAAAGGTTCCGCCGGGCGTTGACATCAAGACGTGGATGGATAGCGAAGCTAAGCGCATGGCGGAGCAGACCAAGACTGCGCTGGAAAACATCCCGAAAGATGTGAAGATCAACGTCACCACGACGGAGACCACGTTCCAGAAGGTCATCAAGCAATTCCGCGAGGAAGGGGCGCCTGACCCTGTCGGCACTGGCACTGTGCTGGCGCCTAAGAAGTCTACGGGCGGCATCCTGCGCGGCTATTCGGATGGCGGGCAACTCCCATCCACCGGGCCGGGCACTGGCGTAACTGACGGCTTCCTCGGCGTCGATTCGGCCGGCGTCCCAGTCGCAAGGCTGGACGCTAATGAGTGGATCGTCAACGGGCGCTCGTCCGACCGCTACAGCCGGGAGCTTGCGGCTATCAACGCGGGCACGTTCCCGAAGCTGCCAGGGTACTCCTCGGGCGGCTTGTATGCGGCGCAGTCATTCGGCCACGCACAGGCTGGAGGCGTCACCGTCTCAGCCCCGGCTGTAACCGTAATGATCGGTAACGAGCAGTTGGACGCCCGCATGTTCAAGGTTGCTTCGGCGACTGTTTCGGCTGCTGATGCGCAGTCCCAATTTTCGAGGAGGGGCCGCTAGATGGTTGCTGTAAGTGTCGATCCCTTGACGGATGCGCCGGTTGATCGGGCAGGTATCACGATTACCGGTCTGGGTGTTGGCGAGTCCATCGTCAGCGTGTGGCGCACCGCGGACGGGGAACGTAACCCTGTCCGCGGTGCACGTCGCGTCACCATGAACGACGCGGCCTACGTCGTGGATTTTGATTGCCCGGTCGGACGCCCGGTGTCGTATGAGGTTGAGGTGCTGTCTGGCCCAAGCGGGGCTAGCCGCGTCACCAGTTCAGCGGTGACGGTGTATTCCGGTACGGGCTGGATCCTTGACCCGCTGGTTCCGCAGTCTGCGGTTCGTGTGACGGGTGGCAAGGATGGCGACGGGCCTTATTTGCGGGCGTCGGCGCTGTCTGATCTGGAGTACACGGCGGATGTCTCAGTCTTCAACATCATGGGCTCTAGTAAGCCGCTCGCCTTGTTTGGTCAGCGGATGGCTGAGCGTGGCGTGGATACGTCGATGGGCACCCGTTCGGCTGAGGCTAACACGCAGTTGAAGAATCTGCTGAGGTCTTCGGCGCAACTGTTGTTCAAGCCGGACCCGTCGTGGGGTGCGTTCGATTTGTCGGGCACATTGTTCCTGGCGAACGCGACGGCCACGCAGTTGCCGGTGGATGTTTCGTGGGGCGGCGAACTCACATGGTGGGGCTTGAAGTCTGATGTCGTCGCAGCCCCGACGATCAAGGTTCTAACGGCGACGTTCACTTATGGCGACGTGGAGATCCTGATGAGCACGTATCAGCAGAAGCAGGATCTCATGGCTGGCAAGGATTACCTCGCAGACCTGAAGAACCCAATCGGAGGCTAGGCAATGGCAGCTATGTATGGGCGTATCGGCGCTTATGGCGACCGCACGTGCGGGTGCTGCGACTTCGGCAAGGACAAGCGAGCACTCCGCAATCAGGAGCGCCGCCAATGGATGCGCGACTTTAGCAGCGAAGTGACGCATGAAGATCCGGTCTACCCGCCCGGATATGACCACTATCCAGAGGGTGGCGAGGCGTGGCCGGAGAATGTCACCGACGTCCCAAGAGTCACTTTCATCCCAGCCAACTAGGAGCCCGTCGTGCGTTTGATTGATGAGGCTTCGTTGGAGGCCCTTGAAGGTTCGCGCCCGGCTGACTCGCTGACGGTGTGGGCGTGGCGTGACGGTTCGCTGGTCATCCCTGAGCCGCTGGATGTTATTAGCTGGTCGGCTGATGATGAGGCCGGGGATTCGGTAAAGGTTGGGCAGAAGTTCAAGCTGCTCATTGCGGATCCTGACGGCACTCTCGGAGCGTGGCGGTTCGATGATCCGCTCGGCGTGGCTGGCACGATGCTGCAGGTCGTCTACCGTGTCGGCGGTGCTGGTGCTGTGAATTATGGCTGGTTCCGCGTGACGGGCAACGAGCCCACGGAGGTCGTTGATTCGCGTCTGATCGCGGAGTATGGGCTGGCTGTCCCGGACTCATTGGATTCCCCGCACGAACGCCGCGTGTACGTCTCTGCGGGTGTCGTGAAGCTTGAGGCCGTGGATCTCACGTTCGATGTGGACCGGGACCGCTTCGAGGTTCCGCAGTCCCCCGGCGCTGGTGCAACGGTTGTGTCTGAGTTCCGCCGGCTGACGAAGGATTACTTTCCGACGGTCGTTGATGAGGGCGTAAGGGATCGTAGTGTCAGCCGCAAAACAGTGTGGGACCGTGAGCGTTTGGAAGCGTGCCAGGACATTCTCTCTCTGGTGTCGGCACGTTACCGGATGGGCGGCGATGGTGAGTGTCACCTGTACAGCCTTGACCGCCCCTCAGTGTGGCGCGTTGAACCGACCGCGGGCCTTGTCTCAGTGTCCCGCAAACAGTCCATTGACGGCCTCTATAACCGCTGGGTTGTAGAGGGCAAGGACTCGGGCGACGGGCAGCCTGTCCGGGCTGTGGCGTCCATCGAGACGGGCCCGCTGCGGTGGGGTGGTCCTCATCGCAAAGCCCCGTTCTTCTACTCCTCGGAAATGATCGAAACGTATTCGGACGCCATCGCGTATGCGGCGGAGTTGCGGGACACGTTCCTCACTTCCCTGGCGATTGAGCTGCGGGTGGAGACGACGCCGCGACCGGAGTTGCAGGCTGGTGACCGGATCGAGGTTGGCTGCCCTGTTGACGGCCGGGTCGCGTACCTTCCGGGGCTGATCACGTCACTGTCCCGCGGCGGCTCAACAGTCCCCAGCGGTACGTCACTGACCGTCTCCTGCTCCTACTCGGATGTTGTTACCGCCCTGACCCGTACCGAATGGGCTAAGCACATCACCGCCGGTAAGCCCGAACTCACATGGGACCGGATGCCCGCGAACTGGGGCCAACTCCCCGCGATCATCTGGGACTCACTGCTGTAACAACCAAGGCCCCCACCGGGTCGCGGTGGGGGCCTTGGGTTGCGGAGGGCTAGATGACCTGCGCTTCTATCCTGTCGCGCATCGCGGTGTACGTTTCCTTGCCAGCTAGTGCGGCTGTGATTTCGCGGACGGTCAAGCATGGGTAGACCTCGTGGACTCGTTCGCCGCTATGGTCATCCAAGTCCTTGCACTCCTCGCAGCAAGAGCCGCCCGTAGGTTCGCCGTCTTCGTCGCGGCACTCCACCTCACGATGAAGCGCAAGCACGGATGAGATAGCGGTCTGCCTTGGTTCCATGAGGTGCGGGGCTGCGGCTTCGAGGATGTTCCGAACTATCCCCTCAGGCGACAACCCTCCGCGGATAGCCCACTCACGCAGCGCCGCTTCTAACGCAGCGTCCGGGATCACTTGATTGGTCATTCTTGCTCCTCTGTTTCGGCTGGTTCTTCCGCCCACGCTTCGAGTAGTTCGCGGGCCTTGGCGGATGCCGTAGTGCCTTCCTGTGCGGCCTTGGCTTGCGCCCGGGCCCACAGGTCGTCACTGATGCGGATAGGCCGGTGCGGGGTGCCGCGGCTCATTGTCGCAGCAACCCGGCGGCGGACAGCATCGCGGCTTGGTGGCACGGGTGGGACTTGCCAAGTTCGGACCATCCGCAGAGGCAGCTACTTGAGCTCTGGCGCTGGTGGTCGATCAAAACCACCTCCGCGGCTTCCGGGATGTTAGAAGGGGATGTTGTCATTGTCGCGCCTCGTCTCGTGTGCGGCCCAGTAGTCATCTATGGTCGCGCCGGTCCAGTCGCAGCGGAGGCAGCCCCAGCGGCCGTCGTCTCGCAGGATGGCGAAATGCGCCGCTTCAACCGCCCCCTCCGGGCTCACTTGGCGGTCCTCTCGTAGGGGTTCGCCACTACTGACTCGCTCGCGTCTTTACTGCTACCTGCGAGCGGATCATAGAAGCCTCGGTCAAACCCTTCATCCCACGCCTCGGCCAGCATGTGCGGGGCTGCGGCTTCCAGGACATACCCTGCCAACGCCGAGGCCTCCTTCCCGCGCAGCTCAAGTCCGCGCCGCTTCAGGAAGCCTGCTATCCATGGCGCCGCCGCCTCTACCGCCGCATCCGGGATCACGCCGCCACGTCCTGCGCCCAGTAGTGGTTGGCCGACTTCCGCGCTGCGGCTTCGTTGTTGTGGTCAGTGAGGGTGACGTACTGGTTCTTGGGGCTGACGCGGACCACGGAGAAGATTTCAGCACCCGCCTTTTTGCGGTTCGCGGTCTTCATGATCGCGATAGCCCAGCCATTGCGAGTGTTTGCCATCTTCACTGCGTTCATTGTCTTGCCTTCCGTCTTCGGCTTGTTCCGATGTACTAACTATAACACCGGTGGATATCCACCGCAACCCCAAATTAAATAGGAGCCGCCATGTCGGGATTCAAACACACCATGGCGGCGATCCCGGGTGGCAATACGCGCCGCACGTACGGGACGGCGCACTGGGACGGTTCGCGCTGGTACGCCCGCATCGGTGACAGTCTGCTGGATGCCAGATGGGCCGACCCCATGCAGCCACTACAGGGCGGCAAGATCATCATTGACATCACCAGCGACGGGCTGGGGCAGTCGAGCGCGTACGTCGCTGGCAGTTATGCGGATCAGCCTAGGCCCAGCACGGGCGCCGTTCTGGCAGTGGGCGTGACCGAAATTGTTTTCACGGGTGAAGACGGCGGCTCATATTCGACCAGCCGTTTTGTAAACCCCTACGTAGACGGCGCACCACCGAGGCTGACCTACGCGCCCGGCGATCAGGTGTACCTCACATGGGACGCCGCAATGCCAACGATCATCGGCATCATCCCCGCAGTTGCAACCGTCCACACGGCCGCACCGATGGCACCTACCGGGACAGCGTCGGGTGAGACTGCACTGATCGCCACGGCAACGGATACGTACGGGGTTGGCGGGTGGGGTCGCTGGGCCACATCACAGCGCGGCGGGGAAGACCTGTACACCGGCACACAAGGCGGGTACGCGGTGACGGGCGCCTGGTTCTACGGCGCACCTAAACCCGAGCTTGCAGGGAAGACCATAACGCGGGTTCGCTTCAAGATCCCGGCGCGACTCAGTGTCGGCGCATCCAACGCGGCGGTGACGATCAACCTCTACGCGCACAACTCGGGCTCGCGTCCGGGCGGTGACGTGTCGCGTGTTGCTGGCCCGTTCCCCGTCACAGTGCAGCCCGGATCCAAGGGCGGCTACGTGGACCTAGACCCCGGCACGTTCGCCCCGCACCTCGTTGCAGGCGGCGGAATCAGCATCGCCGGCGGATCCTACGCCGCATTCGAATCACGCCTAGATAACCCCGAGTCGGGCAAGACCCTTTTGAACTGGAGTAGCTAATGCAGACCCTACAAAACGGTATCCAGGTACCAACGAACAGCGACGAGTACGCGCTTACCCAGCACCTCGCGGGCATGGGCAACACGGCGAACGTGATTATCCCCGTCGCTAATGCCGCGGCTCGTGACGCACTGGCGAAGTATCCGGGGCTTACTGTCTACCGGCTCGACGTCGCTAAGCATGAGGCGTGGAACGGGTCACGCTGGGCTGTTCCCGCGACGACCGAACGGGGCCGGGACTACACGACGCCGTCAACTATCGCAGGCGTTGCGTATGCGACCGTCGCATCAACCACGTTCACGAGCCTTGGCGGCAAGCTGAAACTCGCCTATACGGGTGTCGTTGAGAACGCGAACTCGGGTCTGAATCGCACAGCGGATGTGCAGTGGCGCATCGACGGCACCACGGATTTCGGCGGCGTTACGTACAACGTGCCACTCGTGTCCGGCGTCAACTCCCCGCCGATCTCGGTGGTCATGGAACGCGAACTGACCATCGGCGCAGGTACTCACACCATCGCGCTGCAGACCAGGGCCAGTGCTGCCGGGGCAGTCCGTAACGTCATCTTCTCCCTCGCCGTCAGCGAGAACCCTTAACCCCATGCGGTCCCGGGCTTAGACCTCCGGGACCACACGAAACCCCACACGCTTACGCCTAAATAGGAGGCACGCCCGCATGGGTGCACTAACCATACCCCCACGACGCCTTAGCCATTACCAAAGTCGAAGGGATGCCCTGTGATGCCCCAGTGGATTAGCGACGTCATATCCGTGGCGCCCTGGCTGGGCGCCCTCATGCTTGCCGGATTCATCATCTGGAAAGTCGCCCCGGCGCTCCGCAAATGGGCGCGGTTCATTGACCGCATCAGCGGCGTGCCAGCGGACCCGGCGACCGGACAGCGGCAACTCTTGGGCCTGTTCGAGCGCATGGACCACCAAGACCAGCAGCTAGCGGAACAGTCCGTCGTTCTGGAAACGATCCGCCATGAAGTCGAGTTCAATAACGGATCCTCCGTGAAGGACGCGATCACCCGCACCGAGGCGCAGGGCATTGACATGGGCCAGAAGCTGGACGCGCACCTCGCCGTCTGCTCGCCGCAGATCATCGTCAATGCGAACGGAGGTAATCAGTGAGGCCAGTAAGCGCAGCATTTCCAATCAACCAGCCGTTCGGGTCCATGAAGACTCAGGGCGTCGTCGGCAACATCAAGGCCGTTGGTACCGACGCCTACTACGTGGCCCTGTACGGCAACTACCAGCCATTCGGGCACGCGGGCGCGGACTTCAAATGCCCCGAGGGTACGCCGGTCCATGCCATCGCGGCGGGCACCGTCCTGTGGGCGGACTGGGGAACGAACCTGCCGGGCGACGAGTCCAACGCCGGATACAGGAAACGCTGGTACCTGTACAAGGGTTTCCCGGGCATCGTCACCGTCATTCAACACGCGGGCTGGGTCGGCGTCTACGCGCACCTCTCGCGGGCGCAGATGAACGCAGGCGACAGAGTCACAGAGGGCCAGGTTATCGGCCTCTCAGGCGGCACGGGTGGCGTCGCCCCGCACCTCCACGTTGAGGCGCTAGTGGACATGACCTACCGGACGGGCGGCGGACTCATCTACGGGCGCACCAGCCCCGAACCATTCTTCGGATCCGCGGCAATCGCACCGCAAGGATCCACTACACCAGCATCCGAGGAGGATGAATTGTCCAAGCAAGCAGAAGACCAGATCGCCCGGGTACTCCAGATCCTTGAGGCCCAGGAGGGTGACAGGATCCGTGAGCGCATCATCGCCATAGACGACCGCACCGCAACCAGCGCCGCCAAGTATTTGAAGGGCGACCAGGACGCGACCCTGTACGAGTTCGTCAGCGGCAAGCTCCGGGGCATCACGCTCGTTGAGTGGCAGGCGACCGGGCAGGGTTACCGCACACTCCCGCAGGACATCATCAACGCACTCCCGAAGGAGAACTGACATGAACATCCAAGATCCCAAGGTCCGCGCCTACATCTACGGCATCCTCGTGGCGGCGGGTGCTGTCGCGCTCGTGTACGGCCTCGTGAACGTCGAGCAGCTCGGCGTGTGGCTGGCACTGGCGGGCGCCGCGCTGGGCCTCTCCAACGGCCTTGCACTCGCTAACACGCCCAACACTGGCAAGCACTCGGCCTAGCCCTACCCCCATCAGCGGCCCTCCTTGTGAGGGCCTTTCGCATTCAAGGAGAGGCCGCTAATGGCTGTAGAGATCACCCCGCTCGGGTTCAAGAAGCCGGACGGGAAAGAGGCTGTCCGCAACGGGGACAACGTCATCGCCGACAACGCGCAGAAGGCCGAGGACGTCCTTGCGTACGCGCTCGGCAGGATCGGGCAGGCAGAGGCCAACGCGGGCGGCGTCACACACGGACTCACGGAAGACCTAACCCGGCCCGGCACCTATTTCATTGCCTCCGATTCCCCCATCCAACCCGACCCCGCTAACCCGGGCTTCTACCTGATCGGAGCGTGACCAGTGGTCAACCGCCTAGTCTCTGTCGGGGATGACAGTTACCTCCCGTCAACCGTCCTTGTTGCGGATGCGAACATCGCCGGAGGGCTCGCGGCGTGGCAGATCTTCACTGACATTACGAGGCCACCATTCAATGTCGTATTCGATCCGCCGATCCTGACCGCCGGGATTATTGCGTCGAACACGGCCGGCCTAAAGCTCGCTGGTGAAACCCCGGGCTTCTACCCCATGCCCGCTGGATTCTGCACGCACAACGGCGACATTGCCATCAAGACGCACTCATATTTCACCGGTCAGGGAGTCGGCGCGACGAACTTCAAGGTCGCTGCAGGGCTGGGATGGAACCCCCGAAGCTTCTACTTCCCAGCTGGGACGACCGAGGCGGGCCTGTCGAACCTTACCAGCGACGGGAACCAAGCGAACCGAATCCAGACGGACGGGCTCGGCGGGATCTACGGCACGAACATCTCCGTCATCAACTCCACCGGGATCCTGGTGGAAAAGGTCAAGGCCATCAACTCCGTACAGCACGGGTTTGACGTGACCACCCCGTATTACGGGCAGGCTGGAGACGGGGCGATCATCCCCAACCCGTCCGAGCGGATCACCTTCCGCGACTGCATCGCCGACAAATACGGAGACGACGGGTTCACCACGCACGGATCCGGCAAGGTGTTGTTCGACAACTGCCACGCCCTCGGCACCCGGTACGCGCAGGACGTGTCCTACACCAACTCCAACGGCTTCGAAATTGACGACTACAGCTACGACACCAAGCTGGTGAACTGCTACTCCACCGGCAATGCGCACGGCTTCGAGGTCAAGGCCCACGGCGACCAGAGCGCCGGCACCAACGTGCAGTTCATCGGCTGCTTCGGAGAGAAGAACGAAGTCAACTTCTCCGCCCGGCACATCGGCCACCACTCGGCGGGAGATCCGCTGAGCCTCACAGCCAAACACGTCCAGGTCATCGGGTGCACGTTCAAGCACCCGCGCCGCGTGTTCTTCGGCGGCACCACGGCCGGGGACGGGGACGTAGCGGACGACCAGACTCCGGAAGGCGCCGAGTACAACAACGCCGCAGTCGGGGCGTACCGCGGGCTTGAGTTCATCGGCTGCCACTTCATCGGGGACCCGGGCTACAACTATGCCGGATCCGCGAACGCACTGGTGCACTTCCGGGCCGAGGACATCACGTTCACCGGCTGCTACTTCGAGGGCTTCACGACCGGCAACTGGGACATCCAAGCCACGGGCGGGGACAGGCCAGCAGCGAACGTGACGGTAGCGAACAACACCTTCCGAGACTCCGCAATCGGCGGCGTCTCCACAGGTGCAGCATCCCAGGCGATCATCACCGGAAACAAGTTCAACCGGACAGTGGCCGGCTCCCCGAATGGTCTAGGCATCAACGCGTACGGCAACAAGCAGGTCCGCGGCAACCAGTTCATTACCCCGTTCAACAAGAACTACAACATCAGCGGCACCTACTACGACGCCTACGACACCCCTCTCGCGGCCAACGTAACGGTTCCGGCGCCATAGTCCTTTGCGCGCGACGTAACCCAACCAAGGAGCATCATGCCCTTTCCATCAGGCGTAACCCTCTGCGCGGTGCACATCCCGGAGCCGTCCGACCACCTCGGCGAGAACGCGACAGTCCGCGTCACCGTCGAACCCTCGCACATGCTCGTGCATCAAGAGTCCGGCATCGCACTGGCGAAGATCGACCGGGAAGTCAAGGCCACCGAATCCGGCGACGTCATCATCCACCTCCCCCACGATCAGCCCGGCTTCGTAGACAAACGCGGCAACGAAATCCGCGGCTGGTCCTACAAAGTCACCATCGTCATTCAAGGATCCGGGAAATCCGACATGACGACGAAGACTTTCCAGATCCCTCAAGGCGTGGACCTACTCAACCCTTTGCTCATCATCGACGGCCCACCCATCGCCGCCATCATCGCACCCACCCCCACCGTCACATCATTCGGCGGACTCACGGGCGCGATCACCCCGCAGCAACTCGCCACCCTCATCCCCAACGAACCCAGCGTAACCCCGGACCCCAGCAACCCCGGCTTCTACCTCATCTCTGAATACAACCCACTAACCCCGGACCCGTCAAACCCGGGCCTCTACCTGGCAGGAGCATAACCCGTGGTCAACCGCATCATCTCCGTTGGTGACGACTTCACCCTCCCCGCATCCGTGAAGACCACGGACGCCAACCTTCCCGCCGCTTCGAATGCTGCTGCTGTTGCGCTCAAGCTCGACGCCAACAAGGTCGGCGCGGCTTCCGGTGTCGCACCGCTTGGCGCTGACTCGAAGGTGCCCGACGCTAGCCTGCCCACGCGGCTTGGGGACGTGGCACTTAATGCCGCTATTGGCCTCGCCACCGAGGGCCTCGCCCGGCCCCGCGGCAACACGCTTGTCATTACCGGAGATTCACGCATGGCCGGTGAGTTGACGGGCAGCGATGCGGGCACCGAGTATCGGGTTGACCAGCAGGGCATTTTCACTTGGGCCAACCTGTTTCTTCGCCAGCGCTTCAGCGTCCTCAAGGTGACGGGTATCGTCGGGAACAAGGTGTCGGATCTGCTCGCCCGTTACCAGACCGACGTCCTCGCGTACCAGCCTCAGAACGTCCTCATCGGAATCGGCGTCAACTCGGTCACGAACAACGTCCCCACCGAAACGATCAAGTCCGAACTCACGCAGATCTTCGCGCTGAACGACTCCATCGGCGCGACAACCATCATCCTGACGATCAACCCCCGAGACGCGCACACCGCAGGGCAGCGGACCTCCCTCGTGGACGTGAACCGCTGGCTACTGAACCTCAGCCGGCGCGGCGTGATCGTCATCGACGTGACCTCCGCAGTCGTCACCGCAACGGACATGATCTGGAAAACCGGATACACCAACGGAGCGGACGGGCTGCACCAGAACCGGACAGCCGCCGCCCGCATGGGAAAGCGGATAGCCGACGTTCTGGAACCGCTCTACCCCGCCCGTGACCGGCTCCCCGTCTACGCAGGCGACACGCAGAACGTCGTGGCGAACCCGTTCATGGACGGCGCGGGGACCGTAGCTACTGGCTGGAGCTCCATCGGCGGCACCACGAAGTCGCTGGTGGCTCCCACTGACCTCGTTCCCGGCAATTGGCAGCGGATCGAAACCAGCGGCGCCGAAACGGTCCAGTTGCGGCAAATGACAATCGCGTGCCCTCCCGCGTGGATCGGCAAGAAGATCGCTGCGACATTTGAAGTGAAGCTCGACACCGTCACCGCACTGACGAACATGCAACTTCAGTGCAACCAGCTTGACGGCGGCGGCGCGACCATCATGTCAACGTCTGGACCCTACCTGAACCCCGGAGACGCTGGCGTGTACGAACTTGCCAACCTGCCGGGGCTCACCGTGCCGACAGTATTTAGGACGCCCGACGCGACGGTGAAGGCTGCTGCCGTGACGCTGCAATTCCTCTTCCAGCTATCCGGGTTCAACGGCGTCGTCCGGGTCCGCAGGGGCTCCATTACCCTCGTGGACTAGATGCCCGCGGAGGGTGGCAGTTCGTTGTCACCCTCCGCGCCTGCTGCACGGCCAAAGAACGCCCAATAAGAAGTGATCGCCCAGCCTGCTGCCATCACCAGGACAAGAACACCGGCCCTCGTGAGCATGTGGTTCGTCGGCGGGCCATAAGTCAGCAGCCTCACGCCGGCGGCGGCACACGCAAAAGGAATCGCGAAACCGGCGACCTTCACCCACGTCGGCAGTCCGCGGCCACGCAGCGTTGGGCGCTTTGATTCAGTTACAACGTCAGCCATGTTTCCCCCAATAGTTTTGACCCCAGCTTAACGCAACACCCCGCCCCATCCTCAACGCGAACTGCGCGAGGGTGGGGCGGGTGTTCCATTTCGGCTTTAGGCTAAAGGTCAGGCTGTAGTTGGGCCTAGATGGGCACCTTTTGAGGCAATGAAAAACCCCTAGAATCTCGCGGATTCTAGGGGTTTTTCGGGGTGTAGCGGCGCCGGGACTCGATCCCGGGACCTCACGATTATGAGTCGTGCGGTGGGTATTTAATCCATTCGATGGACTACTGAATTAGCGCTAGAACCCGCGGAATTTAGGGGTTTATGACGACCCCACGATTCAGCACAATAGGCTAGCGGACGCTGGCATCGGCTACCAGATAGGCTACAGTGAGACTCATGGTCGTGAAATGGACACAAACGGACGAGCTAAACCTCATCGCGGATCGCACCGTGCTCAAGAAGCTCAAGGACCGCGGCGAAGAACCCTCGGCATGGCTGGCGGAGGAATACGCCGAACTCAACGCGCGCCGCAAAGCGGCCAAGCCGCGCAGGCCCAAAGGTGAAGGCGCCGTCTACCAGCGCGCCGACGGGATGTGGTGCACGTCCATCGAGCTGCCCGAAGGTCTGGACGGGAAGCGCCGCCGCAAAGTGATCTGCCGCAAGGACAAAGGCCAGGTAGTCAGCGAGCTACGTCTCCAGCAGCGAGAGCTGGAAAAGAAAGGCGACCTCTCCACCAGCAGCATCACGCTAAACAAGTGGGCCACGCACTGGCTCGACCGGATCGCACCCAAAGACATCAAGCCCCGGACGCTCGCCGGATACAAGACCGTAGTGAACGGCTACATCATCCCCGTCCTCGGCAAGAAGATGCTGGACAAGATCAGCGCCCAAGACGTGAGGCGCCTGCACGACGTCATGGCCGCGACCCCCAAGGATCCCAAGCTGCGTGACGGCCGGGAACTGCCAGAGGATACCGTCATGCTGTCCAGCACCTACGTCCTCCTCGCACACAACGCCCTCTCAGTCATCCTCGGCGCCGCCATGCAAGAGGGGAAGATCAGCGCCAACCCGTGCGACATGGTCAACAGGCCCCGGAAGCGCAACGCCGCGCAGTCCGCGCTCAGTCTTGAGCAGTCCATAGGGCTACTCCAGCGCGTCCTAGGCAGCACGGACGGCGCACTCTGGTCCACGTTCATGCTGACGGGTGCGCGCCGCGGTGAAGTGATCGGCTTGGAATGGGACCGCGTAACTGATCACCTTGACCTCAGTTGGCAGTTGCAACGGATAACGAACATCAAGGATGTACCTGACGACTTTGAGTACCGGCAAGTGAAATCCAGCCTCTACATGACCCGCCCGAAGTCATCGTCTGGTTGGCGCGTAATCCCGCTCGTGGAACCGTTGAAATCCATCCTGGAACTGCACAAGCAGAACGCACCGGACGGGCTCGTGTTCCTAGAGGAGGGGCGCCCATGGGATCCTGACCGGGTCACTAAGGCGTGGAAACAACTCATGCGTGATGCCGAGCTGCCGGAAGATGTTGTGCTGCACGGGGCGCGGCATACGGTTATCGACATGCTCTATGCTGCCGGCGTCCCCGAGGACCTGATACAGGAAATCGTCGGCCACTCCACACGCGCCATGACACGCTCCTACAAGACGCGCACAGACACCGAACGGGCACGGGCTGGCATGGAGTCGCTGAGTACCCTACTGCAGCCGCAGATCGAAGCGTGACCGCACCCCTGATGGCCCTTAACTTAGGGCCATCAGGCCTAGGCGACGCGCGCCCACGTCTTCCTGCGGATAACAAAGCTCATGTTAGATGGAGATACACCGTATGCGACCGCTAGTTGTCGCAGGGAGAAATCCCCCGTCGCATAATCGGCGCGGATGGCGCGGACGTCGCCCTCGGTCAACTTGTGGCGACCCTGCCGTTCCCCGTGAGCGGTGCGATCCTTCGTTGCGCAGTCTCCGGAGTTATCTTTAGGTGTGCCCGCGAAAAGGTGGGCGGGGTTTATGCATGGCGGATTGTCGCAGCGGTGGCAGGCAAACTGCCCATCCCCAAGCGGTCCAACCCATGCTATGTACGCAATCCGACTAGCATGGTTCTGCTTATTTTCCCCCACGCTAACCTGCCCGTAGCCGGACGGGTAGCGCCCGCCGTTCCATTCCCAGCAGGGCCCCAGTTCCGACCGGCGTGACACCTCTGTCCACCCCGTAAACTCCAAGCGCTCGGCAAGGTCAGCGTCGCGTGGCGTGCGCAGCGTAACGCTCGGGTCGCCGTGTCGCCTGAGGCGGGTGTAGTGCCTGTCGCAAAGGCTCTTTGCGGTAGCAGTAAGGTCGCATCCTTCTATCTTGCACGTGCCTCGGCGCTGCGGCCCGACGCGGACATAGTGCCCATGGCACTTGCCGCGGAAGTAGATCTTTCGCTCGCAGCCATCGGTGATGCATGTAGAATCGGTCATATCGGCACTCCCTTATGTGTCGGTCACGCCCCCGGAGTCCGCCAAAGACTCGCGGGGGTTTCTAGTCCTATAATTGTACCAGCGCAAGCCGTGATTGTGCGACGGCAAAACCAAGAAGGCCCCCACCTATTTAGGTGGGGGCCTTTCTTTTTGCGTTGGTGGGGCTGTTACGGCTCGGGCAGTGGGGCTCCATTGTCGATCCTCCTAGCCAGCTCTTCAAGGAGCTGGTGAGTGCTCATCTCAGTAACGCCAATTTTGACCTCGTGAAGGCCTGCTTCGTCGTCGGTGATTAGCTCGGCCTCGGCAAGGGCCTTGAGTACGTTCTGGTTGAAGGCCCTGGCGAACTGGACAACGAACTTCGGATCGGCGTTGGCGCCGTTCTTCCAGCGCGTCATTGCGGACTGATCGAAGCCGGCGCGGTCTGCTGTTTCCTTGGCGGTGAGGCCCTTTGAAACCTTGAGTATGTAGTCGTACCAGCGGGTGTGGGGGCTGGTTATCTGTGAGTTTGACATAGGGAGAATTTACCTTGCGTACGCGCAACCGTCAATGCAGATAGCCGCAAGTGATAGTCAAGATCGGACGCGACACGCCCGGGCGGACGACATCCCAAGTAGTAATCAGATCCCCTACTTGCTCCCAAAAATCGCGACATCTAGACGAAGTTGCGTGCACGCAACACCACCTTGTTAAGTTGCGACGCAAGTTGGAGTTGCGCAAATCCAAGTAGTGGAATACTGTCTTCCCATAAGCAACTTGGGATTGCGAAAGAACAACTTGCAGCAGACCAATCTAGATGGAACGAGTCTCAGTCCAATGTCAAAGCCAACACTCTGCATCAACCTGGAGACGCTAGAACGTCTCCGCGCCGAACAGCCTTGGGGCGCACTCGCCAAGCAGGCCGGGATCAGCGAAGGCACCCTCTCTCGGGTCCGACACGGCGAGAACCGCCCCGGCCCCGAATTCATCGCAGCATTCCTTACCAACCTCCCCGTCCGCTTCGAGGATCTAGTAACGGTGGAAGCAGCATGAGCGCCATCAGCTACTCCATCGAAGGCGCCGCTGAAGCTACCGGCTACAGCACGGACACCATCCGCCGGGCACTCCGCAACAGCGACATGACTGCCCGATACGCCAACTCGAAGCCGGTCATCCTGGCTACCGAGCTGCAGGAATGGCTCGCAGCCCTTCCGACCGAAGCACCGAAACGCTAGACCCGCCGCAGCGCCAAGCGCCGGCCCCCGCCCGACTCGGGCACAACCCCCACCCATCCCCTACTGGCTTTTTAGTCGGAGGTTTCCCGTGCTGCTCTATGCCCTTTTGCAGGAAGCGCTCGCCGGAATGGACAAGAAGTCCGCCGTCGCTCACCTGCTCAACCTATTCCCCGATAAGTCAAAGTCCTTCTTCGATCGCAATTACCTACACATCATGCAGCTCGACCCGCTCGGGTTGTCCCGCATCCTCGGTCACTCCGACCCCACCGCCGACAAGGCAATCCGCAACATTGAGCAAAGGAACGCAGCATGACCATCGAATTCAAGAACCCGCCCGTATCCGCCGCCTCTAAGCGTGGCCCCGGAGCCGAGAATGCGGCGATCATCGACGCACTCAAGGCCCGCCCCGGACAGTGGGCGCTCATCAAGGAAGACACGTACCCGAACGCTACGGCGTGGTGGAAGAAGCGCCCGGGCATCGAGGCCAAGTCCAGCACCATCGGCCACGACAAGAACAAGTGCGACATCTACGCCCGCTGGGTTGGTGAGTCCGCATGAACGCCACCGAGGAAACCCGCATTGAGTGGACCGGCAACATCCAGGTTCACCACCCCGTAACCGTTCACGCCACGGCTAAAGAGTTCGCGGTGAGCTGCGCATGACCGCCGTAGTAGTAGCCCTCGCCGCGTTCGCTTTCGTCGGCATCTTCTGGGCCATCCGTAACGACAACCTTGCCGCCCTCGAAGCCTTGGACGACGAAGCCCTAGCCACCGAAGCCGCCGACGCTTGGAACCGGGGGGAATGGTCGTGATTATCGCCGAAGAGTTCATCGGCCCCGAGTCTTGGCATGGCACGACGGGCGGCACCAGCAACCACAAGTGCAAGTGCCTCGCCTGCCGCAAGGTCTGGACGGCGTACTGCCTACGGAGGCGCAAGGAGCGAGCCGAGCAGATCAAGCCGGACGACCCGCGCCACGGCAAGCCGTCCTTCTACCTCAACCATTCATGCCGGTGCGACAAGTGCCGCCGCGCACACACCAACGCAACTTACGCCCAACGTGCCCGCCGAATCGCAGCTAAGGAGGCCGCAAAGTGAAGCCGCTCACCCTAACGGTCTTCGAGAAGCACGCCGAACCTGAGCCGCCCGTGTATCGCGTCGGCGGTTCGTTCACGCCTTACGCCATCGTCGCCACGGACAAGCGCTTCACGGATGCCGAGCTGGCCGCGGAGTTCTGGCGGTCCGAGCATGACTACGAGCGGGCATTCCATGGCATGCGATACGCGTGTGGAAACTGGCCCCACTCCAAATTCGAGGCGTACGAGCGCGTGGCAATTGTCGAACGCCTTGCCAATCTCCCCCACTACGACGAGGAGTAGTCATGACCGACCGCCCGAAGATCCGCCCGTGTTCGTCGTGTCAGCGCTCTACCCGTCCACCGCGCGCCCTGATCAAGGATTACCCGGGCACGGTCAATCGGCGCCGTGGTGATCAGTGCGACCGCTGCTACAACAGCAGCGCACCCGAGGAATACCGCCCGTCAGTTGAGCACACCATCGCGGGCCTCCGTAGCTTCCTGGCACGCCGCCGGGAACGTGAAGCCGCCATGATACGCCGCGAATACTACGCAGAAAGGATCAGCGCATGAGTTGCACCGAGAAGTGCTGGACGCCCGTCGAGTGCCCCGACCATGGCGAATTGCTTTGGCCGAGAGGTCGATCCGCCCCGCTAGGCATGACGTCGTGCTGCCCGAAGGATAACTACCTCACCACGAACCCCTGCCACCTATTCGGCGCGCACGACTCCGACCGCCACTACTTCGACCCCGAGGGCTGGGAGTCTCACGAGAGCGTGTGCCAAGAGTGCAACCCGAGCCTTGAAGATGAGGCGAGCGCATGAACCTCCCCGGCTTCCTCTCAGCCCAGCGCCAGTACGAGGCGATGCTCCCACCCGAGGACGACGAGTGCGAGGACGGCGACTGCGACGAGTGCGAAACCTGTCTCGCTGACCGTGCCGAAGCTGAAGCCGAGGACTACGCCGAAGCCCAACGCGAAGAAGCCCACCTTGAAAGCAGGTACGGACGTGATTGACCTCAACTCGGCCGAGTGCATCATCCGGGCCGCTATCCGTTGCCGCGAAGTCATGCTCGCCCGCATCGCCGAAGACCCGGACAGCCCGCTGATCCCCGACCTCCAGACCATCGCCGACCAAGCAACGCAACTCATCAACGCGAATGAAAGAAGGACGACATGAGCAACTTGAAGCCCACATGCCCGTCGTGCGAACGTCCCGGCGGCGCACTCACTGCCAAGCCGCACTGTGGCGGACAGTCGTGCGACTGGAACCTCTGCAACTGTGGCGCTACCTACAGCCGCAAGTCCGGCGGGGGTTACGCCAACACCCCGAAGCCGGTCCACTTCCCCGCCAAGGAGCAGCCATGATCCTCCCCCGCATCTTCCGCCGCACCCGCCCAACCCCCGCGCCCCGACCGGACATCCACGAGGTCAAGGTCATGTCGGCGTGGGGATTCACGCCCGCCGGATGGTCCGCGCTCACCAACCAGGAACGCACCGGATACCGCTGCGACTACGTACTCGCGCCGAGGTACGTCGCATGAGCGCCTATTCCGAGGGCTGCGGCGACCGGGAATGCAGCTACCCGGAACCACACAAGCATGGATTCGCGTGCAACCCGGACTGCGTTGAATGCGCGGCATGGCTGGACATGGAGCGACAGCCGCCAGCCACCGGGCAACCCACCACCCAGAAAGGAACCACAGTGAGCGATTACAGCGAGCACCTGATCAGCATGGCCGGCGGGGACGGGGAATTGGACCTTGCCGCGATTGAAGCCATCATCCGGCCGTATGCCTCAACTGTTGAGGAGCGTCGCGGGGTCCACCCAGATTCAGTGTTCACCGCTGCCGTTGACCTCCTCGCCCTTGTGCGGGAACAGGCCGCCAAGTTGGGGCGGGTAGAAGCGCAAGTCGTGGCCACCGAAGAACTCGCGGAGATTGTCGTTGGCGAGGATTTGCAGGCCGGACTTCGGATGGTTGCAAGAGGCATCCGCGCCGCACTCACCGCAACGGAGGCAGGGAAATGAGTCAGATCATCCGAGCCATCCCGCAATTGAGCGGACCCATGGAGCAGTTCTTTGACGTATCCAAACTCCCTTGGAAGCAGGTCAGGGACTTCAAGGAAGAACTTGGCCAGCAGGGCTTCTACGTGCAGGACATCATGCTGAACGACCCCATGCCCATCATGATCGGCGCCGAATTACGCCGCCGCTATGAAGACGAGAAAGAGGCCAGCAAATGACCACCGACCTCGAAGCCGCTGATGCCGCGTACACCGCCGCATACCAGCCCGCCGTATCAAATCACGGCGACTGGGCAATGGTGCAGGTAGCGCACGCCGTCGTCCACCAGGTCCGATCCGCGCAGGAGGCAGGCAAATGACCCCCCTCACAACCATCCTCGCCGGCATCGAATCAATCCCGGAAACGAACGAGAACTACCGGGCGATCCGGGAAGCTGTCCGCGGGCTGAAACAACTTATTGAACAGGAGGAGAAATGAGCACATGGACAGCACCCGAGCAGATCCTCAGCCGCGGGGCAATCAGCGTTACATGGTATCGGGCCACGTCTAAAGAGGACATTGTTATCCCGTACACCGAGCCGCAGCCCCCGACGATCTACCCGACTGGCACTGCTGGCTGGTGGCGCCCGACGAGCGATCGGTGGGGCAATTTCCTCCCGGACGGCACTTCTGGCTCGGGCGTTGCGATGCCGACCGCTGGACTCGACATCGGCACGGAATACGAGAGCGTCGTCTACAGGCTCTCACCGGCCTACTACGACGACGGGGAGGAATCATGAACGCATACCGAGCCCAACGTATCCGTTTCGGTATTCTCGCGGCCCGTCACTCGCTCGCACGACACCGACTCACCCCGGAACAGGTGGACGACCTCGAAGGCATGGAGTTGTCCGGCTGGCGGATCGGGGACGCCGGGACCGTCAAAGCATTCGACCGGGAGTGTGCACGCCATGACTACTACGCGCCAAAGGAAAGGAACCAGAAATGAGCGAAGGCATTTGGACGATGACCGAAACCGAGTTCAAGCACGCACTGCGGGAAGCTCGGGCAATGGCGCTGGCAGAGGCGGCTGATGATCGCGCCGTGCGATCCGAGACGTTCCTGGCGACGATGCAAAACATGGCAGGCAATCCCGACTACACCCATGACGACATCGTGCGGTATGGCGCCTACTCGGCAGAAGCGAATACCACCGCGGCCTGGCTTCGTCGCCGTGCAGTGACATTGCGGGCAATCGCATGATTACCCCCATCCCCGCCGTGTATGACGACGAGGCCGCGCTCGCACTAGCCGCCGCGATCCAAACCCGCCGCCTCCGCAAATGCATCGCCCAAGGAAGTCACACGGCCGACTGCCAGCGATGCGGGATCAAGGAAAGGAACCAGAAATGAACCTGAACATCAGCGACGAAGCAGTCCAGTTGGCATCCGTGGGCATCCTGCGGGAACGCCACCGCGAGCAGGAGTCCAAGAGCAATCGGGAGCAGGTCTACGCGATCTACACCAACGCAACCCCGACGCCGGACAATGCTCACCCCGCCGTAAAGATTGTCGAGGCGGTCATCAAGGAGCACGTCATCGCAACGGCGGTCTTCCATCACGCAGAAGCGGCCCGATTCCACGCCGCGCTCGCCAAGGCTGAGGAGTTGGGCTCATGAGTGACTGCGAGGCCGAACGCCGGAACAAACAAGCCCTGTACATCCTCGAAAACGAATGGGGCTGCGGACGAATCGACGTCGGCGAACTACAGCGACTACTCCGCGGCCCCGAATGCGAATGCAAAACGGAAACCGACTGAATAAAGAAGATCACCTGATATGGACTCGCAAGGGTCCTTTTTTATTGCCAACGATTGGGGACAAATTGAGCCTGAAAATTTACGAAGATTTGGAGCAAGGAAGCGACACCTGGCGTGCCGCTCGGTGCGGTCTAGTTACGGCAAGCGTGGTTGGTCTGCTCGTCACGGCTAAGACTTTCAAGCCCGCCATGAATGACACGGCGCGCGGACTCACGGCGACACTCGTCGGCGAACGCATCACGGGGCATGTAGAGCCGATGCGTGAAAGCTCGGACATGCTCAGAGGCACCCTTGACGAGCCGTTCGCCCGGGATGCGTACAGCGAGCATCATGCACCCGCCACTGAGGTTGGGTTCATGGTCCGTGATTTCGACACCTTCCGGCTGGGCTACTCACCTGATGGCTTGGTCGGCGCAGACGGCTTGATCGAAATCAAGTCCCGTGCACCTAAGAAGCATCTCGCCACGATCCTCTCCGACGAAGTACCCGCCGAGAACATGGCCCAGTGTCAGGCGGGGCTGCTTGTCTCCGGGCGTGACTGGCTGGACTACGTGAGCTTCTGCAGCGGGATGCCGTTATGGACGAAGCGCGTCCTGCCCGATCCGCACTGGCAGGGGGCGATTATTGCCGCCGTCGAACTCTTCGAGGCCACCGCCGAAGACATGACAGCCCGCTACTTGGACGCCACCGAAGGGCTGCCGACGACCGAACGACTAGACCACTTCGCTGAGATGGAGATCTTCTGATGTGGTCGCACCAGTTGGGGCTTTCAGCGCAGGCCATTGCTGGCGGTGGAGGACATCACCCGCACGACCCGAGTGACCTACTCCGCTGCATCGACTACTGCGATAGTCGCGGCATAGGAGCGGACGCTCTACGCTCCCGCATGACGGGCCGCTCGATCCAGTGGGACCGCCTGCTACCCGCGTGGGATCACCTGGCCGAACTCCTGCGCCACGAAATGGACACGCGAACCGATGGGAACGCGCCGCGCACCTACGCCGAAATGAAGCGGGTACTTGCCGACGGCATCGCATGTGCCACCTGTAACTCGACCGGACGCGGAACCGAATGCGTCAAATGCAAAGGCACTGGCCATCGATCCGGCGGACGATGCCGAGCCGAACACTGCTACCGCGGCGCCGACTTCTGCCCCACCTGTCACGGCCGCGGCTACACGACGACAAAGAAAGAGGAATGAAGATGGACCTTGATATGACCGAGAGTTTGGCGCCTAAGAGTGACCAGCTCGACGCGGTGGACCTGGTTGGCGGGCCGCGCACCTTCACCATCGAGAAGGTCAGTCGGCACAACGCCGAGCAGCCTTTCAACTTCCACCTTGCCGACTTCCCCCGCGTGTGGAGGCCGGGCAAGTCTATGCGAAGGGTGATCGCCGCCGCATGGGGAGCCAATGCAGCTAACTACGCGGGTCAGCGCGTGACGCTCTACTGCGACAACTCTGTGGAGTTCGGCGGGGCCGCTGTGGGTGGCTCGCGTATCAGCCATATGAGCGGCATTGATAAGCCCCTCAAGGTTCCGCTGCTGATCAAGAAGGGCAGGAGTGCCATATTCACCGTCCAGCCCCTCCCCGACGCACCCGCACCCACCACCCCCACTATCCCCGACGACATCCGCGCCACCACGGCCAAGGCGGTCACCGAGGGCAACGTGCCGGAATACATCGCCTGGCTGACCGAACAGCAGGCGCCGCAAAACATCATCGACTGGGTACAGGAGCAGGGCAAATGAGCAAACCAATTCAGGTCGAAGCACTCGACAACGAGCCGGAGTGGATGCGGATTAGCAGGGTTTACGAGAACCTGCGAATCACTAGCGCCCAGCTCTATGCGGACATCGACAGTTACAACAAGACGCTGAACCAGCTTGACGACTACGGGACCAGCGTCACAAACGGCAAGGAGCGGATCTTCCTCATGAAGGAAGAGATCGCCCGTCTGGAGTCGGCATGACCACCCACGAGGGCACGGTGGGCGTGTCCATCACCGCGGGCCACATCTACACGTCCGACCTGCCGCCAACCCGCATCGGGCAGCAAGTCTTCATGGGGTCCGCGCGGGAGTTCGCGCTTCATATCACCCCAACAGTTGCGCGCCAATGGATTGGCGTGCTCGAAACCATCGCAAAGGACAGCAAGTGAAACTCTCAACCATCGGCACAATCTTCCGGGTAGCACTCGCCGGATTCTGGGTACTCCTGCTCGCCGACGCGCTAACCCCCGGCGAGGCGCATTGGGCCATGAGCGCGCTTGGAACCCTGTGCGTCTACGTGTTCGTCTCCGCGCACTTCTACACCCTTGGCGCCAAACGCGCCGCCAAAACCACCACCAACGAAAAGAGCAACTGAACATGGCTAACGACACGACGATCACCGTTATTGGGAATCTGACCGACGACCCCGAGCTGCGGTTCACGCCATCAGGTTCGGCGGTTGCGAATTTCACCATCGCTTCTACCCCCCGCACGTTCGATAGGACCACGAATGAGTGGAAGGATTCTGAGACTCTTTTCCTGCGCTCGTCCATCTGGCGTGAAGCTGCCGAGAACACGGCCGAATCCTTGCAGAAGGGTATGCGCGTCATCGCTCAGGGGCGCCTCAAGTCCAGGTCCTACGACAAGGCCGGCGAGAAGAAGACTGTCATCGAGTTCGAGGTTGACGAGATCGGCCCCTCCCTCCAGTACGCCAAGGCGCAGGTCACCCGCACCCAGCGCAACGGCAACGGGCAGCCCGCACAAGCCCAGCAGCAGGGCCAGTACGCGCCCACCCAGCAGACCCCCCAGCCCGCCGCGGCTCAGTGGGGCAACCAGCCCGCGCAGGCATCCGGCGGGTGGGGCTCGGCTCCAGCTGGCACCCAGACCGAGCCGCCGTTCTGACCAGTTAGCACGACCCAGCCATAACACCCCCAAGGCGCCCTAACCGGCGCCTTTTCTATTTGCGGCGCTCGGCATCACGTCGAGCGCCGCACCCCGGAAGGAACCCACCGCCTTGCCTAATCGAATAAGAGAAGAGAAGTGTCACGTACCGGCGTGCAAGCGCGGCATTCAGGTACTTGATATGTGCGACCTCCATTACCGCCGCGTCATGCGCAGCGGAACCACCGACGCACCACACAAGCCGACCGTCGCCGAACGATTCTGGCCGAAGGTCCGCAAGTCGTCGGGGTGCTGGGAATGGACAGCGCACGTCAGGAAGGACGGATACGGATCCTTCCGGCGAGGCAGCCAATCTGTCAACGCACACCGCATTTCATACGAACTCTCGAACGGCCCGATCCCAGACGGCCTAGAAATAGATCACCTCTGCCGGAATCGCGGGTGCGTCAACCCCCGCCACCTAGAAGCCGTGCCCAAGGCAGTGAACATCCTCCGCGGCATTGGATCCGGGGCTAAGCATGCGCGCAAGACGCACTGCATCAACGGCCACCCACTATCCGGCGACAACATCTACACCCGATCCCTGCCGGATCGCCAATGCGTGACTTGCGCACGGGCTTACGCCGCCACTAGGGCAATGCGACTCAGAGAACAACGAACGAATGGAAAGACAAAATGACACCGATCCACATTCAGCAGGCAATGGACCGCGAGGGCACTGCGGTTTGCGTATACACCAAGTACGACTGCCGTCAGTGCGACATGACTAAGAAGACCTTGACCCGCGAAGGCATCGTGTACACCGCCGTCAACGTCGAAGAAGACCAGACCGCATACGCCTACGTCACCGAAACCCTCAGCCGCCGCGAAATGCCCGTCGTCATCGCATCCACCCCCGACGGCGACGAGGTCTGGTCAGGGTTCCAGCCCGCCATGATCCGGGCGCACATCACGCACCGCCAGGACGACGCGGCATGAACCCGGACCCGTGCTGCTGGGCATGCCGTAGCCCAACAGGCGTCTGCCTATCCCGTCGCACCTGTGAGCATCACATCATCGCGGAAGCTCAGGACGAATCCCGCCACCGTGCCACCCGGCAATATCGAGATCCGACCGGCGACCAGGCCGTCAACAACATCATGAGGAACCAGAAAGGAAAGTAATGGCCTACGTTTACCGCGGCGCCGTCCACGACCTGGACGAGCCGGTCATCCTGGAGCCCGTCGAGGGGTTCGACACGTCCCGGTGCGGCACGGTCGCGGCGTACAAGCGGCACCGGAAGTACGGGGTCCCGGCGTGCCGGCCCTGCCTGGATGCGAAGCGGGACCAGTCCCGGCTGGAGTACGCGGCGCGGCGTGGTGTCCGGCCTGCGGCGGTGTTTGATCCGTCGGCGTGCGGAACGAACGCAGGCTACCGGCGGCACAAGCATCACGGCGTGCCGGTGTGTGCCGCGTGCAAGGTCGCCAACGCGGACTACATGCGCGACTACCGGCAAAGGAGAGCTGCCTAGTGGCTGACAAACGAGCCTTCGCCAAATTCGACGTTGGCTACCTCGATAATCCCAAGATGCTCGACGTTTTGGATGCAAGTTGCAATGCAATTCTTATGCACGTTGCATCCGTTTTATACTGCGCGCAGCACCTCACGGACGGATTCGTTGCGGCTAAGGCGATGCAGCGAAAGGCTGGCGGCGCCGATTCAGACATTGAGTTGCTTATCTCAGCCGGGCTCTGGCACGCGCCAGGGCATGACTGCGACGGATGCCCCGAGCCCCCCGCAGGCAAGGTCTACGTCCACGACTTCCTAGAGCACAACAGGGAAGCGGCGCAAGTGAAGAAGGTTTCCCAGAAGCGTTCCGCAGCCGCCAAGGTTCGGTGGGATGCGGATGCAGAAAGCAATGCAAGCAGTATGCAAAATGCATTGCAAACCGAACCCGTTTGCAATGCAGAGAGAGAGAGAGAGAAAGAGAGTTCTTCCTCGTCGGAAGTTTCTGTCGAAACTCCCCGACTTGACGTCGATGAGCTCCTTGATCTTCTCGATAGCTGCATAGCGCTCAACGGATTCAAGAAGCCCACGAGGACCAAGAAGAACGCCGATGCGGCGCGGCTCTTGCTGGACAAGGACGGGTACGACGTCAAGCAGGTTTCTTGGATGATCCGATGGGCCACTAACGACGAGTTCTGGCGGTCCAACATCCTGTCCATGTCCAAGCTGCGCGAGAAGTTCGACCAGCTCAAGGCAAAGGCTGGGGTGGCCCCCAAGCCCGCCGCGGTGGGATTCAACGGGCAGATCGACATTGACGCAGTCCTGGGCAGGGACGCATGGACCCCCGGCACACCACCGAGCGGACTCAGCGTGGGCGAAGAAATCGAATGGAAGAAGCAGCAACGGGCCGCACATCAAGCGGAACGTCTCGAAGAAGCGAAACGGAAATTGGGGACACCATGAACGACAGAACACCACGGCAGGATGTGGACGCCGAACGGGCGGTGATTGGCGCCGTCATGGTGGACCACCGCAACCTCGAAAACATCAACCTCAAGCCGGACGACTTCTTCCTCCCGACCCATGACCACCTGTGGCACATGATCCTCACCGAGTCCCGGGCGGGGAGGCCATTCACGGCGCTGGCGTTGGCGCAAAAGCTGGTAGCCGAACCGATCCTTGGACTAGAGCCCACCTACCTGCATGAGTGCATGGCCGCGGCGCCATACGGGATGTCTGAGCACTACGCCGGGATAGTCGCGGGTGTCGCCAGGTTGCGGCGGCTCGCCGATGTCGGCATGAAGCTGCAGCAGGCCGCAGCTAACGCGGCATGGGACACCACCGAGGCTGTACTGGACGACGCAAGGGCCACCCTCGACGCAACGGCTAACGAGGCGACCGGGATCAGGGTCCGGACGTTCGCGGATGCGCTCGATTCGGCAATGGACCTTTGGGCGTCACCGAAGGGCAAGTCCTATCCGACTGGCTGGGCTGAGCTTGACCGGAAGTTCAACGGCGGGTGGCATCCCGGCCAGCTAACGATCCTCGGTGCCCGTCCCGCGGTCGGCAAGTCGCTGGTTGCCGGCTGCGCTGCGGTTGCGGCTACCGGCTACGGCGTCGGGTTCTTCTCTCTGGAGATGAAAGAGCACGAGGTCGTAGGGCGCATGACTGCCGCGTCCGAGGGCATCGACTTGCACAACCTGAACTCGTTCAACCTCTCCGAAGCGGACTGGTCCAAGGTGGCACGACTCAGGACCAAGTCCGCTGAATGGCCGGTCTACATCGAGGAGCTGTCACGGACCACGATGGCGCAGATCAGGGCGACCGTGCGGACGTGGAAGCGCCGCGGCCCCGTGCCGCTGGTCATCATCGACTACTTGCAGCTCGTCGCGCCGGCAGACACCCGGGAGCAGCGGGAGCGGCAAGTCGCCCGGATAGCCGAGGACTGCAAGCACCTCGCCAAAGAGTTCGACACGCACGTCCTGGCATTGGCTCAGGTCAACCGTGGATCAGTCCAGCGCGCCGACCCGCGCCCAACGATGGCCGACCTCCGCGAATCCGGCGGCATCGAAGCGCACGCGGACAACATCATCCTGCTCCACCGAAGCGACGACATGGAGGGCGAGATCGAATTCATCATCGAGAAGAACCGGCACGGCGAGACGGGCAAGATCAACCTCGCATGGCGCCCACACTTCGCATCCGTCAACAGCATGGCCTCCGAGGCCGGCGACTTTAGGTACGGGATCTCATGAGCACCGAATTTGCAGACATCACCGGCTACTACGACGACAGCCGACCTGTTAGCGACGGGCTCCAGCTTAGGAGCCTGGCTGACATCCTCGACATGGAAGAAGCGCCGCGCGTTCGTTGGCCGGTTAGGAATCACGAGGACCGCACGCCGATCAACTCGCAGAAGCGGGCGATCATCCACGAGCGGGACGGGAAAATCTGCCGATACTGCGGAACTGCTGACGAGCTGCTGGTGCTTGACCACATCATCCCAAGGTCAGCATTCCCGGTGCATCAACTTCAGATTGCCGACCGATCCGACAACCTGCACTCCGCCTGCTGGGACTGCAACCAGAGGCGCAGCAACTTTGAAGCGGTCCATACAAAACGCCTCGGAGTAGTCGTCCGATGCTGGTACTGCGTGAACCGGGATCACTCCGAGAGCGACGAGGCGTTCTTGCCTTACCCGGTGGACAAGCTCGTCTTCTGCGGGCAATGCGGTGTATCGCATGTGCCAGCCATCGAGGGCTGGGTCCTATGAGCAGCATGACCACCACCCACACCATCCGCCACGAAGCCGCCCCGAATGAGGCGGCTTTTCTTATGCCCGGAGGAATCGCATGACCAGAGAGTCGAAGCCAACCAACTACGTGTACCGCGTAACCATCGAGCACCTTTACGCGGATGCCTCCGACCACTACCTGCAGCGCACGTATGGACCGTACACGTCACTCACTGCCGCAAAGTCGCAAGAGACGCGGCTGCTTCGGATGGCAACTGCCGGCGGCAAGAAGGCGAACAGTTTCATCGAAGAATCATGGCTCGAATGGGAGGTCCGCTCATGACCAAGTTTCGTTTAGGGGATCAGGTCCGCATTATCGCCCGCGGCCATTTTGACGAGGTGGGCACGGTTAGCGACATTGACCACGGCACCGGCTACCCATTCAAGGTGGCGTTGGCGTCCTCGGGCGGCCCGTTGTGGTTCGGCCCGCACGAACTGGTACTGGCTGAGCGTCCCGTGGTGGCACCGTGAGCGCGTCAGAAGTGGCTGGTGGGGTTCGTGGGCATGGAGGGGTAAATGAGGGCCGCAAATCGCCACGCACCCGAGCATCAGCCAAGGCCGCAGGATCCAGGTTTGAGCGGACCATCGCCGACTACCTCGCCGCCGTCGTGGATGACCGGATCGACAGGCGCGTCAAAACCGGCGCCAAGGACCGGGGCGACATTGGAGGGCTCCGGCACATGGGCGAACGAGTCGTCATCGAATGCAAGGACACCGCCCGAATCAACCTCGCCGGATGGGCTGCCGAAACCGAAATCGAACGCGGCAACGATGACGCATTGGCGGGCGTCATCATCCACAAGCGTCACGGCAAAGGCAAGCCCGAAGACCAGTGGGTCACCATGACCCTCGCCGACTTCACGGCACTACTCACCGGAGAACGAAACAACACGCAGGGGGAAGCATGAGTAACGAACGAGACGAACTGGCAGAGGTCATCCGAGCCATTGATGGCCCCGCGTCACTGGGAGGGCTCGACATCGCAGACGCGATCCTCGCCGCCGGGTACGTCAAGGCACCCGCAACGGAAACCGAATGGGGAGTCGGCAGCAAGTGGGGACGGCACCCATTCCTCACCCAAGCCGACGCCGAACAGAACATCGCACTTCACCACAAGTGCGGCGAACACGCCCGACTGGTCAAGCGACCCGCAGGCACGAAGCCCGGACAGTGGGAGGAGGCGGAATGAGCGCAACAATCCACCATGGCGACTGCATCGAAGTCATGCGGACGCTCCCGGATAACTCGGTGGACTCCATCGTCACCGATCCGCCTTATGGCCTCGGCTTCATGGGGCAAAAATGGGATGCCCTGCCCCCGGGCGAGGAGTGGGCGCGGGAGTGCCTGCGCGTCCTGAAGCCGGGCGGGCATCTGCTGGCGTTCGGCGGGTCGCGCACCTGGCACCGGCTCGCGGTCGCGGTTGAAGACGCTGGCTTCGAGATCCGCGACAGCATCGCATGGCTTTATGGATCGGGATTTCCGAAGCATCGGGCCGCACTGAAGCCCGCGTTCGAACCCGTCGTCATGGCCCGCAAGCCGTTCAAGGGATCACTGACCGCCAATGAAGCTATTCACGGGACGGGCGCGCTTGATATTGACGGGTGCCGGATAGCTACGGGCGACAAGCTTGGCGGCGGACGACCAGGGGGAACGGGCAATGCCATCTACTCGAAGGGATTGGGGGCGTCTTCTGGAAGGTCCGATGAGCTAGCCGGTCGCTGGCCCGCAAACGTGGTGCTGGACGACGCGACCGCCGGGATTTTGGACGGGCAGAGTGGGCCACTGAAAGCTGCGACCGGCCGAACGAAGCGGGTTGATCGCGGCCCGTTCAGTACCGGAACGGGCGCGTTAGAGCGGGACGATGTTTATCAAGACGAAGGCGGCGCGTCCCGGTTCTTCAAGGTTGCGAAGGCTGACGATCACGGGGCCATCTCGGCGCACTTTCCCCGCGATTTTGACGACACGTTCAGGTATGTCGCCAAGGCCCCAAAGTCCGAACGCCCCATCGTGGACGGCATCACGCACCCGACCGTCAAGCCGCTGGCACTCATGCGGTGGCTGGTCAAGCTGGTCACCCCGGAAGGCGGGACCGTGCTGGAACCGTTCGCCGGATCCGGGGCAACCGTTGAGGCGTGCATCCTCGAAGGTTTCAACTGCATCGCCATCGAACAAGAAGCCGAATACCTGCCCCTGATCCAAGCAAGAATCGACCGACAGGACGCCGCGTGAGGGCCGACCGATTCAGCCCGCGATTCGGATCTCCGGTAAGCGACTGGTACCGCTGGTTTGCGTGGAGGCCCGTCGAAACCGTTGACCGCGGCAAGCAATGGCTGCGCATCGTGAACCGTCGCCGAATCCACAAGTACCACTTCCTAGATGGTGGGGCCGACTTCTGGTTCCAGCACGCGGTCAAAATCGAAAGGAAGCCATGACGCTCGCAGACAACATCCAGGCGCTTACTCGGGAGCATTGGAAGATTGCCGATGATGGGGCTCTCGTATCGAAGCCGCCGCTGCTCGCCGAACTGAGGGCCGCATGCACGTCGGACTTCGCGGTTGGGCGAGGCGGTGGAGGTGGGGCGGGAATGGTCGTCAACTCCCAAGCCGTGAAGATCGAAAACGGGATCAAGGAACAGGCGCTAAACGAGCACTTCGAGATGACTGGCAATGAGTACCGCGGGAATCTCGTGGAGCTCATCACGTCATGGGCCGCGATCCAGTCCGTCGAGTGGCACGACTACCTGGCCCGCGTGACCCTCGATTGGATAACCGACATTCAGTCCATGCTCGAAGCCAAGCGTCCACCGTGGCGCCCATCCATGCCATGCCCGTCCTGCTCGCAACGGTTCTACGGGGCCGAGCGCGAACCATGCCTCGCCGTCTACTACTGGGACGACGAGAACGAAACCATCGCCCCGCCCGCGCTCTGGATTGCTCATTGCGACGGGTGCGGCGCCGAATGGAACGGGGACAATCTCAAATGGCTGCGGGAGGCGAACGACACGCCGAAGAAAGATGTTGCGCGAGTGGCAGATGTTGCTGTAGTGTGAATCTCGATGGGGCCACGAGTCTCACGAAACGAAGGTCGGTCCAAGCGGATCGGCCTTTTTGCATTTAATTGAACTTGAGGCCCGCGCCAACCCCCATACGTGCGCGGGCCTCAAACACTTCCCGAAACCGCTGATGCCCCAACGCGCCTATGGCCGGGGCTCAAGTTGACCGGGCAGGAGAGCCATCCCTGAGAGCCGTAGACGTGCGGCAAATGGCATAGCGTCAACGGCTAGTTCCGTTGCGATGGCGGCTAACGCACAGGCAAACCGCCAGCAAAACCAGTGCACCTACTTCTAGCAGGGAGCAAACATGAGCGCTGTCTGCAAGTACGCAACCGCGGCCGACGAGTTGGACGACAACGAACTCGAACAGCTCGGGGCAATGTCCGGCAGTGCAGCAGCCCGCTACCTCAACATCGGGGCGACCGTCACCAAAGAGCACCGGCGGAAAGAGTGCATGTGCTACCGGGGCAACGCTGAGGCTGCCGTTGAGGCGACGACCGGCAAGCTCGAACTAACCTCGGACGGCGGATCGTTCACCGGCATTGAAGTGACCGAGCCCATCCGCGGCGACTGGTCAGCAGTGTTCGCCAGGTTCAACCTCGACCCCAACGAGTTCACCATCGCCGACGACACCGTCCGCATGAGTTCATGGCAGTCCTCGAAACGCACCGAAGACGGCGACCGCGACATCGTCTGGCTGTACTCGTACTCGGCACGGTTCACGCGGAAGAGTGCAGGAGCCAGCCTTGACCTGCCGGCGCTCTACGCAGCCGCGAAAGCCGCCACTCCCCCATCAACGCCGCCCTACCAGGAACGCGCAACCGTCGTCGTCTGGGCTGACCCACAGATCGGGAAGACCGGATCCCGAGGTGGCACGGCTGACCTCATCGCCCGATCTGTGGCGATCCGCGCAAAGCTCGACGCACTCCTCGCCGACCGCAACCCGTCCGCGATCCTCATCGCCGACGCTGGCGATGGCATCGAAGGTTTCGAGTCCGGCGGCAACCCCATGTTCACTAACGATTTGAGCCTGTCCGGCCAGCTCGACACGTACGGCACCGAGCTATTCGAGTACATCAACCTCGCACATGCACACGCGCCCGTTACGGTCGCAGGCATTCCCAGCAATCATGCTGCTTGGCGCTGCGGTAAGCAGAACCTCGGCAAGCCATCCGATGACCTCGGACTGTTCATGCACAAGCAAGTCCAGAAGGTCACCGACGCCGCACGTATGGGCGTCTCATGGGTCAAGCCCGCCGAGTATGACGAGTCAGTCGCCGTGGACTTCTACGGCACGAGCATCGGCATGGTGCACGGCAACCAGTTCGCACCAGGACAAGCCGTCACATGGTGGCAGAAGCAAGCCTTCGGGGCGCAGGCAGCAGCATCAGCCGACGTCCTAGTCTTCGGTCACTATCACTCATTCAGCGCATCAGTCGCAGGCAGGAACCCGAGCAGCGGCCGTCAACGCTACTGCTTAGGTGCGCCCACCCTCGATAACGGATCCGACTGGTTCCGGCAAGTGCAAGGCCGAGACAGTGACCCCGGCCTCATGGTCTTCGATGTAACCGAGGATGGGTTCGACCTGTCGAGCCTCACCATACTCACTGCATAAGGAGGCGTGATGAAGCTCTACGCAATAGCCGAGCATCGACAGGCATACGCCGGATGGTGCGGCCGCAACGGCGTCAAGCAGAACCATGCCGTCTTCGTTACTTCACTAGATCAGATGCGGAACCGCAGTGCTGCACATGAACAGTTCATCTTCATTGATGGCTGGGAACAAGGCCCGCACTATGCCGAGCTCTTAGCGGCCTACGGTGCGGCAACCATGAACCACAGCTTAGGGGGTTAGCGTGCTCCTATACCGCGCCGTCTGTGCCTGGCTTGAAGCTCACGCCGCAACCATGGGCGCAACCGTCGAGCACGAGCCGCACCCCGAAGGTAACAACTTCGCACAAGCCGAACACGCCCACTCATACAGCGCACCACCCGAGCTGCACATAGGCAGCGACAGGCAGTCACTCGATGACGACCAAGGCGGCGTGTACCGGGTGCGGCCTATTGGGTTCCGGCGGAATGGCTAGGGCTAAGAAGATATGCGCCAACCCTGGCTGCCCCGAGATCACAGACCAGAGCCGATGCCGAGTGCATAGGGCTGAGGCTGACCGAGCACGCGGCACCAAGACGCAACGCGGATACGGCAAGCAGTTCCAATCGGAACGCAAGGTGTGGGTCCGCATGGTAGCGGAAGGTGTCGTCAGTTGTTGGCGCTGCCTCAAGCCCATCGCCCCCGGCGCTGACTTCCACCTCGGGCACGACGACCATGACCGCACCATCACACGCGGCCCCGAATGCCCCAAGTGCAACCTCAGTGCAGCAGGCAAGGCATCGCACCGACGATGACCCCGGGGGCATTGCCCTCCCCCGCCCCTCCCGAAATGCC
>Ga0065714_10064566_pt1 | contig 35252 bp, 33 predicted proteins | sample MisRhiReplicate2_FD_59101 | JGI IMG/M metagenome (GOLD analysis project Ga0065714, IMG submission 59101) | Miscanthus rhizosphere microbial communities from Kellogg Biological Station, MSU, sample Rhizosphere Soil Replicate 2: eDNA_1 v2... | ecosystem: Host-associated > Plants > Roots >... | reverse complement strand
TGTCATTTAATGCTCTGGTGATTTTTGTAGAAAGGGTAAATAGCTTGGTTTTGGATACATAATCCGTAACACCGGCTTTTATGAGTTCAACTGCATTTTCTTCTCCAATTATACCGGAAACAATAATAAACGGTGTATGGGGGTGCTTATCTTGTTTTATGTAAAAAGCTGCAACAGCATCAAAAGAGGGAAGAGAGTAATCAGATAATATTAAATCGGGATTGAAATTCTGCAAAGAGTTTTCAAACTCCACTCGAGTCTGGACAATTTCAGATGTAAAACTCAATCCTGATTTCTTCAATTCTCGGGTAAGCAGATCTGCGTCACTTTGATTGTCTTCCAGGATCAGTATTTTAAGGTTTGATGCCATTATTTATTCCTCATATTAATTTGGAGGCTGATTTAAGATCATCCAATATAATCCTATCTCTTTTACCGCATTGAAAAAATTATCGCTGTCAACAGGTTTTACTATGTAACTATTTGCTCCAAGGGCGAAGCATTTTTCTATATCCGGACCTTCATTAGAAGAAGTTAGCATCACTATTGGAATAGATTTAAGATTTGGATCTGATTTTATTCTTTCTAAAACCTGTACACCGGATACCTTTGGCATCTTTAAATCCAGCAGGATTAACTTGGGGGACTCCTTGTCGCTTCTTGTCGCATACGCTCCTTTGCAATAAATAAAGTCCAGCGCTTCTGCTCCGTTAATCACGTGGTGGAGCTTGTTTGTGAAGCCACTTTTTTTAAGGGCACGAATGGTGAGTGCAGCATCGTCTGTGCTGTCTTCCACAAATAAAATTTCAACGTTATGGTAGCTCATTTCTTTTTTTTGATTTTAATGTTTTACACTGAGAAGGCTGAAATAAAAGCAAGATCCTTTGTCTAACTCTGATTCGGCCCAAATGGTACCATTATGGCGATGCACTATTTTTTGTACAATGGCCAGACCTATGCCTGTCCCTTCAAACTCTTCCTGAGAATGTAGCCTCTGAAATACTCCAAAAAGTTTATCATAGTATTGCATGTCAAATCCAGCTCCACCATCTTTTATATAGTATACAATGAGATCGTCTTTTTTATAAGCGCCAATTTCTATACTTGTTTTTGCTTTATGTTTTGAATACTTAACCGCATTGGAAACTAGATTGATCCATACCTGTTTAATCAGCGATTTATCTCCTATGGCATTTGGAAGGTTGCCTATTTTGAATTCAGGTACATTTTCGTAGTCATCAAATGATAATTCTTCCTGAATCATGGTAAGCAGGTCGTTCATGTTAATTTCTGATACCGTTACCTGTTTTCTTCCTAATTTCGAAAATGCAAGCAGGTCATCAATCAATTCACCCATTTTTTTTGAATTGTTAATGATGGACTGAAGGATTTTTATACCATCTGAATCAAGTTTGTCTGAATAATCTTCTACTATAATTCTGGTATATCCATTGATGGCCCTGATTGGAGCACGTAAATCATGGGATACTGAATAGGAAAAGGATTCTAGCTCTTTGTTTACAGACTCTAATTGAGCTGTCCGTTCGATTACTTTTTGTTCTAATTCGTCATTTAGCTTACGAATATCATCTTCTGCATTTTTAAGCTCTCTGTTTGCAATAATTAACTCTTCAGCTCTTTTTTCTTTCTCTTTATTCTGAAAGGCAAGTTCTTTATTTGCTATGATGAGTTCGGCTGCGCGGTTTTCTTTTTCTTCATTCTGAAAAGCAAGCTCTTTGTTGGCAATGATCAGTTCTGCAGCACGATTTTCTTTCTCTTCATTTTGGAAAATTAGCTCCTTATTGGCAATCACTAATTCAGCAGCTCGGTTTTCTTTTTCTTCGTTTTGAAAAACAAGTTCTTTATTTGCTATGATTAGTTCAGCGGCACGGTTTTTTTTTTCCTGATGTTGAAATGCAATCTTTCTATTGGCAATGATCAATTCATCAGAATCGTTTTTTTTCATATCCTTATTAAAAGGTGATATTTTGAAAATATAATGGAAATACGAATTGGATAATGGGCAGAAAGGAAAGTGTTTCCCCTTTGTAAGTTTATAAAGCTAACATAATATTGGAGGAAAGCTGCGTCGAGTTGTATATATAGTTTTAACTTTGATCATTGTTTCAACCAAATATGAATGATTTTCCTTCGTCTTTTAAAAGCATTATTGCTGTTTCTCCAGTGCCTATGGCAATTGTCGATACCAATATGTGTTACCTGGCAGTTTCTGATAAATGGGTGAGTTTCTATGATCTTGAAAATAAAGAGCTGATAGGCAAGTCTCATTATGAAGTGTTTCCGGAAATAGAAACGCGTTGGAAAAATATTCATGCTGCTTGCCTGAATGGAAAAGATCAATCCTGCAATGAAGATAGATTTGAGCGTGCCGATGGTACAATAATGTGGTTGAAATGGGAGGTGCGCCATTGGCTGGATGGTGATGGAAACATCGGTGGTATGATGATGTATAGCGAAGATGTAACGGGGAATGCTAATATCACGATGAATGAGAAGCGATTTCAACTATTTATGGATGAATTACCCGGGCTCTGCTGGATAACTGATTATCATGGTATGCTGAAGTATGCAAATAAATGCTTTTTTGATAACTTTCATCTGCCTGCCGAAACACTAGGGAAAAACCTCACAGAAATATTTGGTGAAGACATTGCTAATGCTACTCAGTTAAATAATAAAACTATACTGCAGACAGGAGAAAGTAAGGAGTTCCATCAGACTTTAAGAGATAGTCATGGACATCCTCAGTATTATAAAACTTACAAATTTCTTTTTCGGGATAAGGATGGGGAAGGAAATATGGTGGGTGCTATTTCTTTTAATATCACCAAACGTATAAAATTAGAGGAGGAATTACATCAAAGTGAAGCCCAATTTAAACAAGCTTTTGAACATTCTTTGATTGGAATGGCTTTAATCAGTCCTGAGGGAAGGTGGAAAAAGGTTAATAAAAGTCTTTCGCAAATTTTGGGCTATACCGAGGCGGAGCTTAATCTGTTGACAATACAGGATATTACTCATCCTGAGGATATGGAAAGTAGCATTTCAATTCTAGAGAACCTTGCTACAGGGAAAATTGAAGAAATGAAGTATGAAAAGCGATATATTCATAAGGATGGAAGATCAGTGTGGGTGGTGATCGCAGCTACGATGCTGTACGATGTTAGCGGGCATCCTTTACATTACGTTTCTCAAATAGAAGATATCACCAAAAGAAAAGAAATTGAGAACGACTTGGTCTTAAGTGAAAAAAAATACCGTACTATTTTTGAAAATGTACAGGATGTGTTTTATCAGACGGATCAACAGGGTACTGTTACCGAGATTAGCCCTTCTATTGAGCTTCACTCCGGATATCAGCGCCATGAAATCATCGGCATGCCAGTTGCCAATTTTTATTATTATCCGCAAGATCGGGAAAGAATTGTTGAAGAATTGCAAATCAATGGCTTTGTGATTGATTTTGAAGTACGTTTAAAAACAAAGAATGAGGAACTGAAATATGCATCTGTAAATGCCAGGCTGATTATTGAAAATGGAGCTGTTGTTGGAACTGAAGGTAGTATGAGGGATGTGACTACAAGGAGATTTCATGAGAATGCACTCAGAGCGCTAAATACAGAACTAACAGCTTCTAATGAACAGAAAAATAAGCTTTTCTCAATTATTGGACATGATCTTAGAAATCCTATATCTGGTAGTTTACAGCTGTTGAACCTAACTTTAATGGATTTTGAATCTAGTTCAGCTGATGATGTTCATGCCTACCTCTCTGTTATGAAAACCGAATTATCTAATGCAAATGACTTACTTGAAGATCTGCTGACCTGGGCCAAGTCGCAATTTAATGCCTTAAGTTTTAATCCAGTAGAAGTTAGGGATTTGTCGGCGTTGATGCACAAATGCATTCAAACCGTGCTACCCATGGCTGTAAAAAAGGATATCGAAATAGTCCAAAGCGTTAAAGGCGATTCCCTACTTTATGTAGATAGAGGGATGCTCGAAACGATCATTCGAAATTTACTATCAAATGCTGTAAAGTTTACTCAGGCGGGCGGAACGATCATACTTAAAGCAAGCGTGGGTCAGAATTCGGTTAGGTTTTCTGTTAAAGATACAGGGATAGGTATTCCGCGGGATAAACTAAGCGAACTCTTTAACAAACACTCCAACTACACTACCTATGGTACTGCTGGTGAGAAAGGCACCGGTCTCGGACTTAGTCTTTGTTATGATTTTGTGCTGAAGCATGGAGGACAATTGTGGGCTGAAAGTGAAGAGGGGATCGGCTCCACTTTCTATTTCACCATACCTGAAACTCTTAAAGCTTAAAAAGCATCTAAAATATTTCTGTTTTCTATTTCCAGCATAACCATTCCTGCCAGATTCTTTAAAGATTGGATATGTTCTGAGGTAAACTCTCTTGGTTTTGTATCAACTACGCATAAAACCCCAATGATAAAGCCATCATAGGTTATCAAGGGAGCACTTGCATAAAATTTTAAACCAAATTCGGCAGCAATGATCGGATTGTTTAACAAACACTTTTTTTCTTCAGCATAGTGTATAATCAGGGGTTCTGTATCTAGAATAGCAATAGAGCAAAGGCTTGCTCCTCTTGACATTTGATTTAATCCCGGAACACCTATAGTTGACTTAAAGAAAACATGATCCACATCAACCAGTGAGATTAAAGCCATTGGAATGTCGAACGTTTTTGCTGCAAGTTTTACAATTTGATCTAAGACCGGTTCGGGAGGGGTATGGATTAGATGATAACGTTTTAACGCAGCAACTCGCTCAAACTCATTCGACGGAATGATGTCTCTTCCAAAAATATTCTCCATAAGTGCTTAACCAGTTTTTTTAATCCCCACTGATGATTCCAAATGGTGTCGACCCCAGTAACCAACATACTTGCAAGTTAATAAAATCTGCCAACGATATTCACCGTTAGGAAAAAATAGCCGAATATTTCAGGAGATGGGGCAGTTTATTGGATTATGTTATCTTTATCGCCAATGTATATTCGCTTATGAAAGTTGCTCCATTACCAGAAAATGAATCAGCAAGGCTCTCCTCTCTTGCTTCTTACCAACTTATGGATAGTGAACAGGAGCAGGATTATGATGATCTGGCAACACTGGCAGCAGAAATTTGTCAGACCCCGGTTGCCCTTATTACCTTAATTGGTGAACACCGCCAGTGGTTTAAGTCTCACTATGGAACTGAGTTGACTGAAAATCACCGCGATTATACTTTTTGCAGCCACGCGATCCTGGACGATCAGGAGATCATGATTGTTAGCGACGCTACTGAAGATCCTCGTTTTTATGATAATCCAATGGTTACAGAACATAAAGTAGTTTTTTATGCGGGTGTTCCCTTGGTAAACCCCGAAGGATATGCACTTGGTAGTATCTGTGTAATTGGCAATGAAAAGAAGCAACTTGATGATAGCCAGATCAAGGCATTAAAAATTCTAGGACGACAGGCGTTACAGTTGATAGAGTTACGGAAGAAAGTGTTTGAACACGAAGCGGTTAATAAAGCATTGGAGGCGTCGAATGGTTTGGTTCGGAAATTTGCAGAGCGTGTAGCCCACGACATCAAAAATCCTTTAGGTAATATTATGTTGACGGCTCAGGCACTAAGAAATAAAGCAGAAAAGGCCGGCCACCAGGAGTACTACCGATTTATAGATATTTCTTTAAATTCGGCCAGCAAACTGTTGGATTATGTAAATCAGCTACTTAAGGATTCAAAAACTCAGGTAGGGATAGGGGAAGAGAAGGAAAAGTTTTTCTTAACTAATTTGCTCCAGGAAGTATTGGATATGTTAACTATTCCAGATCATTATAAGCTTGATCTTCCGAAAGATGCGGAAATTTGTTCTTCAAGGATCGCCCTGGAGCAGATACTATTGAATCTTCTGAGTAATGCAATTAGGTATAACGACAAGGTTCAACCTGAGATTGAATTGAGTTTTGATCAAACTATTGAAGGATATCATTTTATTGTACGTGATAACGGTATTGGGATACCATTAGAGCTCCAACACCGTATTTTTGAACATGGTTATTGTTCCGGCCTTTCTGATCGTTTCAGTAGTATAGGAAATGGTATTGGACTGGGGACAGTGAAGTCGCAGGTTGAAAGATTAAATGGTAGCATTAAGGTTGAATCCATTGAGGGAGTTGGTTCTAGTTTTTTTCTGTTTTTACCAAAATAGATTGACTTAAATTTGGTTATCATTTCTATTTGTTTACTTATTTTAAATAAAGAGCATTTGGTATATTTAATAATTAGATTATTGTAGTCTAACCATTCTAAAATCATATAGAAATGATAAAAGCAAAAATCAATTCCCTAGCCGATTTAATGGCCGCATTGAATAGCCATGTTCCAATAAATTTAGAGCTGCAAACTTCTATTCTTTGTCCACATTCGATAGTATTACCTGTCGGATTCAGTTTAACGGGGACGGATAAGGAGAAGTGTATTGTTAGTTTTAATAATGGTGACGGAATTGGTTTAACTGCTGATAATGAAGTGGCTAATCTTACCATTCAAACCAGCCCAAATAATCGAGCCATTTATACATTAAGTAATCATCCGGATTTAGGAACTTTATCTTTAAATAACCTTGTCATTTCCGGTCAGGTTCAAATATTAACAAGGGCCGGTACACTTAAAACAAAACTGATTGCAACTGATGTGGATGTTGTCGCCTGCGATGCCAGAAGGTATTGTGAACAGCCGCAGAAATATGGTGTTAATGTTTTCCAGGGAGCCTTTACTGTATATAATTTTAATAGCGATCCGAATAGTGTAATTAATGCAACTTTAAAGAGTATTAGTCTGGGCCGAAAAGGCGCTCCTGTTATTGGATCCGGATTGTTTATTTGTGGCTTTGGGGATAATGGTGGATGGGTAATTGCCGATAGCATCACGACAGGAGAGATTTATTCGAATGGAATGCTTCCTTATGGACAACCGGATATGATTACCGCAGGTGTTTTTATTGTAAACGGGACCAAAATAAAAAGCATTATACATCATGGGGCAGTAACTACTTATGGAGTAAATGATATGGTGCTAGATACTTGGGGTTATGTAGAGAAATGGGTAGCTGAAAAACCAATTGTATCTTATGGGCCGAGCGGTATTGGTTTTGTTAATTTTGGAACAGTAGATGAATTTGAAGCTCAAGATAGAGTAGAAACTTTTGGTCTTGGAGCAAGGGGGTTTAACCAGTACGACGGTACTATAGGGAAAGCCGTTTTTCATTCAATTACCACTCACGGCAATGGATCTATTGGAATGCAATTTAGTAAGCCTGTTGGCAGCATTGAGGTGAAGAATGGTGTAGTAACCAATGGTTCAGAAGGGCAAACATTGGTTAAAGGTGTAATTATGACCCTTCCTGCAGATGCCATTAGTGTTAAATCAGGAGGAGAGATCCAGCAGTTGAAAATTTCTGGGGGCATAAAAACTTATGGTGAAAATGTACATTCCTATCATGTTGAAGGTGGGGTTGTACATCAGCTAAATGTATTGGGCGATGTGGAGGCAAATGGGAATGGGTCGATTGCAGTAGCCATTTCTGGGCAGGGAGAAACACCATTAACGAATATTTCAGCCATATCGAAACAGGGGGTTGCTGTTCAGATCTCTGGAGGAAAAGTTACTGATCGAAAAGGGCTGTCTGCTCAAGGTGCAAAAGGGGATATTACAGAGTCAGCCTAACAGTGATGCTACAAAACAGAGTTGATCCATTTGGGAACATTATTAGAACCTCTGCAAGGGGTAGGTTGATGGGAAATAGAGGTTTACTACATAACGAAAAACAGGAAATCAAGCGTCCTTTTAAACTCAGCGCCTGGATTACCTGTGTACTTGAGTTTAGAGACAGAAGGAGACCGGTTATGGCACCCGGACAATATACAGAGTTGTTTTTTATGGATGAGGCAACTTCATTTGCAGCAGGTCACAGACCATGTTTTGAATGTCGCAGGTCTGAAGCCAGTGCATTTAAGGCCTTCTGGTTAAAAGGAAATCCTGAATATGGTTTTAACATTAAAACACCTATAAAAGCAATAGATGAGATTCTTCAAAAGGAACGAATTGATCAGGATTATAAGAAAGTGACTTTTCAGGAAGAACCAATCGTTTTACCTAATGGTGCATTTGTGGCATTCAGAAACGAACCATATTTAATAAAAGATGAAATGATGTATCCGTGGTCGGCAGAAGGATACGGAAGGGCACAGTTACTGCCCCAGGAAAAATTACCTGTACTAACCCCTAAATCTATAGTGAATACATTTAAAGCAGGTTACCTTCCTTCTTTTATAGAATAATAAGGATATTGGCTCTGTTTTTTTGCTTAAACAGAGATTATGAGATTTACCAAAGCTATAGTAAACTGTTTGTTGTTGATTTTTGCACATTCAGCTGGCTTATGTCAGGATATGAAAAGGGACATAGCCGCTCCCGACTATAAACTGATTGCCCACAGAGGCGGTGTAGTTGATAGCCTTGCCGCTGAGAATAGCCTCGACGCATTAAAAAAGGCGGTTGAAAGAGGATACAGTATGGTAGAAATAGATCTAAGATTAACTAAAGACGGTGTCTTGATTACAAATCATGATCGTAATTTAAAAAGATCTTTTGGGGTAGATGCGGATGTTTCATCGATGACCTGGAAGCAGATGAGTAACTTCAAAGGCACCAAAGGCAATAAAATATTGAGATTTGAAGATGTTCTTAATTACTGCAAGGGCAAATTGCAGATTATGATTGATAATAAAATAGATGGAAATGATACTGTACTATTTACAAAAGTGATAGACTTGCTAAAGAAGTACGATTTGTATGATCATGCATTAATGATTGGCACGGATGAATCTACAACGTTTTTCACCGGAAAGATAAAGCTCAGCTGTACCCGACAGCAGTTGGAAGAAAATATGCTTAAACCTGTTTATCGTCCGTCTAACTATTTTCTGTTCTCAGATCGCATCTCAAAATCAGATTTTGAATGGGCACATCAGCATAATATTTTAGCCGTGGGCGTTATAAATTCCTGGGCATTAAAATCAAGCGATGCTATGAACGAGGCTAAAGGGCAGGCTGACAAATTGAAATCAACAGGACTCGTATGGTTTCAAATAGATTCCATATACGATCATTTGTTTATTGCTAACGATTAGCAGCCAAGATACTGGCTTATAGCTTTCTTTAATTCAGGAGAAACGGTTGTTCCTTTTTTGTTCTCAAGCTGGTGCTGTGCTGAATTGAATTTTTCAATATAAGTGCCTGTTTGGTCATTAAACTTTAAATAACCCTCATCAAAGAAACGTTCTTGTACCTCATCTGATGAGTCCATGGAGCGGAAAGTTAATGGCGAAAATTCAGATGTCTGTTTGTTCAGGTGTAGCCACCTGAAAACATCTGAAATGTCAGCGTTAGCAGGCAAATCATTGCGTTTAATCTCCAATAAGCAATTAGAGTCATTTTCCAGGTAATACAAACAGGTAAAAGCAGTCTTCATGAATTTTTAAAAGCAGGTATGGGCCGAAAATAAAAAAAAGTTAACTGCTTTTCTTCCTTTTTTGCAATTCCTTTTGCAGATAATTTTTTATTGGTGCAAGATTACCACACTCGTATTCCTGCGAAGAAATATTATTGACATTGGTGCTATTTGTTATCTGATTTGAAAATGTTCGATAAGTTCCATCAAGCCTGATGGATAAATTCCAAACCAGATGATCAACAAAGTTAAGGCACATAAAACGATGCTGCTGATGAGGTAAAAAACAGGATGTGCTAAGCTTTTCTGAGGAGAGGTATTTTGTTGTCCGGAAAACATGGTGGTTATGATTCTTAAGTAATAGTACAAACCAAAAACACTGCTTATAACTAGTATTAATGCCAGTGCCCAAAAACCATTGTGCATTCCGGCAGCCAATATGTAAAATTTACCAATAAAGCCGGCAGTGAGTGGTATTCCTGCCAGTGAAAGTAATGCTGCACTAAAAATACAGGCAAGTACAGGGTGATCCCAAAATAAGGCTTTAAAATTGTTTATGTTCTCTAAATCCTTTTCTTTATTGGATAGAACGGTGATCACTCCAAAAGCGGATAGTGTGGTTACAAAATAAGCTGCCAAATAAAAACTAACAGCCTGTATGCTCATTGCGCCTCCAGGAATAAAGGCAACTAATAAATAGCCAAGGTGAGCAATTGATGAATAAGCCAGAATCCTTTTTACATTTTTTTGCTGCAGGGCAAGCAGGTTGCCAATAATCATGGATGCGATAGCAATGCTTATAAATACAAACATAACCGTTTGATACCTGAAGCCATCAATGGTTATAAAAAAACGGACAAGCACGGCCAATACACCTCCTTTAGAAGCTGTAGCGATAAACGCGGTAACAGGTGTCGGTGCTCCCTGATATACATCGGCAGTCCACATGTGGAAGGGAACCACAGCAAGTTTAAATCCTATACCAACCAGCATCAGTCCGAAACCGGTAAGAAACAACGGAGGTAACAAGGTGTGCTGACTCAGGCTACGGGCAATTGCCGAAAACTCCAAGGTCCCTGTTTGAAAGTATATAAGTGCCATACCAAAAAGGAGAAATGCCGAAGAGAATGCTGCTAAGACCAGGTATTTAATTCCTGCCTCAATATTGTGATGACGACCTCGCAAATAAGCAATAAGGGCATATAAACCCACTGTAAGAATTTCGAGACCCAAAAACAAAGAAGCAAAATGCTTACTAGTTGCAAGAACACAAGCACCAAGGCTACATAGAAAAAGCAGTACATAATATTCTTTCGGCCCTTCTTCCTTCTCTTCGAAGTAGATATAAGAAATGATATTGACTACAAGACTGGAAAAAATAATAAGTCCAATAATGAAAATCGAAAAATCATCAATCACCAATAAGGGTTCTATGCGATAAGGGAGTATTTTTTGAATGTGAAACAGAGAAGAAAACGAGATCAAAAATAATAAGAGACTAACTATCTGGATGCTGCGGTGACTTAATTTTATGGCAATAAGAAGCATTACCAGCACGGAAGATCCGGCAAGTATCAGTAATGGAGTAAGCGCGAAGAAGTCGTTACTTGTCATTGTTTTCTATTCTAGGTTTCGGCTTTATAGGTTGTATATTGTTGCTGCTGGCAGGAAATAGCTGTTCCAGTTTGTTTATCATAGGTTTAGCCGTATCAATTACCGGTTGTGGAAACAAGCCAAGCCATAGAATTGAAATGGTTAATACTGCCATTATTGCTAATTCTCTTTTTGAAAAATCCTTGATAGATTCTGTTCTTTCTGTTGGCCCTAAAAATACTTTCTGTAGAATTCTTAAAGAATAGATGGCAGAGAATATGAGCCCAATTGTTGCCAATACGGTAAACCAGACACTAGCTTTAAAGCCTCCTAATAAAATGAGGAATTCTGCAACAAAATTCCCTAATCCGGGCAAGCCTAAGGAGGCCATGGCTAGTAAGGTGGCTATAGTACCCATTTTTGGCATCTGTAGCCAAAGCCCGCCCATTTGGTCAATTTCGCGGGTATGCAGGCGCTCTTTTAACATTCCAGCCATAATAAATAAGGCTCCTGTACTGATTGCATGAGCTACCAATTGCAAAACCACTCCCTGAAAAGCCAAAGCATTGAATGCAAAAATACCCAATACCACAAAGCCCATATGGCTCACACTGGTATAGGCGATCAAGCGTTTCAAATCAGTTTGCGAATAGGCAAGTATTGCTCCATAAATAATCCCAACTACCCCAAAAAACATTGCCCATGGCGCCAATTCTTTTGCCGCTTCGGGAAATAAAGGAAGCACAAATCTTAATATACCATATGCTCCGGTTTTCAAGAGTAAGCCGGCTAAAATTAAGCTTCCGGCAGTAGGTGCCTCACTATGTGCATCAGGCAGCCAGGAATGGAAAGGAACAAGGGGTAGTTTTACCACAAAAGCAATCATAAATCCCATCATCAGCCAAAAGACAATTTCAGGAGAAATAGCAGTTCCCAATAATTCGAAGTAGTTAAAAGTATAGTTTCCGCTAGCTTTACCGTGGATAAAATATAAGCTCAGGATTGCTAAAAACATCAGCAGACCACTTGCCTGAGTAAAAATAAAAAACTTATAAGCCGCATATTCTCTGTTTTTACTTCCCCAAATGCCAATCAGGAAGTACATAGGGATGAGCATCACTTCCCAGAAAAAGTAAAAAAGAAACAGATCCATCGCCATAAATACTCCCGATATGCCGGCCAGTATCCAAAGCAAATTGAAATGATAAAAGCCCACACGCTCTGTTACTTCTTTCCATGAACATAGCACAGCTAAAATTCCCAGAAAAAAGGTCAGTGTCAGTAATATCAGGCTTAGACCATCAATTGCCAAATGGAAACTGATGCCAAAGGAAGGAATCCATTTCTGTTGAAAATCCACCATCCAGGAGCTTGAGGGTTCGATGCTTATCATGTTGTAGTTGTCAAACCAAAAGGATATCAGGGCAATAAAGCCGATAACCAGGATGTATAGTGAAATCCATCGCGGTAAGGTTTTGTTCCATTTCCCGAGTAGGAGTGCCAATAAGCCTCCTCCCATTAATAAGCCGATGAGCCACACGAGTATCATAACATAATTTGTAAACCTAATATGATAATTGCACCTATAACCAGCCCCATAATGTACCACCTGAGTGAGCCTGATTGCATTAATGATAAGGACCTGTAGATACCTACAGTTACAAAAGTGATACCCTGATAAATTTTATCAATCACATCATTTTTGTTGATATTGGCTATGAAAATAATGGGTCTCACAAACAAGGTGTTGTATAATCTATCAAAGCCCCAGCCATCATGCCAGAAGCTGTAAAGTCTCATCATAAACTCAGACTGTTTTAATTTTTGAATACGTTCAGGTTGTTTGTGCCATAAAATATAAGCAGTGTATACCCCTGCAAAGGTTGCCAGAGATGCAAGAAGTTGAAATAGCAATTCTCCGCTGGCGGCCAACCTTAAAATGGTTTTGGGTAATACCTGATGAAGCAGATCTGAAAAAAGTGTGAGCTTGCCAAAGTTATGGGGCAGTTCAATAAATCCCGCACAAAGTGAAAAAAACGCAAGGATGATTAATGGAATGGTCATTAACTTGTCGGGTATATGCTCAACAGATGTTTTGGTGCCGCCAAAAAAAGTGAGAATTACCATTCTAGCGGTATAGAGAGCCGTAATGAAGGCACCTAGAATGGCAATCAACCACAATAAGGGATTACCATTTTGTCCGGCCCAGGCATACCATAATATTTGATCTTTACTGTAAAATCCAGCGCTTATCAGAGGTAGAGCCGCCAACGAGGCAGAGCCGATAAGAAAAGTCCAGAAAACCACAGGAAGTTTGTTTTTTAGTCCACCCATTTTGAACATATTATGTTCATGGTCTAGCGCTTCTATCACTGCGCCCGCTGCCAGGAATAAAAGTGCTTTAAAAAAAGCATGGATCATGAAATGGAAAATAGCGGCTGTCCATGCCCCCAATCCTAATGCGAGAAACATATAACCAATTTGGCTGATTGTTGAGTACGCCAGTACCCGCTTAATATCATATTGTGTAAGTGCACTAAAACCGGCAATAAATAAGGTTGCTGCTCCAATTATGGCAACAATCAGTTGAGCTGTTGGCGATAGTTGAAAGATAACGTGCATTCTTGCTAGGAGGTAAACTCCTGCCGTTACCATGGTAGCTGCATGAATCAGCGCACTTACAGGAGATGGGCCTGCCATAGCATCAGGTAACCAGGTTTGTAACGGTAACTGAGCTGATTTTCCTAATCCTCCGGCTAATAATAAGAGGGCTGTAACGGTGGCTATAGAGGCTCCAGATTGCCATAGGGCAGGGGCTTTAGCTAAAATTTCAGGAATCCAGAGGGTGCCAAACTGGTAAAAGATTACCAAAAGTCCGATAGCCATAGCTGTATCCCCAATCCGGGTTATGATAAAGGCTTTTCGGGCAGCATAGCCATTATTTGGATTTTCATACCAAAAACCAATAAGTAAATAACTGCAGAGGCCAACACCTTCCCATCCCAAATATAGCAGCAATAAATTATCTGCCAGAACCAGCAAAAGCATAGAAAATACAAACAGATTCATGCAAGCAAAAAAGCGGGAATAGTCTTTGTCTGCCGCCATAAAGGCAATAGAGTAAATGTGTATGAGGCCCCCGATAAAGGTGATTACAAATACAAAAACAAGGGATAAAGCATCTAAGTAAAGTGTAATCTTTGGTGTAAAACCTGCTACGTCCATCCAGGTCCATAAAGTTAAAGCGTAATGGCCACTTGCAGGTGGTAGCAGAAGAAAGTTGATGCCGATAATAAACATCACAATAGCCGAAAGGCTTACGCTTCCAGCTCCAATTATGGCCACCCAAATTAATGGCATGCGTTTGCCTGCCAAAGCTAAAAGGAAAAAGCCGGCAAGGGGCAAAGCAGGTATGAGCCACAATAGGTTATTCATAATTATCCCTTCATTTCTTTTAAAGTATCAATATCAAGTGATTTATGCTGATGATAAGTCTGGAGTATTAATGCCAGCCCAATGGAAACTTCTGCAGCCGCCATTGCAAGGATAAAAATGAACATCACTTGTCCATCGGGTTGCCCCCAATGCGATCCGGAAGCAACAAATGCAAGTCCGGCAGCATTCAACATTACTTCAATGGAGAGTAACATAAAAATTATGTTCTTGCGGATGATGACTCCGACAATGCCAAGTACGAAAAGTAAACCGGCAAGTAGCAGTACCATTTCTATAGATACAGATGGGTTCATGATGGTTCCTCCTCTTTTAAAAATCGGTGTAATACTGTTTTTTTATGTTGTCCAATATGTGCTGCACCTACTACACCAGCCATTAATAACATAGCTGCCAGCTCCACACCAATAAGGTATGGCCTGAATAATGAAATTGCTACTGCTTTAGCATCCACAGTTTGTTGACTGGATATGGTGTTGTTGGGCAGCGTGATTAGAAAAAGTAGTTCTGCCAAAAGGATGGCCGATAAGATGGTTGGCCCTATCCAAACTTTGGGTTTAAGCCATTCTTTCTCTTGTTTTGCTGTTTCCTTGCCAAGGTTTAAAAGCATAATTACAAATATGAAAAGCACCATGATTGCACCAGCGTAAATGATGATTTCGAGCAAAGCGGCAAACGGTGCCCCCAACAAAAAGAAGATTACAGATAATGATAAAAGCGAAATAACAAGGTATAGCAAGGCATGTACAGGGTTATGCCGGGTAATAACCATAAGGGTAGAACTTAGGGTTACGAAAGCAGTGATATAGAATATGATGTCCATTTTTAGGGTAATAAACTATGTATATCAATAGGTGGGTCTTCATTATCACCTTCTCCTTTTCCTTTTACACCAGCATCCAATCCGGCAACTTTGTAATAATTGTAACCAGGGTATTTACCTTGACTATCGATCAATAAATCTTCTTTCTCGTAAACCAAATCCTGACGGTTGTATTCTGCCATCTCAAAGTCGGGAATAAGCTGTATTGCGTAGGTGGGGCAGGCTTCTTCGCAATAACCGCAAAAGATGCAGCGGGAGAAATTGATGCGGAAGAACTCAGGATATCTTCGGCCATTTTCATCTTCGGTAGCTTGTAATGAAATACAATCAACAGGGCAAGCCGCCGCACATAAATAACAGCCCACACAGCGTTCTCCCATGTCAGGATCTCTGGTTAATACAATCCGTCCACGCCAGCGAGGGTGCAATGACACCTTTTCTTCTGGGTATTGTATCGTTTCTCTTTTTCTGAACATGTGCAGAAAAGTGAGTCCAATCGTTCTTAGCAGACTAATCATTACTTCCGTTTTTATGTTACAATGAGCTCTTTAAGAGGCCATCATTTGTTCATCATCAATACAATTGCTCCGGTAATTAATAAGTTTAATAAAGCCACAGGTAATAATATTTTCCATCCATATTCCATCAGTTGATCATATCTAGGTCTTGGTAGCGAGGCCCTTAATAAGATGAAAAATAGAATGAATACAAAAGTTTTAAGTATAAACCAAACCAATGGAGGGAGGAATGCCGGGCCTAACCAGCCTCCAAAAAACAGCGTTACCACCATTGCCGAAATGAGGGTGATTCCTAGGTATTCACCAATAAAGAACATCCCGAATTTCATGCCCGAATATTCCGAATGGAAACCCGCTACGAGCTCACTTTCTGCTTCCGGAATATCAAAAGGAAGCCGATGTGTTTCAGCAATGCCGGCAATCATGAAGACTACAAAAGCCGCGGGTTGGGTAATGATAAACCAGCAATCTTTTTGAGCCATTACGATGTCAGTCAACCTGAAAGAACCCGAGATCATCACTACTCCCATAAGGGAGAGTGCCATAAATACTTCATAACTGATCATTTGTGAAGCTCCACGCAATGCTCCTAAAAGGGAGTATTTATTGTTAGATGCCCAACCACCAAGCACAATGCTGTATACTCCTAAAGAGGACATGGCAAGGAAGAAAAGCAGACCCACATTCAGATCGGCGATAAGAATGCCAGGAGCATAAGGTATAACTACAAAACTCATCAGTACTGTAGCTGCAACTATTGCCGGCGCAATTACAAATATGGTTTTATCTGCAAATGGAGGAACCCAATCTTCTTTAAAAAACAGTTTGATCGTATCGGCAACCACAATGAACAGCCCAAAAGGGCCGGCACGATTTGGGCCACACCTATTTTGCCAAACGGCCAACATTCGTCGTTCCAGCCAGATTAGCCATGCAGCAATTGTGGTTAAAACAAATAACACAATCACAATCATTACGATATATTGAAGTACAGTGCTCATGCTTTTCCTTTCTTTAAAATTCCTTTTGCTGGCCAGGCTATTCCGCGTAGTCCGGGAATGTTATATGGAATACCAGCCAGACCTTCAGGAAGTTCTTTTTTTATCCTTACTGGGAGCATATAACTTTGATCCTGTATCTGCACTAGCAGACCTTCATTTTCCATAACATTTAAGCTTTTTGCATCCTTTTTATTAATAGCGATGTATGGCTTTGGAGCACGTTCTGCAACACCTGGAGTATAAATGCTTAGCTCTTCGCTTCCAAAGATGTGAGGTAGGGGAAGGAGTTGCCATTCTCCTGAAAAAGGTGAAAAAGCCGAAGGGATATGATTCATGAATATCTTTTCTAAAACAGGCGTTTTTGGGAACAATCTTTTACCGGGGTCACCTCCACGCAAAGGGCCACCCACTTCTTCTTGATACTTATTGATGGATTGTACAGAGTTCCAGCCCGGTGCCCAGAAAAATGGAATTAAGGAGGCGGGAGGCATGCCTTTGTAGCCCTCCATCGTAAACGATAAGGCCGAATCAGGATCTTCAGGAGGCTTTGGCTCGCTTACATTAGTATTCGCCAGCATAGCTGTGCGACCACTGTAACGATGTGGCTCTCGCGGTATTTTTTGTCCGAACATACGGAAATCTGCATCAGGTGTCACAGCTTCTGCACCTTTAAACTGAGGCATGGATGCTACCATCTCTGTCATCAAATCATCGGATACTTTTAGGTCCTCAGGGTTTACTCCATCTTTAAATTGCCTAAACTCGTCAAGCCACCTCCAGCTTTCTCTGAAGTTTTCATTTTTAGGGCTAAATACCTGGAAGAAACGTTGTGCTCTGCCTTCATTATTTACCATTGTACCCTCTGCTTCTGCAAAGGTGGCAACTGGTATTAATACGCTTGCTTTACTGGTAGTTTCATTGTGAAGATGATCTAATACAATAACCTCTTTGCATAGGTTAAAAAGAGTGTCTATTTCTTTTTTTGCACTGTGGCGATAAAGATCATTTTCTAACACAATAATGGTGTTTGCTTTGCCATTTTCTATTGTTTCTTTGGCGTGCAATAAGGATGGAGCCTTCATCATTGCCAGTCCCATTGAATTGCAGTCGGGCACTACAAAAGACAGACTTGCTTTTTTATCATCAGTACTCAAGGCAAAGGCAACATTTGCAGCTGCTTTAATAATTGCTTCGCTTCCTAAGCTTGTTCCGCTAATAATTAATGGTTTTGTGGCTTTTTTTAAGATACGGGCAATGCGTTTGGCAAGCTTTAAGGTATTCGTATTAAGGTCTTCAGGTAAAGGAGCATTCTTATTGAGTGTATTGGCAATGGCATAGCCTAGTCGGGCAATTTCATCAGGTGATAGGTGTGCAGCATTACCAGCCAGCTCATCCAATTTAGTTTGTGTAGGATAGGCTATATACATTTCCCCTTTTTGGATTGGCTCTTTGCCTACCGCTTGTCTAATGGCTAAGGCCATTAAGGGGGCTGCATTGGTTGGGTCTTCTCCAAGTATTAAAACTACATCTGCCGACTCCATTTCTTTGAGTGATGGTGAATGAACATGGCCAGTGTTCAGTATGTAGAGGATACAACGCATAAGGAGGGCCTCCATTTCGGGAATACCCTGATAAAAATTCTCTTTTCCAACCAGTTGTCTTAGTGCAAAGTTGGCTTCAAGTGATGCCCTTGGTGAGGCGATGCCAATTATTTTATCCGTAGATAAGATGTTTTTAAGGTGATGATACAAGCTTTGCTTATCCGTAGCATCAGAATTTTTTGAGCGTATTAAGGGCTGTTGAACCCGATGAGTGCTGTTCACAAATTCATAACCGAACCGTCCACGATCGCAAAGAAAATATCCGTTTACCTCCCCGTTAAAGCGGCTGGTAATTTGGCGGAGTTCTCCATACCTTTCTCCGGCAATGATATTACAACCCAGACTGCAATGCTGACAAATGGATGGAGCAGTAGTCATATCCCATTTTCGAGTATAGTGCGCTTTTAGGGTTTTGTCGGTAAAAACTCCTGTAGGGCAAACTTCAGCAAGGTTGCCGCTAAATTCATTTTCCAGAATGCCATCCTCAGCCCTTCCAAAATAAACGTGGTTGTGTGCAGCAAATACATCCAGATCTTTTCCGCCTGCATAATCTTTATAAAAGCGGACACAGCGATAGCATTGTATACAGCGATTCATTTCATGATTGATGAAAGGACCGAGGTATTGGTTTTTATAGCTGCGTTTAGGGTAGTTAAAACGACGGTAAGTGTGGCCCGTCATAACAGTCATGTCCTGAAGGTGACAAGCCCCCCCTTCATCACAAACAGCACAATCATGCGGGTGGTTGGTCATTAACCATTCAATCAGCTGTGCACGAAAAGCTTTGGCTGTAGGATCATCAATCGACAAATACATATTGTCTTTCACTATCTCCATGCAAGACATTACCAAACGGCCTCTGGTATCGTCCTCATCTTTAAAAAGTTTAATGGCACACTGACGACAAGCACCTACAGATCCCATAGCGGGATGCCAGCAAAAATAGGGTAGATTAAAACCTAGTGTAAGGCAGGTTTCCAGCACATTTTTGCCTGGTGTTACTTCGTAGGCTTTATGATCAATATATATGATTGCCATTTTCTCTCACCTCCAGGGACATTTCTTTTCGTTAATGTGTTTTTCAAAATCTTCTCTGAAATATTTTAAACCACTTTGAAGTGGCTCCATTGCTCCGGGAGCCAAAGCACAAAAAGTATTTCCAGGACCTAGATGATGTGTATGCATTTCAAGTAAGTCCAGATCCTCCATACGACCCTCTCCATTTTCAATGGAAAGCAAAATTTTTTCTGTCCATGGTAAGCCTTCCCTGCATGGGGTACACCATCCACAGGATTCTTGTGCGAAGAAATGTTCCAGATTATGTACAAAGCCAACCGGACAGGTATGGTCGTCGAGTATTATCATTGTGCCAGTTCCCAGTCGACTGCCGGCTGCGGAAACAGACTTGTAATCCATTTTAACATCAAGGTGTTCTTCAACCAAAAAATCAGTAGAAGCACCTCCCGGAAGTGCACCTCTAAATTTGAAACCTTTTTTCATACCTCCCGCATGTTCTTCAATGAGTTCCCTTATAGTTGTACCCATAGGCAGTTCCCATAATCCCGGTTTATTCACCTTACCGCTAATGCCATATAGTTTTGTGCCAGGATCAGAGGTTAGACTCAATGCTTTAAACCAATCAGGCCCGTTGTTAATGATATGTGGAATGTTACTTAACGTTTCTACGTTGTTAACGATAGTGGGTTTACCAAATAAGCCACTTACTTGTGGAAAGGGCGGTTTAGCACGCGGTGTGGCTCTTTTTCCCTCTAATGCATTCAGTAAAGCTGTTTCTTCTCCGCACATGTATCTGCCAATTCCGGTATGTAAATGCATTTCGAGGTTAAAACCCGAGCCTAAGATGTTTTTACCAAGGTAACCGGCAGCATAAGCTTCCGCTATCGCATGCTCAATGAGCCAGGCTGCTTTTTTATAGGCCCAGCGTAAAAAAACGTAAGAAATGTTAGCCTGTATGGCAAAGGCAGAAACAATCATGCCTTCAATTAACTGGTGGGGATTGCCTTCCAGCAACATGCGGTCTTTAAACGTTCCAGGCTCCATCTCATCAGCATTTGCTATCAGGTATTTTGTTTGTCCAGCCTCGTTCATAGGAACAAAACTCCATTTCATTCCCGTATTGAAACCTGCCCCTCCGCGACCTTTAAGGTCTGCCTCCTGCACCATTTTTGTGACGTCTTGTGGTGCCATAGATTTTAGCGCCTTGTGCACAGCCTGATAACCACCAACACTTACATAATCCTTTAGATTAAGCGATGTGCGGTTGAAATTGATGTGTTGTGTTAAGGGCCTTTCCATGTTAAGAGTTATTTGTATTCTTTTAAGATGTCATCCAGTTTTTCATTTGTTAAGTCTCTATAAGTATCCTGATTGATCATTAATGCAGGGGCATGATCGCAACTGCCCAGACAGGGGTTTGGTAAAAGGGTAAACCTGTAATCTGGAGTTGTTTCTCCAAATTTGATGTGTAACAGGGCCTGCAGATGATCATAAATTTTCTCATAGCCCATCACATAGCAGCTGATGCTGTCACATAGTAAAATGATGTTTCTGCCTACAGGTTTACGGAAAATAAGGTTGTAAAAAGTAGCTACACTATCCAGCTCTTCGGCAGACATTTCCATATGAGCTGCGATGGCATGAAGACTTTCGTCCGAAACCCAGCCACGATGGTGCTGCACGATTTTCAAGGCCTCAATACAGGCCGCCCTCCGCACCGGAACAAGTGCAATTTGATGATCTATACTTCTTATTTCTTCTTTTGATAGCATCTTCTTTTTGTTTTATCTATCGATATCCGCGAGTACATAATCCATACTTCCTAAAATGGACAGCAAGTCGGCAATGGTGTACCCTTTACTGATATAGGGGAGCATCTGCATGTGTGGAAATGAAGGGGTACGTATCCTAACTCTGTAAGGAGAAGTATTGCCATCACTTGTAAGGTAATAACTGTTGGCTCCTTTTGTGGCTTCAATACAACTCATGGTCTCGCCTGAGGGAATTACGGGTCCCCAGCTTACATTTAGAAAATGAGTAATGAGGGTTTCAATATCCTTCATTGTGTTTTTTTTAAGGGGAGGAGTAGTTAAAGGATGGTCGGATTTATAGCTTCCTTCCGGCATATTTTTTAGGCATTGTTCAATAATTCGCAGGCTTTGCCACATCTCATCTACCCGGACCAGAGCTCTATCGTAGCAATCACCATTTTGTGCGGTTGGTATGTCAAAATCAAAGTTCTCGTAACCTGAATAAGGTTGTTTTTTTCTGAAATCCCATTCCAATCCGCAGGCGCGCAAACCTGGTCCCGTTACTCCCCACTCTAAGGCCTCTTCTAAAGTATAAATTCCAATACCTATTGTACGGGCTTTGAAAATGCTGTTGCGCATCACCATCTGGTGATATTCTTTTAGCTGTTTAGGGAAGTAAGCAACGAAATGACTTACCAGTTTATCCCAGCCATTAGGTAAATCCTGAGAAACTCCACCAATTCTAAACCAATTGGGATGCATTCTTGCTCCGCAAATGGCCTCTACAATGTCGAATATTTTCTCCCTATCGGTAAACATGTAAAATACTGGCGAAAGCTGGCCTAAATCCTGCGCAAAAGTGCCATACCATACCAGGTGGCTGGCAATGCGGAAGAACTCGCAAAGCATAACGCGCATTACTTTAACTCGTTCAGGTACGGTAATGCCTGCCAATTTCTCAACGGCTAAAAGGTAAGCAAGGTTGTTCATTACCCCGCCCAGATAATCCACACGATCGGTGTAGGGGATATAGGTGTGCCAGGATTGACGTTCTCCCATTTTTTCGGCGCCCCGGTGATGAAATCCAATATCAGGAACTGCATCCACAATATCTTCTCCATCTAATTGAAGGATAATACGTAAAACACCATGTGTGCCGGGGTGCTGCGGACCAAGGTTTAGGAACATGAAGTCTGCATCTTCGCTTTGTTTTTTCAGCCCCCAATCCTCCGGATGGAATTGCAATGCATCCTGTTCATGATCCTGTTTTTCTTCCCATAATTTAAAAGGCCCCATTTCAGTAGCTCTGGCCGGGTGTTCTTTTCTTAAAGGATGACCTTCCCAGGTAAGTGGCATCAGTATGCGGCGTAAATGAGGGTGCCCTTCGAATTTTATGCCGAACATATCATAAACTTCGCGCTCATACCAATTGGCATTTTTCCATAAGTCTGTAATGGATGGGAGAGTAGGGTAGCCGCCATGTAAGGCAATCTTTAAACGGATAAAGCAGTTCCGTTGAAGAGATAACAGATGGTATACAATGGTAAAATCAGATGCCGGAGATCCATTTTTGTTAGCACGACTGCGCTCATCAATTGCGCAGAGATCATATAACAATTCGAAACGCTGAGTAATATCTTGCTTGAGGAACCGGAGCACCTCCAGTATATTTTCTTTTGCAACCCATAAGGTGGTCACCTCGTCAGCAGTAAGCTGGGGAGTGAAGAAACTGGCGCCAAACTTGGAAACCAATTCACCGGTTAAGCCTGAATCGTTGTTCATGCCTTTAGTTTTATGAGGTTGTTTTATTTAAATCTGATCAGGTGTACGGAAATTGATCATCTTTTTACGTTCCTGTCTTTTTTGTTCTTTCATTGATACTTGTTCCGGTTTGATGACTCCCTGAGGGCCAATAGCCCAGCTTAAAGGTCTTTGTTCCTTGCCAACTGAATCGGCGAGGAGCATCAGTCCCTGCATAAAAGCATCAGGCCGGGGTGGACATCCGGGCACATAAACATCTACCGGTAAAAACTTATCTACGCCTTGTACCACACTATATATGTCGTACATGCCGCCGGAGTTGGCACAAGATCCCATGGATATGACCCATTTTGGTTCCATCATTTGTTCATGAAGGCGCTTAATGATTGGTGCCATTTTTACGAAAACAGTACCGGCAATCACCATCACATCAGCCTCCCGGGGAGTACCACGTATCACTTCAGCACCAAAACGGGCTACATCGTATTTACTGGTGAGGCTGGTGGCCATTTCAACGAAACAACAGGAAAGCCCAAAATGAAAGGGCCACATCGAATTTTTTCTCCCCCAAGCCAGCAAGCCCTGAACGGTAGTTAACATCACACTTTGTCCTACAGATTCCTCAAAAGAACCTGTTCCTTTTATTGCATTTGCCGGTTCAGCCGGATTAGTGAGCCACCATTTCATGATACAGGCCTCTTTAATGTGAATTTATGGTAGGCCTTCAGTATTTTTTTACCATTGGGGCCAAAATCCAGAGCACCAATGCTCCATTCATAAATGAGTACTGCAACAAGTAATCCGATAAAAACACAAATACTCAGGTAGCCTGCCCAACCTAATTCTTTAAAGGCTAATGCCCATAAAACAATGAATACGACCTCGATATCAAAAATTACAAATATCATGGCTACCAGATAAAACTGTGCTGAAAAGCGAAGTCTTGCTGATCCTGTAGCTAATATTCCAGATTCGTATGGTTGGCCGGTGGCCCTGTCTTTATGTCGCTGACCTAAAAAAAAGGAAAGTGAAATAATGAGGGTCAATAAGATCACAACAAAAACTCCGTAAACAAGAAACGGCCACAATAGGGTGTCTGGTGTACTTGATGAGTTCATAACTTACCTTATTATTAATAACAACCACAATAAAAGAATGATAGTATTAGCTACTTGTGATATAATGCTCCAGATTTCCGATAATGAACTGTTGCTCCTCAATGATGTATTTTACCACATCGCCAATGGAAATAATACCCGTTAGCTTACCATCGTCTATTACCGGTAAGTGTCGGATAAATTTATTTGTCATTAGCCACATACATTCTTCTATAGTACTATCAGAACATACTGTAAGTGGATTTTCGGTCATGATTTCGCTGATCGGGATTTCTTTTGAAGATTTTCCTTTTAGAATTACCTTTCGGGCGTAATCTCTTTCTGTAAAAATTCCTACGAATTTTTCATGGTCCATAACCAGAAGCGATCCGATGTTTTTTTCAAACATTAATTCCAGCGCTTCAAAGACTGTTGTGTCTGGGCTTACAAAGATGGAGGAATTGGTTTTTCCTTGTAAGATGTTTCTAACTTTTCCCATAATTGAACTCCTTTCTGTAGCAGATTTGGATTGCATCATATCAATAGGATGGTCATATTAAAGTTAACTTAAATTTCGCTAATAAAAGAATAATAGTTTATTAATTGTGTACATGGATGTCTCTATTTTTTACATTGTTTCTCGTTGATTTTCAGTATATTTATATATACTTTCCAATGAATCTATAACATAAATGTGATTCAAATGTTTTCCATAATACAACATAAAAAAATAAGCATGATGAGTAAGGTATTATTCTTGTTTTTTCTTGCCTTTTTTCCACTGGTATTGGAAGCACAAAAGGTTGTGGTGATAAAGATTGATGGTGCAATTAATCCGGTTTCGGCTTCTTTTATTCACGATGGAATTGAAAAGGCTCATAAGGAAAAGGCAGCATGTCTTGTTATCCAGCTAAATACGCCGGGTGGTTTATTGCAATCTACCAGAGCTATTGTCAGTGATATTTTGATGTCTCCGGTTCCTGTGGTTGTATATGTTTCTCCATCTGGCTCACATGCCGGCTCTGCCGGAGTTTTTGTTACACTTGCTGCACATATTGCCGCCATGGCACCTGGGACCAATATTGGTGCTGCGCACCCCGTTAATTTTGTTGGTAAAACAGATTCTGTAATGAATATGAAAGCTACAAATGATGCTGCCGCATTTATCAGAAGTATTGCCGAAAAACGAAAACGGAATCTCGAATGGTCAGAAGATGCAGTCAGAAATAGTTTGTCTATCACTGAAAACGAGGCACTCCAAAAAAATGTGATTGATTATATCGCGCCGGATGAAAACGCTTTGCTTAACAAGATAAACGGTCAAACTGTAACACTTAATTCGGGAGTTGTTGTGTTACATACAAAAGGAGCCAAAATTGAATATGTGGAGATGAGTGCTTCGGAGAAACTGCTCGACTTTATCAGCAATCCTGATATTGCCTATCTTTTATTAATGCTAGGCATGGTTGGGATATACTTTGAATTGTTTAATCCAGGAGCGGTATTGCCTGGTGTAGTTGGGGTAATTAGTCTGATCCTTGCTTTTTATGCCATGAATACTTTACCTGTTAATTATGCCGGATTAATGTTAATCATCTTCTCTCTGGTTCTATTTTTATTGGAAATTAAAGTGGTTAGCCATGGGGTATTGGCAATTGGTGGTGTGGTTTCTCTTTTTCTAGGCTCTGTAATGCTGTTTAAGTCAAGTTCTTCATTAGATATGATTAAAATATCTACAGGAATTGTTGTTTCGGTTACTGTCATCAGTACGATTTTCTTTCTTTTTGTAATAGGCTTAGGCTTAAAAGCACAGCGATTAAAAACAGTAACAGGAATTAATATTTTGCTGGGACAAACAGGAGAGACATTGAGCATGCTTGATCCTCAGGGGCAGTTACAGGTAAATGGTGAGGTGTGGACTGCAGAATCAACAAGGGGAAAAATTAGTAAAGGTGAACTGGTAAAAGTAATAAAGGTAAAAGGGCTTACACTGTTTGTGGAGCCAATAGGTCATGTCGTATAATTTTATAGTTAACTAAAAGGAGGATTTTATGTTTTACAATGTGTTTATTCTGGTGCTCATTTTTTTTGCCATTCTGGTACTTTCAAGTGCAATTCGCATACTTCGTGAATATGAGCGTGGAGTTGTTTTTCGTTTAGGTCGTGTGCTAGATAGGGGTGCAAAAGGACCAGGGTTGATTCTTTTGATTCCTTTTATTGATAAAATGGTAAGGATCTCTCTGCGTATTGTGGTGATGGATGTGCCACCTCAGGATGTGATTACGAGAGATAATGTTTCTATAAAGGTTAATGCTGTAATCTATTTTAGGGTAGTAGATCCTCAAAAGGCTGTTGTAGAGGTAGAGAACTTTTTGATTGCTACTTCGCAGTTTTCACAAACCACTTTGCGTAGTGTGCTTGGGCAGTCTGAGTTGGATGATTTGCTCTCTCAGCGTGATAAGATAAACCTTCATTTGCAACAGATCATCGACCTAAAAACAGAGCCATGGGGGATAAAGGTTACAACAGTTGAAGTAAAACAAATAGACCTACCTCAGGAAATGCAACGTGCAATGGCTAAACAAGCCGAGGCAGAACGTGAAAGACGCTCGAAAGTGATTTCTGCCGAAGGTGAGTACCAAGCCTCACAACGTTTGTCTGACGCTGCAAAAATTTTAAGTGAACAACCTAGTGCACTTACTTTGCGCTACCTGCAAACACTTCGTGAAATTGCTACAGAAAACAATTCGACCACTATTTTCCCTGTTCCAATTGATCTGTTGAAACCTTTTATGCAGCCATCTGTGGAGATTCATCCTAAAGAAAAAACTAAGCCGGAAGCCGATGTTTAAAAAGTAAGAAAGTCCATCAATTAAAACAAAATGTCCATTCGTTGAAGCTTTAGTTCATGTAAGTTTGCTTTTATTGCCAAATTATAGATCATCATGAATTTAAAGTCTTTATTTACTTTTTGTGCCTTACTTTTAATTATTCAGTCCGGTTTTTCTCAGCAGAACCTTTCTGTTGCAGGTTCATGGAAATTTCAATTAGACCCTGATAAAAAAGGTGAAAAGGAGCAGTGGTATCAAAAACAACTTGGAGATAACATTCAATTACCCGGTACAACAGATGAGGGGAGAAAAGGATTAAAAACCGAAGGTGCCGATTATGGTATTCTATCCCGAGCTTACAAGTATATCGGCGCAGCATGGTATAGTAGAGAAATAAATATTCCTGCAGAATGGAAAGAAATGGATGTAGATCTTTTTCTGGAACGGGTAATGTGGGAATCTAAGGTATGGGTGGATGAGAAACAAATTGGCGTTAAGGATGCACTTGGTGTACCCCATGTACATTCATTAGGTCGGCTGACACCAGGAAAGCATCGCCTGACCATACTAATCGATAACAGTTTAATATATAATATTGGAGATAAAGGGCACGCTTATACCGAGTATACTCAAAGTATTTGGAATGGGGTTGTGGGTAAAATTGAACTAAGGCCAAGTAAGTCAACTCAGATTGTAGATTTTCAGGTGTTTGCAGATGCAAAAAGTAAAACAGTAGCGCTCGACTTGAAAGTGAACAATCCGGTCCCAATGAAAATTACTTACACCATTGTTGATTTACAAACCAGCAAGCGAGTTTTTAGAACAGATCAGGCCTTGTCGAATGCAACTCATCAGAAGCATGATTTAAAATTAAACTTTCCAATTAAATTATGGGATGAGTTTACACCCAATCGCTATAAAATCTCTGCTAAGCTTCAAAATGGAAATCAAACAGTAGTTGATTTCGGGTTCCGTAGTATTAGCCATTCTACTTCAAAAATACTTGTAAATGATGCACCGGTTTTTATGAGGGGAAACCTGGATTGTGTTCATTTTCCACTTACAGGATATCCTTCCTGCGATGTAAAAGAATGGGAAAGAATCTTTAAAATTTATAAATCATATGGTCTTAACCATGTTCGTTTTCATTCCTGGTGCCCACCTGAGGCGGCTTTTGAGGCAGCAGATAAAATAGGTATTTATATACAGGCCGAAACTATCTGGATTGACTGGTGGATGACAGAGCCGCCTAAAGATAGGCCTGATATGAAAACCGAAGGGCTTCCTAATGGTCTTGGGAAAAATCCATCAGCAGATAAGTATGTGCAGGCAGAACTACAGCGAATGGTAGAGGCATATGGAAATCACCCCTCATTTGTAATGTTGTGTATTGGTAATGAATTAGGTAATTCCGATTTCAACCAAATGCAGGAGTGGATGAAAAAAATAAAGGCAAAAGACGACAGAAGGCTATATGCTTTATCTACAGCAAGAAGTATAATGCCTGTTGATGATTATTCTGTTACCCATAATATTCCAAATATTGGCGGTACCTATGGTTTGCAGGATGCTCGCTCAGATTACGATTTGGAAAAAAATTACTCGAGAAGTAACATACCTATTATTGCACACGAGGTCGGTCAGTTTCCGGTTTATCCATTGTGGTCGGAGGTCAATAAATATACCGGAGTTTTAAAAGCACGTAACCTGGAAGTTTGCAAGGAATCAGCTGTTGCTTCGGGATTGGAAAATCAAGATGTAGTATTCCATAACGCGAGCGGAGCATTGCAAAAGGTACTGTACAAGAGCTTAATTGAGAATTTCTATCGCACACCTTCTTGTGCAGGTTTCCAAATGCTTAGCCTGCAAGATTATCAGGGACAAGGGGAGGCTTTGGTAGGTTGGCTTGATGTGTTTTATGATAGCAAAGGCACAACTTCACCTGAGTACTTTAAACAATACAATAATCATGTGGTTCCGCTGGCAAGGCTTAAGAAATTTGTATGGGAAAATACAGAAAGCCTTACTGCTTCATTAGAGGTTGCTAATTATGGTAAAGGTGATTTAAAGAATGATGTGAAATGGGAACTTATTGATGATGAAAATAACAAGCTTGGACAAGGTGTTGTGAAAGCGGCTTCAATTAAAAGGGGAGAGGTTAAAACGGTTTCAGAAATCAATGTTTCATTAAGTAAGGTAAATAAGGCGACCAAGGCAAAACTTGTTGTCAGTTTGCCGGGAACAGCTTACAGTAATGAATGGGATTTGTGGATATACCCTGCAGCTTTGCCTGAATTATCATCAACTAAGATTATAGAAAGCGATCAGCTTGACGATAAAACGTTGAGTGCTTTGGAGGAAGGTAAAACGGTACTTCTTTATGCCGCTAAATTGGGTAAGTCGGATAGTTTTAGACCCTTGTTTTTTACTTCTTTATTCTGGTCAAATGTCTTTTTTCCGGGCCAGGAGAATACCACTCTTGGAGCTGTTATTGACGAAAAACATAGTTTATACAAGTATTTTCCTACACAAGGATTTACTGATTGGCAGTGGGAATCAATTAGTAAGGGCAGATCTTTTAAATTGGCAAACTGGCCAAAAGAGCTCCAGCCAATTGCTCAGCCAATCAGCGATTTCCATATTAATGAGAAATTGGGCGCTTTGTTTGAGTGTCGTGTTGGAAAGGGCAAGCTTGTAATTTGCGGTTACGACATAGAGGATAGTAAGAACCCTGTGGCAAAACAATTAAAATACAGTATGCTGAAGTATATGGAAAGCAATGCTTTTGATCCAAAAATAAGCGTTGATGCCAATCTTTTAAAAGGCAGTTTTCCATTAATTAAAGAGGCAGAAAGCAAGGTGCCTTTACCGGCCGAGTTTGCTGATGCTTTATTATACATTAAAGCGGAACCGGAAACTGCAGTTTTAAAGCGAAATACTAAATATAAGCTTAGTGGCTCTGAAGATGTTTGGCGTTGGGATAATAAAGCCGCATGGTATGGTAAAAAACTAGAGATTGAGATTAACCCACCTCAGGGTGTAATAGGCGAATTGTTTATCCATTTTGATGACTGGAACAATGAAGGACGGTTTGCTAAAATTTGGATAGAGGGCAGAGAATTTACTACCGGCAAGCTGGATAAACAGGGTAAATGGATAAAGCTTTTTGTAATGAGAGAAGATACAAATGATGGTAAACTATCAATTCGTATCGAATCTCAGGCCGGAAGTAATGCAATGATAAGTGAAGTGGTATTTATGGAGAATAAATAATTATTTAGCAGGAGCAAAATTGTAATCTATGCTTTGGCCATTTCCCGAAATCACAGCTTTTATGTTTTTACCATTTCTTTTATAACTGATTTTCTTAGGGAAATCATGTTGTGGATTTTCACAGGTAAAACCGTCATTACTTAGTTCGGTTAGTTTGAAGTAGGTCGGTTGTTTTTCACCGGTTACCATAACCACGTAGAAAATGTCATTTCCTTTTATACTGAATTCCAGGTTTTCTATGAAAATGGTTTTTTTACCTTTTTGGGTAACGCCTTTGCCAGTTAGTTTAAACGCTGAAGCCTTTGACCATGTTTCATAGCCGGATTCTCCAGGTTGAGGATTTGTGCGAATCCATTTGCCCACCAGCCATTCTAGTTTTTTAAATTTCTGCTGATTGCTTTCCTGTCCGTAGGCCGAGGTTATGATTAAAAGTGCAGGAATAAGAATTAATAATCTTGTTTTCATGATGTTTTTTTAACCAAATATAAGTGCCATATTCTGATTGGTATTGTACAAACCCGACAAGGCTATTTATTCAAGAAAAAGTTGGCCATGTTTTTCTCTTCAAAGAAATAAGAGGAAGGATCTTCTCCGCTAAATGCTTTGAAATTTCGTATAAAATGCGACTGATCGTAATAACCGGATTGGTAAACAATTTCCGTCCAGCTGTTCTTTTTTGATTTGATCAGTTGAAAGATATAGTTGAACCTGATAATTCTGGAGTAATATTTTGGGGAAAGACCGACGTATTTTTTAAACAGCCGTTCCAATTGTCGTTCACTTACTTGAGCAACGGAAATCATTTCTGCAACAGAAGCCATTCCGTTTGAATTAAAAATAAGGTCTAATGTGTCTTTTAATGGGTTTATAGTTGCGTTTTTACTAAGTTCTAAAAAGTAATTGTCCAAAACTTGTTTAAGGTGATGTTCATCTATAAATGGTAGTACCTTTTCTTTTAGTGTAGCCAGTTCATGGTTTGGAAAGGTATCCAGATCAACAATTTTATCCAGATAATTAACCATGTTTAGGTTAAAGAGTTGTGTTAATGCGGCGGGCTTTAGTTTGATAGCAAATGAGCCTGTAGCTCCTGTATTCTCCAGATAAAAGTAACTGCTGATTTGTCCAGCCAATAGATTTGGCGTTTGCAGGTGCCATTCTCCATGGGTTCTTGCTTTGTATACACTCCCGTAATTGAATATAAGCTCTGTAAAACCATCAGGAATGATCTTTTCGATGTTGGGAGTAAGATCATTGTCCTGCATCATCCAATAGCATTCAATGAGATGTTCTAGTTGAGGGTGAGGGTCAATTCTGGTGAATTTCATACCACGAATCTGTTCAAATGAGTTTAGTCTTTATCTTGCGGTGGCTGATTTTGAGCTATATTTTCAATTTCCTTATTTAAGAAAAAGGATAGGCCCGTTCTAATGAGCACGGTGCCAGCTAGTATTCCCAAATCTTCAAATGTTGGATTGAGAATGGTGTCGATAATGTCTGACGCGATTAAAAATTCCAGACCTAATAGCAGGTAATAGCCTACTTCAATTTTGATTTGAACAGTTTTTTCTAATGAGAAGGAGCGGTTGAGCCTGCCAAATTCATTACCGATAAATTTGAGTAACCCAAGGGCTGCACCATAACAAATGATTGCGATACTTACGTAACTAATAATATGAGATATCGTTTGTAGTAGCTGTGACATTTTACTCGATGTATCCCTTATTCTTTAATAATTTTAGGATTGCAGGCATACGTTCATCAAGAACAGATATAATAATCACTCCGTAGGTTCCTCTTAAGGGATATGCTTTGATTGCTGCAGAATCCTTCAGAACCAATATTTCTTTGATATCATTTTGTTCCAATACATTAATAAGGCTTGGTTTAATTGAATCCTTTTTAAAGTCCTGCGATGCACTCCACTCTACCGATTGACCCGCACCTTTGATAACATACAGAGGAGACTTTTTAGAAGGTTCGCTAATCTGTATTTTTAAATCAGAAGGTTTAGGTTTTTTTGGAGATGTTTGAGCCTTAGCCTGAACACAAATGAAAAAAGCAGTGATAATTGCCAAGGGAAATAAATGTTTCATTGCTACGATTTTAAGGTTCAGATTAAAGATACAACTTAGGATGCAATTATAAGATCCGTTAATAGTATTAGAATCTCGTTTTTTTTAAAAATGCAAGTATTTTTTTGCTAAAATTTATATAGATTGAAGTAATGCTTAGATTTGAATTATAGAAAGAGAATATGCAAAAGATTTATATGGGAGATGCGGGACCAAAAGTGTCCCCTGCAGTTTATGGTTTTTATAGATGGGATGATGTTAAAGATGCCGATGCTACTTTAAAAAAGATTTTTCATTTGTGTATGGAGTTAGGTATTAACACCTTTGAACACGGTGATAGTCATGGTTCTGAAAGATGTGAATCTTTGTTTGGCGAGTTGCTTAAAGAAGGGGCTTTCAAAAGAGAAGAAGTTGTATTGTTTAGTAAATGTGGATTAAGACTTCCTCATGCGCAAAATCCTGATATTAGAGTTAAACATTATGATACCTCATCTGCTCACATCATTGCTAGCGTTGAGCGATCATTAAAGAATTTGAAGACTGATTATGTCGATATCTTTTTGTTAGATAAACTTGATCCGATTTCTAATTTGGAGGAAACAGCATTAACATTGGACAGGTTAAAAGAATCGGGTAAGGTCAAAAATATTGGTGTAGCGAATTTCTCAGTTTTCCAGCACCAGTTGTTAACCTCGTACTTAACAAAGCCTATTGTAACGAATCATATTGAATTGAATCTTTTAAATATGCAGGCGCTCGATAATGGACAGATAGATTATATCAAACAGCGTTACATGCGTCCTTTAGCCTACGCCCCTTTAGCAGAGGGTAGGATTGCTGCCGGAACGGATATACAGGCTGTTAAGGTGCGTGAAAAGTTGGAAGAATTGAGTGTTAAATATAATGTTCATATTGAATCATTAGCGGTAGCGTGGTTGGTTAAGTTAGGTGCATTGCCACTTATTGGTACTACAAACGAACAAAGAATAAGAAACGCAGTAAACGCTTTTACGATAGAACTTGATCATCAGGATTGGTATGAGTTATATAATGTATCTGTAGAAAACAGAGCTTAGTACAAGGTTTATTGATGTCTTAAACAACATTGAAAAAAATATTTTAAAATTAGTAGGTAATCTAATTTACAATTGTATCTTTGTTGTGAGAGCGTTAATTTAAGCGGGAGTGGCCATCATGGTTTATTCCCGCTTTCTTTTTTTAATCGATTTTTTCTCTGCGAAAGTTGACCTTAAAATCCCACTGTTTTAATCTTGAAAATATCTGTTGCGGACTTTCTGCGCAGAAGGTATGGAGGGACCGAAGAAACATAACTTAAAATATATTAATTGTGATGATTCAGAGATACGGCGAGCATTACACAGATAGGTGTATACAACGAAAAGTGGTGAGATTTGGCAATTGTTGAGTGAGCAGGAAGGACGAATTTTAGTGTTGTAACTCAAATTCGTTGGTGCTACATAAAAAGCTTAAATTTTTTATGGATTTTAAGTAGCTGATATTGAGATGAAACCCAGCTAATGCGCTCTGTAAGGATATTTTTTAACAAGAATTAGTGTTTTAATATTTGCACGGAAATGAATTATTTCTATTTTTGCAGCCTTGGCTGATGAAGCTAAAAATAAAAAAAAGTAAAGTTAGCTTTTACGAAAATAAAGTTGTTACTTTGCAATCCCTTCGAAAAAGGGAAAAGAAGATACCAGTTCGGGGTGTAGCGTAGCCCGGTATCGCGCCTGCTTTGGGAGCAGGAGGTCGTAGGTTCGAATCCTGCCACCCCGACACAAATTATTCGGAAGAGTAATTTTATAATGACCAGTTAAAAAAAGAAGATACCAGTTCGGGGTGTAGCGTAGCCCGGTATCGCGCCTGCTTTGGGAGCAGGAGGTCGTAGGTTCGAATCCTGCCACCCCGACCAAATTATTCGGAAGAGTAATTTTATATTGACCAGTAAAAAAGAAGATACCAGTTCGGGGTGTAGCGTAGCCCGGTATCGCGCCTGCTTTGGGAGCAGGAGGTCGTAGGTTCGAATCCTGCCACCCCGACACAACCATAAAAGCCTTTAGATCGTAAGATATAAAGGCTTTTATGGTTTATTACTATACGTTTCTTATTGCATTCAAGTATGTGTTACTAACTTCATTTTTATTACAATTGTAATATTTGTAATATAGTGTTGCTATATTTGACTATTCAAATTTTGAATAAGTTGAATATTATTAGATAATTGTATCTAGCAAATAAAATTACCACTATGGGAGCTTCTTCAGTTGTTGACCGCCTTTTAAAAAATATGGGAAATATGCATGAGTTAGGACGTCAGAGGGCGTTTGAGTTAGGCAATCCATTTTATGCTCAGTTTGCTGAAGATGGTGGTTTATGGCGTAAAGAATTACCAAGTGGTGAAAAATTCCTCGTCTCACTTGAAGTTATTACTGATGAAAATGATATGCCTGTGGAGGTTAAGGATACTATTATTAAGAAATTAGACTAGTATATGCCAGAGCTGATCTTCGTAGCTGGTTGTAATGCTGCTGGTAAATCAACATTTATTAGAACGCGGTTGAATGAGCTTGAAAGTTTTGAGATTTTGATGACCGATGTTTATAAGTCTAGAACAAAGGAATTAGCCAAACAAGCCATTGACAGTGGGAAAAATGTTTTGATTGAAACGGTTTTTAACGATGCATCTTTTAGGGATATAGCAGATTACGCTAAGAACGTAGGTTATCAAACTTCACTAGTTGTTTTGTTCTTAGATAACTTACAACAGTCTATTACCCGCGTAGCTTTGCGTGGTATGCAACAGAGTGGGATAACCATTTCAGGAAGTAATATTAAAATCAACTTCTATGAAAGTTTTAAAAATATTGCCAGCTTCTTTTTTTAT
>Ga0065714_10064565_pt1 | contig 35270 bp, 94 predicted proteins | sample MisRhiReplicate2_FD_59101 | JGI IMG/M metagenome (GOLD analysis project Ga0065714, IMG submission 59101) | Miscanthus rhizosphere microbial communities from Kellogg Biological Station, MSU, sample Rhizosphere Soil Replicate 2: eDNA_1 v2... | ecosystem: Host-associated > Plants > Roots >... | reverse complement strand
CCAAGACCAACAATCAAATATTCTACACGAGCTTTGAGGTTTTCAACATCACTATCAACAAGATAGAAACGTGGATCACCATTCTCATCCTGCCACAACTGTTTACGCTTTTCAATATTGACAGGGTCTTTCAGGTATGCAACTCGTTCTTCTGTGCTTTCCAGAAGATTCAACTTGAATTGGCAATAACTACTGCTCAAGTTTACGCCGTATTCACCTTCACCAACCTCTAGACTGACAATACCAACACGCAACCCTGATGTCATAATCCAATGAAGAATCATTGCATCTGCAAATGTAGATTTGCCTGTGCCGGAAGCACTCAGGATATTTACAATGCAATCTTGTGGAATCCCACCACAAAGCATCCGTTCAAGCTTATGCATAAATGGAGGAAGGGAAAGACGTGGTGTACTTACATACTCAAGCATCTTAGCTTCAAGATCAAGACTGGATGTCACACCTTCTGGGACAAACTGTCGAGCTTTAAAGAAAAGATTGATCCATTCTTTTTGTTTACCATCCTCAAGGTATTTATTGCAATCCTTAAGTGCCATATCCATCAAGAATACTTTACCACGAGGAAGTACTTTCATTACCTTTTCAGCAGACGCCTTACCAACGTCATCCGAGTCATAGGCAATAATAATACGTTCAAAACGGTCAAACCACTCATACTGGGCTTGGATCTGCTTATGACTCCCAGACTCTCCAATGGTACTAGAAACCACAGGAATAGCCTCATAATCACCATTCCCTTTGCTTACTTGATAATCCCGAAGCATCTGGAATGCACTGAGGCTATCTAGTTCACCAGATGTGATTACACAGTATTTACCAGAGGCAGCTTTAAACTTAAACTGCATAAACAAATCACACAGTTTACCTGTCTCACCAATAGCACCAAAGGTCTTGGGCACACCTCTCCATTTGTACCCTGTCAGCTCAAAGTCTGTAGTGGTTGGGTAGTATTGCTTTGAAACATTACCCTCTCCATCAAACTCATGCCGTACACCAAATGCTTGGCATGTACTTTTAGTGAGTCCTCGAAACCCACGAGGATCTACAGAAGTAATCCCTTTCAGCTCATTATGAATTTCTTCATTAAATTCAGTACCCACTAGCTCATACTCCTTCTCTTCTACGTAATTGGTTGATTCACTTCCACGGACAATAATACCATGTCTAGCAAAACAAAACTTCCCACCATCTGAATAGACAGCGAGATTATTCATTGAGTTGTCTCTTCCCTCAGCTTCACACCTTGGGCATTGTTCCTTTCGAACTACTTCTGCCACAATTCTCTCCTAGCTAATTGCCTTTAAAGCCCAATGGCGCCTGAATGGCAGCAGCAACGCTGCCCCTCCCCTCCAACACCCTGCAAAGAATATTAATCAAATTGCTTCAAGAATCTCATACTCGTCGGGCGCCATGTACCAAGATTGTCCTTTGTTGTCAATAAACCCAACCAATTCTTTATGGTCATTATCATACTCTAGTGGATAACGTTTCACAATCTCTCCATCATTAAATTCATGACCGTAAAACATAGCTACTACTTTTACTTCTGTACCAATCTTTACTGTAATCTCCTAATTTAATTCAGCTTCACACTCAGAACACCAATCGCTCCGGTTATCCCGAGCCTCTTCTTCAGCTTCCTCAACAACTTTATCCAATTCCTTTTGACTATACATTCCTTCAAGAAGTTTTTCAAGAAATTCTGACAAGTCATGTTGTCCACAACACAACAACCCTTTGCGTGCATACTCTTGCAGTTCTGAAGAACTATATGCTACCAGAGTATTTGAACTTCTGATATCAATCATTCCAACACCTTCAAAACAATCTCTCGATGGTCCTTAAGGAAGCCGTAGAAGTCATCTTTATAGGCAAAAGTTACCTCATCGTAGCGTCCAAAGTCTGAACAGGCAATATCCCATAGGTTTTCCTTTAGCTCGTGCTGGAGAGCTTCTTTCTCCGTTACAAACATAGTTCCATCTGAGGATTATACATTACCACTTGCTCAATAGCCATCAAAATTCCTCCCACCCATTCAATTTATTTTCCATCTCACTTAATTGCTGCATGTGTTCATCAATCATTACTCAATTCTTCCAGTTCCTTCAGCAGCTTCTCTTTACGCTGTGCTTTCATCTCATCTTGAACCAAGCCTTTATACTTGTCAAACAGAACGTAGAAATCATCATACACAGCCTTAGCCGTTTCATCTGTAAAATACAAGCAGTGGTTAGCTGCATCACAGAACTTAGGTTGATAACCTTTAAGATCCTTAAAGAACATGTCAAAGGTTTTCTTTGGATAAGACTTGTCAAACATACTCCCATCGCCAAAGATGTAAGCTCCTGTTGGGAATCGAATTGACAGCAACCACTCACCAGTTTTCCTTGGTTGCTTACCACTGTCAGACCAAGAGATTGTTCTACCGTGATTCTCTCCAAACCTACCCAAAATGATGAAGTCATCATAACGTTTGCCTACTTTGAGCCAACCTACGTGATTGTTTGTAACGCTTTGTAGAGGAATACCAAACTTCTCACTAACCTTAAGATTCTCAATCACCGTTTCCAGCGTAGACTTAGAAAGCTCAATACGATCCTTAGAGATTTCTTCTGTCACAAGCTTCAGGATCTTTTCATATGCTGCAATTTTAGTTTTCATTCTTCAATCTCCATTCCCAAGAGTTTCATAGCTTTATGTTTCCCGTCAATCCAATACTGGTTCTCAGGATCACCTTCATGGATTTCATCCTCCTCAATGTACCACCGAAGCATATCTTCAAGCTTCTCAATCCTAGTCTTTAGGGTGTCAACTTCTGGAGACATGTTCCGTTCAAGGTCTGTAATAATCGACCAAACGTCAATTGTTTTCGTGCCCAATCGTTCCCTTGTACGATAGCTGTCAGCATATCGAATAGCCTTTCGCTGCATAGCATTACATTAATAGGTCATTCAAATTTATTTGCATACATCTTTAAGTCACAGCATCTTGTCACATTGTTTGTGATGGGTCAAGAGAAATAAACCTTCTGAATCTCTTGTAGAGTATTGATCAGCTTGTCAATATCTTGTTCGTAGATAACCCATCGACTGTGGCCGTGAATGGATTCGTTGCCTAGATGAATGGCTAGGTTCTGAATAGAATCCACAGTGACTTCAACAAAATCACCTGAGCCTGTATCACCATAGTAAATCTTTTGCATAACATCAATCATTTCTAGCTTCCTCGTACGGAGTAAGTTTTAAGTCCCAACCATCAGTGTAACCTGTCTCGGGGTCTTCTGTGAGATTTACAGCTACTAACGAATACACACCGTCACCGACCTTATGCAGATTCAGAATATTTTCAATACCGTCTGTTATCCCAACACTATCGCATTCTTCTTTCAGCAGGTCAAATGTACTCTGCTTTTGCAGAACACGCAAGGATTTACCATAGAAATATGTAGCTCCTCGTTTGTAAGCTTCCGTCTGCACTCTCACTACACATTGGTAGTCCATGAATTTCTCCTATTCATTACGTTTCAGATACACCAATTCTCCACCACATCCCTCCCTGTGTCAAGCAATGATTTAAAAATATTCTCTAGGCACCATTTAAGGGAAATCTCCTTGGGCAAATCTATTTGGTAAATTTATTCAGTAGATTTATCTACACTCTGTCAGAAGATTTTTCGAAATTGTGTTGACAGGGGTTGGTGATGGAGGTAGGCTGTGTGGAAATCAATAGGAGGATGTATTCATGGCTATACTATCAGAGAAAACAGATTGGGTTTTAGAGGCTTCAGGATACCTTGCCCGTAACACGGATTGGGAACTTGTGCAATGTCAAGCTTATGCTGAAAGTCTTTATGAAACATACGTGACAGACGATCCTGATTCCAAATGGAATGCCACTGATGCTGTATGTGAAGATATGAGCTATTGGGGAGATTAGTATGAGTTATCTTGTTGGTGTTTCTCACGAGTGGGGTTGTAATCTTGTGTACGTCCCGTTCAAAGATAAAGACTGGTTCTTTCCTTTCGTCACTAAAACTAAAGGTGACGGTCTTCACAGTCGGATTATCTGGGTTAACAAATGAAAAAGAAATTCAAAATAATCGACACATCTACGGGACAGAAGCTTAAGCTGAAAGAGGGGGAGATGCTTGTCATGAATAGTCAAGGGGTGTTCTTCTTGGTGGGGAATTTTATGGATTATGATACGTATGTCAGGAAGCTGTCTGATATGTGTCATGTGTTTGATGTGATTTGGGTGGGGGGAAGAGTGATGAAGGTTTATATTCTGTATGAGCAGTATTACGATTTCTGTGAAGTGTGGGATAACATCCTTGGTGTGTATGACTCTGAGGATAAAGCTGTCTTAGCACAGATCAAAGAGGAAGAACAAGAGAAATACAAAGTGAATCCTGAGCAGTGTTCAACTAAAATTGAGGAGCATGATCTACTATGAGAAATCCAACGATTGAAGAAGTAAGAGCTTTGCAGCAAGAAACTGGCGAGGGAATGATGGCTTGTAAGAAGATTCTTGAACAACGGTATGCAGAGGAAGAGAAGTCAGAAATGTTTGATCAAGTCCGTAAACTGTATTATATGGACAAGAAAGATTCGGAGTATGATGAGAAGCTTCGTGACATTCTGTCTTATTTGGTGAGGAAGGCTTGATGCAGAAATCAATGTGGTGGAAAGGTTTCTTACAAGCTGAGGAACATTACAAAGAGAAAGCTTTTGTAGAGAACAGTTATGCTGGACGGCTTAAGTTTATTTATCCTGAAGGTGGTACAATTGAATACTGTGGTAATCTGGAAACCTCGTATCAGTTTGAAAGGGGTATGAGGGATTATATTGAGCAGTATGAAAATGTTATTAAGGGGATTTTGTAATGGAAATCTCTAACGAAGACCTAGACGAACTGCTAGGCTGTATCAGTTCCTTAGTGGGTATGATGGAACCTTATTACTCTCAGTGTAATGGAGCTGATGAAGCCAATCAAATTCTTGAGAAATACCGACGTAGGCAGCCGTATATCACAAAGAGTTACATTGGTGCAAGCTGTAAGATTTGTGGAAAGACGTTTGAACGTTCAGCTAAGAATAAGCTGATGGATGCTAATCAACAGAACGGAGCTTTGACAAATCATCTGATTACGTTCCATGGGGTTAGTGATCATAAAGAACGTAAGAAATATAAGGAGCAATCTAAAGTGATTGTCAAGCATTGGGATACTTATCAGGAATATCTTGATCATGAGCAATCCTCAAGTTAATCCATAACTTGAAGCCTGACAGAAATCGATGCTTACGGTTTCACTTGACAAACCCTTATAAATCAAGGGCTGTAGAGGTGTTGGCTTAAGAGAAAGAGTACCCACAAAGTATAGTAAAAAGGAAAGAATTAATGGCTATAGAAATCGAGCTTTTAGACTCAATTATGGGTAGTGGTAAATCAACCGCTGTCCTGAATTGGTGTGAAGCTAATCCTAATACTGCTTTTCTGTATGTGACGCCATTGCTGTCAGAAAGTGAAGTTAGAGTTGTTAATGCTTGTAGTGATGCTAAGTTTGTAGCACCTAATACAGATGTTGATTTTAAAACTAAAGGTGCTCATCTTTTAGACTTGCTACAATCAGGTGTTAACATTAGTATTACACATGCTTTGTATGCAAGCTTGAAGAAAGATCATTTGTATTGGATTAAAGAAAACAAATACACTCTCATTCTTGATGAAGAAGTTAGTTTTATTGAACCGTTAGGTGATGCTTACACTAAGGCCGACTTTGAATACCTTAAGCATCTTAAACAATTAGAGGTAGATGAGAATGGTAAACTAGTTTGGCTGGATGATAGTATTGGTGATGATACTAAATACTCTAAGCTTGCTAATATGTGTCGATTGAGTATGGTGTATCAAGCGAAACGTAGTGAGCATATGTTTGTTACACAACTTCCAATGGAACTTATTACTTGTGCAGAAAGAGTGATCTTACTTACTTATTTGTTTAAGGGCTCTATTCTAGATACATTCTTATCTATGAAAGGTATCACTGTTAAACCCTTTACAGAAGTGGATGTTAGACATATCAGCAAAAAGGATTTGATACCCTTAATTGAGTTTGTTGGCGAAAGACAAGTTAAAGAATGGGCTGGTGAATCTCTTTCTTCTACGTGGTATAAAGACTCAACACCCAAGCAACTATCTAAGATTGCTAACAGTATCCGTGCAGTAGGTAATACAGCGAAAGTTAAAGGTAATGAATTAGTTTGGTGTACTCCATCCTCTGTTGCTCAACCTAAAACTAAAGGTGGTAAGAAGGTTAGTCCTGTTGGGTTCGGTGCAGGTGTTGGGGACTTGAATAGCGATGGATTTGTGATTGGTTGTTACCTACCTTGCACAAGTAGAGCAACTAACATATACCGGGAAAGGTCAGTGCTTGTTCACTGTTATAACCGCTTCCCTCATCAAACCGTATCAGCTTTCCTGTCTGACTATGGTGGTATGGTGGATGCTAACCAGTTTGCTTTGTCAGAAATTGTGCAATGGATTTGGAGGTCACAAATTCGTGATGGTAAACCAATTAAGCTTTGCATTTTGTCAAAACGTATGCGAAAATTGGTACAAGATTGGCTCACAACAGAGGATTAATTAAATGAACAATTGGATTTCCGTACAACATCGCCTACCCGAACTAAACGTAGACGGCTCCAAAGTATTTGACAGCATTGCTGTAATCGCTACAGATGGTATTCATGTCTGCACTTGTGAGTTTCAATCTGGATGGTATTGTCAAGAGCAATGGTTCGCTTGGGGAAATTATAATGAGATTCCCAAGAGTCAAATTACACATTGGCAGTATTTGCCTAAACCGCCCGTGGAGGAAGAATAAATGAAATATTATGTATTCAGCACATGCAATTATGGTGGAACTGAACTGTTTGAACTTGACACTAAGGAAGAGGCATTAGAATGTGTTGCTAAAAACACTAGCGAAGATACTTATTGTCGTTTGATTGAAGGTAAAGAAATTACTTTTAAAATCACACAGATTGCTACAGAGGTTGAATAATGAAAGAACAATATACAACGGTATTTGTAATCCGTGAAGTGTCAACAGGAAGACTTATCAAGTTTGGCAGTAAATGTGGTTGGGCAACATCTGGAGCTGCTAAGAATGCTTTTGCCCTTCATATGCACTACAAATACCGTGACTATTTTACAGATGGGAAAGGATTGTTTGATAGTCAGAATGACTACGTCTTAGAAGAACTGAAATAACCCTACAGGCCGCTTGACGGCCTTTTCTTTTGTCTGTATGATTCTCACATCAGCCATTCACATAGAAGCTTTGTCATGAATATCTTTGTATCTGATCAGTGCCCAATCAAGTCAGCACAGAATTTACCCAACATTTTGGTAAATAAAATGATAATTGAAAGTGCTCAGATGTTGTCTACTACTCACTTTGTTCTTGACGGTGTGCAAGTTGGCTACAAGCCTACCCACCGAAATCATCCATCTGCTATCTGGACACGCTCAACCTCAGCCAACTACCAATGGCTTTATGCTCACTTCAAAGCATTGTGCTCAGAATACACATTCCGCACAGGAAAGATTCATAAGACATCTGAGCTATTATCTGTACTAGACAAGCTTCCATGCAATATCAAGAAAGCTGAGCTTGAGCCATTTGCTATGTGTATGGATGATGAGTATAAGCGGTTGGGTATGTTACTCTGTTTATAAATTTGGAGGATAAATAATGAACCTTTCTGATTACATATTGGAAAACTTGAAACTCAAAGAGGAGTTGAGTGATGCCTATGAAGTTATCTCCGGTATCAATAATGCTTATACTCATTATGAATATGAAGGTGCTATCTCTGAGCTTGAAGGCGTGGCTTTGATTTATGCAGAAGTTCTTGAAAACCTTAATGAGGAAGCTAGCAACTTTCTGGAGAGGTATAAATGATATTCAATCACTGGACATACAATCAATTCTACATGGAACGCACATCTTGGAGTGCTGAGCAAAAGGCTCCTATACATTTTAGTACGGAAGAGATACAATGGGCTATTGAACAGACGGAATATAAGTATTTTGGGAGTTATGAGTTTACAGATCAACAGGAGATGGCTGTGGAGATTCTTGTTTGGGTTGCTACGGAGAGGATTAAATGACTTTCAGCCTAGACTCCCTAAAAGATTCCTTAGCAAAAATGGACACGCTGATCCAGAAAGAAAACAAGATATGGATTGAAGAGTTAAAGCTTCCAGAATGGTTTGACAGGCGTTTTCATTACGTGTACCTTCCTATTCACATGAAAGAGAAGTTTCAGGATCAAGTCTTTCCTGACTTTCTGAGGTTTCATGAGTCAGTACCTTTTGATCAAATGTTTGTTGCTCAGAAAGACTTGCACACTAATTATTGGAGGGGTTAATGAAAGACTTTAGTAAAACACAACGTTGGGATATCTATGCTGTTGGTGATTACTCAAATACTGAGTATGAAGAATATTCCGAAGGTGATTGGGTAAGGTATGAGGACCATAGAGAACTTCTTGAAGAGTATCTTGAGCTTAAGGTACGGATGGATGGACTAGAGAAATGAACATCGCATTATACCAGTATCAATTCGAACAGTTCTTCCAGAAGCCTGAAGGATTTATCTGGAGTGAAGTGCTGCAAATGTATTATGAACACAAAGACTTCAGGTTTAGGCACAGTGCTGAAGCTATTTGGGAATTCAATTGTAAATGGCAAGGATGATTGGCTTGTCAACAGATGAGGGAAGCAGAATGATTGTTGCAGAATTTATTAAGTGGCTTGAGACACAAGACCAAGGTGCTATTGTAGAAGTTCTCACCCACTCATCCGGTACAGGTTACTACGATCAAGGTGGTAACGTTGCAACTGAAGAGTTTGATCCTAGTGATGAATCTTATGGTTGTAGTCGACATTTTGAATACACAGACTTCACTAAGAATGAGTTCGTAAAAGAACATCACCCTTGCTACAATAAACGATTCCTACAACTTGGTACAAAGGATAATTAATATGGGCGAATTATTTGGTTGGTTCTGTGTGTTTCTGTTCGGCCTGTTCATTGGTATTAACTCTTCTAGTATCCGCGTCACACAGGAAGAGTGGAGTAAGGCTGAAGAATTCTGTTCTAAGAATGATGGTGTAGAGAAGTTTGTTGCACGAACTCTTGATCCTAACCATGTTCTGTGTAAGAATAGTGCTAAATTTGTTTTGAAGGAACGTGGAGAAACAAAATGAAACCAGAATACAAACTGAAATATGCAATCCTTGAATATCAAGCTCAGTGGGATAATAAAGAACTTCCTACAGATTTGACAGAGGAAGATATTGAAGATTTGTGGGACGAAGCTGATTGTTTGCAAGATGCAAAGTCAGAGATTCGTTGTTCAGGAATTTCTACAGGACTTCCTTGTGACTACTCACGACACTATGAATCTGAGGCTGTAGCTGTTCAGTGTCCTAATGGTGATTGGGTAGGATTCACATACTGGCACGGTGGTGGTAAACATGGTGAACCTGAAGCGTTTGACTGGATTGAACATGCTTACGATGTCGAATGCAAGGAAGAGGAAAAGCTTGTGGTTGTGCATACGTTTACTAAGAAAGGAGAAGAGCAATGAGTGTATTTAGTTTTGATGGTTATTCAGAGTTTGACGAATGGTGTGAAGGTTCCGGTCATGACTCAGATGAGCAATATGATTTGAAAGAAGAGAGTCACAAACAAGAGACTGTTCAGTTCTTTTATGTGAAGAATATTGAAGACAACACTTATGCCGAAGTTAGTGTTCTTGTTAGCTATCAACATGGCTGGCAAGAAGGCGAGATTATTCGTGCAGGCTTGACACGTAAAGTCACTCAAGTGATGACAGAAAAAGTGGAGTATGTCTAGTGTCAACCTATTCAAAGTGTCAGGGTACAAACTGCCCACGAAAGGAGCTATGCTATCGGTATTTGGTAGAGGCAGCTCCTAAGTATCAGCCTTGGCTTGTGCAACAGGTGAGTGTGCCTGATGTAGACAAGTGTCGTTTCTTCATTAATAACGAGGAGAAAATAAATTAAAATACTTGTTGCACTGATGTTGTATGCTAGGTATAGTGTGCGTACAGACACAGAAAACCTCGGAGAAACAAGATGAAAACTTCCAAAGTGAACGTAGCCAAATTGATGTCCGGTGCAGCTAGCATGAAGAATCCACCAAAAGGTTATGGTTCGATTGAAGCTGGCATGAAGGTTGCCAAATATCGCAGTCAGCGCCTTGCCTACTGGGCAAAAGAGATTGGTAATGGTCTGTACACTGAACAGGTACACATCAATGCACAGGCTGATGTGATTGCAGAGTGGGGCAACCCTTTCTAACAAACCAATCATAATCAATACACAAGACATGGCGTTAAAAGCGCTGAAATGAATGAAATAGATAAGTTATGTAGGATAGATAGGAGAGAATGGTTATGAAGATTGTATACAGCCCATGCTATGGTGGCTTTTCTGTCAGTGAAGCGGGTATCAAACGATATGCAGAATTGAAAGGTATCAACTTGTTTGTAGAACACGGTAAGTGTGGGTTGAACACTTATTGGACTACACCTAAAGACCAGATTGAGGGGTTGCTATCGGAAGATAAATGGTACGAGGCTACACAAGAAGAACGAGTTAAGTCTAATCAACTTCATGACCTGCACACAATGTGCAACCGTAAATTTGTAAGGCATGACCCTATACTTGTGCAAGTAGTCGAGGAGCTAGGAGATAAAGCTTCAGGTGACTGTGCAAAGCTCACTGTCTTTGAAACTGATTCTCGTATGTACCGAATTGATGAGTACGACGGCTATGAAAGTGTAGCTACTTCTTATGCAGACGATGATTGGGTGATTGTATGAAAATCAGTACACGAACAGAACAAGTTATTGATGTTGGTAACTGGGATCAATTGGTTATCGACACATATGGTAAGCCTTACAGCTTCCAACAACAAGATGGCTGTAAAGAACGTCAACGTGTTAAGATTGCAATTCCTGATGAAGAATATGATTATGAGAACGACACAGTTCCTGAAGAAATCAATGGTGAAGAAATGGGTGTAAGCTTTAAAGCTTGGCTTGCTCGTGACCCTAAAGAGTGGAATGGTGATCCAGAAGATAAACGCTTCCTTGACTTGTTCTGGGGTCGTAACTTCTATCCAGATGTTCAAATGATTGCAAATAGTTTGTATCGGATGGAGCTGATTGAAGCTGGGGACTATACAATCGATATTGATTGGTAAGGGAGAAAAATAATGTCAGTTCCTAAAAAGAAAGCTGTTGTGTCTAAGAAGATTACTGATGATCAGCTTAAGAATTCCGAACGTTGGGAAGCTTTCGTTAAAAACTGCTTGATTCCTTGGGACGATCTGAACGATTCATGGAAAGATTTCTACGCTGAAATGGGTAACACAGAGTCCTCAGAAGTTCACATCACTAAAGCAATTGATGTTGCTATGAAAGGAGATATTAAATGATTACTTATGATATCCTAATCAACAATATCTTCCAATCCACTATCCAAGCCAACAGCCGAAGTGAAGCTGTTAATATGGCTAATGATTTGTATGATAAGTGTGCAGGAATTCATGTGTCCAAACCTTCGCAGTGGGCTACCCGATGAATCACTTATCTGAGTTGTTAGAACGCCGCAATCAGGCAGAAGTTGCCTATCGAAACGCTAATGGATCGATGGATAGTAGTCCTTTGGAAGTGGTAGTCGCCAAGGAAGAATTAAACCAAGCCCGCTTCATTTGGAACAAAGCTTGTTCTGATTATATCCTTGAGCATGTTCTTAATATTAAAGAGGAAGAAACAGCATGATTATTTTCGAGAAAGATTATGACGAAGAAGGTCTGTACAACTTTGAAGAGTCTGTCTATGATCAGATCAATAGGATGATTCAAAGTGGTGAGATTAAAAGTAATGAGTATGATGAATCTCGTGGTACTTACACAGTGACTGTAGAATGGAATGATGAAGAATTTGGTGAAGAAGATGAGTGATAAACTTTTAAGCCGGAAGTTTTGGTTATGTGTCGTTGTGCAACCCCTGTTGTTTCTTTTCTTGTGGAATGGTAAAATCTCACAAGAAGTTGTTCAGAACCTTACAGGGCTGATAGTAACTTCATACATTATTGGGAACATTTCTCAAAGAGTATTAACCAAGGACAAAACAAATGACACACCTCTATAAAGTTGGTGAGCGGGTAATGCTCCAAAGTCCAAATCTCCCCGAACATTCAGGCGAGTACACAATCGAAGCAATCCTTGACACATTTGAAGAGTTCACTTGTCGTTTCACAGGGAATCATCTTTGGACAAATGAAGGTGTGAGTTATGTACTAGACATTCCACTTCTGGATTTGATTATCTGTGATGGATCGGAAGCTCTCTGGTGTGGTAGTTCCTTGAGAAAGATTCAAGAGATTGGAGATATGTCTTATAAAGAATTGATGCAGACATTGAAGAATAGTGTTTTGGAGTGGAATTGATGAATTGGTATAATGAGCTGTGTGGAAGTGGTTGTAAAGAAACCAAACTACCAGATGAAGTGAAGCCTTCGTGGGCAACACATTCATTCAGGCGAATGGGACGAACTTTGTACGGGCAACTCTTCACAGACAATTGGTTCTGGATGAATGAGGAACACAGCTTGTATTATATGTCTGAAGATATTGATACAGGATCTGTGGTGAGATTATGAATCCTTTACAAGTGTTGAAAGATAGGTTGCAGACTGTTTTGAATGAATCAGCAGAGTCAGAAGACTTCAAGGAAGCTCTCTACGATGGGATTTATGCAACAAGTCTATCAGTTGCTGACTTAGAGTCATGGGCTTCCTTGTGGAACGGTTCACAAGACGTTGATTATTTGTATGGATGTGGAAACGATTTCTCTAAAGAATATCAAGAAGGTGTCGCGTTAGTAGAAGAAGAGTGGCATAAAATAACTGGGATGTTTTAAAGAGCTGGTGTTTTGATAATTTAAATTGATGGTTTAGGAGAGAAGAGATGAATTTTTGGAATGGCGAAGGAAATCTACCACCTGTTGGGACTATTTGCTATGCAGATGCTGGAGACTTTCCCGACGCTGATGTGAAAATTAAGGCTCATACAGTGGTTGGTGGTAAGCCTGCTGCTATCTGGCAATTTTACTCTCAGATTGGCTATGGTTTTGAGGGAGATTTCAAGCCAATTCCTGAAAATGAGCAGTGAAAATAAATGTGATAATTTCGTGAAACACCTATTGCGTTTGGATCCGACAGATGTAAACTAGGCCTAACAGAGCTTCTCACCAGCGTTACACAGGCTCTGAATCTGTAACACAACATTAACAGATGGGGATCTAAAAATGAATAATCAAGAACTGAAGGCTGCACTGGAATCCTTGAACGATCCACTTGTACACAACCAAGCGCTGATTGACTGCCGCAATCTGCTGAACCTTTCTAAAGCTACCTTAGAAGAGCACCTTTTGTCTTGGTTGTGGGTAGCGGAAGGTGCCCCGGCTTACGAAGGTGGCGAGCTTATGTATTCCATCGAGCTTGGGGCTATCGAAGAACATCTTGTAGATCAAGGGCTTATCTATAAATTGTAGGTTTGTTTCAGAAGATTTCAAATTGTTTCTAGAAAAGGCTTGACGGCCTGTAAGACATTCGCTATAGTTATTTCACAAGCAAGGGAGATGTAGAAGACGGCGATTAAGAAGTAGCCATCTGAATGATCAAGGAGACAAAATCCAAGGAAATGGTTCTTTGGATTAAGTATCTAAAATCTCTAAGGTGATTATCATGAGCAAATCCACAGCAATTAAGGGTGAATTTTCTAGCGTTACTGGCAGCACCACACGCCGTATGTTTGACGCCAGTGGAAATTTCATTGGTTTGATCATCAAGGTCCAAAATGGTTACCAGATTCGTCGGTTTCCTGATGGCAAGGTTAGGGTCAAGGCCACTCTTCGTGAAGCATTCCAATCAATTGCTAGATCAAATTGAGGTACTGACCATGGCTAACTCAAAAGTTAAAGGCTTTTTGATTGAGAGAGATGGTCGCAGCTTGTTCATGAAAGAGGTTGAGCCTTGGGCAATTGAAGATGTCAACTACAAAGTAACACCGTTGGTGTCTGGTTTGATGGAAGATAGAGAAGAATCTGTAGCAGAACAGATTCCCGTCATTCCTAGCACAGACGATACACAAGAGCGTATTCAGCTAATGAACGAACTGTTTGATTTGCAACAGGCTGAAATCGACTTCCTCAAAGCTAGGTTAGAGAAGTTTGTTGAGGTGGTTGAGGGTATTGTCGAGCTGACAGAAGTGGTGAGCCAAAACAACATTGAAAACCGAAGTAAACTCATCGTTATAGGTGATAGCTGTAAAGCCATACTAAAGCCGAGTGAATAGCTAGAACGTACACAATCAAGCCTGCCTAATCCGCAGGCTTTTTCTTTGTCTGAAAATACTTGTTGACAACGTTCCTGTAGGTGCTAAGCTTAGGCATACAGAAAGACAACCCAAACACAAGGAACAAGATCATGGAATTCTACGAACTAACTAGCGTTGTAGCAGAAGCCGTTAGCAAATTTATCAATATGGCTGAAGAAATCAAACCTGCTGTATGTGGGCTAGACAAACGTGTAGGCTACAAGTTGTACATTACTGAAGACGTAATCGCTTGCCGTATCAACGATGACAAAGCTCTGCAATACTACGGTGGTTTTGAGTATGTCGAGCAGGATTGTCGTTCTGTTATGGCTAACTATGTGTTCTACTCTGGTGATGATGAGCGTGTTCAAGAGCACATTCAAAAGTGGTTGGATTCAAAATAAAACTTGACGTGGTGTGCTGATCACGTATACTGAACTCAAGAAAGCAAAACAACCCACACAGGAGCAACAGACATGAACATGTCCCAACTCAAAGCCCGTGTAGAAGTCGCCCTCAAAGCTGGCATCCTTTCTAACGAACAAGCTGTAGCAGCTTATGCAGCTTTGTCTTCCAAGACCCACTACGGTGCTTCGGCAAGCAATGCCACTCGTGATCGCATGTTCACTAATCGCTTCGGTATCTAATGAAAAAGCTAATCGGTCAGCTTTCAGTAGGTGACAAGGTATTTGTTCGCGTAGGTGGCAGCAAGTTCAAATCAGCTTGTGAAGTTAAGGAGATAGTCTTTAACAAGACAGGGGAGGCCATTTTGTTGGGTTGATATTGACGTTGCTTACGGGTTTGCTTGCCCTACCAGTATATGTATTGATGATGCTTTGTAGTGGGTCGGTAAGGTGTACGACTTGTGGGAATGTTGCAAGAAGGCTTTAAAGTAAGTGTCGTAAACATCGCCCGTTAACTCGGGCATTTTCTAGAGGGAAGGGAAGTGGCTAAAAGATTGCTGTTTGGTGTAGGCATCAATGATGCTGATTATGTTACACAAGTAATGGAGACAATCAGCTATGTAAATGGTAAGCAAAAACAAAAGCTTGTGTGGAAGTGTCCGTTCTATAGGAAGTGGAGTGCTATGTTGGGACGATGCTATAGTGAGAAGTCTCAAATAAAGTACCCAACTTATCAGGGTTGTTATGTAACAAAAGAGTGGTTAACATTCTCAACCTTCAGAGTTTGGATGGTTCAACAAAACTGGGAGGGTAAAGAGTTGGATAAAGATATCCTCTTTCTGAATAACAAAGTATATAGTCCTGAAACTTGTGTATTTGTGGATCAGAAAGTTAATTCGTTCATACTTGAGAATACCTTCAGCCGTGGCGAGTGGCCTATAGGTGTAGATTTTCACAAACGGGGTGATAAGTTTCAGGCACGGTGTAAATCTGTGGTGACAGGGAAGCAAGAATACTTAGGCCTATTCCTAACCCCAGAAGAAGCACACAAAGCTTGGCTTGCTTTCAAACTAGAACAAGCCTACGTCCTTGCAGCAGAACAAAAAGATGAACGTGTAGCAAAAGCTTTGATTGATAAGTATGAAAACTTTATTTATATTGAAAAGGCCGCTTGACGGCCTGTTTTCGTTGGGTTAGAATCATCACAACAGGAACAAACAAGCTTAGGTAGGTATTCAATGAGTCGTTATTTCGCTTTACAAACTTGGGTAGGCTCCCACGAAAACGAGCCTGACTACGATGGAAATCAGTGTGGTTCACGCAATGTTCGATCTGTTGAAGCCATCCCCTTGTATGACATCTACGGTAAAGCAAACGTAAACGCCTTTAGCGACTCTGCTATTGCTGCTCGTATGGGTAAGACTCCAACTAAAGTACCACTCAAACAACGCATCTTACCTCAAGCCTCTAGACTAGAAAAACTACGCTCAGAAATCCTTGAGCTTGAGACAGCCTATCGTGCTGGTGAATTTAGTCTGAATGACTACAGCTTGCTCAGAGATGTAGCTTTCGCTAAGCTTCAACGTGCGGAAATGTTGTACAAGAAAGCAATCTCTGCAAAGCCTATCAAAACAGAGGAAGAACATGAGGAAGTTAGCGAAGAAACTACCTACAATTCGTGTGATGTAGGCTACACCCACACAGAGGTAGCCACACCTTGTGGAGTGAGCTGGATAGACGATTTACCTCGCACAAATAGTTTTAAAAAGATTCTACAGATCGCTTGCAAGACCACTAAAACATTGGTACGATACAGCCAAGCAACCAAACGATACATTAAAACTTTAAGTGAGGTGTAACATGAAACAGAAAGTGCTGAAAACCCTACACAACACAATCCAACACGACTTAGATGGTAAAACCATTGATCAGGCTATTGCAATGCTACAGAACTACAAGACTGATTACTACGCAGGTAAGGAGGTTGTGATTTCTTGGGAACAGGCTCAATGGTCTGATGACTATGAATTGGCTTTGTATGAACGTCGTGACGAGACAGATGAGGAACAAGCTGAACGCTTGGTTAAGGAAGAACAGTACCGCCAACAGCAGCTTGAATACAAAAAGAAACAACTAGCTGCATTGAAGAAAGAACTTGGAGACGACCAATGAACACACAACAAAGCGCTTTCCAACAAGCCTACACCTTTCTTTCCCAAGGAGTGCATGCTAAATTATTCCGTGAGCAAGGGCAATGGATATGTGTTCCAATGTATAATACAAAACAGATGATTGAATTGGAGATGTTGAAATGAATATTGACCTAGGTTCTGATGAACTGAATAATGCTGCGTGGGTATTACTGGATAAGATCCAAGAACACCAGCAAGTAGATGCACCTCTGTTCAACAATCTTAAAGGTTGTCTTAAAGAAGCTATTGAAGTTTACTTGACTGAAGCGCTGAAGGAAAAGATCAGCAAGAAAGTTGACTACTATACATTAGAGTTTGGATCTTATTATGAAGGCCTATCTATTACTAGGGATGCTGATGATGGGCACCTTGATCAGTCCAGCTTTCATAACGTTAAGGTAGTCAAGCTCTCTGATTATGAATCCCTCTTTAACGAGGTTAACAAGTGAGCTGGTCACATTGTGGTACAGACAAACAAGGTAGATTGATGGTTTGAATCCTAGTAACGGATGGATGTATGGCATCAGTGAAGACGCATCTTATTACCAACGATGTGTTGGTGTGATGACTAGCTTTGTTCGACTTACTTCTGTAAGCTCTTTTGATAACTATCCTGTACCAGCAGTTTGGAGAAATAAATGAACACTTACACACAAGAATCATTCCAGAAATATGAACGCAAGCGCTCTTCTTCTAAACAGTATGAAGAAGATGGGTATAAGACTAAGCACAAGAATTCATATAGTGAACAACGGCGGGTTAAACGGAATTGGGAGCAAGAGTGATGAATCTGGAATTCTACGGCTACAAGAAGTTTGATACACAAAGTAATGAGTATGGCACTACGGAGAAATACCAACGTCGTGTTGACATTGATGAAGGGTTTAATTCTCCTTTGTGTCAATGTAATGATAAGCTCTTTATCAACATCGAACGCTGGGCATACAAAGGCAAAGCATCAAGTAAGATTGATATGGTACACGAAAACTCACAGGGTGAATGGTGTGACATCGGTATCTATAGCTTGACTGATGATCAGTTGATGGTTAAGATTGAGCAGTATGAAAAGAAGCTTCTTGAAATGTGGGAAGTGTTCTATAGAGAGGGTTGAATAATGAGCTACATCGAAGGCACCAAATACAAGCTCCAAGCCGACTACTATGAATCAATTCTTCTCACTTGCACATACGTAGAGGATAACAAAGCTTACTTCAAGCTAGACAGTGATGATATGAGCCTTGGCTCTGATTACAGGCTAGACATCAAGTCTAAGAAGCTTCATAAATGGAATAGTAAGTGTATGACTTGGGACAACATCGAAAACACTCTCTCCGAACATTCTGCTGAGGACATCTGGAGCAGACGGACAGGGAATGGTGGTGGAGATGGGTATTATAACGGTGTAAATCAAAATGACTGACTACAGTAAAGCTTGTGATATTATCAACTCATGTACAACTTCTAGACAGAACAACATAGCATTCGCTTACGTGTTGTTATATGAGAAGGAAATGAATAGGCGTAATAAAGTAGAGAACGGCTACAGTTTGATCCTATGGAATAGATTGTACATGAGAATCAAGAGGGATGTAGAAGCGTTGCATGACTTGTGTGATGATAATCTATTGAGTATTATTGGATGATAGAATCTTTGAATGAATAAAGATTAAAATAATTGTTGACTGGTGTGATGAATGGCCTCATAATGAGCCATACCAAACAAAGAGATTCAATCGGAGATTGTCCCCATGTTCGTAATCATCGACACCCTCACCAAAGAAGTGGTAGCAACTCGTAAAACCTTGAATGCTGCCAAGAAGTGGTGTGCAGGTTTGAACGATGGTTTGGCTGGCCGTTACATTGTCTCTAAAGCTTAAGAGGATTAGATTATGTCAACCATCGTAGTTACACTCCTACAGATCCTAGACCAATGCTTTAGCTTCCCAACAGGTTTTGACATTATTGCCTCAGTAGCTGAAGACTGGTATGATTCTTATAAATTCATCCAATCCTTGAAAATTGTTTAAGGGTAATATCATGTCCATGCTCCTTGCTATCTCGTTCTGCTCAATACTGACTTGTGAAGAGTATCAGATAGATCACAACCTCACACGTTCTGACTGCACAGAACGTCTTCAAGAAGAACGTAAATATCTTACTTATGCCTCAACTCATTCTCTCCTAGAAGAAGCCTATCAGTCTTATATGAGCAGCTTCAAAGCAGAGCACATGGATGAGAATGGTGGTAAAACACCAGTGGTGGATTGGGAAATTAATTGTGTTCCTGAGTGAAAATAGTTGTTGCTCTGTCTTTAAAACAACTATATAATCTACCCATACAAACCTAGCAGAGTAAAAACAAAATGTATATCATGAACTACGATACCAACTACTGTAAAGGGCACTTGTGGATTCTTGTATGTGCATTCAGTGATTGGGAGGCTATCGAGAAGCTTCATAGTCTTATTGATGATGTGTCTCATGTTAGGTCTGTATTAAAACAGTGGTGAATGATGTAAAACAAAACTTACTCACTTAGTTGTGAGTTTTATCTATTGAAGGAGAAATAAGTGAAATTGAATTATAGAGAGAAGCTAGTGATGGGTGTTGGTATTAATGATGCTGACTATAACGTTGGTAAACATATTACACTTGAAGATGGTAAGAAAGTAATGATAAGTTGCCCTTTCTATGCTCGTTGGAAGGATATGCTTTCAAGGTGCTACTCAGAAAAAGTACAAGAAAAATTTCCATCTTATGTAGGTTGTTCAGTAGCACATGAGTGGTTGACTTTTAGCAACTTCAAAACTTGGATGGAACAGCAAGATTGGGAGGGTAAACAGTTAGACAAGGATCTACTATTACTCGATAACAAAATCTATGGTCCAGACACATGCGTTTTTATTACACAAAAAGTGAACTCCTTTATTCGTGACACTGCACAGGGAGATTGGCCCCTTGGAGTAACCTATCACAAGTGGGCTAAAAGGCTGTTTGCAAGATGTAGAGATGTCAACACTGGTGAAAATAAGCATCTTGGCTATTATGATACCCCAGAAGAAGCTCATCAAGCATGGCTTACGTTTAAATTGGAACAAGCCTACATCCTAGCTGCTGAACAGACAGATGAGCGTGTAGCTAAAGCTTTGATTGAACGGTACGAGAATTACCACTCTTAAATAATAAGCAGGAAAGTATAGCCGTGCAATGCACGGCTTAGTCTTGTCCATGCCTTTTCTAAGTATATCAGTCACAAGACCCTTATAAAGAGTCTGTCAATTGAATGTAAGCTATGATTAACATAGTCTGCAAGCATCTTAATATACACTTGTCAGTGTAGTTTTTAGTCACTTATTCATGTGCTAGTAAGTCCTCATTTGTCAAGCACGGTAGCAAAGATCCCTCAAGTTTGCATCTGTATCTACGTACAGTACTGTATAACTAATCAGTAGTACACATCTTATGCTGCTCAGTAACACAATACATTGACTTAAGCTAGTGAAGTGTGCTAGCTGTGCAGCACAGATTATTATGGTTGACATACGTGGTCAGTATGAGTGGCTAGAGGTAGTTGACAGGTTATTGATAGCCAGTGTGTATGGGGTAACATTTAACAATAAATAGATTATGCGAAGTGTAACGTTATGACACGCTCAGTGATGAGTAATAGCTATCGATCAGTGACTTGGCACAGAGCTTGCTTGAGATGATTAGTAATAGATAGAATGGATTGGTCAGGGTGTCTTGATAGAATTTCTATATATTTTAGGATTTGGCACGATATATGCTTCGTACGGCCTAGGAGCGTTAAGCTTGTCGGATAGATATCCAAGGATTTTCAGAACTGGACACCTTATAAATAAAGGCTTTGCCATATTTTCCAGACACAAAAATAGGAGACACTAATGAAAGCTGTCTCCTGAAAATAGGGGTTGGGAATTTTACTCTGTTGGAAGAAGGTGTTTCCAAGTTTTTCTTTGAAGTATTTGTCTAAGAGTAGATTCAGCGATACCAAACGTTTCTCTTAGTTTCTTTCTGCTACCGTGTTCATCATTGTCATACAGCCTACGTATCTCAATCACCTGTTCGTTAGTAAGCTTTGACAAGTGTTGGTCTTCACCTTTAGGCATGTTCTCTCTTACTGCTGTTTTAAACTTATCACTGGCTACGTAGTGTTCTTTATTCTCCTTCTGTGTAACCCACTCAAGATTAGACATCTTGTTATTGGTTGTATCTAGATCTTTATGATTCACCTCCAGTTCATCCATCACAGGATTAGGCTGAAAGGTTAGCATAACCAATCTATGTACAAGTAATGACTTACGCTTTCTAGGCTCAGGGTAAAGCTGAACAAGAATATAACCTGTCGTGTTAGGACTGCCTTTAAGAATTATATCTTCTCGTCTGTAAGCCTTTACTAAACTCTTAACACGTCCCATGTTACTAACTTGGTATCCCGGATAACCATCAATATCTTTCCAAATCTCATCTTCCATCAGTTCTTCCTCTTAAAGTTTATTTTCTTATACATCACCAAAGCCCTCTGTTCCTCACGTTCCACTTCCAACGCACGCTGATAATACAAAGCTTTCAGATGATTCTGTTCATCCTTGGTTAACATCTTTCCAGTTGGCATATTTCCCACATCATCTCCCAGCTTACGAAAGTAATCAGCTACACTAGATTGTATTTTAATATCTCGTTTCAACTTTAAAACATCTCCTATATATATTATACCGGATTAATTAAATTCAAATAAATGCAGCATTCTGTTTGTCGTATCCAAGCTCTATTCCGTGTGCTTCAGATACAATACTCTGCCTAGGATATTTCATCCTCAACACTTCCTTATCTTCCAGTGACCTCTTCAAGAACCTATAAGACAGGGTGCATGCTTTCACGTACAAACTAGCTTGACTCTTCCTGACTTCCAACAGCTCAATAACGGAGTCTGTAGATATTTCATTCAAGAAAAGAAAGCACTTAATAATATTTGTAGTAGATAGCGGTATTTGATTAGCTTTATCTCCATACCAATCTAATCTAGCCACACCAGATACAATATCATCAATCCATACAGGCCATGTGTCAGGCTCATCTCTTCCGTACCAATGGTCACAGAAATCTCTCTTGATATCGTTCACAAGCACAATAGGCTTACGTCCCCTTGTCATTTAGTTTCTCTTCCTCTAGTTTACGCACAGCTTCCTTCTGTTCAAGTTCAGTCATATTTGCTTTCTTCCTTCGTTGCCTCATCCACTCTTTAACCCCAATAGCTGCAAGGGTATCAGCGTTAGCTTCTACCCTTTGTGCAATCTCAGTTGTAAGATCTGGAATCTTAGATTCTTTTTCTTTACTCACTAAAATACTTCTCCTTATACCAAATCAAACTCTCCAAAGCTGCGTTCCTCTCTTTAGTCCAACGTTCAATATGTGGCTTATGCCATTCCTCATTATACTCAGCCTCCTTACTAAGATTCTCAATAGCCTCGTCAAGTGTTGTGTCTTTCCCAAATACCCCGGAGATGTAGTGTAATCCTTTCAAACCTTGTGTTGTACTAATACCCAGTACATCTTCAGCATGACACTTAGTGCAGCTCGTACACACCTTAGTACAATCACCCCAATGCTCTTCACCAGAAGTTAAAGCTTCAATGAAGTATGGGTATTGATGGTCTGTCCATTTGGTTGCTTCTTCATGGTTCTCATCCCATTCATCCGTGTGCCAAGCATAAAGCCTTTGTTTGAAATCTATTTTATCTTCTTCACTCATATCAACATAAGAGCGTAGTGGGTTTTGTGTATAGATAACTCTCATCACATCTTCTCCTTCGTTGGATGTCGCTCTCGCTTATTTAATCCTTCCAAATGTTCTAAATCATACTTATAAAACAATTTATTCTCTGACCAATCTTGTTCCTCCCAGCAATACCATCGTTCTTCGTCTTCATCAATTTCTTCTTGTGTCATTTTTCAGACACCTTCAACACTTGCCCAGCTTTGAACGCTCTATACATCCAATAAGTTTCTTGATAATAATATTCACCATCGTCACCAAGTTTTAAGTCGTCGTACACGTCTATATTAGGACCAGACCTGTTTGTTATGTACCAATCTTCAAATAGCTGTTTGTTCTTCACACCTTATCCTCCCAATTTTGACTCATAGTCAATCACCCACCTATCATAAGCCTCTACAGGACTAGCCCCCACTCCACATGCTGCCCATATCCACCATTCCCTATCAGATGCTCCATCTTCTGGTTCATTCTCAATAGGGATTTCACAGACATATAGTCCTTCTGGTGTTTTAAGGATTATTGGTTTCATTTACGTTTACTCGGAATAGGGAACCAATATTTAAACTCCTCACAAGGGTAATCATAGTGCCACTCTACCAGATTGTCCTTCTTGTATTCTCCTTTATCAATGTCGTCAGCAGAAACTTTATAATTGATATTCTTTTCATACCACTCTGCCGACTTCGTATCTAGGTAAAAGATCCACTGACCAGTTTCCGGTTGCCCATCATTAATATCAATCCAAAATACTTCTTTCATAACACATCACACTCCTTAATCTTATCCCAACACTCTTCAAAAGCAGTCAGTACATGACTACATCCACTTGCCTGACACCACGTCGTATCAACATCCAGCATCAAATGGTAGAGTTGTAAATGTAATTCACTAAGCTTGCGTTCAAATTCTGTTGGTACGTATTCATCGTTCATACTTCCTCCTCAACACCAAGCTGTACACTTCTTACATGGGCAATATAAACTCATAGGCTTATATCGATCTTCTACAGGAATACTATCCCACAGACATTTTGTATCAGAAATATTTCCTATCTGACCACTACGAAACTTACTGATATCTCCATTCGTAAAAGGATATTGACTTTGTTTATACCTCGCCAAGCTCTCCTCCAATTCTTTCCTAATCTCTTTAAGTTGATCTTCTACAGACTGCATACGTTCTTCAATTGTTTGGTTCATTCAGGCTTCTCCTTCTGAAGCTCTTCCTCCGAGTACCAACGACAGCAAGCTTTATTTGTAAAGCAATCAACATAGGCCACTTTGTACCTTGGATGATCAAAATCATTAAAATACTGAGTTTCTGTAAGATAACCAAGTCCGAAATAAGAAAGTTCAATGCCTATGATCTTACCATTGTTATATCTCCCACCTGTCTTCTTAGAAGAAGTGATGTACACTTTACTACCCATCTTATATTTCATCAAATCTCCCAACTCTCAGTGATAATTGTCTTCTCATACGTAACACCAACACAGATAGTGGTGAGGTATCTGCAAATGTTCAAAGCAGCTTCCGTGTCACTACACTTCCCTGTCAGGTGAATTGTGCCCAGCATCTCTTCAACTTTATTAATCCGAAGGCTCTCACCTGTGTGCAACCTATTCCAGATATAACAAGCAGCATCCACAGTATCAATATCACCTAGACGCTGGTGCAGGTAGATAAGGCTTGTGTACTCTGGTGGTAGTTTATACCCTATTTCTTGGTAATACATAGCTTCTCCTCAATTTTAAACCCTTCCCAATCGCTCAGCACTCTCTGCCAAGCTTGGGATTCATAATCAATGTCAGCACAGAATCCACCATTCAAAGTATCTCTGAAGTTAACGAACAGAGTGTCTTCAGCCTTCAAACACATCTTCCCACCTCTACGTTCACTCTCCTTGCTACACTTATTCTTCTCTCTAGCCCCACATGACCGGCGTTCTTTAGTCACTTCCAAAATTCCCACCAGTTTTTATTGAAAGATCGGATAACTTTAGCTTGAGCAAGGGTAGCTTTGTGTTCCTTCATAGAACTATATGCTGCAAAGATTTCTTTCCCTTGTTTGTATGTAAAGACTATATCGCACGAATGTCCGTTCCAAGTTTTCGTGATACTTGTGTCGTCTATCCAATAGCGTAGCCCATAAACTTGGTCATTCAAAGTGTAGGTTGAAATTTCCCAACGATTAGGATTGTTCAGCATACTATCACAAATTTCTTTGACAGTTTCATCCATTAGATTACTCATTACTTTCTCCCCTTAATAAACTCTTCCAATATATCTGAAACGTTCACAAATCTGTAGTTGACATACTGACTAGCTGCAAACTCATATGGAAATTGAACTACACAAGCTTTATGCTCATCTGACAGGAAGCGGATGAAGTCTTTGATCACTTCTCTGTCATGGGAATATTCTTTGGTCATTTAATTTCCTCCATATTCCCAATACGACGAGAATACCCGTTAAGAACTCCCAAGTCAATTGCACAATTACCAAAAGGAATGTATTGACGTTCATGAACATCTTTCCCTAGTGTGATTTGATTACCAGTTTCAATACATTTAAAGGTTCGTCCGTACCACTGACAAATAAAAGCATATTTTGGTGCATAACGGTGATAGCCACAGTCTTTAGGGAAACCCCAAGCTTGCTGCAAGAGGTATTCAATATCATGAATCTCATCTTCTCGGCTTTGTGTCCAACCTTGTTCAATGAAATAGTCCATTGTTTTATCAAGATGTTCGTGAAGACGATCAATCTCTTGAATTTGGTATTCAGATAGCCCACGTTGTTCTGCTAATTCTCTGTTTGCAGTCATTTACTTACACTCCCCACTAAGTTACTCATTTTGTATCTTTCTGTTGAACAGCCCAAATACTATAAATTGACCAAGGAAGTGAAATAATCCAACAAACAGAGAACAATAAGCTTCCAAGGATATTGAATTTCACTTTAGTCCTGTAGCAATCAACAGCTTCACTGTACAGCATTACCAAACTAATGGCTAAATAAATGATAAAGAACTTGCTTGTATCTCCTAAGAGCCACTACCGGGCTCTGATAATATTAAAACGTCTAGAATAGGGTAAAACTACGCCAAACAATCGATTTATATATCGACTAAAGGCCCTCTTTGTACTCTAATACCAATCCTACCATACTTAGAGCAGTAAAAGTACTATTTGCTTCAGCTAATTGATTCAAATTACTAAACCCAGTGCTATCAATGAAATCACTAACATCAATATTTAGTTTCTTGCAGGCTCTACGAATATATTTTATTTCTTTACTAGGAATCCACCAGCCCGGAAGCCGTAGGCCATATTTTGAGGCTGTGTCTGCCCAATACTTCTGGTCAGCATATTCAGTTTTGTAGTTGGTAAGTGCCCATTCTTGGTCAGCAATACGTTTAAGGCGAACCTCTTCACGTTGCTCTTGACTCATTGGTTTAAAGTTACTACTCATTCATCCAACCCCTTCTGCAATTTAATATATTCATCAAGTTCGTCCAGCATCCAATCCAAAGTCTGGACAAACCTTGGAAGCTTTTCTAGAAGCTCTAGTTCAGATGCAGCATCTAGGAGATTTGTACGCAGTCTCTCTAGTAGGTAGTATTGTTCTTGTGTCATTTGAGTTTCCCCTCAGTTAATCTGCACAATAGTAAACTTACCGCCACGGAAGCAAGCCCCAGTATCAATATACCCCACGTTACCTAGTGTCTTTGCATCATTCATTGGCGTATGACCTACATATAGTTTGTAAAGTCCTACAACTTCGGAGCTATCTTCATTAGTAATCTTTGTACGTGCCCACATAGCAACAGCATCAAATCTATCTTTATTGCTGTCATACATAGATTTGAAAAGATTCCAGTCACCTAGCGGACATTCAGCATGAATAATACCAACTAAACCTTTATCTGTTTCCACTTCAATGGCCAATGGAAGCTCTTTCATCTCAAGAGCATAGCATTGCTGCTCTACTTCAGGAAGACCATACAGCCACATACCACCGTTAATTGCATGATTTCCACAAGCATGACCCTCATTTCCAGCTTCTACAGAGTCAATAACCATTTGTTCATGATTACCACATACAGAATGAAACCAAGGCTTGCGCAGCCAATCCCAGAACTCTTGTGACTCTGGTCCACGATCTACTAAATCCCCTACACAGAACAAGCGGTCAACCTTTTCATCAAATCCAATAACATATAGCTGCTCTTGAAGTTTACTAAAGCATCCGTGAATGTCGCCTACACAATAATCCTTACCTTGCGTGTTCTTTTCAAACTTCTGTAGAAACATTTTCTTTCTCCTTAATCGACTCAAGCACAAGTTTAGTTTGTTCCATAGCATATTCAATAAGGTGGTTGTCCTCTAGTCCGCAAGCTTTGGAAATCTTCTTGCAGCGTTTACTGCATTTTCCTAAATCTTTGTGTAGCAGTTCAAGCTGTCGCGTCAGTTGTTCTTTATTCACTCTAAATCCTCCTGCGTAATCTCTGGAAACCTATAACCTTCTTGTTTGAGCATTTCTAGTCGAGACAAGAATGTTTCCTTATCATCATAGAATGTCTGTCCGTCATATTTCAAACCAATTGGTCTACGTTCAGCAGTTTCTAAGAACTTCATTTGTGCTTTATGTTGTTTGAAGAACTCTTGTTCATTTTCTTCTGTGTGATTTAAGAACAGGGATGAGTCTACTTTAGGGATATCTCCCATAGTCCGGTTAACTGCCACATGCGTCACATACCCCTGTTCAGATTCGTAGCAGTATAGATCACATTGCCAGTTCATGCTGGACCATCTACAAATTGACATTAAATTGCTCCTTTAAATTAGTAACCCCATTAGACCAGAAAGCCTCCAGTCCGTCAAGACCAGAGGCTTAGAATTAATCAAATAAATGTGTGTTTTCACTGTAATATTCGGCAAGCATAATTGAAACGTCTCTGTCAAGCCACCCTTGGCCTAAGATGATTTCTTGGTATTCTCCTTTCTGTTCAAACTCCTTCAGGGAATATTCATAATTCCAGCACCAAGAGCCATCTTTGAATAAACAAACTCTGTCATGATTCATAGATTAACCCAGATACTTATTATTAAGAAAGAGATTCTTATAAGAACTAAGAACAAACTGAACACGATGGTCTTGAACAAGAATCTGCTTAGTCTGGCGGCAATACTGTAGTTTAACCTGTTTGACAATACGAGCAGCCTTGGCCTGAGCAATCGCATAATCTGAGAAGCACCAGATATTCAACTTACTTGGTGGACGACCAAACACACACTTTGCACTGTTGCCATTGTAGAGTTTGATGCATGAAGATATTGATAAAACTTCACGGCCCTTATTAGAGTGATGTTTACTTTCAAACCGCGATGCACAGGAACGATATTCTACATATTCGTAATGCAGTGCAGCCATAACTTGACATAGGCTGAAGAATTGTAGAGCCTTTGTGTCTACGATGTCCTCATCTTGCCATGCAGATTCTTTACTATTCAATTTTACTCTCCTTATTCATAATCCCGAAATGTAACAAATGTTGGGAACTGTGGAATCTTAGTGTCCTTGTAAGTAGTTTGATATTTTACAGTAATCAACTCACCAATCAAAGAATCTTTATTAGCCAACCACTGCTTACGGTGTTCATGACTCCCACCTACAACATTGAACTGATTGTCAGCAAATGTGTTCTCCACTACAAAGATTGCACCACCGTCTTTGTCTGAGATAATATCCATGATTTTAAACTCTGAGTCAAGGAAACTTTTAAGCTTCTGTAGATCAGCAGACCGCTTACCGGATTCATAACGACCAAGGGTATTGCGGAGCATCACACCTTCGTAACCAGCATTGACGTACATCTGATGCCAATTATGCATGTCTGCTTCATTATTCAACAATTCATAAGGCAGCACATCAATGCTAGCAACTTGCTTCTCAAACAAGTAATCTTCAATCTGCAACAACCTGATAAGACGATCTTCAAAAATCATATCATCTTCTACAACATCGAAGATTCGGAAAGTTAAACTGGTAGTCAGAGGATTATGCTTCTTGACGGCAGATACAATCTCTTCTAGATATTTGCCATGCAAGTAAATCTCACCATCCCAAATGTCACCAACTTTCATTACAGACTCTAGCTGCCAGCTGAGGTGCTTTACATCATATAGTTTACCACCACGAGATTTAAGAGCTACACCCTCTTCTGTACAGATTGCAAGACAACGAACACCATCAAGTTTAGCACTACCAAAGCATGGGAATTTAATACGGTGCCCTTGCTTCAGGTAATCAGAGGCAAGCATTGGGAGAAGGGGAAGTTTCCCCAAATCACCTTTATTCATGCGATAACCCTTATCCTTTTGTTTCTCAATCTTACTAAGTGCTTCCAGCTCAGCTTGTTGTGCAGGAGTTGTCTCATTACTACGACCAATGTTCTTACCTTTGACAGATTCAATTTTAAGCTGAATCTTACCATTCTCCTGACCAAATTCGATATGAATCTCTTCCTCTTTTGTTTCAATAGCCCATAGCTTGAAGCCTCCGGCTTTATTGAGGCCGTACAGTGTAACTTTATTCATGATTCTCTCCTTTCTCATATTGTACAACTTCTACCCCAAAATCTCTCAACATCTCAATACCCCTAGTATCCCGATATTCTTCTAAGTACACAACCTTTTTAATTCCACTGGAAGCAATAATTGAACTACAAGTTGCACAGGGGGACAAGGTGACGTAGATTGTAGCTCCTTCTGCACTAACACCCTCACGAGCCATTTTGCATAGCGAATTAATTTCACTGTGTAAAACACCATCTTTTGTACTAAGTTTGTAGTGTCCAATCTCATCTTCATAAGGATACACTTCTTTAAAAGAAATTTCATCCATCCAGCCGCCAGCACCATTGCTGTAAATCTTATCCTCACAAGTGTTATCAAGTCCGGGGAGTGTACCATTCCTTCCTAGGTACAAGCCACGACTCTTGGTCAGTATGCATGATCCCACTTTCTTTCTGAGTGCATAGCTGTCTTGGGCTGCACGGATAGCAATATCCATGTAAAGATCATCCTCTTTAGTCATTTCCTCTCCTTAATTTGGTGCTCGTTGCCCTTTCCGACAAGAAGTTCCCGAAGCCGACAATCCACCTGATTCTAATTTCGACTTAGTGACAATATTCTTGGAAGTCTTGACAATATATCGATTTGGCCCGAAGATTTCATCACATTTTTGTTGGGCTGCTTTCCTGTCTGAAGTCTTGTAGAAATAATAATCTTGCATAGCAGACATCGAAAAGAAACTTCCCGGCTCAACGAAGTCGTAAGCTGTATATTCTGAAAAAGAAACAACTACAACAGCAATATCTTTAACTTTCTTCTCAGCCATCTTCTCTACTCCCATTTGACTTGAATAACTACAACATTCTCTTTATTCTTCTTCGTCCTAAACAACACTCTCGTAAGCTCTGCCTTATTCCCCATTCGGTCTACGAAAGGTTCCTTCCACTTACTTAGTACAACATTTCCATCAGCTAGATAATAAGGGATGTGAGGGATGATTTTATTTACTTTACCACATAGTGGGCCTAGTGGCTCAATCATATTCGTCATAACCATCCTCTGGATATGGCCCGTCCCACTCAGGCTTTTCTTCAAAGTCTTCCGTATCTTCGTAATAAGCATCTAAGTCACGATCAAGCCACAGATCATAATCAGTCATCCAAGTACACCTTAACTTTGTTAACCATACTTTCCATTTCACGTTCAATCCATCGTGCAGTTGAACCATCCTGATGATTAGCTGACATTTTGATAGATGCACATTGATGAAGAATATCCATGACCAGTTGGTTTAGTTTGTCTGCTTTTATAAACATTTCATCATTCATAATCAATCACCTCTGAAATAGCACTTACCAAATCCTCCCCAAGCGCGTGACTAGCTCCCTCTAGGTCATGGTCCAACCAGTTACCGATTGTCGAAGTTTCTTCGTCTTCAATATTCCAGTCATTCTGACTATTACGACGATGCGTAGCGTCAAACATTTCTCTAGTTTTCTTCATTGTACGCAAGCCTTTTCAATATAAAAACTAACGCCAGCCAAACTTCCGCTATCAAACAATTCCACTTCAGATGCAGCTTGGAATGCTTGAGCTTTCTCTAGAGTGGTGAATGTTCCGATGTTTTGTTTGTGACCGAAATCTGTTTTGATGAGTGTGTAGACAATCATTACATTTCTCCTTATTGATATTCAGCAGTTATTTTCAGACGACCTGTCTCACTGTCTGCATCTAGACAAGCCATAATCAACCAAGGTACATTTGAAATAGAGTGTGATCTTAGATACTCCCAGTCCTCATTAAGATCAAAAACTTTAACAATCTCCTTCTCAACAGTCCTTACTAGGTTAACACAGTCTGTGAAAGTATAGTAAACATCTACACTAAAAACATCTTTTTCTTGCATGGTTAATAGTTTGTGCCAAGTCTGGGCTAATACTCCAGTCTCTTCAAGGAACTCCCTTACCATAGCCGCGTGAGAATTTAAATCATAGTCTTCAATTTTACCACCTATGCCATTATGTAAGCCTTCTTGCCACTTTGGTTTGATCTTCTGGATAAGAGCAACTTTCTCAGCCTTCTTATCAAACATGAAACCTAGCACATACCGTTGCATTACATTTCCCCTTGTGCGTACTCAATATCCAATTCTAGCCACCACAAGTCCACATCAAAACAATGTTCAACGATTGCTAGATAATCTTCATATTGTTCATCGTAATCTAGTTCTTTCATTCTTCCTCCTCAGAATTCTCTGACTTTTCCTGTGCAGCAAGGTCATCTTGTTGTTCTGCGAGTAGTTCTGCGATTTCGGTTTGACTGATCATAATATTCTCTCCTTTGTGTTTGGGTTAGTGGGAGTATTGTAAACCTCCCACGTATTTAGTGCAAGGTTTTATTTTAGATCAAGAGCTTCAAAAAGTGCTTCTTTACTGTCAAAGTGGATCAAATCCTCGCCCTTATCTGTAGCATCCATCACAGCTTGGGTTTTGGTGTTTGGTTTCTTTGCACGACTTGCTTTCTTTTCAGCAGCCAATTTCTTTTTCTCGTGTAGTGCGATACCTTCGGCTACCTTTTCAGCAATCAGGGCTTCAAGATCGAAGTCTTCAATATCTTCGAAGTCGTCAGAAGGTTGGGGTCCACATTCGGTACAGCCTTCTTTACCACAACCTTTAGCATTGCGAGCTTCGAACATTGTATCAAGACGTTCGCCAATTTGAATATGATCCAACCAGATTTCACGCCCACGCTTCAAATCGATGAACTCATCAGGGGTGAGGAAGTCCTGATAAATCTCTTCCATAAGCGCTTCAGCATTACGACCAACAAACTCAACGTGGTCACGAACATTCTGCACGATGCCACCAGATCCAAATGCGGCCGAATGGCACATCATAGTGGCATATGGCTTTACTTCAATACCCGAGCAAGAAAGTGCAATCAAGCTGGCCGCTGAATAAGCCTCAGCTTCAATTACTGCAATAACGTCTGCTTGACAGTTTTCAATGCAATTTTTGAACATTGCAGCGGAGTTCATATTACCACCGTTTGAGGAAATATAGATTCGCACCAAATCTCCCTGTTGAGCAGAACGCAACACTTGGAACGCCTGTCGATAGTACGTTGGATCTTTAATGTCCTCATCCAAATAGATATCAAAGGCATTATAAGTCGTACTGGATTGGCTTACTTCACACTGGTCTTTAAACATTGGAATCAGGTTATCGTTTGACATATTTTACTCCTTGGTAAAGCCATAATATTTAAGTTCTGCTTCTTCACGGGCTTTTACAGCTTCATCAAATGATTCACCGTAGTACAGAGGAATGTTCTCATTGTCTTTACATATCTGAGCAATCCAAACACCTCTATCAGCACGAAACCCTACTCCAGTCCTTCCCGATGTATTATGCTTATTCCTTTTCTGGTCAAAGCTTTGAACACTGAGGGTAGCCCATTCACAAGTTTCTTTACTGTAGATCTTTGCTCCATTTATTCGGTTGATTGTTGTCCCTTCAGGACGTTCACCCATATCTTCAAAGAAGTTTTCAAAAGATCCACCTTTAGTTGTGTCCCACCGCTCACAGACAACTACATCTCCATGCCACTCTTCGTACTCCTCACTTCTGGTTCTTGAGCACAATTTAGACCAAGATCTGTATGTTGGGGTATTGTACATTCCATGTTTTGACATCTTCGGTGAAACTAACTTACTTGGGTCTGACGCTGATGGTACAAAACTACAACCACAATCTTCTTTTCCCTCATGTATTAGTCGGTTTGCTCCGATAGAGATATAATTACCGCAATCACATTCACAGTTCCAAACCACACTGTTATTGCTGTTTCTTTCCCTTGTAGGACTTAGTGCCGTGATCTTACCAAATCGAGTCCCCGTTAAATCTGTTGCTCTACCTAAGTTTACACAACCGCAAGTTTTAGTGTCTCCATTCCGCAAATCACGCAGCTTTTTAACTACAAGATTTCCACATTCGCACTTTAACTCAAATTGCCTATAAGTTATATTGTTGTGAAACAAACTATCGACTTCTTTTAACACAGTCAGAAGGCCGAACTCTTGACCTTCCTCCACTTTTAATCGGTTACTCATCAAATCTCCTAATTATTTCGTTTATCAAAGGCGTCGAAAGCCATACCCCACATTTTAGCTTCCTCAGAACGTACACAGTAATCCCATGAATCAAAGTCAATCAATTGCACAGGAAGTTTGGAATACTCGGCTACTGAAAGAAGGTATTGAAGACCGGAGTTCTTTTTCAAGTCTTGCTGTGCAATATCGCCCGTGATTACAGTGACAGAATTCACTCCCTGACGCCCTACAAGACTCTTGGCAACTTCTGGGTCTAAATCCTCAGCCTCATCCACGAGAATGAACGTATTATCCCACGACCGTCCCTTTACGTGCTCCAATGCAAGCAGCTCGATTTTACCATTAGCCAGAAATGCTTCATAGTTGCCTTGCCCAATCCGTTCTTTGATTGTGTTGGTAATTGGAGCGCACCATGGTTCTAGCTTCTCTTCTTTTCCTCCTTTAAGAAAGCCGATTGACTTACCTTTACCCTCAGCTGGACGTGCGATGATGATGCGATCAATCTTTTTATCCAACAGCAAATCAGCAGCAATTGTTGACGGAATAAAAGTTTTCGAGCTGCCCCAAACACCGACACAAATTACAAAGCTAGTTGTTTTAACAGCATTAATGTACTCTTGTTGCCGATCATTCATAGCAACCAATGGAGGCCGATTTGCAGCAAACTGTGTAAATTTCTCCTTCACTTCTGGCTTAACACCACCGTTTCTAGTGGATTTGGTGCGCTTCCTTGGAATAGCAACCTCTTCACCATCTACCACTGTCAAAAATGCACGGCCTTTAGCACCCATATTAGTATTTCCTTCTCAGTAATTAAATTTCCACACCTTTCTTTGCTTCACTACTTTCCCAACATCTCTAGCATCCCACACTTTTAAACTTGCGTCAACCTTTAAATCCTACGTTCACGAACAATAACACCTGTTGGTAAAATACCTAGTGGGTTTTCAGTATACCCCTCAAACCATGGGGAGTTATTTGGTAGTGACACCCGTACAAATTGTCGATTTGTTTCATCTTCAGCTTGAAACGATTGATGAACGCAAAGACCATCAGCCCAAACTACACCACCATCTTTAAAAGTATATTCATCCTTTGAATGGAGCTGCTCTCGCAAATGCTCGCAATCACCGTCATTTAAAGGATGACCTTCAAACTCACCAGTCCACATCTTACACAAACCGTCTGTATTAGACACTAGAAGCATCCCGTTACCACAACTACCCCAACCGCCACCAGAACCTCCCCATGCGCCTGAAAGAGTTCCTTTATACATACCATCTACATGCAACCCTTCTTTACGCTGACACTCACCCGGAATAATATATTTCTCATCAATTGTAAGATAGGCTGTATTTTCTTCCCAGTACTGTACGTGATTTGGTGCATTCTTAATCATTTTCTTAAGAAGTGGTTTGTACTCATTCAAACATACTGGTAGGCTGTTATCTACATCGTGTGCATAGAAAGGCATCATCATAATACGTGTCCCTGAGAACTTCGGGAACATACCTTTTACGCTTGTGACTTCATATCCCACTGAATTGAATTGTTTGACATCTTTGTTGCTGACCACTTCATTCATTTTAATCATTTCTTATCTCCTGTTGATCTTCCTATTTCTGAAGATCTAGCTTCCCACACTTGAATCACGTTTGCAAGCTTTATTTAATCACAAACTTAAAT